>ENA-UOUL01002546-UOUL01002546.1-bioreactor-metagenome-genome-assembly--contig:-NODE-2546-length-20971-cov-6.019814_pt1 | contig 20971 bp, 10 predicted proteins | sample MGYA00249838_ERZ747220 | MGnify/ENA primary metagenome ERZ747220 (study PRJEB28778, sample SAMN05720191) | bioreactor metagenome | isolation source: Anaerobic biogas reactor | place: USA:Washington...
GTCTCGGATGTATAGTGGTGCTCTCATGCCGCCTATTTTACCACCATACCGAGATTCTTGTCTGTGTTTGCACTAGAGTATGTCACACTAACCAGCGGTGGGATGAATTGCGCGGGTGGCAATACATCACTGTGGATGAAGGATAGTGATCTGAGCGGTGATACTACTTTCACTTCTGTTGACTCATTGCTAGGGGTCTTTCAAGGTGCGTTCGGTGATTTCCTGGCAGTGGCTGTCGATGGCAGGTATGCGTATGTAACGGAGAACGAATCAGACTATTCTGTACTCTATGTAGTTGATGTTTCCGATCCACATACACCTGTACAAATGGCATTATATGATCCTCCTGACTATGCCCTAGACGTAGACACCTCCGCCGGTTATGTCTACATATCTAACATGGACTCAGGTTTGCGTGTAGTGGATGTGTCTGACCCAACTCATCCTACCGAGGTTGGTTTTTATGATACACCTGGACAAGCTTTAGGTATAGCTGTCACCGGTAGATATGCATATGTTGCAGATGGTGGAGCCGTGCGCGTGATAGATGCGATTGACCCGACCTATCCTATCGAAGTTGGCTTCTATGATACGCCCGGTTATGCCCAAAATGTGGCTCTTTTGGGTAAATATGCGTATGTTGCGGATGGTGAATCTGGTCTGCGCATAGTGGATGTCAGTGATCCAGCTTATCCTATCGAAGTTGGATTCTACGATACGCCCGGTTACGCCCGAAATGTGGCTCTCTCGGGTGAATATGCATTTGTTGCGGATTCCGGCTCTGGTTTGCGCGTGGTGAGTGTAGCCGACCCAACTCGACCTATTGAAATCGGTTTTCATGATACGCCTGGTGAGGCCAGGAGTGTAGCAGTCTCCGATGGATACGCATATGTTGCGGATTCTGACTCTGGCTTGCGTGTAGTGGACGTAACCAATCCTACAAATCCCTTCGAAGTCGGTTTCTATAATACACCATCGGCTGCTGTTGACGTGGTTGTCGCTGATGAGTATGTGTATGTGGCGAGCAGATATTCAGGACTACGTATTTATCGTGCTCATTCGTGGAAAAAGGCCTATATATTAAGAACCGCTCTACGCAATGGGCTGAGTCTACCAGATATCTCGCTAGTGCTCACCAGCACTGTTGGTGGGGATATCACTGCAGGTACAGGCAGCGTCATCCAGAACACTACTGCTGGTGGCGGTATCACGATTGATGGGAGCGGCACGGTAGCCGATGCCATCGTCAACGGCGGCATAAGCATGAGTGGTGGCGTAGTGCAAAACAACACTGTCAGCAGTGGTGGTGTTAGTGTAGGCAGTGGTGCGGCGCTGAACAATACCATCACAGGTGGTGGAATCAGTCTTGCCGGTGGTGTAGCACGCGATAACTCCATCGAGAATGCCTCCGGTTGGGGCATTCAGACTTCTAGCAGTGCCACTGTGGAGTACAACCGCATCGTTGGCTGCACCAATGGCATCCAGGCCAGCGGCGGTGTGGTCAAGGGCAATCTTGTCGCCAACATCATCGGTATAGGACTACAAATCGGCTCTGTGACGGTGGAGCACAACACCTTCACCGGCATTGGCAGCAGTGCGATCAAAATCACCTCCGGCATACCCGGAATGATTCTAGGCAACAACTTCGAGTTCAACACCGGTACGTATGATGTGGAGAACTTGATACCCAAAACTACTGTGATGACAGTAGATGCCCGCAATAACTGGTGGGGAACAACGAGCGGGACCACCATCCGGCAGCGCATCTGGGACTTCAACGACGATTACAACCTGGGCACAGTCCTTTACACCCCCGTCTTGACTGCGCCGGACGCCACAGCGCCTGCTTACGTTCGCGCCATCACGCTCACCCCGGAAAGCCCGGTGGGGATTCAGACCGTGACATTTGATGTGCTGTTCAGCCGGGAGATGGATACAGGTAAAAATCCCCTGTTGAGATTCCCGTCTGGTTATCATGGGTTGCCGAATACATGGCAAACCTTCACTACAGATAACAGTGGCATTACCAGCAACTACATCTCTGCACAAGGTGGCATCAACAATGATACTGCTGGGAACGTATGGATTGGTACTTGGGGAGGAGGCGTCAGTGTCTTTGCTACAACAGGGCAGTGGAGTAACTACAATACTTCTAATTCGGGCCTTCCACATGACAGAGTTAACTCCGTAGCATTCGACACGATAGGTAATAGGTGGTTTGCAACGGATGGTGGACTGAGTGTCTGGTATGCAAACGGGGTATGGGAGACTTTCAATTCATCCAATAGCCCACTACCAAATAACTACATCGTTCCTCTGGCTATAGATGGGAACGACAACAAGTGGGTTGGGGTGGCATATGGCGGTGGTGTGAGTGTGATGAATGCGGATGGGAGCTGGTACAACTACAACACCACCAACAGTGGACTAGTGTCCAATGATATTTATTGTATTACGATTGATGAAGAAAACAATAAATGGTTTGGAACCGGCAGTGGTATTAGCGTGTTGAAGAGTGACGGGACATGGCGTTCCTACACCACTTCCAATAGTGAACTCACAAGTAATTCTATTCATGCATTGATGGTGGACAAGAATCAGAATGTCTGGATTGGTGGCCCTTCGATGGGAGTAAACGTACTACGACCAGACAATACATGGGTGTTCTATAACACGACAAATAGCGGTCTGGCTAACGATTATGTCAGAGCAATTGCAGAAGATGGGAAAGGCAACGTCTGGTTTGGGACTTGGGGTGGAGGTGTAAGTGTTCTAAATACAAATAACACGTGGATATCTTATAATACTGCCAACAGTGGGTTGAGCCAAATATATGTACCCTCTATCTTCATCGACAATCTTGGCAGCAAGTGGATAGTATTGGAATGTAGTGGAGGCGGTGGTTGTGGGGCAGGAGTCAGTGTACTGTGGGAGGCGGAAGAATACACCATCGTTGATAATCCAAACTGGCTTGCGCATAATCTATATCGTGCTTCCTATGATTTCTCCACGCTTGTCCCGCGTGGTATTTATGCTCTCACCGTAAGCGGCGCACAGGTGCCGGAAACAGTTGGTTCTGGTACGCTCATTCTCCCCATTCCTGGTGGCGGAATGGAGATCGCGTCCAATTCTGCGTATACCTTCACCGTAGATTATGCTGGCTACATCAACGACACCACCGCACCACCCGCGTCAACGGTTACAGCCTGCGCCGCGGCCACGCCGGATTCCCTTTCGGCGACCTGGTCAGCCTTCGATCCTGACAGCGCTATTGACAAATATCAATATGCTATTGGTACAACGGACGGCGATTCAGATATCATCAGTTGGATAATCACACCACTCACAGAAACCACACGCGTTAGTCTCACCCTCGTCGCTGGGCAGATCTACTATTTCAGCGTCAAAGCACGCAATGAGGCCGGTCTTTGGAGCGAGGCCGGAAGTGCTGGCGTTGTAGCTGGGTCAGATACCTGTGTGAGCACTGAACCTATGCCGGAGGTAGATTTCAACGCGACGCCACGCAGCGGAACTGTCCCCTTGACAGTGCAATTTACCAGCACTGTGACCAATGCTGTGACAAGCTATGCTTGGAACTTCGGCGACGGCAGTGTAGCATCCACTGCGAATCCCACGCACACCTATACCAATGCGGGTAGCTTCGGGGTGACATTGACTATCACCGGGCCGGGTGGAACAGTGCAAGCCATTAAACCGGATTACATTACCGTGCTTGTGCCCGCGCCGGAGGTCAGTTTTGTTGGCACACCGCGCAGCGGGGACACACCGTTGACTGTGCAGTTCACCAGCACCGTGACGAACACTGTCACCGGCTACGCCTGGTCCTTCGGGGATGGCGGCATTGCGACGACTGCGAATCCCACGCACACCTATACCAATGCGGGCAGCTTCGGCGTCACGCTGATCATCACCGGGCCAGGGGGAACAGCGCAGACAACACGACCGGGGTACATCACCGTCAATCCACCGCCGAATGTGCCCACGGCTACATTCAGCGCGGATATGATCAGCGGCCTCGCGCCGTTGACCGTCACCTTCACGGCGACGACGAGTGGCCTGGTTGAAGGGTGGTTGTGGACTTTCGGCGATGGCGAAACAGCTACGACCGGGCCGATGGTACAGCACACCTACCAGACGCCCGGTGTGTTTGATGTGAGTCTCACGGTTAGCAACACCAGCGGCAGTTACGTCGCCAGCGAGCCGGACTTCATCACGGTCAGTGAACCACCACCCCCCGCGCCGGAAGTGGACTTCACCGGGACACCGCGCAGTGGCGATGCGCCGCTTGATGTACACTTCACCGGCATTGTCACTGGCGAAGTTACGAGCTACGCCTGGTCCTTCGGCGATGGTGGAATAGCTTCTACTGCAAACCCGACGCACACCTATACAAGCGCCGGCAGCTTCAGTGTGAGCCTAGTCGTTACCGGGCCAGGCGGGACAGTCCAAGTGGTCAAACCAGCGTACATCACCGTCAACCCACCGCCAGGCGCGCCGACAGCGACTTTCAGCGCGAACGTGGTCAGTGGCACTGTACCATTCGCTGTCACTTTCACCGCCGTCACCAGTGGTACGGTCGAGGGCTGGCATTGGAGTTTCGGCGATAGCACAGTGGCTTTCACTGGCCCGGTAGTGCAGCACACCTACCAGATACCCGGTGTGTTCGATGTGAATCTCACGGTTAGCAACACATACGGTAGTTACACTGTCAACAAGCCGAGGTACATCACGGTATCGTCGAGTGGGGGCGGGCATCGCGTCTACTTACCGCTGGTCTTGCGGAATTGAACCACGATGCGATAACCATTGTCGATATGCAACGCGGTGTAGACTACATCGGCGTCGGAGTCGGCGCAATCATCGTGGACGACCAGGGCCGCCTGTTCATGGCGCGACGCGGCCCACAGGCCAAGAATGAACGTGGTCTGTGGGAATTCCCTGGCGGATCAGTGGAATTCGGTGAACGTTTGGCCGATGCCCTCAAGCGCGAGATGCGCGAGGAATACGGTGTGGAGATCGCCGTAGGGGAATTGCTGGACGTGGTGGATCACATCTTGCCCTCTGAAGGCCAGCATTGGGTGTCCCCCACGTTCATCTGTCGCATTGCCTCCGGTGTGCCTACCATTCGCGAACCGGGGAAATGTACGGAGATCAACTGGTTTGCACCGGAGGCCGTGCCGGAAGATGAACTGACGCTGATCACGCGCGAGAATTTGCGCCATTACCGGCAACGGCTAACGGATGAGGGAAAGTACAGGAGGTAACGCTGCCTATGCAAAGCCAGACGATCAATGTCACGTCGCTATTGCCTGATCCGTCCGCATTGCTCGCCGCCATTGGCCTGGAAGGGCCGGTCATCGGCGTGTACGACGCTCCTGACCCAGCACCTTTTGCGCCTCTGGTCGCGCCCAAGTCAGGCACACGGGTGTGTATCTTCGCCTTCTTCCAGGCATGGCGCGCCGGACAGACCTTGCACCTCACGCGCGACAACACCGGCTGTGGTGGAGCGAGTCACTGGTTGTGGAACACTGCGACCCGTTCCCTGGCGGATTTCGTCAAGTTCCTGGTGGATGCCGAGGGGCTGAAAGCCGATCACCCCCTGATGCAGCAATGGTTGGACACCAGCCATCCTTATCAGCCAACGCACGAACACCTGCTGATCGGCCCGTTGCGCGCTGGGCAGGAAGCGTACCTCAAGACGATCACCCTGTACGTTACCCCCGACCAACTCAGCCTGCTGCTGACAGGTGCACAGTATCACGCCGCACCCGATGATCCCGCGCCGGCCATCGCGCCGTTTGGCTCCGGTTGTAGCCAGTTGCTTCCGTTGTTTGACGACCTGGACGTTCCGCAGGCCATTATCGGCGGCACCGACATTGCGATGCGCCAGTATCTGCCGCCGGATGTCCTGGCCTTTACGATGACGTTGCCTCTGTGGGAGCGGCTGTGTGCATTGGATGAACGCAGTTTTCTCTACAAGCCGTTCTGGCAGCGTTTGCAGCAGGCGCGACGACGGGGGAAAATGCGTTGTTTAAACCTACCCTCTGACGTTGGCTGACACAGGTGTGCCTAAGTGCAGGGGATGAAACCTCCACCGAGGCCGAAATCCAGGAATTACTCTCTCTGGATGTGGACGTGTTGGCCGATAATGCCGAACCGTTGCAGTGTTTATGGGGGCAGTGCCGAGGTCGTGCGAGGAATGGTTTACTCATCAACTTCGTACTGCAAGATGACTAAACCACCGCCCCTGTCAGCAACGTAAATGTAATTTCCGGCCACAGCCACACCAAAGGCTTCTCCCTGCGTCTCATAGAATCCTGCTCTGTTCGGATTCGACGGGTCACTAATGTCAACCATATGTAAGCCGGAACCAGCACTGGCAACATAGGCATAGTTGCCCACTACCGTCACATTGCTAGCAGCCCCTTGCGAGTCATAGGAGCCTACCTCAATCGGGCTGAACGGATTGGAGATGTCCACTACACGCAAGCCTCCATACCAATCAGCAACGTAAGCGTAACTGCCTACCACCGCCAAGCCTGTGGCAGCCCCCGGCGTGTCGTAGAACCCTGCCTCACTTGGACCGAACGGATTGGAGATGTCTACCACACGCAAGCCAGATTCACCATCGGCAACGTAGGCGTAATTGCCCCCCACTGCTATACCTTGTGCGAGCCCTGGTGTGTCGTAAAACCCAACCTCGCTCGGATTGAACGGATCGGCGATGTCCACTACCCGCAAGCCAGATTCACCAGCGGCGACGTAGGCGTAATCACCTGCCACCGCCACATCATATGCTGGGCTTGGTGTTCTATAGAATCCCACTGCGATCAGAACCTCGTTCAGGCTAGGTGGAATGGAAAGATTCACTATCTGTAAGCCAGAATCATAAACAGCGACGTAGGCATAGTTACCTGCCACTGTTACACTGTGAGCTAGCCCCCACGTGTAGTAAAACCCTACCAAACGGGGAAATATCGCGCTAGATATATCAACCACCCGCAAACCCCCGTGATAGTCAGCAACGTAGGCATAGGTATTGCCTAATGGATCACTGGCCACCACCACGTCATATGCATGTCCCGGTGTACCATAGAACCACGCGCTGCTCGGACTAGTTGGGTTGGAGACATCCACCGCACGCAAACCACCAAACCTATCAGCGATGTAGGCATAATTACCTGCCAAGGCCACGGCCTCTGCCCAACCCGGCGTGCTGCATAATCCTACCTCGCTTGGATTAGTTGGGTTTGAGACATCTATCACTCGCAAGCCGCTCATCAAATCGGCAACGTAGGCGTAATCACCTGCTATAGCCACGTCATATGCAGACCCTGGCGTGTCGAAAAACCCTACCTCGCTTGGGTTGGTAGAGCTGGAGATGTCCACTATCCGTATTCCCTCTTCCCAAGCGGCAACGTAAGCGTAGTTGCCGGCTACAGCTACGCTATATGCATATCCTGGGGTTTCGAAAAATCCCACCTCGCTCGGAGTGGATGGGTTGGAGATATCCAGGATGAGTAAGCTACCGCCATCGGCGACGTAGGCGTAGCTACCCGCTACCGTCACACCCCGAGGATCCCCCGGCGTGTCATAAGATCCCACCTCACTCGGATTGGTCGGATTAGAGATGCTTACCACACGAAAACCGCTATCAGATCCATCAGCAATGTAGGCGTAATCGCCTGCTATTGCTAAGCCTCGGGCAAGCCCCGGTGTGTCACAGGATCCTATTTCGCTTGGATCAGTTGGGTTAGAGATGTCCACCACTCGTAAACCATCGTACAAAACTGTGACGTAGGCATAGTTACCAGAGACGTAAATATCCTGCACGATGTCAGGGAAAGGGGGTGTTTTCCCTACCTCGATAGGAGAGGTCTGATTGGAAATATCCAGGATTGTCAGGTGCGCCCCCTGGCCGATGTAAACAAAGTTTCCCTGTACAAAAGCAGCATGCGTCGTTCCCCCAATGTGCCCTACTAACTCTATGTTCTCACCCTTTGTTGAAGGCGGTGTAGCTGTCGGAGATGAGGTAGCTGTTGGTAAAGATGTAGCCGTCGGGACAATTGTGGGAGTGGGGGTTGGCGCAAGAGTGTTGGTGGGTGCGAAGAGGGCAGTAGGAGTCAGTGTGTTCATAGGAGTCGGTATGACAGTGGGATAGGGTTCCGCTCGCTGAATAGTGTATACGCCGCTGCTTGTCCCCACATACGGGGTGGTTGGCGTCGCGGGAGTAATCGCCAGGATGCTAATAGAGGTATTGGGTAAGAAGTCGATGTTGACTGCGTTCCAGTTCTCGCCGCCGTTCGTGCTTTTGAATACTCTACCATCATATGTCCCTGCATAGAGTGTGGTTGGCTTCGTTGGGGCAATCACCAAAGTACGAATATCGGGGTGACTCAGGTCAGTGTTGGTCGAGATCCAGTCTCTACCACTGTTATCACTCTTGAACACACCGCCGTACTCTGTCCCTGCATAGAGTAGATTCGGGGTCGCTGGGTCAATCGCCAGGATGTTAACCCAGGTATCGGTCAAACCTGTATTGGCCGAGCTCCAGCCGTTGCCACCGTTGGTGCTCTTGAAAACACCTTCATTCCTTGTCCCCACATAGAGGGTGGCCGGTCTTACCGGGTCAATTACTACGGTTTCAATAACATTTTCAGTTAATCCGGAGTAGATTTTTCTCCAAGCTTCACCGCCGTTCGTGCTTTTGAATACACTGCCACTAGCTGTCCCTGCATAGAGGGTAGTTGGTGTCGCTGGATCAATAGCTAAGGCGGTAATATGGACATCAGTTAAGCCGTTGTTGACTGATGTCCAGTCTCCACCGCTATTTGTGCTTTTGAACATGCCGTTGGCGATTATCCCCGCATAGATGGTGGTCGGCGTCACTGGATCGATTGCCAGGGCGGTAACAGAGGTGTCAGGCAGACCGAAGTTGACCGTACTCCAGGTTGTACCACCGTTGGTGCTCTTATAAACACCACCATCCATCGTTCCTACATAGAGAGTAGTCGGCGTTGTTGGGTCAATTGCCAAAACGGAAACGTTGACTAAGGGACCGATGCTCGTCCAAACATCTGTGTCAACGGAACTGCTACCTATCTGCGGTGTGACAATAGGGATGTTTTCGTTTGTTGGAGATATCAATTCTGTTGATGGAAGAGGAGCTATCGTATCAATTGCAGGAATGGGATCTACTTCAGGAGCCTTTGTCGGCGTGGCAACCTCAATAGGCTTCGGTGTTTGTCTGGGAATGGCTTTAGGTAAAAGGTCACAGCCCGCAAATAAAACTACAAACACAGATAAAAGGATAAGGATGTGAATATGTGTTTTCATAGCAGACACCCTCCTCCAGGTGTTGACAGTAGTGACAGGATGTTGTTGAACTTGTAGAGCGTCACATATACATTGAGTGTACTAATGATCGGTTACGTAACTACTTCTGCCGTGGCAGTGCTGTCGCCGTGGTCGTTTTCCCGGAGGTAATGGCCTCAGGTAGTCTTGTTTGGATATAGTTGGTAAGGTATGAGTATTGTACTGTTCTGTGGGAGAGTATACATAGGTTTGTACAATGGCTTGCCGACGCTGACGGCGCGCTTACCGAACGCGGGCGGCAAGCGGCAACGCGACTTTTACAAGAGTTATACCAGGATTGCGGCGCATAGCGCCCACGATCCCACGCAGCACGCAGACGCCCGGCAGACCACGCCGGGCGTGTTTTTTGTTGCCATTGCGCATCCACCCGAACGGCGCTTCTTCCTACTTCGTTTAGCCATTTTTAGCTACCTCCCATTGACTGTGTTCTCAACCAGCCTCGACCTTTCCGCCTATTCTATAACTGACAGACCGTAGCGCAACCGGCCCGCGATCCACGCGACGACGGCGGCGGCCCTCTCTCTGCCTACCTGTTACTGAAATTACGGCACAAGAGTCTTTCTTGTTGCTCAAAGCGCAAAAGTGGGGCAAGTGAGCATCCAATGACAAGGATTTTGCTGCCGAGTGGGGGAAAAGTACTTCTTCGGACGGCGTTTCCCCCCTCGCGCAATTCTTATATCGTAATTTCAGGGTTTGTGAGAATGAGCAAACGAAACTGGCAAGATGGGAAGTAATGCAACACCTAAAGGTCGTCATCTCACTGTGGTCTTCTTTCACATAAACCAGCATTAGCGTGTGAAGTCAAATGATAACGCTACCGAAAGAGTAGCAATTAGTTGCGCCGACTTGCGTTGCGGGGTACAATCATACCAACGACAAACAATCTACTAACTTCACGTTCGGATACGGCGTGTATCGCCTGTGCTACCCACGGGGAAATTCATCCCAGGCACAAGTATAGTGGGCGGCGTTGAAAGGCGGCTTATTGAAGTTCCTGGATAAACCCCTGGAGTTCAGGGGACGAAGCTTGGTATGAAACAACGAGAACACCCAATGGAGGTATCCCAATGAAATCCATGCCTGTAAGTAACCACGGCCTGACCCTAGAACTGTGGGAGACCTGGGAAACAGACGGCGATCCGGCTCTGAAGCTGCGGCGCGGCGACAGTGAACTACCCCTGCGTCTCTCCGAAGTGCGCCATTTGATAGGGGCATTGGCTGACGCGGCGGCAGAGCTGGCCGAGGCCACGGTGACACCCCCGGTCTTCACGGATTGACGCAGCGTTGTCATTTTTGGAGATGGTCTGATGTAGGGAGCGACTCATAGTTCGCCCCTACGTTTGTTTCTGTTGTAGCAGTTGAGGAGGTGCTAGGATGTACACGCACCAGCGTTCACATAACGTAGTGGCTTTGGTTTCGTTGCTACTGAGCCTATGGCTTTCCCTGTGGCCAGCCCTCACTGCAACGGCTTACGCATCCCCGGCAACCATCGCCCCCTCTATCCCAGCCGTGCAGTTGCAGGTTAATGCGTCCCCCCAGGCCACTTACCTGGATGTCGTCATCAGTGAAATCGCCTGGATGGGCACGACGGTCTCAGCGACCGCCGAGTGGCTAGAACTCTACAACAACACGGCCAGCACCGTTGACTTAACCGGCTGGACGCTGCGCGCGACCGATAGCACGCCCAGCATTACCTTGAGTGGCAGCATTCCTCCTTACAGCTACTATCTCCTGGAACGTTCCAGTGATTCCACGATTCCCGAAGTCGTCGCCGACCTGACCTACTCCGGGGCGCTGAGTAACGACGGGGAAAACCTGGAACTGCGCGACGCGGCGAACCTTGTCATTGACGCCCTAGACTGTAGCGCGGGGTGGTTCTCCGGGCACGCCGATGGACGCGTGCCAATGGTGCGCGTGGACACGCTGGTTGGTGGCAGTGAAGCCACCAATTGGACGTACAACCCGCGCTGCGGCAGCCCGACGAACAGCGCCGGGATCAGCCACACCTGCACTTTGACCACCACCACCGTGGGGACGGACCTGGACTACGCCGTGTACTTCAATCCGCACGCTACTACCGCCGTGGTAACCACGCTGGAACCTACTCCGATGGAAATAGCGTTGTTAGGCCACATCGCGACAGCCGCTAGCACCATCGACGTGGCCCTGTACGGCCTCAACCGGCAAAGCTTCATCAATGCCCTGATCGCCGCCCACAATCGGGGCGTCACCGTGCGTGTCGTCGGCGACGACGAGGCCGCGCTAGGGGAGTACACAGCGGGGTATCAGGCGCTGATCAGCGCGGGGATTACTGTCTACACCGATACCTCGATCAGTTACATCCAACACAACAAGTTCATCGTCATTGACGGCAGCGTTGTATCGACCGGGAGTACCAATTTCACCGATACCGGTTTCACGCTGAATGCCAATAACAGCATCGTCATTACCTCGACAACATTGGCCGGAGTCTATACCACTGAGTTTGAAGAGATGTGGAACGGGACGTTTCACAATGCCAAACTCGACAATACGGCGCACTTGCTGGACTTCAATGGGACACTGATGGAAAGCTATTTCTCGCCGACCGACCTGGTAGCCTTTGAGGTGTGGGATGAGTTGGCGCAGACGACGGACTCAGTGCACTTCGCGATGTTCTTCTTTACTGACGATGTGTTGGCTAACCGCATGGTCGAGCGGTTGGACACCGGCGTGCAGGTCTACGGCGTCTGGGATCAGTTGGGAGCCGCCAACGTGGCCTCGGATGACGAGGCGCTGTGTGCCGCAGGCGCGCACATCGGCATTGAGAACTACCTTGGCAAGCTGCACCACAAGTTCGCCGTCCTGGACGTGTTTGGCGCTGACCCGCGCGTGATCTTGGGATCGTACAATTGGACCGACGCGGGGGCGTATACCAACGATGAGAACACGTTGATTATCCGGGATCGCGCCCTGGCCGAAGCGTATTACGCGGAATGGTTGACGATGTGGCAAACGATTTCGCTGCACCGCATCTGCAATCCGTTGGGCGTCGACGCTGTTGAAATCAGCGGGCCGGTGACCGGCACGGTGGGCCAGTCGTACACCTTCACTGCTACGGTCAATGCCGTCGCTACCCCGCCGCTCACGTACACGTGGGCAGCCACGGGGCAAACGCCGGTAGTGCATAGCGGGCAAGGGTTGACCGATACGGTGACCTTTGCCTGGTCTGTGGCCGGGCCGCAGATGCTCACCGTCACAGCGCAGAATGCCTGGGGACAGGCGATGGACACGCATTGGGTGACGATGACGTTGCCTTCGCCACCGCCGCTACTGACAGTGACGCTCAGTGGGCCGGTGACGGGTACAGTGGACACGGCATACACCTTCTTGGCGGCGGTGAACCCCACAGCGACATTGCCCTTGACGTATACGTGGGAGGCCACGGGACAGACAGTGGTCGTGCGCAGTGGGCAAGGGTTGACCGATACGATGACCTGGACTTGGGTAGTTCCCGGTCCGCAGATACTGACGGTCACGGTGCAGAACGTGGATGGATACGCCGTCGATACACATGCATTCGCGGTGGAAGTTGCACCGGCGGAGGTGACCATTGCCGGGCCGCTGACGGGTACGGTGGGCACAGCGCACACGTTCCTGGCGACGGTGAATCCGACAGCATCGCTGCCTTTGACATACACGTGGGAAGCCACCGGACAGGCGATGGTGGTGCATAGCGGGCAAGGGTTGACGGATACGGTAGCCTTTACCTGGTCAGTGACAGGCACGCAGATCATTACGGTTACGGCGCAGAATGCCTGGGGACAGGCCGTGGACACGCATTGGGTGACGGTGACGCTACCTCCGCCGCCCACCTTGGAAGTGATCCTTAGTGGGCCATCGACGGGCGCGGTGGACAAGGCGTACACGTTCTTGGCGACGGTGAATTCTACCTTGTTCTTACCGCTCACGTACACGTGGGAGGCCAGTGGACAAGCGCCGGTCGTACATCCCGGCCAGGGCTTGACCGACACGGTAACGTTTACTTGGGACACTCCCGGTGCACAGGTCATTACGGTTACCGTGGCGAATGCTACCACTGCGGCTTGGAACACGCACACTCTGGTACTCGCCCCCAGTGACTACTTTGTGTACCTGCCGATGGTTGCCAGGGATTTCTCTGCGCCGTCTCCGGCTGACGTGCAGATTACCTACATCGAATATGACCCGCCCGGCGATGATGTGCAAGGTGAGCACGTGCAGATTGAGAACCTGGGAGGCGCGGCGCAGGAGATGACGGGCTGGACATTGCGAGACGAAGCCAACCGTGTTTTCACCTTCCCTGCGTTTACGTTGCCCGCCGGTGGCACGGTACGGGTATGGACAGGCGGTGGAACGAACACCGCCACCGACCTGTATTGGGGCAGTGGTACGGCGATTTGGAATAATGACGGGGATACGGCGTATCTGCGGGATGCCGTGGGTGGGCTGGTGTCTACATATATATTTTAGGCAGCTAAAGGCTGCGAGATGCAGAGCAACAACACCAAGATGTGTCTTGTGGCCTCTTTCGGCAATCAGTGAAGTAATCGTAAAGGAATAACCGTAAAGGAGGTTAATCATGCAGAAGACTATCTTGTGTCTGATTGCAGTCCTGTTTGTGCTTTTCCCCACAGGGGACGTCCAGGCGGATGCAACCATCACGCCCACGGGCATTGGTCCAACTGGCTGGGCTTCGGGTGCTGCGTATACAGTTACCATCAGCGGGCCAGAAACAGGCGAGGTCAGTACCGCCTATACTTTTACGGCAACATTTGGTTTTACTGATACAGTCCTGCTACCTCTGAGCTATACCTGGGAAGCCACCGGGCAAGCACCGATTCAACACCCTGGCGCTGGATTAACCGATACAGCAACCTTTACCTGGGCTGTTACGGGGCCGCAGTTTGTGACGGTGACAGTGGGTAACACGCAGATACTAGCTGGCGATCAGCACACTATTACGATCCAACCACACCGGATATTCTTGCCATTGGTGCTGCGCAGTTGGCCGCCCTACCCACACACACCCACACTCAGCGCGATCAGCAATGCTGATGGGGATGGGGATTATACGGTCAGTTGGGTGGAGTTGCCGACCCAGTTCGCCAGCACTTATGTTTTACAAGAAGCAACGGACTCCGCGTTTACTACAGGGGTACGCACAGCCTGTACGACTGCTAACCAAAACTGTCAGGTGACGGGCAGAGTCGCCGGGACCTACTACTACCGGGTCAAAGGACAGAATGTTTGGGGCGAGAGTGCTTGGAGTAATACCCAGACCGCAGCTGTACTGCCTCCTGCTGCCCCAGTGCTGAATGCTATTGACAATGCCGATGGCGACGGAAGCTACACAGTCACTTGGAACGCTGCTGCTCGCGCAACCAGCTACACACTCCAAGAGGATGACAATGCCTCTTTCAGTAGTCCTACTAATGTATTCAATGGGGCGCAGACCTCCTGGTCTGCATCGGGTAGAACTATCGGCACTTACTATTATCGCGTGATGGCAAGTGGCCCCACTGGACAAAGCGGTTGGAGCGCAACGCAATCCGTCAGTGTGCGTCCGCCAAACGCACCATATCTCAATCCGATCAGCAATGCTGACGGTGATGGGAATTACAATGTGACCTGGGGTGTGGTTCCTGGCGCGACAAGTTATACACTCCAAGAGGATGACAATTCAGCCTTCAGTAGTCCGCAAACCCTATACACGGGCGCTAATCAGAGTTGGTCCGCGACAAACCACGCACAAGGCACTTACTACTACCGTGTTGCAGCCATTGGCTCGACCGGGCAAAGCGCGTGGAGCAACAGTCAGACGGCGACCATATCCCCGCCAGCGGATGTGCGTATCACCTACATCGAATATGACCCGCCAGGCGATGACGTACAGGGCGAGTATGTGCGCATTCAGAACTTAGGCGGACGAGCACAGGTGATGACTAGCTGGACATTGCGGGATGTGGCGAGCCACGTCTTTACCTTCCCTTCTTTTACTCTTGCTGCCGGAGGAACGGTCAGGGTATGGACAAAAGGGGGAGCGAACACGGCCACTGATTTGTATTGGGGGAGTGCCGCAGCGATCTGGAATAATGATGGGGATACGGCGTATTTGCGGGATGCTGGCGGAGCGTTGGTCTCAAGCTATACGTATCCATAGGCATATACAGATTCCGACAGTATATTACTACGTAGAAATCACACAGGACTTCCCTGACGGAAGGGAAGTCCTGTACATTTCAAGGTAATTGCTGGTACATCGCAATCACGGCATCGCCTTTTGGCGTTCTGACTTGTCGTGGCAAGCACGAGCATGTCCTCTATTTGCGACTAACTTCTACTCCTTGTGCATCGAGTAGTACAGCAGGATCGGGTTCACTGTTGTTCCAAATGTTGGTGCTAAATCCGCAATTGTAGCCACCCTCACCGGTCATTGCATAGATTCGTAGTGTTTGTCCGGGTTCCAGTATTCCACCAAGTGTACAGCGTTGGTTTCCTTTCTCTGAAACAAGCACCCATCCGGCGAGATTTTGTGCTGTTCCACCGTTATTCTTGATGTCTACGTATTCGGCGCGTTTGTCCACCGTAATGATGATAACATTGGAAGCAGATGGGGCCGTGGTAGGGCGTGGTGTTGCAGTTGCTTTTGCCGTGGGTGCAGTCGTAGGTGTCGGTGTGTACTGCCACAGCCCGTGTTTCTGTGATTCTGCTATCTGTTGTAGCTCTACGAATTGCTGATGGTGGAGCGTATCAGGAGGGTAGGACTTTGCTTGGGCATACCCTCCTTGTACCAATTCGGCATTGACAAATGTGCCATCGGCAAGATAGACGTATCGTAACAGACGGTCATACACATCAGTCTCAGATACATCCTTGATCAAATAGACGGTCTTCCCCTCGACAAGTTTTCTGTTGTACTCCGTTGCCTCCGGGCCGAGATATTGATTGTGTTCTGGACTGTCGATACCGATGTAACGTACCCGATATGTTTGACCGTCGATGTCCACTTCGATAGTGTCACCATCAATGATCCGTGTTACCACTGCAATCTGCCCTTCTGGCGTGGGTTCTGGTGTATTTGTTGGTGGTAGAGGCGTTCTGGTGGGCGTTGAGGTACTGGTAGGTGTTGGAGTGCTGGTAGGCATCGGTGTACTGGTGGGAGTAGAGATATGTGTAGCCATCGGCGTATGTGTCATTGTAGGGGATAGGCTTGGGGTCACCGTGGGAGTAGGGAGCACACTGGAAACCATGGTGCCGATACCACTAATACCCAAACAACTACAAATCAACAGTAAGACTATGATGATCGGAATCAGGAAAGCTGGCAACTTAATGCGGCGCTCCTTGCCAAGAGGTAATGAGACCGGAAGTACCAGGTTCAATTTGTATGGAGAAGGTTTCTGTTTTAGGGGATGCGTGTTAAGCTGCGGTGGTTCGATGATTCCGGGCAATTGCTGGGCTAAAGCCAAGGCCAGCAGATGAGCAGCTGGCGCATTGGGAAGGTCGATGCGTAATTGTCGCTTACGGTCTGACCGAGTGATGTTGATTGCTGAAGCTGAGGCCAGTGCCACCGCTTGAACTTTGTTGAGGGGAATGTCACGTTCTCCAATGCATATCCGTTGATTCGTAACGGTTACAGGGCCGCTTGTGGTAGTCACCCAATTCACTACACCCTGTTTGCTGTGTGCTTCTTGAAGCGCTCCAGGGCCTAGTAAGGCATATTGACAGTTTTCATTGCGCTTAAGCTCCACGTGGGGTATGCATTCTGGTACTTTGCCGGCTGCGATGGCAGCGCGCAAGGCCAAGAAATTACGCGCAGCCTGCCCAACCTGAGCAACTTGGTCATAGCTCATAAAGTCAGGTTGCACGCGCAGCACTGTCGTATAAGGGGCTGGAATATGCGTAAAACGCAGCTTGTCTTTGTGGATTTCAGCTTGGGATTGGCAAGTTGGGCAAGTTAGTGAGTCGTATCGGGTTAGAAGCCCACCAAGTTTCTTGTCACCTGTCTGACGTGTAAATTCTCCGGTTCCACAGATTGGGCATTGCATTGGAAACTCCCTACTACAGGTAAATAACGGTTATCTTCATAATATCCTATATGCAGCATCTCGCAAACCACAATTGACCGCTTTCTTGGTTTTGGGTAGGATCAAGTTCTGTAGACTTATCAACAAAAGACGATAAGCTTGCTTTTGACTCAATTCACCTATACTGTTCTTGGAACACAAAGCACTCCACGACGTGCAACCACCTGGGGCTTCGGTCATCGGCGATAGCCACGCCGTTGTGAGTTTAGCACACTCCTTCCGTATTTACCTGTTGGGAGGTGTACAGTTGAGGAAAAGGGATGCCTGGCATCTCATTTGATCTGAATCGACGACTGCGTGAAGTGCTCGCATATTGTAGCGCCCTGGATCAATCGACTTCCCAAAAACACTCCTTACTGTGCAACTCGCGGCAACGTCCTCATCGCAGCCTTCTACTACCAGGGAAACGCAAAGGGCGAGAATACCCTCGTCCACTCGTCTGTTTATCCTTGAGTCTTGCACCGTGATTGTACCGTGAAGTGGCATAAACGACTGGCCTTGTTGACTCTCTGGATAGCGTTGAGCTTCGTAGTGGCTTGGTGGCCCGACGCTCAGCCAGCGCCAGACATTGTAGTCCCACCAATTGTACCGATTGGCGCGCTGCCTACAGCCGGGCCACGCGCGCCCATTGTGGTGCTGACAGATGAGCCAGGAACGGCGATGGTCGATCCACGGTTATTCCTGTTTGTCACGGTGTGCGACAGGGAGAACAACCCTGTTGTCGCGCAGATTAGCGTGGAGTACGCGGAAATCGGCGAAGTCGTGCAGTATGAGTCCAGACCTACCCAACTCTTGAATTTTCCAGCCGCAAGGCAGAGCTTTGTGCTTCACGTGGCCGCGCCGGGCTATCAATCTGTGGAGCAGGGCTTTGTGGTGAATGTGCATACCGACACGGACTATGTTTTGGCAGTATTGTTGGAGCCGGTTGAAGACTGAGAAAGCCAGTCATTAATCTGAATAAGAGCCTGAAAGAGCCTTGAAGTTGGGACTAGAACTTCTAGTCGAGGCCTCGAATAAGTGAGTTTTGTCTCAACTCGCGAAGATGCTGGCATCGGCATCTGGACTAACTTACCAAACAACTCGCTTAACGATCAAGAAACGACTTTACTCCATTTTCGCCCAGCTCAACCTGTACCACGATCTCTATCCATCATTATCGACAGGCTTCGCTGATCAGCCTCCACAATGAGCGAGCGAGGAATCTCTACACAAGTATGGCAAAGGGATGACCAAATGAAGAAGAAACTCGGACGGATTACGTTGGTTGTTATCATAGCGACAGTATCGCTCCTGCTCGCTTTGCAGTTAGTCTCAGCGACTGCACCAGACAGCATCAAGAGAAACGCGGAGCATATCTCCCTATCGGCACCACAAACCGATCATCATCCTCAATATCAGGAACTCGATGCCAATGCTCTTTCATCGCCAGACAATAACATACTGAGTCCCCACACCGTCACCTTGCTGCTCGACGATTTTCTGACTCCGCCACGCTGGAGTGAATCCCTCTATCCCTTCAACCGCTTCAATGGCACCCGTAGCGCCTTGGGTGATGCCGTCCTCACCTGGTCATTGGGCAGGATGACTGTCACGGCCACCAGCGCGACTTGGGGCACCGGGATGTGGACCAGCTTTGGCTATCCTCACGACGAAAAGCGCGCCGTCAACTTCTCGGCGATCTTGCCCTCATCCATCATCTCGGCGTATCAAGGCACGATCACCGGCTTGACCTTCCGGATCGCGGATGCTACCCCCGGCAGGTCGCTGAAGGTGGAACTCAAAAACGAGCAACCGGATGCCCAGGGCAACATCAACTATACACCGATCTGGAGTGCATCGGCGGTTTTGACAACCGGCACACAAACCCTGTCCTGGTATGTCCCGCCCTTGACCAATGTCACGAATCTGAACTGGTTCCTGGAAGCTCCGAACGCTGGTGACTACACCGTCGTCGAAGACATTGCCCTTACAGCGGTCATCTCTGCCGAAGACTTGGCAACCACCGGCTTCGTGTGGAGCTACGCGATGCTGCTGAACAACTGGAATCCCGTCTCCGGGTTAACCAGGGACACGGCGCAGAAAGCCAGTGACGAATTCGACAACATCTCCGCCAGTGGCGCGCAGGCTGCCGCGGCAGCCGTGGCCTGGGACTTGGGTGTGATTCCCTATACTGCGGCAGTGGATATTGTTTCCAAGACGACGGCGGGATTGTTGGCCTTGCCGCGGGCTTGTCACGGGTTGTGGCCGCACTTTGTACAAAATGGACAGATTGTGTCGGGTACGGAATGGTCCAGTATCGACACCGCTATCGCGGCGATCGCGCTGCTGGAAGCACGCCAGGCACTGTCGCTGGACACCTCAGCGGTCGAAACCTTCCTGGAAAGCATCGATTGGTCTGCCCTGGTACTGGCTAACGGCAGTCTGAGTCACGGCTGTTGGTCGGACGGTTCGCCCATTGAACCCACCGGGCAGGGCGGCTGGCGCGACTTTGGTACTGAATCCTGGTTGGTCAATTATGCGTATGCGGTGGCTGACGGTGAAGTTGCCGTGTTCGACGATCAGCCGCCGACCTACAACGGTAGCGGTTTCATCGATGAACTGGCCTGGCTGTTCGTCCCCGCGCCGTCTGTGGATCGCTTTGGTATCCGCTGGAACGACTATCGTGCGCAGGCAGCGACGTGCCAGGTGGATTACTACAATACTGAACTTACCCCTGAATGTTTGTACCACTATTCACACCCCTTCTACACCGCGCAGGACTTATTCGGTCTCAGCGCCGCCGAAGATCCCCTGGGTGAAACGTACCAGGCTTTTGGCGTGGGTGGGGTCATTTCTCCTAACCAGGGGGTTGATTTGCTCGGTCACGCAGTCATCGTGCCGCATTACGCGGCATTGGCGGCAGTACTCACCCCTACTGCGGCGCTATCGACGTGGGACTGGCTGGAGACGAACCATTACTTCACCCCACTCAACAACCCGGAAAGCCTGATGTGCACCGATGAACCGGCCTGCGAGACCATTCTGTGGAACGCGCAACAGAGTTCCTGGAATCTCAGCCTTCAAACCCTGGGCTGGGGACGCTACCTGACCGGAGAAGGGGCAACGAATCCATTGCACAATGCGATGCAATCCAATACCACGCTGGCGGCGGGGTATCGGGTGATGTCGCCGTGGATCACGATCACTGACTATCCGGTATTTGCCTACCCAGGCCAACCCGTGACGGTGACTGTGGCTTGGGGGAATATCCCCACGGACGGGCAATACAAGCTGCGGGTACAATTCGAGAACAAATTCACTGCACCCCATCTTTACTACTTCACCGACATCACCGCGTTTGCCGCTGCAGAGAGCCGTACCATCACCTTCGCCATCCCTGCTGACGCCCCTGCACCTCGGGTGGCCTCTCGTTTCGTCGCCGCCTTTATCTCCACCAGTAGCGAATGGGAGGATACGCTGGTTGCCGA
>ENA-UOUL01002549-UOUL01002549.1-bioreactor-metagenome-genome-assembly--contig:-NODE-2549-length-20967-cov-3.339971_pt1 | contig 20967 bp, 19 predicted proteins | sample MGYA00249838_ERZ747220 | MGnify/ENA primary metagenome ERZ747220 (study PRJEB28778, sample SAMN05720191) | bioreactor metagenome | isolation source: Anaerobic biogas reactor | place: USA:Washington...
GATGAGATTGGATTCAATGTCAATGGCGCTTTTACCAAGTATATCGTGGTGCCTTCCAGGACCATTTGGAGCCTTGAGCCACTGCGCAAGCGCTACAGCGATGATTTTATCTTCCTGGCTGGTAGCTTGGTGGAGCCAACTTGTGTAGCTTACAACGCCGTGATTGAACGCGGCGGTGGCATCCGCCCCGGAGACCGGGTGGTGATTTTGGGCGGTGGCCCTGTTGGCTTGGCTGCCTGTGCGATTTTGAAACGTGCTGGGGCTTCGCAGGTGATCATTTCAGAAACCCAGGAAGATCGCGGTAAGATTGCTTTGAAGCTTGGTGCTGATTACCACATCAACCCCATGAAAGAGGACTTTGCAGAGCGCGTGCTGGAGATTACCGAAGGCATGGGCGCTGACCTGTTTATGGAAGCCACCGGCCTGCCAGAAGTGGTCTACCCAGGCATTGAGCAGGTCATCTGGGAAGGCCGCACGCTGAACAGCCGGGTGGTTGTGACTGCACGCGCAGAAGCGAAGATGCCCGTGGCAGGTGAGGTGCTGCAGGTGCGCCGGGCACAAATCATCGGTGCACAAGGCCATTCCGGGCACGGCACTTTCCCCCGCGTGATTGAGTGCATGGCCAGTGGGATGGATATGACCCACATCAGTACCAAAAAGATCACCCTGCACGAAGTACCAGAAAATATTATTAGACTGCAGACCGATCGCTCGAACGCAAAAATTACCTATATTGCATAAAAAATGAAATGGGCAGCAGCCTTCTACTGAAGGCTGCTGCCTTGATATGGAGCAGTGCCATGAAATTATCTGTCGTGCTTTCGACTCAACAAACCAGTTTCCAGGCCGCCACCCTTTCAGGCGGTTTGGAAGACAATATGAAGTGGCTGGCGGCGCTTGGATATGAAGGGGTGGAGCTAGCGATCCGTGAACCGAAGATGGTTAGCCTGCCAGATTTGCTGGCTCTGACCAGCAAATACAACCTGGCAGTGCCAGCGGTGGGTACAGGCCAAGCCTGGAACGAGGAAGGTCTGTCTTTTACCGACCCAGACCCAAAAGTTCGGCAGGCAGCCATAGAGCGCATTAAAAGCCATGTGCCTGTAGCGGCGGGATTAGGGGCTGTGATCATCATTGGGCTGGTGCGCGGCATAATTAAACCTGGAGTAAGCCAGGAACAAGGCATGGATTGGGTGGTTGAGGCTCTGCAGGCATGCAGCCAGGAAGCTAGCACAATGGGCGTGCGCTTGGCGCTTGAACCGATCAATCGCTATGAAACCAGCCTAATCAATAACGTTGCGCAAGGCTTAGACCTAATTGAGCGGGTTGGGGCAGATAATTTTGGCTTATTGCTGGATACTTTTCACATGAATATTGAAGAGCCCAGCATCGAAGAGAGCATCCGCGCTGCAGGCGAACGTATATTTCACTTCCACGTGGCTGATTCAAACCGCCTTTACCCAGGCGGCGGTCACCTGGACTTTCATTCGATCCTGAAAACGCTCAAAGATAGCGGCTACAAGAGCTTTGTCTCCGGCGAATTTATGGCAATCCCGGATGGGCAGACCGCTACTGAGAAAAGCATAGCCGCTTTGAAACCGATCATGCAGTCATTAATTTAAAAACTCCCAGGTTAAGCATAAAAATAGCTGCCTGGATAAAAAAACCTCCATTGGAGTGAGTAAGCTTATGCACGAAATACAATCGAAAACCGTCCCAAGCGTAGACGTAAAACAGGTCAAATGTATCCATGGCTTTGAGGCCATCCAGCGTGATTACCCGGTTTACCTGACGGATGAATCAAAGCTCTCTGCAAAGCCTTTTGATTATTTATGGTTCCCAAAAGATGAGCTTGAGTTAGCTGCTGTCATCCGCGAGATGAGCCGGCTTAATATCCCCATCACTATTGCGGGCGCAAGAACCGGATTGGTGGGGGGAAGTGTGCCGCAGGCAGGTGCGATGATTTCCTTGGAATACCTGGACAAAGTTGAGGGCTTGTTTTACGACCCCCTTTTGGAAGAATGGCACCTGAGGGCACAGACCAGCTTGAGCTTGAAAGCCATTGATAACATGCTGCAATTCAAGCAGTTCCCCAGCCTGGAAAAGCATCTGGATGAGTGGGTAAGGTCGAATTTTGCGCGTTTTAAAGAGGATCCGAACAACTACTTTTACCCGCCTGACCCAACCGAAATGAGCGCATCCCTGGGTGGTTCGGTGGTAACGAACGCCTCTGGTGCACGTACGTACCGTTTTGGCCCGACGAGGGCATGGGTACGCGGGCTGCGGGTTTTTTTGGCTGATGGCGAATACCTGGACATCCCACGCGGGAAGTACTTTGCTTCCCCGGCTGGCAAATTTGTGATTAGCAATTCGCGCGGTGAGGTCAAATCCTTCAACATCCCAGGTTACAGCCTGCCGCGAACCAAAAGCGCTACCGGCTTCTTTACTGCCCCGCAAATGGACCTGATTGACCTTTTCATTGGCTCAGAAGGCTTGTTAGGCGTGGTGAGCCGGGTGGATGTTGCCCTTGCCAAACGTGAACCGAAGATTTCGATCATTCAATTCCTAGATTCTGAGGACCAAGCCCTGCATTTGACGCATGCGCTGCGCTCTGATGGGCGTTTGCAGCTCGATTTCCTCGAGTTTTATTCCGAAAATGCCCTGAAATTATTGTCTGATCTGCAGATTGCAGAGCCTGCCACGGTGGGTATGCCAGCCATTCCCCCACAAGCTAGGGCAGCGATTTTCTTTGAATTAAGTTTTGACCCTAAGCAGGAGGCGCTCGATTTCTCAGCTTTGGAAGAGACCATTGCAAGTTGTGGGGCCGACCTTACCAATTCATGGGCAGGTTATGAGCCGCGGGAACTGGAGCGTCTCAAAGTCTTTCGCCACCTGCTGCCAGAAACGATCAATGCCATCATCGCTGAGCGCAAGAAGGATATCCCAGCCTTACATAAATTGGGCACGGATATGGCTGTACCAGATGTGCACCTGGACGAAATCTGGCAGCTTTATAAACAGCGCGTGCAGGAAGAGGACTTGGAGTGGGCAGCATTTGGCCACATAGGCAATAACCATATTCACGTCAATATCCTGCCCAGGAATTTATCAGAACTGGAGAAAGGCATGGTTTTGTACGAGGAATTTGCCACACGGGCAGTGGCGCTGGGGGGTACGGTCTCGGCAGAACACGGGATTGGCAAGATCAAGCGCAAATTTTTGACCCTGATGTATACGCCTGAACAAATTGAGCAGATGCGTCAAGTCAAGCTGGCTATTGACCCACAGGGTTTGTTTAACCCACAGGATATGTTCTTGGGCGAGGTGGCGCAATGAAAATCGTCGTGTGTGTAAAGCAAGTACCGGAAGTTACCAATGTGCAGGTCGATCCCGTCACTGGGACTTTAATCCGTGAAGGGGTACAGTCCATCCTCAATCCTTTCTGTGAATATGCGCTGGATCATGCAGTGCGCATGGCCAAACAGCTAGAGAATGCGCATGTGGTCGCCATTAGCATGGGTCCACCCCAGGCCAAGGATGTGCTGCTGCGCTGCCTGGAATTAGGTGCCGATGAGGGCATCTTGGTTACAGACCGCCAGTTTGCGGGTGCAGATACCTGGGCAACCTCGTACACCCTGGCGCAAGCCATCCGTTTGGCAGTGCCAGATTATGACCTAATTTTGGTGGGTAAGCAGGCTATCGACGGCGATACTGCCCAGGTGGGGCCTGAAATTGCCGAAATATTGAGCCTGCCGCAGATCACCTATGGCATCCAGATTGGCCTCAGTCCCAGCGGCAGGCAGGTACGGGTGACTCGCGAGGTGGAACAGGGTTATGAGGTCGTGGAAGCAGCCATGCCTGCCCTGGTCAGCTTCAGCAAAGGCGAGATGGTGCGGCGTGCGCCTTCCTTCCGAGACGTGCTGCAGGCAAGAGAAAAACCCCTGCGCATGCTCTCTGCAGCAGCACTAAACATCCCCGAAGAAGAGCTGGGATTAAAAGGCTCCTTCACCCAGGTGGTCAAGGTCTTTCCCCCGCCAGAGAAAAAGACCGGGCGCTTACTCCAAGATTTAGAAGCGGAAGAAGCGGCCCAAGCCATCTTTGATTATTTAATAGAACGGCGCTTCATTGAATAAGCAGGCGCATTTTGAGATAAGAAAGTTAAAGAAAAGAGAATACAATGCTGAAAATTGACCATGAACGCTGTACGAAGTGTAAACTCTGTATCAGGAATTGCCCTTTTGGCGCTTTAAGCATGGTTGATGACCTGCTGCAGGTTAACGAATTATGCACTTTATGCGGTGCCTGCATCAACGTCTGTCGCTTTGATGCCTTGAGCATCGAAAGGAAAAAAGCGTCTAAGGAAGAGCTGGCGAAATTCCGCGATGTTTTCATCTGGATTGAGCTGGATGAGATGGGAGAAACGATACAGCCCAAGAAAGTGGCACTGGAGCTGCTTGGCAAGGGACGCCAATTGGCAGATGCCTTGGGGGAGCAACTGGTTGCCGTGGTGTTATGCGGTGAGAAATGTCTAGATTTAAACAAACTCGGGCAATTTGGTGCAGATAAGGTGATCTTGTGTCAGCATCCCCTGTTGGGGCAATATTCAACTGATGGCTTTACCCACGCCATGTGTGCCATCATTAGCGCCAAAAAACCAGCTGTGGTGCTTTACGGTGCCACCCCGCATGGACGGGACTTCGCGCCACGCGTGGCAGCACGCTTGAAGCTTGGGTTAACCGCGGACTGTACTGGGCTAGAAATCGACGCAGAGCGTCAACTGGTGCAAACCAGGCCAGCCTTTGGCGGCAATATCATGGCTTCGATTATCACACCTTATAACCGGCCGCAGACAGCCACCGTGCGGCCGAATGTTTTTCCTGTACCCCAAGCAGGGCAAGACCAGGCTGTGAAGGTTGAGATCTTTGACCTGGTCTTGAACCGCTCTGCCATCCGCACGCGTGTGGTCGAAAAATCGGTCATGGCAGATGGCAATGCGACCCGCATTGAAGATGCCAGGGTGATTGTCTCAGGCGGGCGCGGCTGCCAAAAGGCGGCAAATTTGGATATTTTGAGGTCTGTCGCAGGTCAACTGGGCGGTGTTTTAGGCGGTTCGCGTGCGATCGTAGAGCAGGGCTGGATCCCGCATACGATCCAGGTAGGCCAATCCGGTACTACGGTAGGCCCAGAGCTTTATATTGCTGCTGGCATCAGCGGGGCAATCCAACACGTGGTGGGTATGAGCTCCAGCAAAACGATCATCGCTGTCAATAAAGACCCTGAAGCGCCGATATTCAAGATTGCTGATTTGAGCGTGGTGGGCGATGCGGTGGAAATTATGCAAAAGCTACACGAGCTACTTGCTGCGCATAGCCACATATAAACTATAGATAAAAACATAAATCAAGTACAATAAGGACATGCAAAAGATTGTCCTTGCACCTGACTCGTTTAAAGGATCGCTGAGCGCGATTGAGGTCTGCCAAATCCTAGCCGAGGTAGGGCAGAAGCACTTCCCCGAGGCTGAACTGGTGCAGTTGCCAATCGCTGATGGGGGAGAAGGGCTGGTAGATGCGCTGCTGCTCGCTTGTGGTGGGGAGAAAATTTGGGCAGCAGTAGAAGATCCTTTAGGGCGACCAATCCAGGCTTTTTATGGCGTTTTGCGTGACGGCACAGCTGTGGTTGAAATGGCAGCCGCTTCAGGGTTACCGCTGCTTAAAGACAGTGAGAAACAAATTCTAAAAACATCAACCTACGGCACTGGTCAACTCATCAGTTATGCACTTAAACGCGGCTGCCGGGAGTTTATCCTTGGCTTGGGCGGCAGCGCAACAAACGATGGCGGCGCGGGGGCAGCTGCAGCCCTGGGAATTCGTTACCTGGATCGTGAGGGCAGTGAGATTCACTCAGGCGGGGCATTGCGCCAGCTTGAGCAGATTGATACCAGCCAGTTGCAAGCGGGTTTGGAACAAGCCAAGTTCAAGATTGCATGTGATGTCAATAATCCTTTATATGGACCGAATGGGGCAGCTCATATTTACGGACCGCAGAAAGGGGCAAACCCAAAGCAAATTGTTCTGCTCGACCAAGGTTTACGAAGACTAGCAAGCGTGATTCAGGCGCAAACAGGCTTAGATATGCAGGATGTGACTGGCAGTGGGGCGGCAGGGGGTTTGGCTGTGCCTTTCCTTGCTTTTCTACAGGCTGAGCTCATGCCGGGGTTGGCGCTGGTTTTGGAAAAGGTCGGTTTTGATGACCATTTAAAGGGCTCTGACCTGGTGATCACGGGCGAGGGCAGCACCGATGCGCAAAGCAGCATGGGCAAAGCCCTTTCTGGCATTGGAAGGCGCGCAGCGGCAGCAGGGGTGCCGGTGATTGCCATCTCGGGTGCGCTGCAGCCAGGCTACGAAAAATTGTATGATCATGGGATCACGGCCATGTTTGCGACCACCAGGCGAGTCTGCAGCCTGGAAGAGGCTATGAAAGAAGCAGAATCAAACCTGCGCGCGACCGCAGAGGATGTGTTCCGGCTGCTCAAGTACTTGAAAAGTTAAGCTATTTAGAAAGATTTGAGTTTATTTTCGTAGATAGTTGTAAATTATTTCGCACGAGCGACTTTCCATAACCAAAGCAAATACATGCGATATTAAGTCCTGTAACCAAGGTGAAAAATTATTACCGATTGCGCATAGAGTAATAATTGAATTCAATTTCACTTAGGCTGTCTAGGGAGGTTTCTATTGGAATTTAAGATTATGCGAAATATCCCTGCTTTATTTGGGTGAATTGCGCCCATTTTTGTGATTTCTGAATTAATTACTTATAATTAAACAACAAAACACTTCCTGGAGGCATGCTATGAAAACCGCGAAAGCTGACCATTTATCCCTCAAATACAAATTACTATACAGTTCTGCCTCAATTGGCCTTAATATTTTGGCCATTACCATATCCACCTGGTTGCTATATTTCTATTCCCCGCCAACTGATTCTGGCAGAACAATTTACCTGCCGATCGGGGTGGTGGGGGCGATCATGACGGTCATCAGCCTGTATGATGCGCTGATTGACCCATTTATCGGGCATTGGAGCGATAACCTGCGCTCAAAGATGGGTCGCCGCAAGCCTTTCATCCTGTTTTCGTTGCCTTTTATTGCCGTGAGCATGGTCTTGATCTGGCTGCCTCCCAGTGGGTCTACCTGGCTGGTGGCGGGGTATTTGCTGCTGGTGATGCTGGCATACAGCACGGCTTACAGCTTGACGGGCATCCCTTATGATGCCACCATGGCTGAGCTGGCAGAAAACAACGCCGAGCGCATATCACTTTCCAGTTGGAAAAGCGTGTTTGGCATTATCGGGGTGATGGTTGGGTCACTGCTAATTGCCCCGCTATTTGAGAGCCAAGGCGCTTTCTTTATGGGGGCGATCACAGCTGTGATAGGCTTTGTCACCATCCTGCTGTCTGTGCCGGCTATCCGCGAAACCCGCAAACCGGTTGGGGAGAAGATAGGGGTCATTGAAGGGCTAAAACATACCCTAAAAAACAAACCTTTTCAAGCGATGCTCATCTCGACATTGCTGGTCCATATCGCCTATGCCATGATCACCGCTAACCTGCCTTACTTTGTGACCCTAGTGGTGGGGGGTACCGAAGGCGACGTGGGCATATACCTGGGGGTAGTGGTGATCTTGATGGTGTTGACCACGCCGCTATGGAACTGGCTGGGAAAAAAGTACTCCAATGCCAAGGTTATGCGATGGAGCTTGGTTTTGCTGGCTTTGTTTGCCTTGACGAATTTATTGGTCGGGCAGGTAGACCTAGTTCCTACGCAGATTTTGGCTTATATCACCCTGGGGCTGATTGGACCTTTCCTGGGTGGTTACCTGATATTGGCTTACAGCATGATGGGTAACGTGGTGGATTATGATGAATACCTGACCAAACGCCGCCGTGAAGCCATTTTTTACGGTGCTTTTTCGCTGGCGGTAGGGATCGGACCGTCCATCGCTTCAATCCTTCTACCTTTCCTGCTAGATACTTTTGGCTACACCGTTGCCAACCCGTTGGGCGTACGCCTGGCTTTCCCGGTGATTTCATTGGTAGTCCTGTTGGGGCTTTTTGCCTTCCGAGGGTATAACCTAGGCGATTCGATCGAAGAAACCAAGCAAAACCTGGGTTTGGTGGATAAAGAGGTTGAAAATGACAGATGAAGCAATGTTAATGGCAGGGTTTGCCCGCCAAATCATTAACCCACCCAAGGGTATTTTGACGATTGGTTTTGGCAACCGCTTTAAAGGCAACCAGGGGGTGCATGATGACCTGACTGCTACTGCCTTGGTGCTTGAATTCAAGGGGCGGCAGGTCGGTTTGGTGGCTTTGGATTTACTGGCAGTGCATGAAGACTTCGCGCGCGAGCTGGAAAAAGAATGCGGTATACCCCTGCTTTTATGCTGTGCCCACACTCACTCCGCACCGATGAGCTATTCACGCAGTCCGCTGCGGATTAAGGTTAGACATTACGCAAAAGACTTGAAACAGAAGATTGCCCTGGCCGTTAGTGAAGCCAGGGAGGCGTTACAGCCAGCCAGCTTGTTTTGGGGCGAGGGCAAGGCTGATATCGCAGTCAACCGCCGGCAACGCATGGCAGATGGGCAGGTTGAGATAGGGGTCAACCCAGGTGGCCCAGTTGACAGGCGGGTGGTAGTATTAGAAGCACGTAACCAGGATGGAGAAGTCTTGGGGCGGCTGGTTAATATGCAGTGCCATGCCACGGTGATGGGGCCAGAAAACTTACTTGTCTCAGCTGATTGGGTGGGTGCCATGCGGCGCAGGCTTGAAGAAGCAGATGGCGGGCTGACGCTTTACCTGCAGGGTGCAACGGGTGACTTAAACCCTAAACTTAACGTGGAAAATGATTTTGAGAATACCAAAAAAATTGGACAAGAAGCTTTTGAAGCCATTGTTGAAATCTTAACCCGTATGCAAGCTCTGCAAGCTGATCGCCTTATCCACCTGCGTTCAGATGTGATGATCCCCCTACAGGGCACTGAAGGCACGGCCAGACCCGGTAAAAAATACCGCCAGGTGGCAAAAACCATCGGTTTACCCGCGTTTTTAGCTGACTTTGCCCTAGATTTCCTCTATCCCTGGCGCACGCGCTTGGAGCAGTTTGAGGGCGCTTGGGCTTTTCCAATCCAGGAGAACCTGCTGGATTTGGGCGGGCTGGTGCTTTCAAGTATGGGCATGGAAGTATTTAACCAAATCGGCCAGCAAGCCAGGAATTTGTTTGAGGGTAAAGCAGCCTTGTTTGGCAGCTTGGTAAACAGCTGTTACGGTTACCTGCCTACCCAGGAAGAATATGAACTTGGTGGTTACGAGGTGGATATGAGCTGGCAAATCTACCGTATGCCCGGCCCCCTGCCTGCTAATGCAGACCAGCTTGCCTTGGAAGGGCTTAAGGAACTCAAAATCCAGCTTAAATAAGAAAATTTAAAAGCGAAATGCTTCACTAACGCCATGCAGAAGTTCGGGCGGCATGATTTTTAATGCCTCACCAAACTCAAAAGGCTCGTTGCGTGCTTGGTATTGCGCAAAAAGTGAGGTTTTTGCGACCAACAGCTCCAAATCTGGCTCAGTGAACTGGGCTTTATAACAGCGCAGGGCAGCGTTTTTCTTATCTAATACTGGGCTGATATCCATGATTGTATTAGGGTACGAGGTACTGTGAAAAACAACCGCCTGCAGTGGGTGAGGTTCGACCTTTTCATCCACAATCGGGTCACCAGGAATGCGTTTGAAGGGATATAAAAGTGCGGCTTCAGCAGTGGCCCTGGCTGCCAGGAGGTGATCTGTGTGCGCTTCGTAAAGCATCCAGGGGTCCAGGCTGAAGAGCAGATCTGGTTTGAGGGTGCGTATCAGCTTGATAATATCCCTGCGTAGGTCAAAATATTGATATTGGCCGGCGTCAGGATAGCCTAAGCGGTAGTGCTGGCTGACGCCGATAATCTCCCCGGCCAGTTCCTGCTCCTGTTTGAGCTGCCTAGCGGACTCTAGTGCATCCCACTCGTCATGGATAACCCCTGCCAGGTCATCGGTAACTGTCAGGTAAATCAGCTCTGCGCCGTTTTCTGCCAGGCGGGCCAGCGTGCCTCCGGCAGAGATGTCATTATCATCATAGTGCGGTTGGATCGCAAGTACGCGCTTTGCTGAGAAGATATCTGGTATTTGGATGCCAAAGTCTTGAAACATGGAAGCCCTCCCAATTTATAAAATCAATAAAAAAAGCAGCAGATTGCGTGAGAAAACACGCCAAAAACGATCCTGCTGCTTTGATTATATGCTGGAAAGTTGTAATTTGGCTAAATTAAACCAATTTTTTAAGTTCAGCTTGCATTTTTGATAGCCGTAATTAACTCATGTTGGCTGGGAATAAGCGAGGAAAACTTTACTTCACCGTTGATCAATATGCAGGGCAGGTTTTTGATGCCCATTTTGTGCATGCGGGCGACGTTTTCAGGCTTGGTGATCTTAAATTCCAGCATATCCACCTGGTCTTCTAAGCTATCTGCAGCCCTCTGGGCAGCGCTAAGCATGTACCCGCAGGCTGCGCAGGAGGCAGAATCCAGCGTAAATACCTCCATTAAAGGCCGCTCCAAGTGAGCATAATCGGGCACCTGGACGGCGTCCAGGTCAAGATCGGCAGCATGGTAGTTAGCCAGAATCAGCCGGGCAGTATGGGGATCCCGCAGGGCTTGTAGAGTGGCAATAACATTGTCTGGTGGGGTGTCGTAGGGCATGTCACAGCCAGGTGAGACGATGAAATTGCCCTCATCGCCAGCCTGGTCGAGCAAATCCAAGGCGAATTTGGCATTATCCTGCTGGTTACCCAAGAGCATGCAGGTTGTCAGGGGGATATTGCCCTGCAGGGTGATGTTGTGGGCTTGGGTAATCTGCCTGGCAAAGGCAATGTCTACGTTTTCGTCTACTGCAATACAGTCTGGTTTGGTCTGGCACATTTTTTCGATGTTCTTGCTGGCATCGCCGCACACAAAAAAAGCAGAATAGGCACCTAATTGACGGATATGCTCAAAAATGTCAGTAAATCCACGCTCTAGGTAGCGCGAAAAGACGCGTGGGGAGATTTGAGAGGTCACTGGGTCAACAATGGCGATAACATCCATGCCGGCTTGGATGTACAACTCGCTCATGCGATTTGCCACCTGGACGCAATAGTCGACCAGGGATTGTAGGTAAGCAGGATCATCAGCGGTATCGTAGAAAATATCTGTACCGCGCAGGTGCGAGGCTAAGGTAAAGGGACCGGTTACCAAGCCGTAGAGGGCAGTTTTGTCACCAATCTCTGCTTTTACACGCCGCATAGCCTCCAGAACGAGCGGTAAGCGACCATCGTTTGGATTGGGGAGTCGGGTTGGCAAGGCTTTGAGGTCTGCTAGTGGGTGGGTGGCAACGGAAGGGGGCGTATCCTCAGACCAGAGTAAGCTGCAACCTAAGATTTCCGCCTCAATCTGCAGATCAAACACTACCGGCATGCCATCCGGGTCATACAAGCGCTGCACTTCTAAGAGGGACTCTACCAGCTTATCGGTATCGGTCAATACCTCGAGGGCAGTAAAACCCTTCAACTTGCCAGCATGCACCCCGGCAAAGGGTACCCACACTGCTTTACAGACCGGCTCGTGCCTTAAAGTCTTAAATAAACGCTCTTTTCCAGAAGAATTACAACCCATCACAACCTCCATACCATGTGAATTATTGGCTAAATTATAACCATATATGACAACGTTGTCAATTGTTAAGCGGCACAAAATCTTGGAATGGGGCTCAACTGGTGAATTTAAATAAGCAAATTGCACGATTTCCTAGTTATAGTGGTAAATAATGGGGTATAATGTGCGTAAATATGATAACGTTGTCTATTTTTGAGATGAAATGACATTATGACGACTACCATTAAAGACGTTGCGTTGCAGGCTGGCTGCTCAATAAAAACGGTTTCAAGGGTGATAAATAACGAGCCTTTTGTCAGTGCGCAGACGCGCGAGAAGGTGCTGCAGGCAATTGAAGCGCTGGATTATGCGCCAAACTTCTCCGCCAGGCGCCTGGTGACCCGCAAATCATTCACCATTGGCATCCTGCTGCACGAAGCGGGTTTTTACCAGTCGGCCATCCTCTCAAGAATGATGGACATCAGCTACCAGCTTGATTATGACATCCTCTTGCAGAGTTATTTTCCCTCCCACAATCGCTCCAGGGTCAAATTAGCCCAGCTTATTCACGAGAGGCGGGTGGATGGTTTGGTGATTACCCCGCCTTGTGATGTTGATCCCTTCCTGAGGCAGCTGCTTGCCAGCGCTGACATTCCCCAGGCGCAGATTACACCCCTCAACCGCAGCAGGCAGACCGCTTTTGTGAGCGGGGATGATTACCAGGGTGCCTTTTTAATGACTGAGCACTTAATAAATTTAGGGCATAATCGCATAGCTTATCTTACTGGTCCGCGTAACCATCGCATGAGCATCGATCGCCTGTACGGTTACCGGGCAGCTTTGGATACCTATGCGATTCCGCAAGACCGGAACCTGGTTTTGGATTCGGAGTTTACCTTTGCCGGCGGTTACACAGCTGCAAAAATTATGCTTTTTAGTGACACACCACCCAGCGCCATTTTTGCGGGCAGCGATGACGCCGCTTTGGGCGCTTTATTTGCAGCCCAGGAATTGGGATGGAAAGTGCCGGAGCAGCTTTCAATCTGCGGCTTTAACGACCTGCCGCAAGCGCAGCAAACCTGGCCAGGATTGACAACAGTCAGTCATCCCATCAGCGATATTGTAGAAAAAGCAACCTTCATGCTGCTCGAAATCTTGAGCGTCCGGCCAGTCAAAGATAAGCAAATCATCCTTCCTTCCAAGTTGATAATTAGAAAATCAACTGGAAGGGTATTTGATTAATTTAACCAAATTTTATGCACATGAGAGGAACAAGATGATGGAAGAACTGCAGAAAGAACTACATAATGCCATAATGGAAGGACAGCGGGATGAAGCCCAAGCAGCCGTGGTCGCCCTGCTTGATGAAGAAGTGGAGCCGGGTTTAGTGCTCAGTACCATGATTGACGCCATGGCGGAGGTGGGGCGGTTGTTTGAAGAAGGGGAATATTTTGTGCCGGAGATGCTGATTGCAGCACGGGCAATGAAAACAGGTATGGATGTGCTCAAGCCAAAATTAGTCGATTCAGACATCCAACCGCTGGGCTTGGTGGCTGCGGGCACTGTTAAAGGCGATTTGCATGATATTGGCAAGAATTTGGTATGCATGATGCTGGAGGGGGCGGGTTTCCAAGTGATCGACTTGGGTACCGATGTAGCCCCTGAGACATTTATTGAGGTTGTGCGCGAACAACAGCCAAACATCATCGCCATGTCTGCACTGCTCACTACGACCATGGCCAGCATGAAAACTACCATCCAGGCATTAGAGCAAGCTGGTCTGCGTGATAAAGTTAAGATTCTGGTTGGCGGTGCGCCTATCACGGATGCTTACGCCAAGCAGATCGGCGCTGATGGCTATGCAGAAGATGCCAGCCGGGCAGCAAAATTAGCAAAGTCAATGATGGCTTAGTTTGATATTAAATAGCCATAAAAGTCGCTGAAAACGCCCAAATTTGCAGTTTACGGGCAGATTACAGTAGATTTCTGCATTGCTGGTGAGCAAAGCACTCCCGCTTTGCTGAAATGGTTTGCCAGGCGTACCAGGTAACGCGATGAAATTCAACAAAGGAAGAATTTTTTGGTTTTGTCTGCTTTTTTTTGCCTTTTTCATACTGGCAGCTTGTACGCTGGCAACAACTAAATTGTTTGAGATTCCAGAGCGAAATTATGGTTTAGAAACCCGGGAACAAGTGATTATCGATTTGCCGAGTGGGTCAGTTGAAATCATCTACAGTAACATAAACCATGTTATTCTCTCAGGACTCCTTCCAGAAAACTTAGGGGATGGGCTTGTTGTTGAAGAGAACGACTTAGGTTTATCCATCCACCTTTCAGACCAAGCTCAACAGATGAAAAGATCCCTCCTCAACCAGGTAAGTCTAAAAATCACTGTTCCTATCCAAACCCATGTCGAAGTAAGTACTTTTGATGCAAGTGTCTCTGCAACGGGAGCAGGTGCTGATTTGTCGATCACATCAGTTGGCGGGGCGGTTTCGATCCATGTTGTTGAGGGCAAAGCCCTGGTTAAGGCTAATAGAGGGGCTGTCACCATCAGCAACAGCAGCGGATCGTTCGCTGTGTTTGGTAATTATGGTGCAATCACATTTAGCCAGGTGACGGGAGAAATCACTTCTTCCACGATCATGGGGCAGATCAGTTATCTTGGGGAGCCTGCTGTGGGTGATCGCATCCATTTCGAGACTGATCATGGGCCGGTTGCGCTCAAGGTTCCCCTCAGTGCTAACCTGGCGGTAGCGATGAGCTCGGTCAGCGGGGAGGTCACCTGCATCTTTCCAAGCCTGGAAAATAGCAGTCGTAGCTGCCAGGGTGTACTGGGCTTAGGGCAGGTTGATTTGTTTGTTCGGACGGTAAGCGGCAAGGTTACACTGCAGCACGGGGCACTAACTCAATGAGCGATAAATGATTACCTGGAGGGATATGGCATGAACGATAATAAAATGCGCGCGGTTGTTTACTTGGCGCCAGAACAAATTGAACTGCGTGATGTACCGGTCCCCACACCTGGGCCAGGGGAAATGCTGGTTAGGGTGCGGGCAGCTCCGACCTGCGGCACCGACTTAAAAACCTATCGCAGGGGACATCCCAAGTTCCCGCCGCCCTTTGTTTTTGGGCATGAATTTGGAGGGGATGTGGTTGCGCTTGGTGAAAATGTAAGCGGTTTTCGTATAGGTGATCGAGTGACCGCCAATGTCTTTGCTGAATGTGGAACATGCTTTTACTGCCGGCACGGACAAGGTAATTTGTGTGAGCAGCTTGTCTACAATTTTGGTGCTTTTGCTGAATATAATCTTATCCCTGCTTCGATAGTCAAGGGGGCAACCTTTATCATTCCTGCTCATCTTTCATATGAAGAGGCGGCCTTGGTTGAGCCACTATCAACCGTCGTACACAGTGAAAACTTGCTCAATATTCAGCCTGGTGAGCGTGTGGTGATCCTTGGCGCTGGTGGGGCAATTGGCCTGATGCAACAACAAATGGCATTATTGAGGGGTGCTGGACAAGTGATTGCTGTTGGGCACAGTGATGCGCGCTTGGCGGTGGCAAAGGAGCTAGGTGCAACCAGGGTAATCAACGCTCATCATGAGCCGGTCAGCCAAATCGTGAGTGAACTTACCAACGGATATGGCGCAGATGTGGTGATTGAGTGCGCTGGCCAAAAATCGACCTGGGAGTTGGCTGTTGACCTGGCCAGACGCGGTGGGCGGGTGTGTTGGTTTGGCGGATTGGCATCGGGCGTGAAGGTGGAATTGGATGCTGGCAGGCTGCATTATGGTGCAATTAAACTGATCAATACCCACGGCGCAACTGTAGAAGATGCCAAAGCTGCCTTTGAGCTGATCACATCTGGTTTTATTAATCTGCGTTGTTTGCTGAGCGAGACTCTTCCGCTGTCACAACTTGAATTGGGATTGAAAAAGATGGCAGCAGGAGAGGTCATTAAAGTCGTTATCAGGCCTGATCTATAGTCAAATAGGGGTCAAAATGTCAAATCTTATTGACAGAATTGGAAGATTAAAGTAAAATAATTTTAGATTGTGAATCACCATTCAATTTTATGAATTTGCGAGGATATATGCCAGAGCGCATGACACCGCGTCAACGAGTGGAAGCCACGCTCAATCATCAAGAGCCAGACCGCGTACCGATTTCCTTAGGCGGTTCTGCTAATCACCTCACTGAACAACTCTATATCAAACTGCGCAATCATTTTGGGGTCGAAGACGTGCCTAGGCGTACCTTGGTCGGGTTTTACACCACGCCAGACTATAATCCTGTTTTGGACAAATTAGGCACTGATTTTCGCTTTATCCACATACGGCCACCAAGGCAGTATATTGCCAATGCCATGGATGAGAGTTTTCGTGAATTTGAAGACGAATGGCAGCTGCATCATCGTCTCGTATCAGGCTATTATGATTTAGCAGGTGCACCGCTTGCCAAAGACCTTTCCATATCCAGCATTGGAAAGTTTCCCTGGCCAGATCCTTATGACCCGGACCGAATGGAAGGCGTGAAAGAAGAGGTTGAAGGGCTATATCATAATACAGATTTTGCAATCGTTGCGCATAGACCAGTGTACGGCAATCTTTGGGAAATGACACGTGTTTTAGTGGGGATGGAGAATGCGCTGCTATTAACGGTGCAAGACACTCATATCTTGGATTACCTTTTAGGTAAGCTGGCTGAAATACAGGAAGCATTTTATGACGCGTTCCTGAGCGTAGTTGGTCCTTATGTTCAAATTGTTGAGATGGCAGATGATTATGGCACCAACGTGGGGCCAATGTTCAATCCAGAAGTGTACCGAAAGTTTTTCAAACCCCGATATAAGAAGAGTATTGAACTGATCAAGAAAAAAGCACCAAATGCCAAGGTGCTGCTGCATAATGATGGCGCAATCCGAAAATTTATCCCAGACTTAATCGAGACGGGTTTTGAAGTCCTGAACCCAATCGAAGGGCATCTAAAGGGCATGCACCCTGCGGAATTGAAGCGCGATTTTGGCACCGCGCTTACTTTCCAGGGCGGGGTCGATGTCAAAACTGTCTTAAATCACGGCTCTGTCGAAGACGTCCGCAACGAAGTGCGCTTGCGCATAAACCAGATGGGCGTGGGCGGCGGTTACATCCTGGCACCGGCACATAACTTCGGCAATGATATTCCCCTGGAAAACTTACTAGCCTTCTTTGAGGCCGGCAAAGAACTGGGGAAATACCCCTTAGAAGGTGTTGAATAGATGTTATTAGAAGCTTTACGCCAAGAAGTATTGCAAACGGCTATGCTTCTGCCAAAATTTGGGCTGGTTTGGATGGCTGGCGGCACAATCTGTGCACACGACCCAGCCAGTGACCTGGTGGTGGTGACGCCAAGCGGCCTGCCATATGATGAATTAGGTCCTGAAGATATGACCGTGACGGATATGGCTATGAATTTGGTTGAGGGGAAATACCGGCCTTCGGTGGCGCTTAACTTGTGGACTGGCTTTTTCCGTGCCAGGCCAGATGTACACGCGGTCGTTCACACCCATTCACCCCACGCCTCTGCCTTTTCAGTTGTGGGCGAATCCATTCCAATCATCACCGAGACCCAGGCAAACTGGTTTAATCAGCCTATCCCGGTCACCCCATATTTATCTATCGAAGATGAGCGCTTTGCCACGCTGCCGATCGAAATATTAGGAGATGGGTTTGCGGTACTCTTGGGTCAGCATGGGGTGATTACACTGGGTGAGACCCTGAAACAGGCTTTGGAACGGGCAGTTACCTTGGAAGAGGCAGCGCAGACGTATACCGTTGCACAAATTATTGGTACGCCACAAAAATTTTCAGCTGCCATGGTGAAGAATTCATTCGATTACTATCATACCCGCTATGGTCAAAAACCTGGTAGGAAGGCTGGGTAACGATGTTGCAGCTTAACCAAGACACCGTTTTTATCAACTTACAAGCCCAAGACTGCCTGTCTGCTATCAACAAACTAGCTGACAGCCTTTTTGAACAAGGTTTTGTGACCGCAGATTATGGCAACATGACCTGCAGACGTGAGGAAATTCACCCAACCGGGTTGCCAACCAGTCCCATTTGCATTGCTTTTCCGCATGCGGATTGTGAAGGTGTAATCCAATCAGCATTAGCAGTGGGCATCCTTGAGCAGCCTGTAAAATTTAGGAATATGGCAGATCCAGATGAGCAGTTGGATGTGCATATTGTCATTATGATGGCCAATTCAAACCCTACTGAACAAATCGATACTTTGCGAAATTTAGCGGAATTATTTGGGGAAGGTGAGAAGCTGGTCGAATTACAACATCAACCCGATAGTGAGGCAGCTGTAAACTGGCTAAAACGAGAGCTCCGTTTGGACATTTAAACCCAGCTGTGCTTCGAAAGGAGAATAATATCGAAGGAAGTGTCAAATTAATTGAGCAGATAATAGTCGACTATAGAGTTTAATGAATGGAGGAATAACCTCAGATGGGTAAATTAATTGTTGTTGCTTGTGGTGCTGGAATAAATACATCTACGATTGCTGAAGATTCCATCAAAGAAAGAATGATGAAAGAAGGCATGGCGGATGTGGAGGTCAAGCGGATTCTGATGGCAGATATTGACCGCTTCGTTTCTCGCACAGATTTGGTAATGATTGTTTCGATGATGAAGATTTTTCGCACCTTTGATGTACCGATTATCCAGGGTATGCCCTTTTTAATTGGTTCAAAGGCTGAACGCGAAGCACTTCTTGACAAAATTGTTGACATGGTTAAGTCAACTAAAGCATAGTTTCATAATCAATATTTCTTTTAAGGAGAAAAAATGGAATTCATATCAACTGCCGTAGCTTGGTTCTTAGGATTAGGTTCTACGGTCATCGTACCTATTGTATTGATCCTGTTGGGTCTCATTTTCCGTGTTGGTCTTGCAAAAGCCATACGTGGTGGTGTAACCACTGGTGTCGGTTTAGCCGGTTTGTTCTTAATTGTTGACTTGATCGTTGCAGCTCTTCAACCGGCTGTTCAGGCTTTAGCAGACCGCATGGGTATTGCCAAAACCATCATTGATGTCAATTGGGCAGACGCAGGTATTGCCTGGGGTTGGCCTGGTGTGGCTGGGTTAGTGCTTGCCATCATTGTTGTCAACGTTTTGATGGTTGTTTTACGCCTGACCAAAACCTTGTGGACCGATGTTTGGTCCTATTGGCACGGCTCTGCCTTGGCTGGCTTTGTGTGGGCTCTGACCGGCAGCATTCCCCTGGGCATCTTGGGCGGCGTCATCTACTTGGTCATTGGCAGCTTACTGAGCGATATCACCGCCAAGAAATACCAGGAATTTAACGATATGCCCGGTATTGGTGTACCTTGCGGCACAACCGTGCAAGCCAGCATCTTTGCCATCCCAATCGTGTGGGCGCTGGATCGCATCCCTGGCATCAAGGATTGGGATGCTTCCCCAGAGGGCATCAAGAAACGCTTTGGCCTGGTTGGTGAGCCAGCTATCCTTGGATTACTGCTTGGTATCATCATCGGTATCGCTGCTGGTTATAATGTTCAAAAATTCCTAGGATTAGGTATGCAGGTTGCGACCATGATGGTTGTACTGCCGCGAATGGTCTCCCTGATTGCAGAAGGCATTGTCCCGATTACCATGTCCATTGTGCAGTACATGAAGGAACGCTTTAAAGACCGCGAGATCTTCGTAGCTGTGGACTGCGCCGTGTTATTAGGACACCCAGCCGTGATGGCGTCATCAGTTATCCTGTTCCCCTTGTTTGTTTTATTAGCCGCGGTTTTGCCTGGCGTCCAGATGCTGCCAATTGCCTCTCTGGCTGTGGTTCCCTTCTGGGCTGGCGCGGTGGTGCCTTATACCAAGGGTAATGTCATTAAGACAGTCATTGTACTACTGCTGTATGCCATTCCTTTCATGTACCTCTCGACGCTTTTAGTTGACAACCAAACTGAGACATACCGCCTGATGGGCCAGTTCTCTGAGCAAATCAGCGCAGGTCTAAAGCTTGGTTCTTGGGATATGGGCGGCGACATGCTTGGTGCGCTCATCCGCGGTATCTTCAGCCTCTTCAAGGCTGGTTAAATTTTGTAACTTAACACACACCTGGGGTGCTTAGCCCTAAAGCACCCCAGGTACTTACATGGTCAAATCTGATTACCATATTGTGCTTATTGGGGGTTGGTGCGGCAACCTGATTTATATTGTAGCTGAGCGCCTGCAGGATCTTCTGGCAGAAAACGCATTACCCGGGATGATTACAACCCACAGCATCTATGGCAATTTCGATCCACCGCCTGATTGTAAATTAATTCTCCAGCTAGTGCCTGCTTTTGATAAGGATGAAATCTCCTGTCCAATCATCAATGTGCGTCCTTTGCTGGTTGACCTTAACCACGAAGCAACTATAAACGCAGTTATTGAGCGGGTTAGGTCAGACACTTAAGATCTGCGACCATGATAAAATTTCTGAAATGAGCGGTCCTATCTACCTTGATTATTGCGCAACCACACCTGTGCATCCACAAGTCAAGGATGCAGTTTTGCCTTTGTTAAATGAGCAATATGGCAACCCTTCCAGCATGCATAAAATTGGCATGCAGGCAAATATTTTATTAACCGATGCAAGACGCGCGGTGGCAGAAGGTTTGGGCTGCAGCAATGATGAAATTTACTTTACCAGCGGGGCAACTGAGGCAGATAACTTAGCTCTGTTTGGCGTGATGAGGCAGTTTGAACCTGGTAAGGCACACTTGGTCACTACTGAAATCGAACACCACGCTATTTTACATGCTGCGCAGCAATTGGAGCGGGAAGGATATCACGTCAGTTACCTACCCGTTGATTCGCATGGCATTGTGGATCCGCAAGACCTGGTTAAATTGATCCGACCTGAAACAAAACTGGTTTCGGTGATGATGGTGAATAACGAAGTGGGCTCAATTCAGCCTCTGCAGGAAATAGGCGCGATCACTTCGCAGCATGGCATTTTGCTCCACACCGACGCGGTACAGGGCGTGGGTTTATTAGATTTGGACCTGGCAGCTTTGCATATTGACCTTTTATCGGTTTCTGCGCATAAGATATACGGTTTAAAGGGCGTAGGGGCGCTGTTTATCCGCGAAGGGGTGCAGGTTTTGCCTTGCCTTTATGGTGGACCCCAGGAAAAAACTATTAGACCTGGTACAGAAAATTTACCTGGTATTGTCAGTTTAGCTGAGGC
>ENA-UOUL01002550-UOUL01002550.1-bioreactor-metagenome-genome-assembly--contig:-NODE-2550-length-20948-cov-19.656078_pt1 | contig 20948 bp, 11 predicted proteins | sample MGYA00249838_ERZ747220 | MGnify/ENA primary metagenome ERZ747220 (study PRJEB28778, sample SAMN05720191) | bioreactor metagenome | isolation source: Anaerobic biogas reactor | place: USA:Washington...
TATCCCTGGACGATTTCGGCCATATAGCGGAAGTAGTCGTTGAGCTGTTTGGTGATCGTGTCGGGGGACGTGTCGCCAAGCTTGTCGATAAGTGCGCTGATGCCTTTGTAGTTGACAAACATCGACGTGACCGGGCGGTATTCGGGCGTGATGCGGGCGCTGCCGGGATTGTCCTTGATGCGGACGACGAGTTCGTCGGAGAGGTAGGGCGTGAGCCGGTCGAGGCGGTCGACCAGGTAGGTGAGCTGCTGCTGGACGTCGCCCGCGGGTGGCTCCTGCCAGACGGCGCGGATGAGCGCGTCCTGGCCGGCGGACGGCGCGGCGACGAGCCGCACGTAATCGTCATCCGGCTCTTTGGTGACGGCGTCCACGGTGATGATGTCGCCGAGGAGTTCGTAGGTGCTGCGGGTCATCGCGGCCTCGCCGGGATTGGCGTGGCCTTCGGCTTCTTCGGCAAGGTTGACGGTGTGTCCGGTGGTGACGTAGGCCATGAGGCCGTTTTCGTCGTTGTAGCGCGGATTGGGCGGCACGCCGATGTGGGCGGCGAAGTACGGCCCGGCGGAGATGCCGCATTTGATCAGAAGTGCGCGCGTTTCTCCAGCGGCTTCGATGGCGGCGTACTTGTCCTGCTTCATCACCTCCAACATCGCCAGGGCTGCCTGGGACGCCTTGAGCGCGTTCGTCCGCATTTCATCGTCGGTGGTGGCGGGGAAGACGCCGAGCAGCGCGTCGCCGCCGAACTTGAGCAGCACGCCGCCGTGGTCGAACAAAGCGCGCACCAGTTCGGTGAACAGGCTGTCGATGATCTCGGCGACGCGCTCCGCCCCACCGGGCACGCGCTTGAGGGCCTCGGAGAGCGGGGTGAAGCCGGATACGTCGCCGAAGAGGAACACGCCGCGTTCCATGCCGCCGCGCGGTTCTCCGGCGGGCTGCGGGTACATCCAGACGGGCTGCGGCAGGTAAGTTTTGATGGTCTTGAGCAGATCGGCCAGATGGTCGCGTGCGACATCGAAATCGTGGCTTTTCGGGCGGCGTTCCAGAGGTTCGTAGAACTTGTCGGGCAGATAGCACTTCAATGAAGGGCGCAGATCGTCCAACGGGCGCGCTTCCGGCAGTGCTGCGAGAGCCGTCGGTGCTTGGGGGGGCGGCTCCGGCGTGGTAGGCGCAGGCGCGGCTTGCGGCACAACGGTAGGGGCGGCGACGGGTTGAGGTTGTGCTAACCTTACGAAGGTGGGCGAACTCTGTTCGCTTGAACCTTCGTAGGGTTGTTGCTCGCCTGCTTGCCCTACAAACGCGCCGCATTGCGTGCAATAGTGCGCGTGCGGCGGCAACAGTGTATGGCACGTCGTACAGACGATACCCTGGATGAGTTTATGGCCGCAGCCCATGCAGAAGCGAGCCTGAGCCGGGTTGATGGTTCCACATACTGGACATTGCATAGCCGTTTCCTCCAAAACCAAGAATCATTGTACACGGATGTTACGGATTCTACGGATATTTTTTTTTCTGGTCAAAATCCGTGCTTCCCGCGTGAATCCGTGTACGAAAAGTCGAAAGTTCGCGGTTAAGATTATTATTCCTGTTGGATCAGACGGTTTTCCTCGCGTTGGCGGATCTTGGCGCGGATGTCGTCGGCTTGTTGTTGCAGGGCCTGCTCGCGCTGCTGGATCGCCGCGGCCATATCGACGACCTCGCGCGAGAGCTGCCCGATTTCCTCCTGGCGACCGGTCAGCTTTTGCAGCGCCGCGGGGTCGAACTGGCGCGCTTCGATGACGGCGACGGCTTCGGTCAACTGCTGCACGGGCCGGTTCACCTGACTGGTGAGCACAATCGCCGCGACGAGAGCCAGGATCACGAAAAAGATCAGCGCGACGCCGCTGACCAGAATAGCGCCGCGCTGGGTGTTATCTTGCAGGGTGTCTGTGTTATCGAAGACCGTGTAGTTTTCCTCCAACATAGCATCGATCTTTGCGTTGAGACCGTAGATTTCTTCGATAAGCGTTTCCTGCTGCGCGGTGATGCTCTCCCAGTTTTGTTCCTCTTCCTCTTTTTCGTTCTCTTCGTATACGGGGTCGATGATGTCCTTGAAGTTGGCGATGTGACGACGTAGCCCCTCCTGCAACGCGACGAGGGTGTTTTTCTCGATGGGAGCGTTGGCCTTGATGAGGGCATGGCGGATGAAGGTCTCCATTTGGGCGTTGTAGTTGTTGAAGTCGTCCACATAACTGTCGTACCCCTGCGCGACGAAGCTCTTTTCAGCCAGGTCCATTTGTTGGAGCAGATTTTGCGCTTTGTAGTAGTTCCGGACTTTGCGGAACAGGCTATCCAGGACCTCGTTCTGCGCGCCGATTTGTACTGTATTGAAGAGGTTGAATCCGACAGCCAGCGTGCAGATGACGATGATGACGCCGAAAATCACGAAAAGTCTGTTTTGGATGCTGAGTTTTCTAAACCAGGTTTTCATCGTTTGCTCCTTGGATGGCCTTTATGCGCTTTCCGCATCGTGCGTGGGGAAAGTGGGCTTGAATTTCCGACGCCGGGTTTCGTGGAGTTGTTCGCGGAGATCGGCGATTTCGGTCTCGAGGGCAGATTCGCGCGATTTGGCCGTGTCTGCCAGATGTTCCAGGGCATGTGCCAACTGTCCGAGTCCGTCACGACGGTCGAGGATTTCATCCAACACCTCAGGCCGGAAGCGGTCGCCAGCGATGGCTGTGGCCGCCTGGGAGAGCGTCAACACGGGCTGCGTGATGCGGCTGGCGAGGGCGAAGGCCCAGATGGCGAGGAAGGGCAGGATCATCAGGCTGATGACGCCGCTGCGAATCGCGGATTGCAAATCAGCCTCGAGCGTTTGCGCGGCTTGTTGCCGGGCAGTCTCGATTTCGGCGATCAAATCCTGCAGAGCGCCTCGCAAGACAGTGGCCTGTTCATCGGATACGGCCTGAAGCGCTGTCACTTCATCCCATGTCCAGCCAGGCGTGGCGATGGCGTTCACAATGTCGTTAAAGGAATCCTCGTAATCCTGCTGCGCAACACTGATTTCTTCGACGAGTGTAGTTTCCCGGTCGGAGAGCGTGTGTAGCTCTTGCAACTCCTCCAGCGCGGCATTGACCTCGTCGCGCGCCTCGTTGAAGGTTGCGATGGATTCCTCCGCGTATTCTCCCTCAGAGTAGACGAAGTAATTTTCCTCGATCATCTGGCTCGCCACATAGTAGGTGACCGTATCCTCCAAGATGGTCAATTTGACGGTCTCGCTGTAAATGCTGTTGCTCCAGACATTCCGAAAGGCCAGAGTGGACCCGATGATGATGATGACGCAGATCAGCAGGATGATGCCGAAGGCTCCCAGCGATTTGAGTGCGTATAAAAATTTCTTAATCATAAGCTTTCTCCTCATCCGTCCGGGGTAAAACCGGGCAGCTCATTTTGATGTCATGACCTCGACGCCGTCCCAGTTATCGGGTACGGGTTGGCCGAGCATCGCTGTGGCGTGCTCCAGGTACAAGGCGGCGGTTTTGTCGTCAGGGTCTTGTGACAGCACGGTCTGGAAACTCGTGACGGCTTCAGTGAACTTGCCGCTTATGTAGGCCTTGAGACCGCGCTCGAAATCGGCTTTGGTCTGCTGCCGTCGCGCCCGTACGTTCTCCGTCGCGCCTTCGTAGACCTCGTACAGGGAGATCGGGTGCTCACGGCCTTTGACTTGCGCTTTGCCCAGGTAACGCATCTGGTAGCGGACCGGTTTCTGCAGGCGCAGCAGCGTCTCTTCGCTGATGATCATCGAGATGCCGTAGAACTTGGTCAGCCCCTCCAACCGCGACGTCAGGTTGACGTTGTCAGAGAAGGCGTCGCCCTGCATGCGCATCTGCTCGCCGATCATCCCGACCATCATGTGCCCGGTGTGGATGCCGATGCCGACCTGGATGGGCGGCAGGCCTTTGTGGCTGAGTTCCACGTTGAAGGCTTCGACCTGCCGTTGTTTCTCGATGCCGGCCCTCACGGCGTCATCCACGGCATACGGGAAGATCGCCATCATCCCATCGCCGAGGAACTTGACGATGAAGCCGTCGTAGCGTTGGATGATCGGGCTGACCATCTGCAGGTAGGTGTTGACGAAGTCGAAGTTCTCCTGCGGACTCATATCTTCAGACATCGTGGTGAACCCGCGAATGTCGGAGAACATCACCGCCATTTCTGCGCTGACGTGATCACCGAGTTTTACGTCGATGAGACTCGGTTTTTCCAGGAAATCGAGGTATTGGTCGGGCACGAAGCGTTCGGCGGCTTGCAGGAACAACTCGCGTTCGCGCGCAGACCGGGTGACCGAGTCCACCATCGCCGCGAAGGCGCGCGTCAGTTTGCCCATTTCGTCGCGCCGCCGGACGTATTTCGCCAGCGACTCGGGGTTGTACGTATTGGTTTCGAGCGCGGCGACCGCGTTGGTCAGATGCATCACCGGTTCGGTGATCTGGTTGGCGATGGTGGCCGATCCAATGACCAGGATGGTGAGGAATACCAACGTGCCGATTCCAAGGGACAGTGTATTCCGCACCTGTTGGTGTGTCTGTTGCACCAACTCCTGTAAGGCCAGGTCGCGCTTGAACAACATCACTTCGATCTGTGCCTGGATGGTGTCAGCTTTGCCGTCAGCTTCATCCAGGCTGCGCTGGATGGTGAGTGTCTCATCGGTGTCGCCCGTTTGATAGGCTGTCTCGATAGCGGCAACGGCAGCGGTGTACTCCTGTAGGTTTTGTTCCAGGGTGGTCAGATCTTCGTTCTTGTCTGTTGTGTTGGCGCTCAGATGCGCGCGACGCAGATATGTCTCCATTTGCTCATCGTACCGTTGATACTGTCCGGGAAAATAGTCATCGTCGGTGAGCAGGTAGTTCTTGGAATCGATCCAACGCCGGAGAAAGTATCCCTGCGCTCTGGTGGCTTCCACGAGCGCAGACGTCTCCTGCTCGACTTGCCTGATCTTTTCTTGCAGGCGCACAACATTGACCATGCTCCAGCCTGTCGTCACTGCGCCCACCAGTGCAATGATGCCGAACGCGAGTAGGAGTTTATTCTGCGTTTTCAGATTCGTAAACCATCTCATAGTTCCTCCGTGATTTGTCCAAAATCCAAAATCGGTAATTACCTGCGTCTACGCAACGAGCTAGCCTTACTTTGGAGCGTCTGGAAATAATCTGTTTCCGTGATCTCCTCGAGCTGTTTTTGGCGCTTGGCCTCGTTGATCTCGATGCGCAGTTCCTGCACTTCGCGGCGCAATTCTTCCTCACGCTGTTGCACTTGGGCGGCCATCTGCGCAAAGTCGGCAGCGAGGCTTTGCAGCGAGTGGTCCTGGTAGCCCTGCCCGGCGGCAAAACTGCGGTCGTATTGCCCGGCGGCGACGCGCTGAATCCACCTGCGCACCTCGGCCAGGAAGTCGGTGGTGTAGCGGATGCGGTCGCTCAGGCCGGCCATCACCGCCAGTGCCATGTCGGGGTAGGCGCGCAGCAGTCGCCGGAAATCGTCGCCGGTCAGCACGTGAACTTCGGCGGCGTCTACGGCGCGCGCGCTCAACGAGCGGGGCTGGTTGTCGATGAGCGCCATCTCGCCCAGGGCTTCGCCCGCCTCGAAGATGCGGATAGGCCGCTCGTCGCCCGGCTTCGCGGGATCCGGCGCGTAGATGGCGATGCGCCCGACCTTGACGATGAAGAGTTCGTCGCCCGGATCGCCCATGGTGAAGAGGACGTCCCCGGAGGCCAACGCGCGGGGCTTGAGCGCGGCGGCGACTTCATCGAGCGCGGCTTCGGGCAAACGGCTAAACATCAGAATGGTTTTAAGTCCTGTGGTCTCTGTCATTTTGATCTCCTTGTAGTCCAAAGTAGGCCGACCACGAATACTTAACGAATAAACGAATGGACACCTGGCTGACGCAAGTATCTGGTCTAGTTGAGACCTTGATTCGTTTATTCGTTCTCCTATTCGTGGTCGGCAAGCGCTACACCTGAATAATTACGGGATACACTCATTCTAGTTCAGAATGGAAATAACAATAGAATGCGGCAAGCGTCATCGTAGGCCTGCCAGCGCCACGCGGGCCAGTCTGCCGCGCTGCCTTCTGTGACGCTATCCAACGCCGTGCAAATGACTGCTCGATCCGCCTCATCGCCATCACCAAGCAGCGCCAGAGCCGTTTCGAGCGATGCGCGGGCGGCGGCGCTCTGCCCGGCGCGCCAGTAAGCTTCGGCCTGGCGGTAGCGGGCGAGTGCCAATCCCGGCGCGTCATCCTCTTGGTTCCACAGGTCGGCGGCGCTTTCGTAAAGGGCGAGCGCCGCCGCAATATCGCCGTCGCGCAGGGCGTGATCGCCTTGACGGCAGGCTGCCAGCGCCGCGCCATCGGTGTGGCCGAGTGCGAGGTAGGCGCGCCGGGCGGTATCCCATTCGCCGCCGAAGTCGTCGAGCAGCGCGGCGACGCCCGCCGTCCACCGATCGGTGGGATCTGCAGCCAACGGGCGCGCGTGGTCGATCCACTCACATGCGGCGGGACTGTCCGCACGCCACAACAGCCAGGCGAGGGTGGCGCTCGCGGCCAAATCGTCGCTTACCGGCGACAGTGACCACGCCTCCCGCGCGCACTGTTCCGCTTCCGAGGCTTGCCCCTGCGTGGGGTGTACCAGCGCCAGTTTGACGAGCAGCACAGCGGGCGTCTCCGGCGCAGCAATCTCGCGAGCGGCGTCGTAATGGGTTGCCGCTGTCGCGAAATCGCCGGTCAGTAGAGCAATGTCGCCGAGTCCTGTGTAAGCGTGTATTTTGTGTGCGGCTATGTCCGGCAGGGCCGGATCCACCGGCAAGCGCTCGATCATCTCCAGGGCGCGCCGGTAACAGGCAGCAGCCTGGGGGAAGGCGTACCGTTGCCGCGCCTTGTCGCCGGAGAGGATCAGGTAACGCGCCGCCGAAAGCCATCGCTGCGCTGCCGTATAGTGGTAGGCCAGCAGTTCGGCGTAGGCGGCGAGGACTGAGGCGTGCTGCTGTTCCAGGTATTCGGCGAGCCGGGCGTGCTGTGTGCGGCGTTTGTCGAAAGGCTGGCTGTTGTAGATGAACTCGCGGGTGAGTGTCTGGCGGAAGGCGTAGTGGACGTCGGCGGGCGACGTTTGCAGCACCATCTGCGCCGTCTCCAGCCCGGTCAGTGACGCGGTGAGGCGTGTGTCGTCTGTGCGCTCATCCCGCAGCGGTTCCAGATCGCTGGCCTGGAAGTCATCGCCGACGATGGAGGCGTCCTTGGCGGCGACGCGCTCGCTGTACGGGAGGCTGTCCACCCGGCTGATGATGAGTTCTTGCAGGACGTCCGAACTGTGCAAACCGGCCTCGACCGCGTCGGGCGTCATCCGCCCGGTGCGCTGCATCCAGCGGACGATTTCTTCGATGAAGAGCGGGTTACCACCACTGTGACGGTGGATGCTCTGGCATAGCGCCGCGATGTTGGCGGTTTCCTCAGCCTTTAGCATAAATGTGACGAGATCGCGCGTGCCTGATTCATCCAGGGGACGTAGAATGAACGTGTTTGCGTCCGTGGCACCTGTGGCGTCGTCTTCCGTGCGCTCTGCCAGCACGATCAGCACGGGCCATGCGCCGATGCGCGTTTGCAGATCGTCGAGCAATGCCTGGGACAGCGTATCCATCCATTGCGCGTTTTCTACGAGCAGGGCAAACGGCGCACGCTGCGCCAGGCGTCCCACGAGGGCACCGACGGCGGCGAAGAGGCGTTCGCGCTCGCGGGCGGTGACGCGGGCTTCGAGCCGCTGCCACATCGCCCCACCATCGGATTTCAGCCGTTCGGCTTCCTGGCGTTCCTGCGCCAGCTTCCAAAGGTTAGGCGCAGCAGGCCCCTTGCGTGGTTTGGCGGGCGCATCGGCCATTTTTTGCCCCAGTTGCGCGAAGAGACCCGCTCGCGCCGGTGGTTTGATAGCGGCGGGCGTTCCTGTCCCCTGTGGCGGGGAAGGGATGAAGGATGGCGGGTGTGGATTTTTCAGGTCGAGTAGGGTGTAGAGCGCATCAACGGCGCGATTGTCGGTCATCCCTAGATTGGTCAGCCAGGCGTCGAGTTTCTCATTGCGTTGCTGCGGGCTTTCGTCTGCCGTGAAGCCGGCGAGCGTGTGCAGCAGCGACGTCCAGACGTGATAGGGTGTCTCGACGGTGTAGGCGTGACATTCGACCGAAATTGCCTGTGCACCCACCTTCAGCGCGTGGGCTGCCAGGGTGTAGGCTAGGTGGCTCTTGCCGATGCCCGCCGGACCGCGCAGTGTGAGCCGCGTCCCGCGACCGGCGAGTACGTTGCGCGTCACCTCGAGCGTCGCCGCAAGTTCTGCCTCGCGCCCGAAAACTGGTGCGAGATCGCGCAGGCGGCTGGTCAGCGGGTTCTCTTCCGCGATGCCGTCCACCTGATAAATGGAAATGGGGTCGGTCTTGCCTTTGACGCGGATGGCGGGCAGCGCGGTGATGGCGAACCGCGCCGCAACCTTCGCGTAGACTGATGGCGCGAGCAAGATCTGGCCCGGCGTCCCTGCCGACATCAGCCGCGCCGCGAGGTTCACATCGTCGCCCATGACGGTGTATTCGCGGCGGGTAGCGGCCCCGGCCTGCCCCGCGAAGGTCAATCCGTGCGTGATGCCGGTGCGCTGCTGGATGACGGGCGTGTCGTGCTGCCAGCGTGCGTTGAGCGCTGCCAGTTCCGCCATCATCTCTAACGCGGCGCGCGTTCCGCGTTCGGGATCGTCCTCGTGGGCGACGGGCGCGCCGAAGAGGATGAGAACTTTCGAGCCTTTGCTGTAAGGATCGATGCGGGTGATGACGCCGTCGTAGCGCGCGACGATGGCGTGCAGTGCGTTGAAGTAATCGCTCATCGGCCCGGTTACGGTGTCGAGTGGGGCGTTATCGCCTGGGAGCAGGTTCTCGAAGCCCGTGACGTTGGTGAATAGCACCGTCGTCAGCCGGTATTCGCTCTCGATGCGGCGCTGCCCGGCGGCGTCGATGATGCGTTCGACCAGGGGGTGGGGTAAGTAGGGGGTCAGCGCCGCGATTTGATCGGCGAGGCGTTGCACGTCCGCTGCTATCTCTGCGGGGGTGAAGCTGCTGCCTTCGACAGGCCGTGCGTGGCCGGTTTCCGCACGGATTTCGAAATCGTCGAGCTTCTCGCCGGGTTGTTCTTCTACTGCGTAGAAGCCGTCGCCAAGATCGGTAAACAGCGTCGGGGCAAGGTGGGTGAAGGTTGTGCTGTCGACGACGATCTGCCCGGCGGTTGCTGCGCCTTCGGCGCCCATCACGCGCGTCACGGGATCGCCAAGGATCACGTATTCCATCCGCTTGGCGGAACCGACACTCAGCGCGGCGAAATTCCCGGTGCTGACGCCGATTTTCATCTTGAGTGCCACTGCGCCCAGGACGGTGGGGATGGTGGAGAACTCGTCCATCGCGCGCATCATCCGCTGCCCGGCGCGCACGGCCCAGGCCACGTGTGCGCTGTTTGGGTCGGCGGGGAAGTAGACGAGCAGCGCATCCCCGGCGAATTTGAGGAGGATGCCGCCCGACCAGGCGAGGATGTCGAGCATGCGCTCGAAGTAGGCGTTGATGGCGTGCGTGAGTTGTTCCGCGCCTTCCTGGCCTTGATGTGCGAGGCGTTCGGAGAGGGCAGTGAAGCCGCTCACATCGGAGAAGAGCAGGCTGCCGTCGAGCCATTCCCCGGAGTGCTGCCCGGTGACGGGATGGCGCAGTATGGCCTGCGCGAGGTGGCTTGGAATGTAGGTCGAGAGCAGATAGCGCAAGGAGCGCAGGTGATTCAGGGCATTGCCCCACGCGCGCCGATTGAAGCGCGGTTCGCGCAAAGGCAGGAGGAGTTTCTCTGGTAAGTAGGCATCAAGGTCAGGCGGCAACGCCAGTGTGTTCGGCGCTGCCGCGTCTTTCGTGTCATGGCTGTACCTGACTTGGCCCATGCAATCATCACTCGTGCCCACGTTATTTCTGTACCCTTGCGAAGGTTTGAATTGCAACCTTCGCAAGAGTTTTCATGACTGGGTGTTTGTTGGTTTGTCCGCCTGGGCCTGAATTGCGCTGAAGACGCTGCGCTTCGGCGCGTCAGCGGGCGTCTTTTGGGGGACAGGCACCCTTCTGTTCCACTCTGCCTCGTCCACCGGGCCGGCCTGCGCCGCGAGCAGTTCCAGGCGTCCCCAGACATTCAATTCGCCCGTGGGGAACACGCTGCGCACGAACGTCATCACGTAGGGACCGATGGCTTTGCGAAGGCTCTCCATCTCGGTCTGCATCTGCGCGATTTCCTGCGTCAATTGCTCTTTCTGTTTGGGGTCATCCAGTTTCTCCTGGACCTTGCGCTTGATCCCCAACTGCGCCTGGCGCAGCACGAGCGCCATCACCTGCTCGGTTTTCTGTGGGAATTGTTCGGTGATGGGTTCGAGCATCTCTTCGAGCGAACTGTACGCCTGAGCAGCGCGCACCTCGGCCCCGGTGACGCCAACTTTACGGTCGAGCGTGTCCGCGAACCACTGCTTCTGTTCGCGTAGTCCTAACGAGATGACGCAGGCGATAAGGCCCACTCCAGCAAAACCAATGCCGATGGGAACAATTCCTTGGAGCGTGCGTGGCAGCGCCTCGGACCGTGTGATGACATTGAAGAGCGCGTGAAGGACCATTGCGGCGATCCAGCCGGCTATCAGTCCCAGGCTTCGTCGCCCCTTTTTTTGGAAGCGGACGCGACCAATGGCGATGCCCACCAAGCCAGATGCTGCGCCGTGCATCAAGCACGTCGAAAAGGCGCGTGACACCGCCAGGGCGATCCCCATCTGCGGGTTTTGGCTCAGATACAGGAAGTTCTCAACGATGGAGAATCCAATGCCGGAGGCGAATCCATAGATTGCGCCATCCACAAAGTACGTGAATTCTGCTCTGCGTGAAACATACAGCAGGACGAGCGACTTGATCAACTCTTCGGCGATAGGAGCAAAGAGTACGTACAGCAGGAGCATATCCCAGCCAAGTCTGCGGATGGTGGGGTAAGCGACGTAAGTGTTGAAAAGATAGGACAGTCCCACACCCCCCAGCGCGCCCCAGGCAAAGCAGATGAGCACTAGCCGGAACGTGCGCGAGGCGTACAAGTCCTGCGTGTAGATAATCAGCAAAAAGATAGCCGGGATGCCGGCGGCTAAGAGTATGGCTAATGGGTTCATCGTTTGAAACTGCTGTTGCTTTTAGCCTTCTGGCTCTTTGGTCTTGTCGTCCAACGCAGCCCACAGGCTTCCAGGGATGTTTTGGGGTGCCAGTCGTCCGTACCTCACGCGATATTCGTTGGACATTGGATCATACTGCATATAACCTTTTTCCACGAGCAGGTCAAGGTCTTGCTGTGTCTCTTCGATCGACCGATTGGTCTGGGCTGCAGCGTCTTTGACGGTGAGTGCTTTCATTCGATTGATGGTCAACATCAAGGTGCGCAGTGACTTCGGCAGCTCTAGCAGATCGGAGGGTTTGATGCCTTCCTGGCGTTCCTCGATTTTCTTGGAGAGTGAACCAAAAATACCCATCGCATGACCTCCTAGAAGAACTCCGGCATTTCGATAGGCTCCGGCTGCGGCTGACATTCACCGCACCATAGCACATTGGAGACGACCACCGCTTTGGGCGTGTTATCTCTTCCCAGGTACATTGCCATAATGGTAGGCAGGGACGTGGAATAGTGCTCTTTACAGACGCCACGTCCGCAGAATTTGCATATCCCTATTGCTGGTTGACCGCATTTATGGCAGACCATAGCGTGGCTCCCTACACCGCTTTGATGAGGTTGACGACGTTCTGGATGCTCTTGGTGAAGGGGTGCTCCGGGAAGCGCAGCGCGAAAATGTCGGAGGATTGCAGGCCAGCCACATCTTCCGAAAGCGGTAGAATGGCGGCGACCTGGCTATCGTAGGTGGCCTCGACCTGTTTTTTCAGTGCGGCGAAGTCATAGGAAGTCAGCGCCTTGTTAATGACCAGGAACAGGTTAGGGACATCCAACTTGCGTGCCACGTCCACGGTGACGGCGGTGCCCTGGTAGTCCTGTTGGTCGGGACGCAACACGATGACAAGCACGTCGGAGATGGCGACGGAGAGCAGCGTTTCCTCATTCAAGCCGGGATGCGTATCGATGATTAGATAATCCAGGTTCAACTTTTCTACCAACGCATTAAAACCATCGTTGAGCAGTCCCACGTCGTAACGTTCGCGGAGGACGCGCGTGATATCACCCACGCGGATGCTGGAAGGGACGAGGTAGATTTCGCCGCCAATGGTGAACACTACCCCTTTTCCGATGCGCGCGCTGACGGGATAAGCTGTCTGTTCAATGGTGCATTTGTCCCACAGGTAGTCGTTCAGCGAGTTGGTGATTTCTTCCTCATCCATACCAAAGAGCACATGAATGCCTGGCGAGGAGATGTCGGTATCTACTACGCCGACACGATTACCATCTTTTGCCAGTAATGCCGACACGTTCGCCGAGATATTCGACTTGCCTGTGCCGCCACGAAATGAGTGGATTGAAACGATTTTTGACATGTTTGGCCTCCTTATTGTGCGGTTTGATTACAATTATAGTTATAAAACGGATATTGTCTAAGGTCACTATGTTCTGCTGCGGAGTTCACGCGCTTTCTCGCGCAACTCCTGAAAATAATCCGACTCGGTGATTTCCGCGACCTGCCGCTCTTTCTTCGCCATATCGATCTCGATGCGCAACTCTTCAATCTGGCGATGGAGGGCTTGCTCGCGGATGTAGGCTTCCAGCGCGGCGACGGCGAGTGAGGAGAACGACTCCATCATCTGTTGCAAGTTTTGATCGAAGGGTATGCGTACTTTTGTTTCCGGCTCTTCCGCGTTGATCAGTTGTAGCACGCCCAACACCGTCCCGGCGCTGTTCTTGAGGGGGATGGTGAGCAGTGAATCGATTGTGTAATCGCTGATGATGGTGCTTCTCTGATTGTGTTTTGCGATGTTGCTGGGGATGCCGCTCGACGCGACCTGCGTGGCGATGGCGTGGTATGCCAGATGCGGCGTGTCGCCGGAAGTGGCCGTACTGAGACTGAGTGACGGATAGGTGATCGGGTTGCCGGTTGTCCCTCCCATCGCGATGTTGCCGCTGTCGTTGCGCACAATTACGAATCTGAGTTCATCCTTCTCGATCAGATAGAGCGTGCCGGCGTCGGCATGGCAGAAGTCCTTGGCTTCCAACAGCATCTTTTCAAGCAGCCGGTTGAAGTCCTTCTCCGTGGTCAACTCGACGCCGATGGGGATTACAACTTCGAGCAGGTCGTCGGCGCGGCGCTTCTCTTTGCGCACTTGCTGCAACGTCATCCGTAGCTGCGTCGTCATATTGTTGAATGTGGTTGCCAGCACGCCCACTTCATCACGGGATTCCACCTGTGCCTGCGCGTCCAGGGCGCCCTCACGGATGCGCTCGGCGACGTTGGTGAGTCGTACCACGGGGCCGGCAATTGTCTCGCGGGTGACGTAAGCCATGCCGATACCGACGAGCAGTGCAAAGATACCACCGCCAAGGATGATGACGTTGGTCTGCGTGAGGTCGTGGCGCCCAGTTGCCAGGTCTGTCGTCAGTTGGTTCTGCTGATTGTCGGTCATCTCGTTGAGCAAGCGTTGCATTTCATCGGCCAGCGGTAGAGCCTGGGTTCTGAAGAGGTAGAGGTCTTCGCGCGCTCGCTCGCCTTCCAGATCGGCGAACATCTTTTCCGGCAGGTTGAGAAATTCGGCGCGGTTCTGCGCAATAGCGTTGAGCAACTCTTGTTGGCTGGACGTAAGCGCACCGTGTTTGCCTTGCAGCCGTTCCCACACGTTTTGATTGTCCACGAGGTTGACCTCGTACTCGCCTCGATAAATGCGATTGTTGGTCGTCACGTAACCGCGCAGCGCGGACAGCATCGCGGCAAAGTTGCCCTGGAACTTTGCCATGTCGCTCAACAACGCGAGGTTTTCCGCCGTCGGGTCTTGCTGACCTTGCAGTTCGATGAGGGTGTTGGTAGCGATGAGCACCTCACCGGCGTAACGGATGCCGTCGGTGGCCAGGAGCCGGTAGGCCGGTTCGCGGTCGAGTTGATCGTCGCGCAGATTGAACAGTGGCTCCGGTAGCGCCGCCCACTGTTCGTAAGCGATCTGCAGCCGCACCAGACGGCGGATGTTGGTCTCATCCAGGTTCTGGAGTTGGCCGTAGAGGCGATCCAGATCTTCTTCGAAGGCGCGCGCGGATTGTGCGTAGCTTTCGCGGTATGTCTGGTCGCCCAACGCGAGATAACCACGCACGTCAGACAGCATCCTCAGTAAGTTGGCTTGCGCGCGCGAGGCATCGAGCGCCGTTGGCGCGCGCACGTCGGTGACGCGCATAATCTGCTGGGTGGCGCGGTCGCTGCCTAGGTAGCTCACCCCCGCACTGATGAAAATGAGCAGCACCAGGATCCCGAATCCCAGGGTCAATTTGCGCCCGATCTTTAAATCCTTGATCCAGGTCATACCGGGCAATTTCTCGATCCAGGGGCTCAGGTTCGCATCCGTTGTGATGGACGTTGTTTCTTTAGTCATGGCGTGCGCCTCCAATCCTTGATACTCCAGGTGTTCATGTCCCACGGCGTCAGTTCGATGCCGGCAAGGGTCGCGCTAACTCCTTGCACTTCGGCAACGTGAACCAGAGGAATCATGACGACATCTTCGATAAGCATATCGTTCATCTGGATAATGATCTGTTGGCGTAGATCGGGGTCAATTTCCGCAGCGACTTGTTGGTATAGGGCGTCGTACTCGGCATTGCACCACCGCTCGACGTTGAGTCCGGCAGCCCAGCTATTGTCTTGCTGTGGAATCTGCTCGCAGGTCCAAAATTGCATATAGGGGCCAGGGTCGGGGCTATCACTGGCGATGCCGAACATCTGCATGTCCGCCGCAAAGCGCAGGAAGTTGTCAGGGGTGGTGGCAGGGTCGTCGCTAAAGATGATACTTGGATCGACGATCCTCAACTCCAGATCAACCCCAATGGCGTGCAGATTCTGCCGGATGATTTGCTGTGTTTGTTCGAGTGCCGTACCCTGCGGGGCAGCCGGGGCCAATAAAACCAGGTTTATTCGCCTGCCAGTTTCACGGTTGGTGCGGATGCCCGTCACGGGATCGCGAATCCACCCGGCTTCGTCCAACAGCGCCATGGCTTTTTCTGGATCGTAGGTGTAGAACGTGTTGGGCGAATTGTACTGCAAAGGCGCGACCAGGTTGTTGTGTGTTTCTTTGCCGAGCGGCCCATAGAGCGCCACGATGGTATGGTAGTCTATGGCGTAGGCAAATGCCTGGCGTATGCGCTTGTCGCTGAAGAAAGGATTGGGAATATCGCGGTTCGAGCGTTCACCATTGGGCGCGGCTTGACGCGGATCGCTGCGGTTGAGCAAAATGCGCTCGACGTTGGAGCCGAACTTTGCCAGCACGACGCCAGTGCCGCCTTCTTGCATCCGTTCCAGCTCGTTGATGGACAACGGGGTGAGGTAGTAGGCATAATCCGCTTCTCCGGCTTCCAACACCATGCGCGCCGCCTCGGCGACCGTGCCGCCGCCGCGTAGCTCGATTTTGCTGAAATACGGCAGGTCAGGATCGCGGTAGTAGGGGTTCGGTTCGTAGACGATCTTGTTCGTTTCCACGATTTGCGTGCCTAGCAGCAACACCTCCTGTGGCTTGATCCCCGGTTCGACGACACGATACGGCCCCGTGCCCACCGGGAGTGTGTTCGCGGGCGCTTCGCGGGCGTTCGCGCCTTTATACGCTGCGAACACGTGCTGCGGTAGGATGACACCCTGGATGCCGACGAACGGCAGCGACCAGGCCGGGGTCACGTCGCTGAAGATGATTTTGACGGTAAGCCGGTCGAGCACTTCGACGGCCTCAACGTTCCCGTACACATAGGCTGACTGCGCGTTCACTGCCGGGTCGATGATGTACTCGTAGGTGAATTTGACGTCCTTGGCTGTGAACGGCGTGCCGTCCGACCAGGCGACGTCGGGCTTTAGCTTCCACGTGACTGATTTTCCGTCTTCTGCGACGCTGCCGTTTTCCAGCGAGGGAATCTCCAAAGCCAGGAAGGGGATCAACTTGCCGTCCTCGTCGAAACTGGCAAGTGGCTCGTAGGTAATGCGTGCGGCTTCCCAGTCCTTAATACTCACCGACAGGTGTGGGTTGAGCGTGGTTGGCGCTTCCCAGTACACCATGCGCAGTGTCCCGCCGATACCTCGCTGGCTGACGGCGGTCGGGACAGCGGTAGGCGCAGCGGCCTCAGGTGTGGGACGTGCGCCGTTGCAGGCTGTGAGGCTCAAAAGGCTGCTGGCCACCACAAGAAATAAAAGCACTTTGTGATTAAATCTGTATCTATTCATACTCGCGGCATCCTCCTTGTGGGACGCTTGCCCTTGCGCGAGGGCAAATCCTCGCCAGGGGTGCGTTGATCACTACACTATTGTACTCGCTTTATACTCATACTCAACTCAATTGACCCCCAAACCGCTGCCTGAACCCGTCAACCAGGTGCTGTTCTAGCGTGTACTGGTCACTGTGCAAATCGGCGGCTTCAAATCCAAGCGCCTTGAGCTTGTAATAGTGTTGTACGCCTTCTACGACGGTCACCGGGCCGACGGTAGGGGCGAGATTGTCGAAGCGCGCTGCGAGCAGTCCGGCCAGGATGCAGCCGGTGATGTCGTGAACGTCACGCCGCGCGTACCCAATCAGGGGTTCGCTCCACGATTCCGGCAGGTAGGTCGTCTGCCCGATCGGATTGGGTGACTTGAGCACGCCCCCTTCGGTGAACAGGATATCACCGTCGGTGTACAGGCGGTGCAGTGCCGCCTGCGAGGAGAAACAGCGCGGGCTGGAATCGTCCACGATGAGCGTGCCCGGCTGCACCTGCGCGATGTCGAGGACGTCGGGTGTGTTTGTCGCGCCGAGGATCAGCGACGCCGTATAGAACGCCGTGGGAACCTGCTGCTGTGATGCCACAATCTGCACCTCACCTGCAAAGCCGAAGTCGTGGATGATTTCCCGGCGGGCATTTTCGAGCGCATCGCGTTTGTTGTACAGATCGCACAGCAGAAGCGTTTCGGGATGCGGCAACGTGCTCAGCATCAGGCGCAGTGAGGTCAAGCCGATTGAGCCTAGCCCCAACACCCCAACCCTTTCGCGTTCCAGTTGCCGCTCGCTTTCCCGGAGGATTCTTTTCACGGCGAGGATCACGGCGGCAGAGGTGGCGGCGTGCCCGGTGGTGACTGCAGGCAGCGCCGTGTCATAGGCGCTGTTGGCGACGATGGCGCGCCCGTATTCTGTCGCTGAAGGAATCAATCCAGTCAGCGAAACCGCACGCGCGCCGAGCAGGCGCACTATGTGCAGCGCATCGATGATTTGGATAACGAAATCTTCCGGGTTATGGTATAGCTCATCGTCGAAGCGGGGCAGCAGGAGGATGGCGACACGTCCGAGCGCCGTCTCGATAATGTCGGTGAAGAGCGGCATGCCTGCGACGTGTTCGTTGAGCAACGCATCGCGCTCCGGATTGACACGGTCGAGGTAGCCAAGTGCCGCCGACGCCACGGGCGCGAGCTTTCCGGCAGCGAACAACGCCAACAGCGGGCGCCGTTCGATGGCAATGAATGGTGCGCTCGATGGCGCGGGCGCTTTTTGGGTAACTTCGGCTATCGGTGCAGGCGCCTCTAGCGCGCCGGCGAGTTCCGCGATGGTCGGGTGCAGGAAGAGTGTCTTGATCGAGAGCGATGTATGCAACGCTGCCGTTATCCTGGAGATCAGTTGTACGGCTTGCAGCGAGTGCCCGCCCAGATCGAAGAAGTTATCGTAGCGACCCACGTGTTCGACGTGGAGCACCTCGGCCCAGATGGTGGCGAGCTGCTTTTCCGTCTCGGTGCGCGGCACGATGTAATCCGTGGCGCTTTCCCGGCTGACACCGAGCGCCGCGAGCGCCCTCCGGTCCACCTTGCCGCTTGCTGTGAGGGGTAAAGTATCGCGGATAACGATGCTTGTGGGAATCATATAGGCAGGTAACATGTTTTTCAAGTGCTCGCGCAACACACTCCCTTTTAGGGTGTATCCTGCGGCTTGAGTAACATAGGCTACAAGTTGTGTGTCGTTCCCTATACTCGCGGCGACGACGATGGCGGCGTCAATCCCTGTTTGTCGTCGCAGTGCGGCCTCGATCTCCCCTAACTCAATACGGTAGCCGCGTATTTTTACTTGTTCGTCGCTCCGCCCCAGATACTCTAGCACCCCGTTGATGCGATAGCGCACCAGATCTCCGGTCCTATACATCCGCGCCTTTGGTCTATCACAGAAAGGATCGACGACGAATCGTTCGGCGGTGAGTTCGGGATGGCCCAGGTAGCCGCGCGCCAGACATTCTCCACCGATGTAAAGTTCGCCAGGAACACCCACGGGCGTCGGTTGCAACCAGGCATCGAGTACGTACGTGTGGACGTTGGCGATAGCATGTCCGATAGGGACGTTATCCTGTGCGTTTGCAACGGCTTCCGGTGTGGTCAAATCGTGAACAGTGACCGTGACCGCAGCCTCCGTTGGACCATAAGCGTTGATGAGTTGTACATGGCTACCGACGTATGCATGCCATGTTTGGACATCATCTGGTAGCGCCTTTTCGCCGCCGAAGACTACCAGACGTAATGTCGGTGGTAGGTCGCTCTCTGTGCGTGCCAACATCGGAAACCCGTTGACCAGCTCACGCCAGTAGGCGGTGGGGAGATTTAGTACGTTGATCCTCGACATCTCACACGCCTGCCAAAACTTCGTAACGGAATCGATCATCTCATCTGTCCGCAGCACCAACGTTGCGCCTTGTGTCAGGCTTACATAGATTTCCTCGGCGGCAACGTCGAAACTGATAGAGGAGAATTGCAGTACTCGCTCGCCTTTCTCGATGCGATAATGCGCGTTGATTGCAGCGATCAAGTTGTGTAGCGCGCTGTGCGGGATGACCACGCCTTTGGGTACGCCCGTCGACCCTGACGTGTAGATGATATACGCGCCGTGCTCCCCGCTCACGCCGGAATCGGTATTTTCCGCGTTCTGTTGCGCGACGACGTCCCAATCCGTATCCAGACAAATCACGTATTCCGGCTGGATCGGTAGCGCGCGCGTCAATTGTGACTGTGTAACCAGGACGCGCGCCTGCACGTCTCCCAGGATCAACGCCAGGCGCTCTGGCGGATAGGCCGGATCCAGAGGCACATATGTCCCCCCGGCCTTGAGGATGCCGAGCAGGCCCACAATCATCTCCGGGCTGCGCTCTATGTACAATCCTACCGGCGTCTCCGGCCCCACGCCCAACGTTTGGAGATGATGCGCCAGTTGGTTGGCCTTGCGGTTGAGGTCGGCGTAGGTGAGTCGCCGGTCTTCGTGGATGACGGCGAGCGCCTCCGGCGTCCGCACGACTTGCGCCTCGAACAGGTGATGCGCGCATATGTCGCGGGGATAGTCGCGCGTTGGGCCGCGCCCGATGGCGAGCATCTGCTGGCACTCGGTCTCCGGCATCAACGGCAGCGTGGCGATGGGCTGTTCCGGGTGGGCCAGCGCGCCCGCCAGCACCGTCTCAAAGTGCCCGGCCATGCGTTGGACCGTCGCGGCGTCGAACAGATCGGTGTTGTACTCGAAACTGCCGCGCAGTCCCTCCGGCGTCTCTTCGATATCGAGCGACAGGTCGAAGAGCGCGGTCTGGTTGTCGATCACGTTGTATGCAGCCGCGAGATCGCGCAGGCGCAGGTCGGCGTTGCCGTTGTTTTGGAAGGAGAACATCGCCTGAAAGAGTGGCGACCGGCTCAGGTCGCGCTCCGGTTGCAGCGCCTCCACCAGCCGCTCGAAGGGCAAATCCTGGTGGTCGTAGGCTTCGAGGGCGACGCGCCGCGTGCGGTCCAGCAGCTCGCGGAAAGTGGGTTGGCCTGCGAGATCGCCGCGCAGCGCCAGTGTGTTGACGAAGAAGCCGATCAGCCCTTCGACCTCGCTATGTGTGCGATTGGCGATGGGCGCGCCGATGACGAAATCCTCCTGACCGGTGTAGCGATGGAGCAGCACCTCGAAGGCCGCCAGCAGCAGCATAAAGAGCGAGACGCCCTCCTCTTGGGCCAGCGCCTGCGCCCCTGTGTACAGCGCAGCGGGCAGCGTGAAGCGGTGCAGCGCCCCGTTGTGCGTCTGGATGGGCGGGCGGGGCCGGTCGGTCGGCAGGTTGAGCGCCGGCAATGGGCCGCTCAACCGTTCCTGCCAGTACGCGAGCTGGCGCTGGAGCACATCGCCTTGCAGCCATTCGCGCTGCCACACGGCGAAGTCCGCGTACTGGATGGGCAGTTCGGGTATCGACGGCGTCTGTCCCGTGACGCGCGCCGTGTACAGCGTGCTCAGTTCGCGGAAGAAAACGCTCAGCGACCAGCCGTCGAAGACGATATGGTGGAATGTCAACTGCAGGATGTGCTCCGTCTCGTCCAGGCGCAGCAGCCGCGCGCGCCACAGCGGTCCCTGACCGAGGTCGAAGGGGACGCGCGCTTCGGCGGCGAGGTCCGCTTTAATGCCAGCATCGGGCAACGATTGCGCTTCCATAACCGTGAGTGGAACGTCCACTGCCGGGGTGACGATCTGCATAGGTTCGCCGTCTACAGCCGTGAAGGTCGTGCGCAGGATGGCGTGCCGCTGCGCGATGGCGTGCAGGCTGGCTTCCAGCGCGGCGACGTCGAGCGGGCCGCCCAATGTCACGGCGATAGGGACGTTGTAGGTCGGCTGTCCGGGTTCCAACTGTTCATGGAACCACAGTCGCTGCTGCGCGAAGGAGAGCAGGGCCGGCCCGTCGTCGGCGCGACGCGGAATCTCCACCGGGCGCGCCTCCGGTC
>ENA-UOUL01002555-UOUL01002555.1-bioreactor-metagenome-genome-assembly--contig:-NODE-2555-length-20913-cov-4.245489_pt1 | contig 20913 bp, 17 predicted proteins | sample MGYA00249838_ERZ747220 | MGnify/ENA primary metagenome ERZ747220 (study PRJEB28778, sample SAMN05720191) | bioreactor metagenome | isolation source: Anaerobic biogas reactor | place: USA:Washington...
GGGCGAGGGGCGAGGGGCGAGGGTAGCGTGTCGTTGATGCGCCGCCCCTGGCGCGCCACGCCGAGCCGTAAACGGCCCGTCTGAACCTCCAAGCCCGCCAAGGCGGGCTGGCCTCGGCCGCGACTTTTCAGCGCGCCTCGGCGCGCTTTGCCGCCTCAGCCGCCGGCTTGAGCCGCGGGTGAGGGGCAACGGTGGCGTCGTTGATGCGGCGCCCCCGACGTCCCGGACACACCCCATGGCGTTGGGCCGCTTGCCAGCGGCCACGTCTTTGGAGTAGCCTAGAGGCACCATGGTGGCCCATCGCAGGCGTCCACCGCACCCTCATCTCACGGGAGCACGCCCATGCAGGACCGGCGGAAACTCAAGCGACGTCACCTAATCTACTACCTGCGCGTTTTCGACCGCCGGAGCGGCGACCTGCTCGGGCATCTGGTGGACCTCACCACCGCGGGGATCATGCTGATCAGCGAGAGCCCTATCCCGGCGGATCACGCCTACGCCTGCCGCATGGTGCTCCCGGGGCAAGGGGACGACCAGCACGAGGTGACCTTTGAGGCCCACAGCATCTGGAGCAAGAGGGACGTCAACCCGGCGTTCTATGCCACGGGGTTCCGCCTGGAGCGCCCCGATCCGGAGGCCGTCGCGGCCATCGAGGGGCTCATCGCCGAGTACGGCTTTCGCGACTGACGGGGCCGCCGGCGGGCGCCGCCCGCGCCGTGCAGCGGCATGAACATCTATGTCCTCTCGCGCGAGCCGCGCGAGGCAGCGCGCTACCACGTGGACCGGCACGTGGTCAAGATGATCGTCGAGTCCGCGCAGATCCTCTGCACCGTGCTCCACGAGACGGGCATCGAGGCGCCCTATCGCCCGACCCACCGCCACCACCCGGTGGTGCGCTGGGCCGGAGCGTCCCTCTCGAACTGGCGCTGGCTGCGCGAACTCGCCCTGGCCCTCAATGACGAGTATCGCTACCGCTTCCAGACGGAGAACGACCACTCCAGTGCCGTGGTCGTCCGCCGCCTCCCCGAGCCCGATATCCCCGACGACGGCCTGACCCCCTTTGCCCAGGCGATGCCTGCGGAATACCGGCGCGACGACGCCGTCGAGGCGTATCGCGCCTACTACCGGGGCGCCAAGGCGCACCTCGCCCGCTGGACCCGACGATCCGCCCCCGACTGGTGGGAGAGCGGCTGAAACGTGCCTGCTGCGGTTTTTGACCCACACCGGCGGCGCCGCTATAATACGTCCTTGGGTATCGGTGACCGGATTTCGATATAATGCAGTGTGATAATCAGGAATCTGGCGCCGACCCCCCAAGCACGGGCAGGCGACTCGCCCACCGGCGCACCCGGGCACAACCGGGGGGCTGTTCGCACGCCCAAAGAGCTATCTCTCACAGGAGGAAGCAAGATGAAACACCGCTCGTTGTGGATCGCCCTGAGCCTGCTCATCGTGGCAGGCCTACTCGTGTCGGGTTGTGGCCAGCCGGCCGCGCCCACCGCGGCGCCAGCGGAACCCACCGCCGCACCGGCGGAGCCCACGGCGGCACCTGCTGAGCCCACCGCAGCGCCGGCGGAGCCCGAGGAGCCCACTGCGGCGCCAGAAGAGCCCACGGCGGCGCCCGAGGAGCCGACGGAAGAGGCCACCGCGCCCGCCGAGGCGGAGAGCGAACTCCTCTGGAGCCCGCAGCTCCGACAGGCCATCGCGGCATCCATCGACCGCGAAGAGATCGTCGACCGCGTGTTCGAGGGGCGCAACATCCCGGCGTATCACATGGTGCCCCCGGGATACCCCTACGCCACCGAGCCGTTCATGGACATGTACGGTCAGCAGGACCTCGACATGGCCATCGATCTGCTGACCGAGTTGGGCTATACCGAGGATGCCCCGGCGCAGATCGCCCTCTGGTACCCGCCGGAGCACTATGGCACTACCACCGCTGACGTCATGCAGGTCCTCAAGGAGCAAATGGAGTCCACCGGCCTCATGCAGGTGACTCTGGAGAGCCAGAACTGGGCCGAGTACGTCAACAGCTTTGTCGAGGGACGCCTGCCCTTCTTTATGCTCGGCTGGTTCCCCGACTTTGCCGACCCCGACAACTGGCTGACGCCCTTTGCCTCCTGCCTGCAGTCGCCCGACAACGGCGTGAACTACTGCAACCCAGAGATGGACGACCTGTTGCAGCGGGCCGCCGCGGCGACGGACGAGGGCGAGCGTGAGGAGCTGTACCAGCAGATCGGCGAGTTGTACGCCGAGGAAGTTCCCACCATCCCGCTCTTCTGGGAGCCCGAGTTCATCACCTACCGCGATGGCGTGGAGGGAGTGACCGTCGGCGCGCCGTTCGAGTTCAACTATAACGTGTTGAGCTTTGGCGCAGACGCTCAGCCGGCCTCCGGCAGCACCGACACCATCATCGTCGGCACCACCGATGAGGTGAACAGCCTGGACGCCAACGATGCCTACGCCACGCACGACTGGGAGATCATCAAGAACACCGGTCGCGCGCTGCTGGGCTATCCTCCGGGAGAGTCGGAGCTGGCCCTTGGCACCGCCGCGGAGATGCCCGAGGTCAGTGAGGATGGCCTGAGCTACACGTTCACGCTCAAGCCCGGCCTCACCTTTGCCGACGGTACGCCGCTGACGGCCGAGTCCTACGTCTATGGCTGGGACCGTCTCAACACGCTCGAGGGCCAGGTGTCCGGCCTGGTGCAGGTCTATGTGGACAGCGTCGAGGCGGTCGATGAACTGACGGTGGTCTACCACCTGAAGGACACCTTCGCCTTCTTCCCGGCGCTCGCCGCGACGGCGCCGTTCGTCGCTGTGAATCCCAACCAGTTCCCGCCGGACGAGATCGTCGCCTTCCCGGAGGCGCTCGACGGGGTGGGCCCCTACCGCATGGTGTCCCATGTGCCGGGAGAGCAGTTGGTCCTCGAGGCCAACCCGAACTATACCGGTGAGGATGCCGCGATCATTCCGAACGTGATCGTGCGCTACTTTGCGGACCCCACCACGATGGGTAACGCCGTCGAGAACGGCGAGATCGACGTGGCCTGGCGCGTGTTGGGCCCGGTCGAGGCTTCCCGCCTGTCCGAAGTGGAGGGCCTGACGGTCGACACCATCAGCGCGCCCGCGCTGCGCTACATGGTGTTCAACCACGAGTTCGTCGGCTCGGCGCGCTAGGCGCGTCCTGCCCAGGTTGTAAGCCTGGTCCGCGGGGGCGAGTGCGCACTCGCCCCCGCGGCACAAGAAAGAGTCATGCATGTCGGCTTCATTGCGCAAGTTCCTGATCACTCGCCTGCTTCTCACCATCCCCATGGTGCTGATCCTCGTCACCATGGTGTTCTTTGTCATGCGGGTGCTCCCCGGCGACCCGATCCGCTCCCAGTTGGGGCCCAAAGTCTCGGCGGCAAAGGCGGAGGCGATCCGCGAGCGCCTTGGGCTGAACCGCCCCCTGACGGTGCAGTACGTCGACTTTGTGTGGCGCACCGTCACGTTCAACTTTGGCAACGCCCTCACGTCGGGTGAGCGGCCGGTTCGTGACGAGCTGGCGGAACGCCTGCCCGCTACCATCGAGTTGACCGTCCCCGCCATCACCATCACTGCCATACTCGGCGTCCTGGCGGGCGCCTATGCCGCCAAGAACCGCAAGAAGCCTCAGGACTATGGCATCCGGTTGTTCAGCATTTTCGTGTATTCTTTGCCGGTGTTTTTCATGGGCCTCTTGTTCCAGATCATCTTTTCGGTGCGGCTGAACGTGCTCCCCCTGTCGGGGCGCATGGACACGCTGCTCCTTACCCAGTTCCAGCCACGCACGAATTTCTACCTGCTCGACGCCCTGCTAGCGCAGAACTGGCCGGCGTTCAGATCGGCAGCGTCGCACCTGGTGCTGCCGGCGTTGACGCTCGGCCTCTCGCTGAGCGGGGTATTCGTGCGGTTGACGCGCGTGAACATGATCGAGATGCTGCAGGCGGATTTCATCACCGCCGGCCGCGCCCGCGGCATCTGGGAGCGCACCCTCGTGTACCGCCACGCGCTGCGCAACACCTTTATTCCGATCATGACGCTGCTCGGGCTGCAGTTCGCCATCCTGCTGGCAGGCGCCGTACTCACCGAGACGACCTTCTCGTGGCCCGGCGTGGGCCGCTATATGGTGGAGCGCATCCAGCTGCGTGATTATACCGCCGTGCAGGCGGTTATCGCCGTGTTCGCCATGTTCGTTGCCATCATCAGCCTGCTGGTCGACGTCGTCAACGCCTTCATCGACCCGCGCATTCGCTACTAGGCCTCGTGGTGGCGCTCGCGTGAGCGCCTCGCCCTGGGCATCAAGTGAGATACGTTATGACGACCTCTCAAGAGACTGTGGCCGCGCCCAGCGTGCCCCAATGGCAAATCGACCTCGACCGCGTCGGCTTTGTCCGTCGCCTGTTCATGGCCAGGCGCTGGTACGGCGGCGACTGGTGGTTCGTGGTCATCAGCGCCTGCCTGCTCGCCTTTGTCATCACCGTGGGCGTGGCGCCCCAGTGGTTCGCGCCGTACGATCCGCGGGCAGAGGTGGGCCCTTCGCTCCTATCGCCCGGCGAAAAGCCGCTGGCATTCGTGCTGGTCGTACCCGAGGCCTCGGGCGCCGAGTCGCTCAAAGAGGTCGCCACACGCGACCACACCATCGGCTACCTGGTCGGCACGCCGGCCAGCCAGGCGCTGCGCGAAGGCCTGAACGACTTGACGAGCGAGGCGCGCGCCGCGGGCACGTCCGAGCGCTATCAGCCGCGCCGCGTTCGCTATGAGACGATCGAGGAGGCCATGGTGGCGCTCGAGGCCGGAGAACTGAACGGCTTTGTGGCCGCCTCAGATCTGGTCGATGCCGCGATCACCGACTTTCCCTCCCTCACCGTTACCGGCTCGGTGAAGGATGAAGCCACCAAGGGCTTTATCTTTGGCACGAATCAGATCGGCCAGGACGTGCTGAGCCGCATCATCTGGGGGACGCGCATCGCCCTCATCGTGGGGCTCAGTTCGGCCGTCGCCGCGCTAGTTCTCGGCGTGCCTCTCGGCTTGATCAGTGGCTTTGTGGGCGGCACGCTCGACCGCGTGCTGACCCTGCTCATGGACAGCATGTACTCCTTTCCGGGGCTCATCCTGGCCATCGCCATCGCGGCGGTGCTGGGGGCCGGCATCGGCAACGTCATCGTGGCCATCGCCGTCCTCTATGTGCCCACCTATTTCCGCATCGTGCGCGGACAGACGCTCTCGGTGAAGGAAGAGCTATACGTCGAGGGCGCCCGCAGCTTGGGCGCCAGCCCCGCCACCATCCTGTGGCGGTACATCTTTCCTAACGTCATCCCCTCGGTGGTGATCATCTTTTCGGTGAACGTGGCGGACGCCATCCTCACCGAGGCGGGCCTGAGCTTCCTGGGCTTTGGCCTGCCCCCCGACACGCCCGACTGGGGTATCGACTTGGCCCGCGGACAGGACTATGTCCGGCGCGCCCCCTGGCTCATCGCCGTCCCGGGCGCCATGGTGAGCCTCGTGACCCTCTCGTTCAGCATGCTGGGCGAGAGCCTGTCCGAGATCCTCAACCCCCGTCTGGCCGAGTTGTGAGTGCTAGCGAGTACTTGTGATGAACGACGAACGACCATTGGTGCAGATTCGTGACCTGGCGGTCACCTACCACACCCGTCTGGGCGACTTGAGCGCCGTGCAGGGCGTGTCCTTTGACGTGCAGCGCGGCGAGATCCTGGGCCTGGTGGGCGAGAGCGGCTGCGGCAAGAGCACCCTCGGTAAGGCGCTCCTGCGTATGATCGCGCCCCCCGGCGAGATCAGCGGCGGAAAGATCATCTTTGACGGTGAGGATATCATGGAGTACGACGAGCGCCGCCTGCGCGAGTTCCGCGGGCGGGCCGCCAGCATGATCTTTCAAGACCCCATGACCTCGCTGAACCCTGTGCAGCGCATCGACGAGCACGTCGTCGAGGCGATCCAAGTGCACGAACGGCAGACGGTGCGTGACTCGGCGCTGGAGCGGGTGCGCGGCCTGGCGGAGCGCCTCGGCATCCAGAACCGCCGACTGGCGGACTATCCCCACCAGCTCTCGGGCGGGATGCGCCAGCGCGTCATGATCGCCCTCGGGCTGGTGCTCAACGCCAGCCTCATCGTGGCCGACGAGGCTACCACATCGCTGGACGTCATCGTCGAGGCCAAGCTGCTGGACCAGCTGCGCGAGGTGCGCGACGTCTATGGCGTCACCATCCTGATGATCACCCACAACATCGCGTTGGTGGCCGAGGTGGCCGACCGGGTGGCGGTGATGTATGCCGGGCAGATGGTCGAGATCGGCTCGGTGTACGACGTGTTCGATAATCCCCTGCACCCCTACACTCGCGGCCTCCTGCGCTCGGTGCCCAACATTGCGCTGGACGACGAGTCACGCCTGTTCAAGATGGCGGGCGAGCCCCCCAACCTCACGCGCCCGCCCATCGGGTGTCGCTTCCACCCGCGCTGCCCGCGCGCCTCGAAGGCATGCGCGACCTGCGAGCCCGCCCTGACCGATGTGGGCGGCGGGCATCTGGTGCATTGTTTCGAGTGCCAGGACGGGCACCGCGCCGAGCCCGGGCGGGAGGTGGTATCATGACGCAGCGAGAGACAAGGGCCGCCTCGACGAACGGCCACCTGCTGCAAGTGCGTGACCTGAAAAAGTGGTTCCCCGTGCAGCAGGGCTGGCTCGACCAGGTCCTCACCGGCCGCTCCGATCACGTGCGCGCCGTGGACGGTGTGAGTTTTGATATCCGAAAGGGCGAGGTGTTCGGCCTGGCCGGCGAGAGCGGAAGCGGCAAGTCGACCATCGGGCGCTCCGTCCTGCGCCTCACCGAGCCCACGGCGGGCACGGTGCGCTTTGACGGCATCGACATGTCGACGCTGGGCCCAACAGAGTTGCGCCGCCTGCGCCGCCGCATGCAGGTGATCTTTCAAGACCCCATGGCCTCGCTGAACCCGCGCATGACCATCGGCGCCTCGGTGGTCCACGGCCTCCAGATCCACTATCCGGAGCGCGCCGCCGAGCATCGGGAGCTGACGGCACAGATGCTGGAGCGCGTGGGGCTGGCCCCGGCGCAGTTCTACCTGGAAAAGTTCCCACACCAGATCTCCGGCGGCCAGCGCCAGCGAGTGGTCATCGCCCGGGCGCTGGTCACGCGGCCCGACCTGGTGCTGGCGGACGAGCCCATCGCCATGGCCGATGTGAGCGTGCGCGCGCTGCTGCTCGACCTGATGGTGGAACTCAAACGGGAGATGAACCTGACCTACTTGTTCATCACCCACGACCTGGCCACGGCCAAGTACATCTGCGACCGCATCGGTATCCTCTACCTGGGGCGCCTGGGCGAGGTGGGTGACCTGCGCGAGGTGTATCAGCACCCGCTGCACCCCTACACGCAGGCGTTGCTGGCAGCCGTGCCCGTGCCAGACCCGCACCGGCGCCGCACGCAGCCCATGCCCGAGGGCGAGATACCGAACCCCATCAACCCCCCGTCGGGGTGTCGCTTCCACCCGCGCTGCCCGCATGCCACGCCCGAGTGCTCCGAGGCGGAGCCGGCGTTGCGCGAGCTACGGCCGGGCCACCAGGTGGCCTGCCACCACGCCGAGCAGTTCATGTAGGTATTGCCACCCAAGGGTCCCCCCGCGACGAGTGCGGAACCCCCGTACTCACTGCGGGGGGCCTTTGGTAAGTGTCCGTGCGCGAGGCCACGGCTGTGTCAGGGATTTCGGGAGAGCCCGCCGGGGGCAGACGCGTCGGCCTGACCCTACACCTGCACACGACATGTAGGGGCGACCGGCCGGTCGCCCGCCACACGCCCACCCAAAACCCTGGACAGACCTCGAGGCCGCCTTGCCCTGGCCTCGCGTCCCGTATCTGCCTATAATGGCCTCCACTGCGCCGCCGGCCGGCGACGCACGATACGACACCCGCCCAACGGAGGTCATGAGGCTATGGATGCTCCCACTGTCGTGCGCTACGAACGGCTGCGCCCCGCCCAGATCGTCGCCCGCCGCGAGGCATGCCCTGTAGGGTACCTTCCCATAGGCACCATCGAATGGCACGGCGAGCACAACCCGGTGGGGCTGGACACGCTCAAGATGCACCGCCTGCTGGAGCTGTGCGCCCAGCGCATCGGCGGCCTCGTCTTCCCGCCCCTCTACTATGGCGAGAATCGCGAGCAGGCCCTCATGGAGGCCAACGCCGCCGATCGCGACCAGATCGCCGCCAAGATGGGCCTGCCCCCGAGCACCTTTGACCCCGGACACATGTACCAGTCGGTAGCGGCGCAGAACACGAACTATCACCACCTGCTGCTGCACATCATGCACGAGATACGCAGCCTGGGGTTCAGCTTGCTGGTGGTGGGGGCGGGCCACTATCCCCTCATCGACCACGCCCGCGCCGCGGCGGCCGTCTTTCATCAGACGCAGCCGCGCGACCCGCGCATGCTGGTATGGTCGATGACGGGGTTCGAGTTGGTGCGGGGGCAGTTCGAGCCCTGCGGCGACCACGCCGGCAAGTGGGAGACCTCGCTCCTCATGTACCTCGACCCCGGCATGCAGGACCTGAGCGTGCTCCCGCCCAAGGGCAGCGACGCCCATATCATCGGCGTTACCGACAACGGCGTGCAGGATGCCAACGCCGAGTTCGGTCGCCAGGCCGCCGAAGCGATCGTGGAGGCCGTCGCAGAGCGTGTCAAAGGGTTCCTCGAGAACCCCACCCGCTACACCGGCCACGGCTCACCGATGTAGGATCTGAACGCGGATGAACGCGGATTTCGCGGATTGGCACGGATGTACTCAAGGGATCATGGAGAACTCGACTGTACATCCCTCGCATGCTCCCTGAACTCTGCTTTCTTAGCGGCTATGGTTTTCATCCGCGTTGATCTGCCAAATCCGCGTTCATCCGCGTTCCATACGCCATGAAAGGATACGCTATGACGATTCATCTCGGTTGCCACAAGTGGAGCTTTCAGCGGGCCAGCACGCGCCAGGCGGCGCACATCATCCGCGCGCTAGGGTTCGAGCGCATGGACCTAGGCAACGCCCCCGACGTGGACGCGGCGGGTGCCGCCGCCAACGTCGACGAGACGGTGGGCTACCTCAAGGGAATCGCCGCCGAGACGGGGCTGCGCTTCATCGACGTCTTTCCGCAGCTGCCGGTGTCGCCCAACCATCCCGACCCGGAGGCGCGGGCGCAGTCGCGCAAGGGGCTGGCGGGCTGGTTCGAGATCGCCGAGCGCGTCGGCCTGGAGGGGGTAACGATGACGCCGGGGCGCTACTGGCCCGGCCACACCGCCGAGGAGGATTTCGCGCGCGCCGCGGAAGAGATGCGCTGGGCCGTGTCCGAGGGGGAGCGGCGGGGCGTCAAGGCACGTATCGAGCCGCACGTCTCCAGCGTCACCTGGACGCCGTTCCTGGCGGTGCGCATGGCCGAGGAGGCCCCCGGGCTCACCCTGACCGTCGACCACTCGCACTTTATCTTTCACGACATCCCGTACGAGCACATCGCCCTGATGCACCCCTACGGCAGCCATTGGCACGCGCGCCAGGCCAAGCCGGGCGACATCTGCTGCCCCACCGAGGAGGGGCGCATCGACTTTCAGCGGATGGTCAACGACCTGAAGGCGAGCGATTACCAGGGGACGATCTGCTTGGAGTTCACCCCCGGCCGTTGGATGACCGCGGGTTATGTCGATTGCGTGAGTGAGACGCTGGCGCTGACGGCCAAGCTGAAGGAGTATCTCGGGTAGAGCGCGCGCCGGTGCGTGGGGCGTTTGGGTCGCGCTCGATCCGGCGTAGCGGATCGCCGCGACCCAGGCGCCCCTCCTGACGCACTCTGAAACACCGCCAGCTGCTCCGGGTCCTCGTGCGCGGGCCCCTCGGGCACGAGCCATGCCTGCCGCGCCACCGTCGGCGTGCACGGGCCATAGCTGGCCACACGGATGCGATGGCTTGCCGCCACGCCGCGAAGGCGCGCCAACACGGCGTCGAGTAGGGCTCCGGTAAAGGGGGTATAGAGGAAGAAGAAGGTGCCCGGCGACAGGTCCGCCTGCCGCGCATCCCCCACCGCGAACGTCACGCCGGCCAGCCGCAGCCCCCGCGCGAGTCGCTGGGCATAGGCCCACAGGGCGGGGTCGACCTCGACCCCCACGGCCCGCGCCCCGGCCAGCAAGTGCACCAGCACGCACACCTGCCCGAGCCCCGCGCCGAGATCGTAGAACACATCGCCGCGCCGCACGTGTCCCGCCAGTTCGAGCACGATGCGTGCCGGTGTCGGCTGATAGGGCACCATCTCGGGGTCCCACCCGCGCAGCTCCGGGCGCACGGTGGGGGGCGGGGGCTCGTCCAGCAGCACGCCGGCGATCAGGGCGTCCAGCGCGTCGTAGCCGCCCTGGTCGTCCTTACCCTCTGGCGGGGGCGCCAGGCGCAGCAGTTCGCGCCGCAACCCCTCGCCGCGCAGCGCGCCATCGCGGATCGCCTCGCGCAGGCGGGCGAACAGCGTCGCGTCGACGCGCTCCAGGCGCTTCCGCAGCGCCCTGGCGCGGCGCCGCAACCCTGCCGGGGAAGCGCCCAGCGCGGGCTGCCCCTCCAAAGCGTCCAGGCCGCCAAGGACGCCCCCGTCCAGGTCCTCCAGTGCGTCGGCCCGGGCGGCGAACGCGGCCTCGTCGAGGATGCCAGCGTCCTCCTCCAGCGCCTCCAGCCCCGCTACGATATCCACCATCGAGACGCCCACGCCTCATCCTTCGTGATGATGTGACAGCGGAAACGCGTTGGGCCGATACACGACCGGATCGGGCGCATCGACGTACCTCAAGGTTGTGACCTGTGATCCGTGCCGATCCGCCCAATCCGCGTGCATCCGCGTTCCACCACCCTACTCGCCAAAGACGATCCCCTGCGCCAGCGGCAGCTCCGGCGACCAGTTGATGGTGCACGTCTGCCGCCGCATGTACGCCTTCCAGGCGTCCGACCCCGACTCGCGCCCGCCGCCCGTGTCCTTTTCGCCGCCAAAGGCCCCGCCGATCTCGGCGCCCGAGGTGCCGATATTCACGTTGGCAATGCCACAGTCCGAGCCGGCATGGGACAGGAATGACTCGGCGGGGATCAGCTCCCGGGTAAAGATGGCGCTCGACAGCCCCTGAGGCACGCCGTTCTGCAGGGCGATCGCCTCGCTGAGCGCGTCGTAGCTCAGCAGGTAGAGGATCGGGGCGAACGTCTCCTGGCGCACCACCTCCGTCTGCGCCGGCATGCGGATGATGGTGGGCGCGACGTACTGCGGGCCCAGGCCCGGCAGGGCGTGGCCGCCGTACAGCACCTCGCCGCCATCGGCGCGGGCGCGCTCCACCGCCGCCAGCATGGCGTCCACCGCCTCCCGCGTCACCAGCGGCCCCATGAGCACGCCCGTCTCCCGCGGATCGCCGATACGCACTTGGCCATAGGCGCGCACCAGTCGCCGGGCGAGGTCATCGATGACGGAGGCGTGAACGATGACGCGGCGCGCGGTGGTGCAACGCTGGCCCGCCGTGCCCACAGCGCCAAAGAGGATGGCGCGCGTGGCCATCTCCAAGTCGGCGCTCTCGGTGACGATGATGGCGTTGTTGCCCCCCAACTCCAGGATAGAGCGCCCCAGGCGCCGCGCGACCCCCTCGGCCACATGGCGGCCCCGCGCCACCGAGCCGGTGAACGAGACCAGCGGCAGGCGCGCGTCGTTCACCATGCGCTGCCCTACCGCCTCGCCAGAGCCGACGAGCAGGTTGAACACGCCGTTGAGGCCGTGGTCGGCGCACACCTCGTTCACGATGTGTTGCACGGCGATGGCCGTCAGCGGGGTGCGCGACGATGGCTTCCACACCATGGTGTCGCCGCACACCGCCGCGATGGCGGCGTTCCACGCCCACACCGCCACGGGAAAGTTGAACGAGGTAATGATGCCGATAGCGCCCAGGGGATGCCACTGCTCGTACATGCGGTGCCCCGGCCGCTCCGAGTGCATCGTCAGGCCATAGAGCTGGCGCGACAGGCCCACGGCAAAGTCGCAGATGTCGATCATCTCCTGGACCTCGCCCATCCCCTCGACGAGGATCTTGCCCATCTCGAGAGAAACCAGCTCGCCCAGGGGCTCCTTGGCCTCGCGCAGGGCGTTGCCCAGGTCGCGCACCACCCCTCCGCGGGCGGGAGCCGGCACCATGCGCCACCCCTCGAACGCCTCGGCGGCCGTGGCCACCACGCGTTCGTAGGTATCCGCGCTCGCCTGCCACACCTCGGCAATCGCTTCGCCGGTGGCGGGGTTGTACGACGTGAGCCGACCGCCCGCCGCATCCTCGATCCACTGCTTCGGGCCGGTACACGCGCCGAGGTTCGCCTCGCCGACGTTCAGCCGGGTCAAGAGATCGCGTATCTCCATGTGTGCCTCCTGCGCAGTGATAACCGGTCTGAGCGCCGCCCGCTATTCCGCCTCGAGGAGCAGCACCCAGTCCTGCGGGTGTCCGAGATATGTCACGTCGGGCGCGGCAAAGCGCCCACCCGCGCCCTCGGCCGCCAGCAACGCGCCCGAGACGGGGTTGAACCAGCGGGCGCGGTACTCCCCCTCCCCGCGGGGCATCACCACCTCGACGGCCCCTCCCACCGGCAGGTAGACGGCGATGAGATCCCCCTCGGGGGCGGCCAACGCCAGTGGCCGCTGCCCCGACTCGGCGCTGTCCCCTGCGGCTAGCTCCCAGGCCCGCCGTAGCCGCTGGAAGGGCACGATCTCGGTGAAGAAGCGGCGCAGCTGCAGCAGGTGGGCCATCCCCGGCTGGTCCTCGTCGAGTAGCATGAACGGCCCCCACGAGTTCTCAAAGCCATGGATGATGCCCAGAGCCGAGAAGGCGCCCCGCCAGGCGCCGCGCCGCGTGTGGTCCTCCCCGCAGTACTCGTGGCTGGGGATGAGGGACGGCAGGTCGGGGTTGCGCTCATAGCCCCACTCGGCCAAGATGGCGGAGCCACCCCACCCCTCCAGCGACGTTGCGATCTGCTCCTCGATCCCCGCCGCCAGCCATCCCAGGTCGCGGTCGCGTGTGCCCCAGTCCTGGAACATGATGGCGTCGATGGCGTCCGGGTCCTGCTGAAAGCGCCGGGCAAAGGGCGGCACGCGCGGCCCGTTGTGCACCGCCACGATGTGGCCGTGGGGCGCGGTGGCCTTGACCCAGCGCGCCATGCGCAGCGCCCAACGGTCGGCCACGGGGTTGTAGCGCCAGTCGCCGTCGGGATAGTACTCGTACTCGTTCATCAGCGTCCAGATGGCGACGCAGTTGTAGGCGTCGTAACGCGCGATGAGGTAGCGCATCCACAGCTCCTCCCACTCGGGGACGAACAGGTCGCGCCGGTTAAAGGGGTACTCGAACCCCCACGCCTCCATGATGACCTCGAGGCCGATCCCCAGCGCCTCGGCGCGGGCGACGACGGCGTCGACGGTGCGAAAGTAGGGCAGGTCAAAGCGGTCGAGCTGCGGCGCCTGCTCGCTGCCGCCCCAGGGCCAGGTGCGGCGCGTCTGCCAGGCGCTGTAGCCGTCGGGCGGGTGGAAGGGGCTCACCGGCACGCGCACGCGCAGCAGGTTGAACCCCTGCTCGGCGCGGCGGGCGAGAAAGCCGTCGACGTTGCCGCCGCAGTGGGCCATGCCAAAGAGGTTATAGACGGTGTCGCCCAGGATGAACGCCGGCTCGCCCGACTCGTACTGAAAGCCCCAGGCCTCCCCCGGCATGGCGCGCAGGTAACCGCGGGCGTCGCGGTCGGCGACTTCGAAGGCGCCCTCGACGGTCAGATCGGGGTCCTCGGGCCGCGAGAGGAGGCGGTAGCGCCATTCCCCCGCCACGTTCGGGCTGAACCGCACGCGCCAGGTGGCCTCGCCATCATAGAACGCAGGCACGGTGAACGTCCGCCCCGACGGCCCGCTAAAGACGGCGTCCACGACGACGTCGGCGAAGGGATTGGCATACGCTCGCCGACTGCGAAACGCCCACTCCCCGACACCTCGCCGGGCCAACGTACTCGGCTGTTCTAACATGACCCACTCCTATAGTGATCGGATGGAACGCGGATGAACGCGGATCGGGGTACCAAATGCCCCTAGCAGTCGGGCTGCTTGACGCCCTCGGCATCAACACGTGCTGGTCTATGGGTGTGCACTTTGCGGGAGAACTCGGCTTTGGGGCCGAAATTGAGCAGCAAGCCCACCTGTATGCCGGTGGCCCGGAGGTAGTTCATGAGCTGCGCCTCATGCGCCTTCTCCAGGCTGCTCGCCGCCTTGAGTTCGACGACCACGGCGTTCTCGACGCACAGGTCGGCCACATAGTCGCCGACCACAACGCCCTCGTTATAGACCTTGATCGGCACCTGCGCCGTCACAGACAGCCCTTGACGCTCCAGCTCCACACGCATCGCGTTCTCATAGACCCGCTCCAGGAAGCCATATCCCAAGGTGTTGTACACCTTGTAGAAGCAGGAGATGATCTTGTTCGTTATCTCGCCATGCAGAAGGGGCATGCTGCATCCTCCGGTACGCTCCGCAGCAAGCGGCTCCAAATCAGGAAAATCCGCGTCGATCCGTCCAATCTGCGTTCAATCGCGTTCCATTCCCCCCGTCAGCACGCGGGCCAAGGCCTGGTAGCCCTGGTACGCGGCCTGCAGGGCGTCAACGCTGATCGACTCGTCCACCACGTGGGCGTCGGCGATGTCTCCGGCGCCATAGATCACCGTGGGGATGCCCAGCTCGCCGGCGCTGGCGGCGCCGTTGGTGCTGTAGGGCGCCAGGAACTTCTCCGCCGGCAGGCCCGCCTCGCGCAGGCCCCAGAGCGCGGCTTGGACGACGGGGTGCCCCTCCTCCAGCGCCCAGGCGGCGTGAAAGTCGTCCACTGTGAACGAGCGGCCTGTGTAGCAGTCGAGCGACACCCGGTGCAAGCGCGCCGACATGCCGTCGGTGCCGGCCAGCGCGTCGCGCATCTCGTCGAGCACACTGTCGGGCGTCTCGCCACGCACCAGCCGCCGGTCAAAGCGCGCCGTGCAGCCTGCCGGCACCATGGAGGTACCGGGGTAGGGGTCCGAGACGATCTCGACGAGTTCGTTCACGCCCTCACCCAGCAAGGCATCCCGTCGCGGCGGCACGGCGCGGATACGGCCGATGGCGCCCATCATGCGATAGACGGCGTTGACGCCCAGCTCGGGGCGCGAGGTGTGCGCGGCGCGCCCCCGCGCCTCCACCACCACGCCGGTGCGCCCCTTGTGTCCCAACCCGAGGAGCAGGCCGGTGGGCTCGCACACCACCACGGCGTCGACGCGCTGGCACGCCAGGATGTGGCCCAGCGCCAATCCCTCGATCATCTCCTCGCCCACGCTGGCGGCCATGACGATGCGGCCGGCGAACGCGTCGCGCGGCAGCGCCCCCAACGCCACCAGGGCGGCCGCCAGGTCGCCCTTGACGTCGTTCGATCCGCGTCCCCAGAGGCGCCCTTCGGCGCGCTCCCCGGAAAAGGGACCGTGGCGCCACGCCTCTGACTCGGTGACGGGCACCACGTCCATATGGGCGTCGAACAGCACCGTCGGCCCAGGCGCCTCGCCGGTCCGCACGCCGACCACGCTGCCCAGATCGTCGGTGGACACCTCGTCGTAACCCAGCATGGTCATCTCGCGCGCCACCAACTCGGCAACGTCGCGCTCCTGCCCCGAGAGGCTGGGCCGACGGACGAGTTCGCGGGCAAAGGAGAGGGCCTCGGTCGCGTAGGGGATCTGCATGGGTTCACTCCGGAGGCTTGGCTATAGCGGGGGTAGTCTAGATGGGCGAGGGGGGCTGGTCAAGCGAGGGACGGCGTTCAGGGTATAGACCGCGGATGCAGCAGTTCGCCGCGGGCCAGCGCACTGGCCCGCGGCGATCCGTGGCACTCACCTTTTGCGCGCCCTCCAGCGATCCGTGCGCCGTCGTTCCTACGACTCATCCCTCGTTAGCTCAGTATCGACCTCGTCGCTGTGGAGGATGAGCGTATCGGCGGACGCTTGGGTGAAGCGACGCTCTTCGTCTTCCACCGGCACATCCTTGATGCTGCTCTCGGCAATCCTCCATAGCTCGTCCCAGGAGGATGCATGGCCTTCGCTCTTGAGCTGGTCGTAAAAGACGATGCGGTCTCCCTCGACCCGGTATCGCCCCTCAAAGGCGAAGACAGAATACGAGTACTGGACCACCGATGCCACTGCCCGGAAGAACGTCCCATCCTCCCTGAACTCGTAGGTGATGCCCAAGCCGATGCTGCCCGACGAAGCAAAGTACGACCACGAGCCGATCAACCATTCCTCGATCTCACTCGGAGGGGGCGTTACCTCTGGGGTGTCGCCCGGAGGGGGCGTGACCTCCGGAGTCGGAACCTGTGTCGGAGAACCCCCTTCGGACTCGCCAACGATCATCGGCAAGAAGACGCTCCCGTTCGCCAGGAGACCCGCCCTTACCAGACCGGGGACCAGCGCGGCCAGGAGCAGCGCCAAGAGCAGGGTGCAGAGAACGAAGCGACGCGGCGACGACGGGGCCTGGCGGTGACTGGGATGCTGCGGCATGTGGAGTCCCTCCCTGTGATGGTGGGTGTGACGTGACTGTCCGAACGCAAGGGCCTACTCGCATCTACGGTCGGCGGCTCGCCTGGGTGCCGCCCACGCGAGGGCACGGTGATTCACCGTCACTCTCAGGCGCGCTCAGCCGTCTCGGCGAACCGCCCCTCTGGGACTGCGAGCGAATATTGCGCGACGCGATCAGCGTGTCAAGGCCTTCGAGGGCTGTCCCTCGACGGCGTGCATCAGCCACGGAGGGCGTACGTTTCCTGGCAGGAACCTGCCCGCATCCGCATGCCTTTGCGCAGCACGCAACGCGTTGACGCCATGCGGGGCGGCGTCTATACTGCCCGCGCCCTGAGCGACAGACACTGGAGGGAGACACCATGCCGACTCTCAGGATCGACAACCTCTTTGCCCGGCGCAGCATCCGCAAGTACACGTCCGAGCCGGTGACCGACGTACAAGTGGAGACCCTGCTGCGAGCCGCCATGGCCGCGCCGTCGGCCAGCGACCGCAAGCCGTGGCATTTCGTCGTGGTGCGCGACGCCGCCACCCGCGCCGCCCTGGCCGAGGCGCATCCCCACGCCAAGATGCTGACCCAGTCGCCGGTGTGCATCGTGCCCTGTGGCGACACGTCTATCGCCCCCGATTTCTGGGTGCAGGACCTCTGCGCGGCCACGGAGAATATCCTCTTGGCGGCCACCGGCCTAGGACTGGGCACCGTCTGGTGCGGCGTGCACCCGCGCGCCGAGCGCGCCGCCGAGGTGCGCCAGGTCCTCGGCATCCCCGAGACGATCGTTCCCCTCTGCCTCATCGCCGTGGGGCACCCGGACGAGCAAAAGGAGGCGCGCACCCAGTACGACGCCCAGCGCGTCCACCAGGAGCGCTGGTGACAGACCCCGATCAGGCTCGCCGAAACGATGATCTGATGGTACGCAGATTCCGCAGATGATCCGCAGATCTCCGCTGATCACCTGATGCGGTGTTCGCTGCGGGAATCAGCGCCCTATCTGCGCGATCTGCGTACCATTCCTCCGCCCTCAGCGATCTCTGTGGTACCCGTCCCCCTCTCCGTCCGCCATGATCTCTTTGAGCGCCGCGACGCCCGCGTCCACCACGGCCTCCCACAGGCGCTTGCCCAGGGCGGCGCTGGCATGCGTGGGGTCGCCGACCACACCGGAGGGCGATACCCGCGAAAAGTCGAGCTGTGGGTCATCCCATGCCACGGGACCGTGGTGCGGGTTGCGGATGAGTTCGGCGCGCACGCTGGCAGGGCGCAGATAGAGCGCGATGGACGTGGCAAAGCTGTCGGCGTGGCCGCCCGGCACCCGCGCATCGGCCACCTCGCACCAGATGTCGTGCAGCGGCAACTCTAGCCTCGCGGCGCGGTAGCGTCGGCCGTGCATCGCGTTCAGGCGCGCGATGGGGGCATCCACCCGGTGCTGGCCGCACCCCGTTACGACCACCAGACGGCGGAACCCCTGGCTAACCAGCGAATCGAGGATGGCATAGAGCACCTGCTCGTGCAGCTCCTGGGGCAGGTCGATGTAGCCGCTGCCATAGCCACGGTGCTCGGGCGTCGGGCCAAAGGGGAGCGCCGGCACCACCAGCGACCCGATCCCCTCACGCTCCGACGCAGCGTTCGAGATCGCCTCGGAGGCCTGCGTTACCCAGTAGGTGTCCAGGTCGGTGGGCAGGTGCGGCCCCTGTTGCTCGGTGCACCCCGTCGGCACGATGGCGGCCCATCCCGCCTGCGCGAGTTCGCCGATCTCCAGGTAGGTTAGGTCTCCGTAGCGCATGGTGCTCCCCTCGTCATCCGTCGTGCCCCTCAGAGCGTCACCATTCTATCGCGCCGCCGCGTCGCCGACAAGCGCGAGGCCACCCTCGGGAGATCCCTGCGTACGCGCCCTCGCACACACCCATTTCACTACACGGGGACCTCCCGAGGGCGGCCTCTTGTGATTTGACATCCCGCGCCGACTGAGGTATCACATCCATAGCTTCTGCTGCTCCACAATCGATAGACGCCGCCTAGTGCTTTGGCAACGGGGGAACCACTGCTACAGTCTGGGGCGAATCGACGGCCGTCGCCGCCGTAGGGCCACTTCTTCGGCCCGAGCCCGTCAGCTAACCCCGGAGGCGTGGGAGGAGGACACCGGGTCCGCCAGGTGGCCTTTTTTCTTTGCGTGCGCGCAGAGAGGACCGCCGCCCACCCGCGAGGTGGCTGCCATGCCCATGTCTGGCTCCGAGAGAGCGCTCGGCGACGATCACGACGCGACCGCCCCATCATCCCTGCCCCCGCAACCGGTCATGGACGTCCTCCGTGAGCAGGGTCGAGACCCCACCGGCCTTCGCCTGGCCCTGCGATCTGACCTCTCCCCCGACGGCAAGTTCGGCGAGCAGTGGCTGCTGATGGACGATAGCGACCTATGGGTGCTAGAGCGCCCCAACGGTCATGCCCGCCTGCGCTACCGCTATCCCCTGGACGCCATCCGCGACGCCAAGGTGGAGCGCTGCGTGGGGAATGGCCTGATCCAGGTAACCGTGGGGGACGAGCCACGGGTGCTGCTGCACTTTTCGAACGAGTTCATCGACCAGTTCGGTCGTGTGGCCTTTTACCTGCACGAGCGCGCCGAGCGGGGGCCGGAGGTCCCCGTCCCCGATCCCGACGCCGACGCCCACCGCTGCCGCGTGTGCCGGCAGCCCCTCCTCGACCGCTCCATCAAGGTGTGCCCGCGCTGCATCCAGCGGGGTCGCCTCCTGCGACGCTTGTTGAGCCTGGCGCGCCCCTACTGGGGACGGATGGGCGCCATCGTGGGGCTGCTGCTCGCCGGCGTGCTGGTGGATCTCCTTCCGCCCTACCTCACCCGCGTGCTGATCGACGACGTGTTGCGCGGCGACGCCCCGCAAGGCATGCTGCTGACGCTGGTGGGCGCTCTCCTGGCCATCCAGGTGGTGCGCGTGGGCATCACGCTGTCGACCAACTGGCAGACCATCAACCTGAGCACGCGCTTTACATCGTCGTTGCGCGACGCGCTGTTCGCGCACCTGAAGCGGCTCCCCGTCGACTACTTTGACAAGAACCAGATCGGCCGCCTGATGACGCGCGTCAATCAGGATACGGGCGAGTTGCAGGGCCTCATCTCTCAGATGACCACCTTTGCCCTCAACATCCTGCTGGTGATCGGGATCGGCGCCGTGCTCTTTACCATGGCCCCTTCGCTGGGGCTGTACGTCCTCATCCCCACACCCCTGGTGCTGGCGGCGGCCTTTTTCTACTATCGCTACATGAGGCCTCATTTCGAGCGCTTCTGGATCGCCCGCTGGCGCCTCAATGCCACCCTCAACACCTTTCTCTCGGGCGTCCGCGTCGTCAAAGCGTTCGCCCAGGAGGAGCAGGAGCAGGATCGCTACCACCGGCGCAACGAGCAGGTGCTGAACTCCCGGCTGCAGGTGGACCTGGCCTGGAGCCGGTTCTTTCCCTTGGTATCGTTCGCCTTTGGGGCCGGGGGCCTGATCATCTGGTATGCCGGCGGCAACGCCGTCCTCGAGGGGCACATCACCCTGGGCACGCTGATGGCGTTCCTCAGCTACCTGGGGATGTTCTACGGCCCCCTCTCGAACCTTACCCACATCAGCCAGACCCTGAACCAGTTCCTGACCATCTCGCAGCGCATGTTCGAGATGCTCGATGAGGAGCCCCAGGTCAACCAGCCCGACCCGATCCACAAGCCCCAGCTGGGCGGCCAGATCGCGTTCGATAACGTCACGTTCGGGTATGATCCCTACTTTCCGGTGATCCGCGACCTCACGCTGACCATCGAGCCGGGCGAGATGATCGGCGTCGTCGGGCCGAGCGGCGCCGGCAAGACGACCCTCGTCAACCTGATCTGCCGCTTTTACGACGTCACCCGCGGCACGATCCGCATCGATGGGGAGGACATCCGCGACCTGTCCATGGAAGAGATCCGCCGTCAGATCGGCATGGTGCTCCAGACCCCCTTCCTGTTCCAGGGCACGCTGGCCGAGAACATCGTCTACGGCAAGCCCGGCGCCACCCGCGACGAGATCATCCGCGCCGCCAAGGCCGCCAACGCGCACGATTTCATCACCCGCCTCCCCGAGGGGTACGACACCATCGTGGGTGAGGGTGGGACCGGGCTGTCAGGCGGCGAGCGTCAGCGCGTTTCTATCGCCCGCGCCATCCTGCACAATCCGCGCATCCTGATCCTCGACGAGGCGACCTCGTCGGTGGACACTGAGACGGAGCGCCAGATCCAGGAGGCGTTGGAGACCCTGGTCAAG
>ENA-UOUL01002557-UOUL01002557.1-bioreactor-metagenome-genome-assembly--contig:-NODE-2557-length-20896-cov-3.820404_pt1 | contig 20896 bp, 20 predicted proteins | sample MGYA00249838_ERZ747220 | MGnify/ENA primary metagenome ERZ747220 (study PRJEB28778, sample SAMN05720191) | bioreactor metagenome | isolation source: Anaerobic biogas reactor | place: USA:Washington...
CCAGCACAGCAGCAAAGCCATGGGCTTGATCAGATATTTCTATGAGGAGCTGCCCTCCCTCTTTGTCATTTGTACGGGAAGTTTGTTGGATGTCATGATGGAGGAGCAGGGCATCAGCTTTCCGGTGGGGAGGGTGGAGTATCTCTATCTCTTTCCCTTGACCTTCGCGGAGTTCTTATCTGCCATCGGCGAGGATGAAGCGGCGCTTCTTTTCGAACAGGTTCCGCTGCCCTCATGGGCTCATGATCATCTCATGCGATTGTTTCGCGCCTATATGGTTGTTGGCGGGATGCCTGAGGTGGTGGCGCGCTATCGAGAGGGGCGCGATATCACGCGCTGCAGCAGCGTATACAACTCCTTGATGACCTCCTTCAGTGATGATGTGGCCACGTATGCGAGCGGTTTGGCTTCTCTACAGGTGGTGAGGAGGATCATGGAGGTGGTGCCCTCCCAAGTAGGCAATCGGATCGTGTTCAACAATTTCGGCAACACCGGGTATCGCTCCCGCGAAAGTGCCAATGCACTGAGAATCCTGGAGCGGGCGATGTTGCTCTACCTCTGCTATCCTACGACTGCCACTTCGCTTCCCCTCTCGCTGAGATACACGAAGAGTCCCCGATTGCAATTCATCGATACCGGATTGTTGAGCTTCTCGCTCAAGGTCCAGTCAGTGCTCCTTGGTCCCGATGACCTCCACACCATCATGGGGGGGATGCTCTGTGAGCATGTAGTGGGCCAGGAGCTCTTGGCTTCCAGTATGCTCGCCTTGGAGAAGCCGATCTTCTGGGTACGGGAGAGCGCACAGAGCAATGCGCAGATCGACTACCTGGAAACTGATGAAGGGCGGATGATCCCGATCGAAGTCAAGGCTGGCTCATTCGGTCGCCTGAGATCGCTGCACCTGTTCATGGAGCAGTCGGCAGGGGATCTGGCTCTTCGCTTCTACGACGGGCCGATCCAGCTTGATGAGGTCTCGACCCCAACGGACGGCACGCACTATCGTCTGCTCTCCCTTCCCCTCTACCTCGCCTCTCAGGCGAAGGAGTATGCCGCGTATTTTGCAGAGCGGGCTGAGTGAAAAAGACAGGACTGCTGAGTGCAGTCCTGAACAGAGGTGCCAATCGGATTCGAACCGATGTATGAAGGTTTTGCAGACCTTTCCCTAGCCGCTTGGGTATGGCACCAGGGCGTTGAGCCTCTCTGAGAGTAACAGGTTTACGGGTGAGAATCAAGGGGGGAAATACGGCCTGTTTTTGATTGACAGTTGAATGTTTATGATTGTATTATGGTAATTGGCTCGAAAAAGATTCAAAAACATTCAGGAAGGGTACGATGACAACCATTCCAGCCGGACGACAACAGTATATTCTCTCGCTCATCAGACGCGAGGGGACCGTCACGGTCAGCCGGTTGGCCCAAGAGCTTGAGGTCAGTGAACTGACCATCCGCCGCGATCTTGACCAGATGGCGGCCCGTAGCCTCGTGGAGCGTACCCACGGTGGGGCCACCGAGCGCCGTACCCTCGCCGTCGAGCCCGACTACCTCCAGAAAGCCCAGGAGTACCCTGAAGAGAAGATGGCCATCGGGAAGGCGACCGCCTTGATGGTCGAGGCGGGCGACACCCTCTTTGTCAACAGCGGCTCTTCCACGCTGGCCGTCATCCAGGCGTTGGCCAAGGCGGACGCCGACATCACCATCGTCACCAACAACGCCGACGCCTTCTGGGCGTGCAAGGAGAGCGAGCACATCCGCCTCATCTTCTGTGGCGGCGTCTATCGCCAACGCAGCCACTCCGTCTCCGGCTCACTTGCCGGGTTGGTGATCTCACAGATCAACGCCGACAAGGCGATCATCGGGGTGGACGGCTTCTCGCCGTCGTCGGGGCTGACGACCCCGATCCTCGAGGAGGCGGAAACCACCCGGGCGATGATCGAGCAGACGGTGGGGAAGGTCATCGTCGTCGCCACCGCCAACAAGATCGGGGTGGTATCGAACTATCGGACCATCGGCCTTGAGGAGGTCGATGTCCTGGTCACCGACCAGAAGGGGGGTGACATTATCACGCAGATGGAGATCCCGAAGGATCTTGCAATCGTAATAGCAACTACGACACGGTAGGAGGAGTACGGATGAAGTATTTGGACGAGTATGCAGCGCACTACGCCGACTGCGCATGGCTGGGCTTCGAGGAGCTCGAGGCCTTCATGGTGGATGCCTTGGTAGCGAGCGGGGTGCCCGCCTCCGATGCCGCGATCATCGGTGATGTCCTGATCGAAAGCGACAAGCGGGGCATCGACAGCCACGGGATCGGGCGTCTCAAGCCGATCTACATCGATCGCATCGACATCGGCATCATGAACCCGGTCACCGAGATCGAGGTGGTCAAGGATCAGGATGCCACCGCCGTCCTCGATGGACACAACGGCATGGGGCATGTCGTCGGCCACAAGGCGATGGAGATGGCCATCGAGAAGGCGAAGCGGTATGGACTGGGAATGGTGGTGGTGCGCAACTCCAACCACTATGGCATCAGCGGGTACTACGCCACCATGGCCACCAAGGCCGGCATGATCGGAGTCACCGGCACCAACGCCCGTCCCTCCATCGCCCCGACGCACGGGGTGGAGAACATGCTGGGCACCAACCCGTTGGTCTTCGGGATGCCGACCGATGAGGAGTTCCCGTTTGTCATAGATTGTGCCACAAGTGTCACACAACGTGGTAAGATAGAGGTGTACGGCAGAGCGGGCAAGGAGCTTCCCGAGGGGTGGGTCATCGACCATGAGGGAAAGACGAGAACCGATACCGTCCAGGTGCTCAAGGACCTGACCACCGGCAAGGCCGCCCTGACCCCGCTCGGAGGCATGGGCGAGGTCACCGGCGGCTATAAGGGGTACGGCTATGCGATGGTGGTCGAGATTCTGTCGGCCGCCCTGCAGGAGGGATCATGGATGAAGGCGCTCAACGGGTTTGATGCGGATGGCAAGGCCATCCCCTATCCGCTCGGCCACTTCTTCATCGCCATCGATCCGGCCCACTTCATGGGGCTGGAGACCTTCAAGCGGATCGCCGGCACCATCTGTCGCCAGTTGAGAGCCAGCGAGAAGGCGCCGGGGGCCGACTATATCTTCACCCCCGGGGAGAAGGAGTACCTGGCCCATCAGTTCCGCAAGGAGCACGGCTGCCCGGTTCCCCCGTCGCTTCAGAAGGTGATGGTTGAGCTTCGTGATCGATTCAACATGGATTACTCGTGGGATTTTGAGAACAAATAAGGGTAAGGGAGAAAGAACATGCAAGACGAATTGAAGAGACGGGCGCTGGAGTATCATGAGATGGATGGTGTGCCGGGCAAGGTGACGGTGGTCCCCACCAAGCCGTGTGTGACCGCCGATGACCTGGGGTTGGCCTACACCCCCGGGGTCGCGAAGCCGGTGCTTGAGATCGCCGACAACCCGGAGGATGCCTACCGCTACACCGCCAAGGGCAACCTGGTGGCGGTCATCTCCAACGGGACGGCCATCCTCGGCCTGGGCGACCGTGGTGCGTTGGCCAGCAAGCCGGTGATGGAGGGCAAGGGCGTCCTCTTCAAGAGATTCGCCGACATCGACGTCTTCGACATCGAGCTCGACGAGACCGACCCCGACAAGATCATCGAGATGGTCAAGGCGATGGAACCGACCTTCGGTGGGGTGAACCTCGAGGACATCAAGGCCCCCGAGTGTTTCAAGATCGAGCAGGTGCTCATCGAGAAGTGCGGCATACCAATTTTCCACGATGACCAGCATGGAACCGCAATCATCGCAACTGCTGGCCTGATGAACAGCTGCGAGATCGTGGGCAAGAAAGTTGAGGATGTGAAGATCGTCATCAACGGGGCCGGGGCCGCCGGTATCTCGTGTGCCCGGATGTTCAAGGCAGCCGGTGCACAGGCGAAGAACATCCTGATGGTCGACAGCAAGGGCGTCATCTACAAGGGACGCGGTGCCGGCATGACCAGTCAGAAAGAGGAGTTCGCCGTCGAGACGGAGGCACGGAGCCTCGCCGATGCGATGAAGGGCGCCGATATCTTCATGGGTCTCTCGGTCGCCGACTGCGCCAGCGCTGAGATATTGCGCTCCATGGCAAAGGACCCGGTCGTCTTCGCCATGAGCAACCCCAATCCGGAGATCGACTGGCATCTGGCGATGGCCACCCGAGACGACCTCATCATGGCCACCGGACGCAGCGACTACCCGAACCAGATCAACAACGTGCTCGGCTTCCCGTTCATCTTCCGAGGTGCGCTGGACGTCCGTTCCCGGGTCATCAGCGAGGGGATGAAGATGGCGGCCGCCAAGGCGCTCGCCGCCCTGGCCAAGGAGCCGGTTCCCGAGTCGGTGAAGAAGGCGTACGGTGGAAAGGACTTCTCCTTTGGCCGCAACTACATCGTTCCCAAGCCGTTTGACCCCCGGGTCATCGAGTGGGAGGCGGTTGCCGTGGCGAAGGCCGCCTGTGAAGAGGGGCATGCCGCCCGCCCGATCACCGATTGGGAGGCGTACCGTAAGAGCCTCGTCAAGCGCATGGAGAAGTACTGGGTCTGATCGAGCCCATGCTCACTCGTACAGAGCCGCCCTTCGGGGCGGCTTTGTGCGCTCTGAACGCTCTTTTGCGCAGAGGGACGCTACGTGTTGCATATACTATCATGGAAATGAAGGCTGATACGACGATGACCATCCGAATGGATCGGCAAGTGAAGCAAAAGGCGCAGAACATTTTTTGCCGAACTTGGTATGGATATGACGACAGCGATCAACGTGTTCTTACGGCAAGTAATCTATAAGAATGGATTTCCCTTTGATGTTGTGTTGCCCACTCCCAACGATGTGACAGTGGGTGCAATGGATGACGCTGAGGGTGGGCAGGATCTGTATGGGCCCTATGACAGCGTCGCTGAATTAATGGACGCGTTGAATGATGAGGCCTCAGTGCACCGGCCAATGCAAAAAGGATCATGCATTGGCGATCAAGCGAGGTTGTGATCCCAACACGCTTGAAAAAGTCATTGAGCTCCTTTGCAGCGTACAGCCACTTCCTCCATCATATCACGATCACCCGCTTGTTCACTCAAGGAATTACCAAGGCATGAGGGAGTGCCAGATTCAACCTGATTGGCTGCTCGTGTATAAAATTGTATATGAGACCCTCATATTGAAATTGATCCGTACCGGGACACATAGTGATTTGTTTTAGGGAGAACAACCGTACATTGTGTAAGGCTAGGTACTGAGCGCCTCTTGGCGGGACTTGGAATCCTTCTCGATGTGTAAGAGTAGGGGCAGAAGTTCAGGGGAAACCTGTGCCTTGAGTTCCTCCATTGCAGCGGGAAACCTGACAAGGAGCTCTTCAGTCAGGATCTTCATAAGATTCTTCGGGGCTGCGGATTCAAAGTTGTGTCTTGTGATCCTTGAGAGGCGGCGTTCATTGCTGATCTTCATGGCCATGCGCGTATCAAAGCGCTCGTCGATGGAGGAACAAACGATGTCATAGAATGGGGCCAATCTCCGCCCCCCAAGATGAGAATCGTACAGGAATGAATAGTTTTTTCCGTGGGCATCACCGTTGCCGATCAGGAAGTTGAACATACTCATCATCAGAAACTGCCTGATGTCATTCTCTGGGGTGGTGCTGTACAATTGAATGAGCTCCAACGATCGTGTTAATCCCGGCCCACCTGATTCCTCGTACTTGTTCTCCGGCATGATACCCAATGCCTGACAGAAGTCTTCTTGATGCAGACGAATGAGTTCTCCGTCCTCAAGTCGGCGATCATACCGCTTGATCAAGAGCGCTGGGACATCACCGAACTGGTGAATTGTCATCTCGGATACTGGAAGAGAGCACAGGGAGGCCAACGTGGTGCACAGGTATTCGTTCTGAACGAATTCATCGCACGCTTTTATGATGTAATTGGAAGGGGAGGAGCCCGTGGGCAGATAAAAACGATCATCCTTGTAGAGGAGTGGAATCTTACTTTCGGCTCCAGCTAAGGAGAGCTTGGTCTTGTGGCCTGCATAGATCAACGGAACACTGACCTTGGCTTTAAGCCTCTGATGAATCGCATCGACAGAGATCTCCTCGTAGCCGTTGGTCCTGGTTGAGTCGGTCCCCTCTCCCTCCACGATTGTAAGCGCTCCGGCGATATCTTGGCCGTAAGAGGCCAACAATCTTATCGTACTCGTAGGCGGAACATGGGCCAGATCAGCGATTTGGCGACGGATATTTCCCTCCGGTAGAAGCCCATCAAAGAACGGCATACATTGCTTTTCCGTATACGTTCGGTCAAGGTCATCCATGCTGATGGAAATTGGTCTTGTGGCGTTTTCATTGTAGCTGAATACAATGCCTTGGTCAGCTGTAGTGCGCAGCGTGCCTATGATGGCATCTCGATAGATGATGTTGAGGATCACGTACGCTCCTTGATGTGCATATCGAGGGCGAGCATGGAGATGACGTTCAATGCTTTCTCGAACTGAATGGTAGCTTTACCGTTCTCCAGGTCTGAAATGAACCGTATGCCGGTACCGCAGTACATTGCCAGCTCTTCTTGGGTGAGGCCGCGCTGTTTCCTTCTCTCTTTCACCAAGGCTCCGAGGTCTTTTGTACTATTGATTCTACTCATATTGCAATAATAACATACCGCTCGGGAATAACAAGGGGATTTTTAGATAATATTACCGATAGGGAATACGCACGAACCGATGAATGAATAGTACCGAGCAGGAGGAACATTGGCAGCGGTTCGGATGTGGATGCACCGCTCATCGCATCAGGCGGAAGAGACGACAGCCGTGTGGGGGGATTGAGGAGGTGAGGGTGGTTTGACTCTGCGCACTGAAGAGCTCGAGGGCGCACGCAAAGGGGCGGTCCGGTTCATAGGCGATGGTGCGCCCCTCATCGCTGAGGTTGAAGAGGGCGATGTGGTCACCTGCCTGCCAGACGCGTGTAGCTGCGTCGCGATGGCGCTCATAGGGGGATCATTACTTGCGTTGAGGGCGAGCACACTGCGCCTTCTCACAAGCACCATCTCCTTCTCGACGAGGGAGGAGAGCACCCCGCCGATGAAGAGCGGGGAGTGTGTAATGGCCCAGAGACCCATCATCGTCATCTTCTCATCGTCGGTGAAGCGGCTTCTGCGATTCTTCTTCCCACGTACTCCTCATGGACACAGAGGCTGCCCAAGGGCAGCATGTCGCAGTCGGCTTAGACGCCCTCTCTCCTCGGTCCCTCTGATGGGGGAAAGCACTGATGGGCCATGTTGTTCAATCGATCGAAGAGGCGCTCTTCATCATCCCTTGACGGTAAAGCGCACCATGTTCCAGGAGAGCGGGGCGAGGGTAAGGCCGTCGCCGCCGCGCTTCTTGGGAGCGATCCTGTCGGGATGCTCCTTCGTGTTGGTCGCCTTCATGTCTTCGTGTTCCAGAGTGATGTGCTCGATGACTTGCGCCTCCCAGTCGCTGAGATCCAAGGTCACGGAGATCTCCTCGTCCGGGTGTCGGTTGACGGCGAAGAGGACGAGCTCCCGTTCCTCTTTGTGGTGGACAGCGAGGGCATCGACCCACTCCACCTCCCCATAGGTGGGGTTCTCATACGTCCCCACCTCGAGGCGGATGTCCAGGACCTCACCCCTGCCATACCGTGACGCATAGTAGAACGGCCAGAAGATCGTCTGCCTCCAGGCCGGTCCCCCGTCCTCCGTCATGATGGGGGCGATGACGTTGACCAGCTGCGCCATGCAGGCGATCTTCACCCGGTTACAGTGGCGCAGCAGGCTGTTGATCAGGCAGCCGACCACCAGGGCGTCCTCGAAGGTATAGACATCCTCCAACAGGTGTGGGCCGACGGTCCACGGCTCCAGCTTCTTGTCCTGCTCGTTGGAGTGGAACCAGACGTTCCACTCATCAAAGCAGAGGTACATCGTCTTATCTGACCGCTTCTTCGCCTTGACGTAGTCACAGACGCTGATGACGGTATCGATGAACGCGTCCATGCGCTTGCTCGTGGCGAGGAAGGTGGCCAGGTCATCCTCATCGTTACGAAAGTACATGTGCAGGGAGAGGTAGTCGACCACCTCATAGGTGTGGTCGAGGACCGTCTCCTCCCACTCGGGGAAGGTCACCATCTCGCTGTTGGAGCTGCCACAGGCGATGACTTCGAGCTCCGGGTCGAAGAGCTTGAGCGCCTTGGCCACCTCCGAGGCGAGTCTGCCGTATTCGTGGGCGGTCTTGTGGCCGACCTGCCACGGTCCGTCCATCTCGTTGCCGAGGCCCCACATCTTGATGCCATACGGCTCATCAGCACCGTTTTTCCTGCGCAGTTCACTCAGCGTAGACCCGCCGGGATGGTTGCAGTACTCGACCAGATCTCGTGCTTCGGCGAGCCCACGGGTGCCGAGGTTGACCACCATCATCGCCTCGGTGTCCACCTTCCGTGTCCAGCGCATGAACTCATCGAGGCCGAACTGGTTGGGGTCGGTGGCCCTCCACGCCAAGTCCAGGCGGGTGGGGCGCTCCTCCTTGGGACCAATGGAGTCCTCCCAGTTGAAGTTGGAGACGTAGTTGCCGCCGGGGAAGCGGACCACCGGCACATCGAGCTCACGCACCAGAGCGATGACATCGCCCCGCATGCCCTCTTCATCGGCGCTCTCATGAGTCGGTTCATAGACCCCTCCGTACACGGCGCGTCCGAACTGCTCCAAGAAGGAGCCGAAGATCCTCTTGTCCACCGATCCAATGACGAAATGTCGTCCTCCACGAATAATACACTTCATGCGCTGCTCCTTGATTACCCATGATAGCACAAGAATAGACCATCCAAGAGCAAAGAACATTGCATCCTTCGAGATGTTGGCCACTTCTCCTCTCATTTCTTTGGATGAAGCGGGGGCGATTATCGGTGAATCTTAGATGGTGTTCGTTGAAACTGAGAACATGAGGAGGCCTTCATACCGCGGCCAAGGGCTTCGGGGATGGTCAAACAGTATCCGGGCGGCTTCTCTTAGAGTCCCGGATGTATCAGTGTCGGTGTGTTTGATGGAGAGAGAAACTATGATATGATAGTATCTGTTACTATAAGTGAGAATAAGAGAGGTTGAAAGTTCTGTGATGATCACTGAAACAGAACATAGGCACTTTGAGAGCGAGCCTTCCCCGATACAAGATCTCACCTTTTCCTCTGTTGCTCCTCTGTTTGAAGAACGGGCCTTGGCATTCGGTGAGGCACAACAACAGACACTGAAGCTTCGGGATGCACAAGGGGATTGGACCGGCCTCGCCCTTCTGCTCTCAGATCAGTGCACCCATACCACCAAGATTGCAGTCTTCCAAGGCTCTGGGGTAGCGGTGTTTCGTGATCGGAGGGAGTTCTCAGGATCTCTGCTTGCCCAACTCACTCAATCCATTGAGTACCTGCAGCAGCATAACCGAATCCGTTCGGAATTCCCTGGTATGGTTCGCCTGGATCGATACGATTACCCGGTGTTGGCGATTCGTGAAATGTTGCTCAATGCCTATACCCATCGCCTCTACAGTGTCTCTGCTCCAACGCTGATCCATCTCTTTGATGATCGAATCGAAAGCATCACCGTAGGAGGGTTGGCGCCAGGCTTGACGATGGAGGATGTGCTCTTGGGGGTGTCGGTCAGCAGGAATGAGTATTTGGCCCGAGTGCTTCACCAGTTGGGCATCATCGAGGCGTATGGTACAGGAATCCTGCGGATGTTCGAACAGTATGCAGCCTATGAGTGCAAGCCGATCATCGAGGTGAGTCCCAATGCGTTCAAACTAACCCTTCCCAACCGTAATTATCTGGTCGAACATGTGGATGAGATGGAGGGTGGCTATGAAGCGTATATCTTCATCAAGAAGCATGCACCGGCCACAAGGGCTGACGTGCAACAGTATATAGGATGCTCCCAGACCCAAGCAGGTTTGATCATCCGCGCGCTTGTGGAGAAGGGCGTCGTCCGTGCCGTGGGGAAGGGGAAGAACATCCGATACCTGGCTGTGTGATGAGAGGGAAAAAAGAAACAGAGACCAGTGAATTTCCCACTCACTGGTCTCCGGATGTGCAAGTCTGTCTGTCCTATGCGCGTGGTGGATTCGTATCAGCCGGCCATCATATTGACGATCTTGAAGGGTCCCTCTTCCTCGATGGTGTAGTTGAAACCGATGAGGTTGGAGGAGATTTCAACGCCATCCTCGGTGACGCTGATGGCGGTGGAGGTGGGGATTTCGGCGGTGAGGTACAACACTCGGACTTCGCCGTCGATGGCGAACAGGGATGTGGCGATGCCAAGGATCAGGATGATCAGCAAGATGGTTTTATATAGCTTCTGCATAGCAATGGTCCTTTTAAGTATTTATTACAATTGTATTGTATGCAATATAAATAGAGATGTCAAGCCCCCTTTGCAAGTAAATCTATATCATGAAAGGCGTTGCTGTAGAACAAATTTGATCGGATGTGCATTGGATACCAACAAAACCTCTTCGTAAAGAGAGTTGGTAGGTCTTGAATGCCGTACCTCTGACATGAAAAACCCACCATAAAAGCAAATTCCTTGAGCTATTCCCCAATTCATGGACAGTGCGCCGACAGGTCTGTCATAGGCTTCGGATGTGAACGATTTTGCGCTCTTCGATAAAAAAACCTGCCAATCGGCAGGCCGTGTGTGCGAAGGTGAGGGTCAACTGAGACCGAGCAGCTCGTTGATCTGCTCCTTTGCCTGGGTGAGGATCTGGGTGTACTGGTCATCGAGCTTTGAGAGCTGTTGGTCGAGGATCTTCATGAACTCGGCGTCCTGTTCGGGCCGGAGGGTGAAATTCGGTCCGTACTGGGCCCGCAGCTGTGCCTCTTTCTGCTTCAGATGCGGTTCGAATTGTGCCTTGAGCCGATCGATGAGGTCGTCTTGGTTCTCCAGGTACTGGGTGAAGAACCCCTCCAGTTGGCCAAGGATTTCTTTGATCTGCTCATTGCCGTCGGCGATGATCAGGCCAAGGTCCAGGACCTTGGAGAAGGTATCCTTGAAGAGGGAATTGCGGGGAAGGGTGAGATTGGAGAGCAGGGTGAGCGCCATCCCCTCCTTGATGAGCCTCTTTTTTTCACCGGAGAAGGCGTGGTAGCGTTCAGCGGTCTCTTCCTTGGTCACATCGATATCGTTGAGGAGGGCGGCTGCGATCTGGCGTCCCTCCTTGATGGTCAATTCACTCTTGATCTTCTCACTGTCGATTTGGAGACCTTCGGTCTTCTCTAGGGCAAGCTCCCATGCAGATTTTATGATAGCCATAACATCTCCTTATGCATTCCAAAAGATAGTACAGTTCTTCATCTTGGACAAGGCCGACCTTTGGTGATAGGCTCGAGCCATGGACCTCATCTACCTGTTCGACCTCTTCGGAACCTGTATATTCGCCATCACGGGCGCAGTGAAAGGGGTTCGCTGCCGCCTTGATATCCTCGGCGTCGTCGTCTTTGCCGCCACCGTCGGCACCGGCGGGGGGATGCTCCGCGATATGCTCATCGGAGCCACCCCGGTGGCCGCCTTCACCAACAGCTGGTACATCATCATCTGCGTGGTCACCGGCTTGGTTGTCTTCTTCACCGCCCCGAAGTTCGTCGGACGCTGGCGGGTCATCCTCTACGCCGACAGCCTTGGCCTCGGGGTCTTCACCGCCATCGGGGTCGCCAAGGGTGCGCTGTACGGCATCGGGGCGGTGGGACAGCTGCTCTGCGGGGTCTTCTCCGCCGTTGGAGGCGGGGTGGTGCGTGATGTGCTCAGCCGCTCGGTGCCCACCGTGCTGACCGGCGACTTCTATGCCACCGCGAGCCTCATCGGTGGAGTCGTGTACCTGCTGTTGAATCTCACCCCCCTTAATACCTTGGCAAAGTTTTTGATCGTCACCTTCCTGGTGTTCTTCATCAGGGTGGTGGCCATCAAGTACAATTTTCAACTGCCGGTCGCCTCCACCGCGTTGCCGGTGGACGACCATCTCACGATGGAGCGAAAGTGATATGGAAACACGAATGGTGTACTACGAGGAGCCGTACCGCAGAGAGCTGACGGCGACCGTGACGGAGATCCGCAGCGACGGGGTGGTGCTCGACCAGACGATCTGCTACCCCGAAGGGGGAGGACAGGGGGGTGACCGGGGCACCATCGGGCACGCGCCGCTCCTCGATACCACCAAGGCCAAGGATGGGACGATCCTCCACCACATCGAGAACGCCCCCTTCGCCGTCGGTGACGAGGTGGAGATCGTCCTCGACTGGGCTCGTCGCCATCACTTCATGCGCCTGCACACCGCCCAGCACATGACCAGCGGGATCCTCCACCAGGAGTTCTCCATTCCCACGGTCAGCGTCCACCTCGGGGAGCGCATCATGATGATCGAGTGCGCAACAGATGAGATCACGACGGACGTCGCCTACCGAGTCGAGGATCTGGTCAACCAGCGCATCCTGGAGGACCACCCGGTCCACAGCGCGACCCATGACCGTGCCTCGGCCGAGGCGCTCGGCCTGCGCAGGTCCATCAAGGTGGCGGGGGACAGCATCCGCCTCGTCACCGTGGATGGGGTGGACACCATCGCCTGTGGAGGCCTGCACGTCGCCCATACCGCTGAGATCGTCCGCCTGTACTATATGGGCCAGGAGCGGATCCGCGGCCATGTGCGCCTGATCTTCACCGTCGCCGATGTGGCCACCGAGGAGATCCGCAAGCGCAGTGAGGCGGTCGAGGCGCTCACCGCCCTCTTCAGCGCCCCGGTCGAGGAGCTTGTCGACGTGGCGACCCACGCCGTCGCCGCCGCACAGGCGGAGCGGAGCGAACTGGGCCGTATGAAGGCCCAGTGGGCCGCACTGCGCCTGGAAACGTTGGCCGGCAAAAGTCACGATGCCATTCTCTGGGAGGTGGAGGAGTCCATCACCTTGAAAGAGGTCTCCCATGCGGTCTCGGAGCGAGAGGACCTCCTCCTCTGCGCGGCCAAGGGTGAAGGGGAGAACCGCTTCTCCTGGCTCATCGCCGCCAAGGGCAGCGGCGCCGAACGCTTTGATTTTTCCCTTCAGCGAGCCGCCCTCCTTGACGGCTTTGCGGCAAAGGGAGGGGGAAGAGGCGGAGTCTATCAAGGCAGCGCCACGGGAGACTGCTCCTCGTTCCTCGCCCGATTCAGGGAGCTGGTCAATTGAAAATCCCGCCCTGGGTCACAAAGTTCTTCACCAAGGGTGGGTATATCGACGATGAGGGGCACGTGGACACCCGTCGCCTGCTCCTCCACTCCATCCTGCTGATGCTCCTCATCTTAATCCTCTACTGGGGCGCCTCCCGCATCTATCTGGCGCTGGGGTGGAACCACAACACCAAGCTGCGCGAGTTCGTCGAACAGTTCGGGGTGTTGGGGGTGGCCATCTACGTCTATGTCGTCGACCTGTTGGTCCTCCCGCTCTCGGTCGACTTCATCTGGCCGTTCGTCCTCTCCTGGTCGTTTGCCAAGGCGATCATCGTCCTCGGCTCCGCCTCGATGGCCGGGGCGGTGACCGCCCACCTTTTCGGCTATCTCATCAGCCTCATCCCCCTCTTCAAAGGGTGGGTCGCGTCCATCTCCGGATCACAGGCGCGGCGCCTGCTCAACCGCTACGGCGCGTGGGCGATCGTCATCAGCGGCCTCACACCGCTGCCCTTTTCGACCATCGCGATGGCCAGCGGGGTGGTGCGCCTCCCCTTGTGGCGGGTCGTGCTCGCCTCCTCGGTCCGCTTTGTACGCATGGGCATCTATTACCTGATCGTCACCCGCCTCATCTTTTGAGCAGCGCCCTGATCTCTTCTGCCACCATCCGTGTCCTCTCCACGCTGTCTCCGATAGAGGCGTTGCCGTCAAGGAGCGCTTCGATCTCCTCTTCTGAGAGGAGGGCGGTGATTGCAGGGTCCCCCGCCAGCAGCGCCTTGAGCGGGTTCTCCTTGCCCTGCTGGACAGCGGCCCACGCGGTGAGGCTATGGCCCCGGATGAGCTCATGCATCGCCTGGCGGTCTCCCCCGCGCTTGGCGAGCTCCATCAAGAGACGTTCGGTGGCGGCGAAGATCGCATAGGAGTCGAGGTTTCTTGTAAGCCCCTCTTGATGGACCTGCATCCCGTCGATGACCTTCTGTGCCGTGATGAGCACCTCATCGCTTGCCAAAAAGAGGGAGGGGAGGAGGAGACGACGGTTTGCACTGTCGTCGAGGGTCCGCTCCAGGAGGTTGTTGGCGCAGTTGTACCAGAGCGGTGAGACCTGTGCCTCGATGTATCGACAGAGGCTGTCGATCTTCTCACTGTGGATCGGGTTGCGTTTGAACGGCATCGCCGAGGAGCCGACCTGCATGGCGGCGAACGGCTCGCTCCACTCCCCGATGGGAGGGGATTGCAGGATCCGGAAGTCGAAGAAGAGCTTGTGGAGCGTCGCCGCCATATTGGAGAGGGCTTGGCCGACCCTGAGGTCCTGCTTGCGGCTGTAGACCTGGGTGGCGGCGCTGTAGGCGGCAAGACCCAACTCGTCCATCACGCGCTCCTCGAGCTGGAGGGCGGTCATCCCTGTCCCCGCCAAGAGTTCACGGTAGCTTGCCGATGTGCCCACCGCGCCCTTCATCCCCTTGCCCCTGATTGACTCACTCGTCGCCCTGAGCTGCGCGAGGTCCTCGGCGAGGTCCTGGGCGCTCTGGGCGAGACGATGGCCGACGGTGGTCACCTCGGCCGGCTGGATGTGGGTGAAGGCCATGCAGGGGGTGGCCTCCCACTCCTCCATCTTGGTGAGGAGGGAGGAGAGCAGCGCCTCGACGCGCCCACAGATCAAGGAGAGCGCCTCCTTGAGGCGCAGGGCGTCCATGTTGTCGAGGATGTCCATGCTGGTGGCCCCGAGGTGGATGATGGCACCAGCGGTGGGGCACTGCTCGGCCCACGTCTTGATCTCAGCCATCAAATCGTGGTGGATGACCGCCTCGATCTCACTGGCTCGTTCGATGTCGACGTCATTGACGGTCGCGCTCAGCTCAGCAAGCTGCTCGGCGCTGACCAGACCCGCCTCGCTCTCTGCGCGGGCCAAGGCGAGCCAGATGCGCCTCAGCAGGAGGCGTTTGTGCGTCTCACTGAAGATGGTGCGCATCTCGGTGCTGGCATATCGCCACGTAAAGGGGGAGATAAAGGTATCATGGGTGAACGCTTGCATAGGCCCTCCGTCCACCCATGACTCTACCGTGTAGGATAGCTGAGGTCAATTGACGTAACGAATCTTCTCCCAGGCGCTGTTGTACATCCCCAGGCTCGAACCCAGGTCCTCTTTCAATTCGTAGTTCTCCAGCTGCTCGATGGTGTAGAAGGGGACGGTGGTACGGTAGCGGTCCGCTTCGGTGTTCACCGAGGCGGGGAAGTGGAAGCGGTCGAGCAACTTGGCGTAGTTCTCCGGCTTGTGGATGTAGTTGATGAAGAGGAGGGCCATCTCGTAGTTGCGCGCCCCCTTGGGGATGCACATCGCGTCGATGTACATCGGTCCCCCCTCCTCGGGGAGGAAGAAGTCCACCTCACTCCACTCCTTCTCGCTCATCTCCTCGAAGATCGCCTCGGCGTAGCCGTGGCTGACCCAGTATTCACCGCTGGCGAACGCCTTGGCGAAGCCTTCCGCGTCGAATTTCACCAGATTCGGCTTCCACTTCTTATCGACCAGATCCCGTGCCTTGGCAAGTTCAGCTGGATCCTTGGTGTTGACCGAGTAGCCGAGGTGGGCGAGCGCGTCGCCGAGGACCTCGCGCATATCGTCCATCATGACCATCCGGTCGGTGAATCGGGTATCGGCGAAGATGTTCCAGCTGCGCTCGTAGTTCTTGACCATCTTGGTGTGGACGGCGATGCCGCTTGCCCCGAGGTAGTAGGGCACCGAGTACTCCATGTTCGGGTCGTAGGTGGACTTCTCCCGGGCCAAGTCGGTGATGTAGACCAGGTTGTCCATCTTCGACGTGTCGATGCGCTCCAGCATTCCCTGGGCCATCATGATGGAGACGTAGTCGCCGGAGGGGAAGACGATGTCGTAGCCGCTGTTGCCGCTGGCCTTGAGCTTGGCGTACATCTCCTCGTTGCTGGCGAAGTAGTCGAGCACGACATCGACGCCGAACTCCCGCTCAAAGGATTCGATGACCTCGTCGGGGGTGTAGTACGACCAGTTGTAGATGTAGAGCTTCTGTTTGCCGTTCGATGATTTTTGTTCCGTTTTGGAACAGCTGGTGACCAAAAGTGCCGTACAGAGAGCCACCACCATGATGGTGATGAGGGTTTTTCGGGTAGGTTTGCTCATGCGAACCTCCTCTGGATGGTGTCTGCCCGCCTGGGACAACATACGCCATACCCACAGGCGGTGAAAGATGAGGATCTGAGAAATCGGCGTGGCGTGGGGGAGACAGCAGGACAGGCGCTGGCTGTGGGGTGCTGCTACGACGCTCTGCGAATTTTCAGCCCCATAGTTCGGTATTTTGGACGTTGAGTCAATCACTTGGAGGCAGGAATTTTTCAAAGTTTTCATCGGTTGCATAACGGAGGGCAACTGACGATACTCATTGATATATGAACAGTCAGCGCTATACCGATCGGGAGATAAATCTCCACACCCACTCCTTCTACTGTGGCCATGGCCATGGCCACATCGCCGAGTATGTCCAAGCGGCCGCTTCAACATCGCTGAAGGCCCTTGGCTTCAGCGAACACTGCCCGTTTCCGGACGACCGCTACCGCTCGACGCGGATGGCGTATGCCGATCGGCAGCGCTACGAAGCGGATGTCGCCTCCTGCCAGGGGGCGGGAGATCTGAAGGTGTTGCTCGGCTACGAGTGTGACTACCACCGCTGCTATCATCAGTATCTTGCAGAGACGGGCGAGCGGGTCGACTACCTCATCGGGGCGGTGCACTACCTCAATCGATCGGAGGAGGCGGACGATCCGCACTTCTCCCGGCCATTGGAGAAGCGGGACCTGCCCCGCTACGCCGACCGCTACTGCCAGATGCTCCAAAGCGGCCTCTTCCTCTTCGGGGCGCACCCCGATCTCTTCACCTACAACTACCGGCGATGGGACGAGGAGACGGAGGCCATCAGCCGTGCGATCCTCGCGTGTGCCGTCAGTGAGGGCATCGCGCTGGAGATCAACGGCTATGGGCTGCAGAAGAAGGTGATGCAAACCGAAGACGGCTTCACCCATACCTACCCACACCCGCGTTTCTGGGCCCTCGCAGCCGAGTACCCGGACCTGCTGGTCGTCACGTCAAGCGACGCCCACAAACCGGGTGATGTCGCCTACGGCATCGAGGAGACCGCGGCCATCGCCCACGAGAACGGCCTGCGCCTCGCGGCCTACTTTGTCGATGGGCGGAGTGTCACGATCGGGTGAGAGGAGCAGATCACACCAGGCCCAGTGAGGCGAGGAAGTCGGAGGCGACCTGCTCGACCGCCTCTCCCTTGACGTCCACGAGGTAGTTGAGGGAGGCCATCGTCGCATCGTCGATGGTGCCGGCGAGCAGACGCAACGCCTCACCGACCTCGGGGTGGGCATCGAGCACCGCCTTGCGGATCACGGGAGCCGCATGGTAGGGGGGGAAGAAAGACTTGTCGTCTTCGAGGATCCTCAGGTCATACTGCTTGATGGGTCCGTCGGTGGAGAAGGCGTCGGTGACGTCCATCTCGCCCCTCCCGATGGCTTGGTACTTGAGCGAGGTGTTGAGCTTCATCGGCTCTCCCTTGAAGGAGAGGCCATAGTGCTCGACCAGCCCGTCAAAGCCATCCTGACGGTCGAAGAACTCGTGTTCGGCACCGAAGACCAGCTCTCCGGCGACCGGGATCAGGTCACTGTACGTGTGCAGGCCATACCGTTCCTGAACGTCGGCGGTGACCGCCAACGTGTAGGTGTTGTTGAAGCCGAAGGGCTCAAGCCAGATGATGTTCCAGCGCTCTGCCATCTCCTCGCTGACGACGCGGTACGACTCGATGGGGTCGTTGATGACGTCCATCTTCAGCTCGGCGGTCAGGGCGGTGCCGGTGTACTCAGGGTAGAGGTCGATCTGTGAGTTCTGGATGGCGTTGAAGTTGACGAAGGTGCCGCCGAGATTGAGCTTCCGATTGACCTTCAAGTCGGTCTTCGCCTCGATGAGTTGGGCCATGATCTCGCCCAAGAGGATATTTTCACTGTAGTCCTTCGATCCGACGGTGACGCTTCCCTTGCCGGCGCAGCCGGAGAGAAGGGTCACGACGAGGGTGAAGGCGAGAATGATGCGCATTGTTTTGCTTGACATGAATTCATGCTCCTTGTTCATTTTGTATGAGTCGACAGACGCTGTTCGATCTTGGTCATCGCCCAGTCGAAGAAGAGGGCGATGACGACGACCGGGATGGCGCCGATGAGAATCCTGGCGAAGTTGCGTTGCTGGATTCCACGATAGATGATGTAGCCGAGGCCTCCGCTTCCGATGAGGACGCCCATGACGGCGATGGAGAGCGAGTTGACCAGCGCCACCTTGATGCCGCCGAAGATCATCGGGATGGCGAGGGGAATCTCCACCTGAGTGAGCCGTTGGCTTCGGCTCATCCCCATCCCCCGGGCCGCATCGATGATGGCGGGGGGAAGCTCGGTGAGGGCGACCTGGGTATTGCGGATGATGGGCAACAGCGCATAGAGGACCAGCGCGATGCCCATCGTCAGATTCCCAAGGCCGAAGATGATCATCAGGAGGGCCAAGAGCGCCAGGGAGGGGATGGTCTGTACTATCTCGGCAATGGTGATAATCACCGTCCCAAGCCGTTTCTTCCAGGAGGAGAGGATCCCCAAGCCCACGCCCACGAGTGTGGCGACGATCATGGAGAGGGCGACGATGAGGAGGTGTTCGCCCGTGGCGAAGAGGAGTTCTCTCATGACATCCTCCTCAGGCCCCGAGGTTTCAAGAGACGCTCCAAGAGCGCGATGGAGGCGCTGAAGAGGAGGGCCAGGAGGGCCGATGGAATGGCTCCGAGGAGGATATAGTCGGTGTTGTAGGTGGCCAGTCCGGTCCAGATCCAGTCGCCGAGTCCCCCGGCGCCGATCATGCCGGCGAGCGTCGCCCAGCTGACGATGTAGACCGCTGAGGTGCGGATGCCGCTGATGATGGGAGCGACCGCCAAGGGCAACTCGACCTTGAAGAGCACCTGCATCGGTGTCATGCCGATCCCTTTGGCGGCGTCGGTGTAGGCGAACGGTACCTCGCTGATGCCGGTATAGGTGTTTTGCAGGATCGGGAGGATGCTGTAGACGGTGAGGGTCGCAAGCGCCGGCTTCCGCCCGATGCCGAGCAGCACGAGGGCGAAGCCGAGCATCACGAGGCCGGGGATCGTCTGCACCATCGAGGCCGCCGCCAAGACGATGGGAGCCGCCCCGCTCTTTCTGGTCAAGAGAATCCCCAGCGGGACGGCGATGATGATGCCCAGGCCCACCGAGATGATGACCAGCATGCTGTGGGTGCCCACGCTCGAGAGGAGCGGGTGCCAGTTGGAAGAGAAGAGGGTGATCAATTTCATGCGTCCATCTCCCCCCACAGCGCCTCGCCCATCGCCTTGGCGGTGCTGGTGCGTGTGATGATGCCCGCCACGGTCCTATCGTCGTTGAGGACGATGACGTAATTTTCACTGGAGGAGAGCAGTTTGTCGAACGCCTCCTTCGCATCATCGCTACGGTGAACGGTCAACGTCTCCCCGTTGATGTACTCTCTGATCGGGTGCCCCGCCTTGCCCCGTTCCTTGATGGCCTCGATGGAGACGGTGCCGAGGAAGCGCTCATCATCGTCGATGACCACGAGGCTGTTGACCTCCCGCTTCCTCATCCGCTCGATCGACTCCAGCGTCTTGGCGTTCTCGTGTACGGTGTACACTCTTCTCTTCATGAACGCCTCGGCCTTCTTGGGAGCCGCGATGGCCTCATCATCGGTGTGCCGGCCCAAGAAGCTCTTGATCAAGGGGTCGGCGGGATTTTGAAGCATCTCCTCAGGGGTGGCCATTTGGAGAATCCTGCCCTTGTCCATGAAGATGATGGTGTCGGCGAGGCGCAACGCCTCATCCATGTCATGGGTGACGAAGACGATGGTCTTCTTCAGTTTGCGCTGGATGCGCTTGACCTCCTCCTGCAGGCTCTCGCGGGTCACCGGATCGAGGGCACCGAACGGCTCATCCATGAGGACGATGGGAGGGGAGGCGGCCAGGGCGCGCAGCACGCCGATGCGCTGCTGCTGCCCGCCGCTGAGCTCGCTGGGGTATTTGGAGGCATTCTCTTCATACGGCATGTCCACCAACGCCAGCAGCTCTCGTGTGATCGCTTCGCACTCCGCTCTTGAGTGCTTCAACAGTTTGGGTACCACTGAGATGTTTTGCTCCACCGTCATGTTGGGAAAGAGACCGATCTGTTGGATCACATACCCAATCTTCCTTCTCAGCTCCACGGGGTTCTGGTGCGTCACGTCCTCACCGTCGATGAACAGAGTGCCTGCCTTCGGTTCAATGAGGCGATTTATCGTTCTCAGGGTTGTTGTTTTCCCACAGCCGGAGGGTCCGATCAGGACGACGAACTGGCCACGTTCTATCGTGAAGCTCACGTCGTCCAGGATCGTTGTCCGTCCATAGCGTTTCGTCACATTCCTGAATTCAATCATACAAACTCTACTCCTTGCGGCACGATGGCCATTCTGATATCTAAGACAACTTATCAGTAATATATTAGTTGTTAGTATACACAAAAAGCCAAACATGGTGTAGGCCCCAGAAAAAACAAGTGCAAGAATGCAAAAAATGACGTGCTCACAAATGAGATCCTCAATCGTGTTGAGAGGAATTTCG
>ENA-UOUL01002560-UOUL01002560.1-bioreactor-metagenome-genome-assembly--contig:-NODE-2560-length-20867-cov-3.852766_pt1 | contig 20867 bp, 19 predicted proteins | sample MGYA00249838_ERZ747220 | MGnify/ENA primary metagenome ERZ747220 (study PRJEB28778, sample SAMN05720191) | bioreactor metagenome | isolation source: Anaerobic biogas reactor | place: USA:Washington...
ACCCAGACGTTCAGCCAGCCCGTGTCGTCGCGCACCCACAGCGACCGCCCGTCGACCGACCGCGGCTGCTGGATCGCGCCGGCCCCGCGCACCTCCGCGCGCACGCCGGTCGCCAGCTCGACGCGCTGGACGCGCGCTGCGTCCCAGGCCATGTCGGGCACGTTCCATGCCTGCCACATCACGGCGGTGTCGTCGACGAACGGGTCGAGCACGAAGTTCGCCGTGCCCTCGTCGAGCCGCTCGCCCGGCCGGCCGTCGAACCACCATCGCCACACCTCGGCCTGATCGACCACCGCCGCGACGAACGTTCCGTCGGGCGACACCGCCGGCGCCTCGGCTCGCCGGCCCTCACCGACAGCGCTCACCCGCCGCAGGCCACCTCCGGTGAGCGATTGCAGCCACAGGTCGCCGTCGCGGGCGGCGTAGACGACAGCCCGGCCGTCGGGCATCCACGCCAGGCACCCGCCGCCCAGGCCGCGACCCCGCGCCGGCATCGGCGCCGTCGTCACCAGCCGTTCGGGGCCGCCGTCGACGGGCACCGTCACGACCGCCGTCGAGCCGGACCACGACACCACGAACGCAAGTGTCGAGCCGTCCGGCGACAGCCGCGGCTCCGTGAGCTCGCGGCCGGCGAGGCACATGTCGACGGTGATCTCCACGCCGGCCGAATCTACGCAGTGGAAACCTGTTTGCTCCCGGTGACCGCGATCGGGCAACCTGGGGACCGTCCGATCACACGAAGGAGGTGACGCCATGATGAAGCTCTCGATCACGACCGTCGGCGTCGCTGGCCTCGATGTGTTCGGCGCGGCCGCCTCCCGCGGCGCCGCCGCCTGACCGGCCCGCCCGCCGACGCCGCTACTTCCCTCAGCCGCGTGGCACCGCCGCGCCGGCTGTTCTCCCATCCCATCCCGCTACCCGATCCTGCAAGGAGCACTGCCATGTACCCCAGCGACCCCAACCTCCAGCACCGCATCGCCGTCGAGCATCTCGAGCAGCTCAGGCGCCTCGCCGGCCAGAGCCGGCTGCGCCGTGAGCTGCGCCGGCAGCGGCGCGACATACGTCGCCGCAGCCGGACCAGATCCGGCTAGACGATGTGCCGGGCTGGGCATGCGACCACTACCGTGATCGCATGCCCAGCCCGCAGAAGCCCGACCGCAACCTGGCGATGGAGCTCGTCCGGGTCACCGAGTCGGCAGCGCTGGCGGCCGCCCGTTGGGTGGGCCGCGGCAACAAGGAAGGTGCCGACGCGGCTGCCGTCGACGCCATGCGCCTCAGCCTCTCCAGCGTCCAGATGGACGGCATCGTCGTCATCGGCGAGGGCGAGAAGGACGAGGCGCCGATGCTCTTCAACGGCGAGCGCGTCGGCGACGGCAACGAGCCGCTGGTCGACGTCGCGGTCGACCCGATCGACGGCACCACGCTGACCGCCAAGGGGCTCAACAACGCGCTGTCGGTGATCGCCGTCAGCGAGCGCGGCTCGATGTTCGACCCCAAGCCGATGTACGCCTCGGCCCCGGACTTGACCCCGGACCGCCCGGCCATGGCCTAATTCTCCCGCTGCCACGCCGCCGCTTCGACCGCGTTGTACAGCAGCAGCCGCGTCGTCACCGTCCCCACTCCGCCCGGCACCGGCGTAATCACCGCCGCCCGCTCGGCCGCCGGCTCGAACTCCACGTCGCCAACGAGCTGATCCTCAACCTGGTTGACGCCGACGTCTATCACCACCGCCCCCCGCTTGATCCATTCGCCCTTGACCGCCTGCGGCGAACCCATCGCCGCGATCAGAATGTCCGCCCGCCCCACGTGCTCAGCCAGCTTGCCCGCTTTGCTCGTGCCGGTGTGGCACACCGTCACCGTCGCCGACAGCTTCCGCTCCAACAGCAGCAGCGCCGCCGGCTTGCCCACGATCGCGCTGCGACCCACGATCACCGTCTCCGCCCCCACCGTGTTGACCCCGATCGACTGAATCATCCGCACCGCCGCCAGCGCCGTGCACGGGGCCAGACGCTCCCGGTTGTACACCAACAGCCCCAGATTCTCCGGGTGAATCCCCTCGATGTCCTTGCGAAACGCGATCGAACACTGGGCCGCCCACGTGTTCAGGTGCTTCGGCAGCGGAGTCTGCAGAATGATGCCCGTCACCGACGGGTCGGTGTTGAGTTTCCCAATGAACGCGATGAGCTGTTCCTGCGTCGTCTCCGGCGGCAGGTGATGATGCTGATGATCGATCCCGTGCTTCTCAGCCTGTTTCTTCTGATTGCGGACGTAGACCTCGGTAGCGGGATCCTCGCCGACCTGAACGGCCGCGATCGAAACCCGCTGCACTCCCTTGGTCTGCAATTCCGCCAGCCTCTGCTGGATCTGCTCCGATATCCCGTCCGCGATGGGTTTGCCCTTGAGAATCTCCGCCATCCTGGTCCTCCGATTGCCGCGCGCCTCTCAGTCGTTCTGCTGCTCCTCGACCTCCGCCGGCGGCAGCAGGTCCGGCCGACGATGGCTGATCTCGTCCAGCAGGTCGTCGTAGCAGTCGAGCATGTAGCTGTCCACCAGATACTCCCGCTCCTGACCGTCCCGCTGATAGTACACCCGCACCAGCCCCTTTTCCCACTTGCTGTCGTCGACCCGAACCATGTCCGACCACGCGATCTTGTACTTGCCGTACACGTCGATCCCCGAATCGTCCGCCACCACCCGCGACCCGCTGGCCATCACGAGCCGGACTGCAGCCACCACCAGCGCAACGGCGCTGACGACGGCGATGACCTGATTGAGCAACACGTCCGTACTTGAGTGCTCTGCACGGAATTCCTCGTTGAGCCACCCGTCATACCCGTACCAGAGCGCAATCCCAATGAAAATGATAATTGCAATGATGAACCGGATCTTCCGCCCGTTCCCCATTCCACACTCGACCGACATGCCATTCTCCTGAATTCCCAGCCGATTGACCTGATTCGTTGCTTGCAGCGCACTCATTGTCGGTGAAACCCGGAACAACTGCAAGTATAAAGAAGGCTGACAATTAATAATACTTTCATCGCCTGATGCCATCCGCCCCACCCGTCGCAACCGGTTGCAGGAGCTGGATTATCGCTTGACTGGGGTTGGCCCGACCAGTAGCATGAATCTGATTGACCGGTTTAGCGGCCGACCGCCGCGCAGTGAGGATGTCGCGATGGATGTCAACCTGATAGCCCTTTCCCCAGCGGGCAGCCGGAAGGTCATCGCCCTGAACGCCGAGGTAACCACCGTCGGCCGCCAGACCGACTGTAACCTGCGGGTCCCGCTGGACGAAATCTCCCGCCAGCACTGCCAGTTCGTCGTCGAAGGCGATCGCGTTTCCGTCAAGGATCTCGGCAGTTCCAACGGCACCTTCGTCAACGATCAGAAGGTCATCCAGCGCGACTTGAACCCCGGCGACGTGGTCCGCTTGGCCAACGCCTTGGCCATGATGGTCCAAATTGATGGCCAGCCGGAACAGATTGACGAGAGCAGGCTGCGAAAGGCCAAACCGGCCCCTCAACCGCCCAAACCCAAATCGCGCGAACCGGTCGAACCGGCCACGCCCTTTACGGCGACCACCGCCGGTACGACTTCCGAGGATGAAGCCGACCAGATCCTCAGCGAATCCTTCTTCCTCGACGCTGAAGACGAAGACGAGGAATAGACGGCCGGGCAACCCTGCATGGGCCGGGACGTGCGGACGCGACACCCGGGGAATCGGGGAGCTTCCACGGAGTTAAGCACAATGACAATTGACTTCTATAAGATGCACGGGTTGGGCAACGACTACGTCTACGTGGACCTGTTCGCCCAGAAGATCGAAGCCGACTGGCCGGAACTGGCCCGACAGGTCTCGCCGCGCCAGTTCGGCGTCGGCAGCGACGGCCTGATCCTGATCTGCCCGGGCCAGCGCTCCGCGGTGCGGATGCGCATCTTCAACGCCGACGGGTCCGAGGCCCAGATGTGCGGCAACGGCCTCCGCTGCGCCGCCCGCTACGCCTATGAGCACGGGCTCCTGGACCGCGTTTTGGGCGAACTGCCCGAAGGTCTGGCCGCAGCCGCCGCCGGCTGGGCTTTGGCCGGCGGACAGTGGCGATCCGCCCCCATCGAAACCAGGGCCGGCATCCTCACTGTCGCCCTCCACGTGGTCGAAGGCAACCGGGTCGATCAGGTCGGCGTGGACATGGGCCGCCCGATCCTCGAAGCCGCCCGAATCCCCACCACCTTCTCCGCTGAGATGGTGGTCGCCCACCCCTTCGATTTGCCGGACGGGCAGGTCCGGATGACCTGCGTCTCGATGGGCAACCCGCACGCGGTCATCTTCACCGACCGTCTCGATGACGTGGACCTCGAGAGGATCGGGCCCTATATCGAGAATCACGAGCGCTTTCCCGAGCGGATCAACGTCCACTTCGCCAAGGCGCTGGGCCGCGATCGCGTCAAGGTGCTCACCTGGGAGCGCGGCAGCGGCCGGACCATGGCCTGCGGAACCGGGGCCTGCGCGGTCGCGGTGGCGGGCGGGCTCGAGGGCCGGCTTGACGGCGCGGTGGTCGCCGAACTGCCCGGCGGCGAACTGAGGCTGCTCTGGAACCGCCGTGACGACCACGTCTACATGCTCGGTCCGGCGACGATCGTGTTTGAGGGTACATGGTTGGGTCCGGTCTGATCCCGGACCCGAAGACGCGGGAGTGACGTAAGCGATGGAACTGCTGCGCCAGTTTCGCAAAACACTGACGGTCGGCGGGCTTCGCGTGGCGATGGAATGGTCGCAGCGGGCGGATACGCCCGCACCGGTCGAGGCCCTGCGATGGCTGGGACGCGGGCTGACCCGCACCGCGTTGCCGTTGCGGGTCCGACTGGCCCGCAACATGAGGCAGGCGGGCGTCCACCGCCCCGGCCTGGTCGATCAGCACTTCGAGCGGGTACTCGACCAGATGATCATGCTCGCCCACGTGTTCCGCGCGGGCTTTGCTCGCAGCGGATGCCTCGAACGCTTTGCCTTCGACGAGAGCTTCACCCGTCTTCAGCAGGCCTACGCCCTCGGCCGCGGCGTCCTGCTGATCGCTCCGCACATCTGCGGCTATCCGGTTATCCCGCCGGTCCTCACGCCGCGCATCCCGTGCAGCATCTACCTTCGCCGCAACAAAGATCCTCGCAAGATGCGGATCAACGAAGCCATCGGCCAAGCCGGCGACGGACACCTCGTCTATCCGCCCGAAGGGGCCACGCGGGCCCAGAAGCTCCAGGTCGCCGTCGACGTCCTGCGCGAAGGACGGGTGCTGTTCATCACGCCCGATACGCTCCGCAAACCCGACGACGGCGTGCCGGTGAGCCTCTTCGGCCGAACCGTGCACTTTCCCACCGGCGTTCAGGTAATGGCCCTGCGCACCGGAGCGCCGATCGTCCCAGCCTGGTGGCACTGGGACGGCGGCGTCTATCGCATTCGCTTCGACGAGCCGATCGAACTGCCGCGCGGCGGAAAGGTCCGGCAGACCGCTGAGACCGCCGCCCGCCGGTGGGCCCAGCGCGTCGACGACTTTCTGCACGAACACCCCGCCATGTGGTGGAACTGGCTCGATCGAAGCTGGACCAAGGTCCTGCGCAGCCCCGTCTGAGCCGGCGTTGACCGCATTACCCCGGGGCGGTATAGTAGCAGGCGGCCGGATTGGACCCGGAAACAGGAGTAGGCAGATGAACCCACGTCTGGCATTGCCGCTGATCGTTTCGCTGCTATGGACTTCCGGCTGCGCGCTGTCGCCGCGGCTCAATCCGCTCGGCAAAAACAACATCCGCCTGACCACCGTGGACACCAACCTGCTCGACGTGATGCTCCGTTTCTCGCCGCTGGCCCGCCAGCTCAGCGAGTCCCTCGACCGGCCGGTGGACGTCATGGCCGACTGGGACGCCAAGTCCATCCGCATCCACCTGACCTCGCAGAAGGTCACCGACTACTACCACCTGGTCTACCTGAACCCGGTCGACTACTGCGAAGTGGCCCGCGAAGTGGCGCTCGACCCGCTGGCGATCAAGCGGAACGTGCGCGGCGAAACCGGCGAAACCGCCCTGATCGTCGTGCACAAGGACAGCCCCATTCAGTCCGTCGCCGACCTGGAAGGCAAACGCATTGCCTTCGGCCCCTACGGCTCGCCGTACATGTTCTATAGCGTCCTGGAACTGCTGCGGGACGAGAAGCTGCCCATCTCGCTGGTCAAGTCCACCTTCGACTCCCGCGACAGCCTCGCCGTCGTCCAGAAGCTCCTGATGGGCTTCTCCGACGCGGGCGTGGTCACGCGGACCTGGTGGGAGACCACCAAGGACCGCAGCCTTGACCTCTCGCGCCTGCTCAAGGACGATCTGCGGATCATCGCCGAAACCCAACCGATGCCCGAACTCGTCTGGGCCGCCACCGAAACCCTCACCGCCGAGCAGAAGGCGGCCGTCGTCGAGGTGCTCACGCAGAAGGTCACCGAAATGCCCAGCGTGCTCGGCCCGCTCGGCGCCACCGGTTTTGAACCGATCGGGTCCGACGCGATGGAAGAGACCTGCCGCCGGATCGACCGGATCCGCAACATCCCGCCCAGACCGTCGCTGCTGCCCCTGTGACCGCAGACCACCTTAACCGCGTTTCCTGGCGATCTTCTTCTTCGCCGTTGTCCTGGCCGGCGGCTTTTGCAGCGCGATCTGCAGCAGCGTGTCGACGTTGCCGACGAAGCTGAACTCCAGGCCCTGCTGCATTTTCTTGGGCACCTCAGCGATGTCCTTCTTGTTCCGCTGGGGCAGAATCACGTGCTTGATGCCCGCCCGCTTGGCCGCCAGCACCTTCTCCTTGACCCCGCCGATCGGCAGCACCAGCCCGCGCAGCGTGATCTCGCCGGTCATCGCCACGTCCGCCCGCACCGGGACGCCCGTCTCCAGCGACACCAGCGAGGTGAACATCGCCACACCCGCCGACGGCCCGTCCTTGGGCACCGCGCCGGCCGGCACGTGGATGTGGAAATCCTTGTTGCCCAGGTCGTTCGTCTTGAGGTTCAGCTTGTCCGCCCGCGAGCGGATCAGCGAGTACGCCGCCTGGGCGCTTTCCCGCATCACGTCGCCGATCTGGCCGGTCAGCGTGAGGTTGCCCTTGCCCGGCATCGAGGTGGCCTCGATGAAGATGATCTCGCCGCCGAACGGCGTGTACGCCAGGCCGGTCGCCACGCCCGGCACCTGCGTCCGCACCGCCGTCTCCTGCTCGAACCGCACCGGCCCCAGGTAGCGCGAGACCGTGCGGTCGGTAACGGTGAACTTGCGGCGCTTGCCCTCGGCGATCTGGGCGGCGATCGCCCCGCAGATCGACCCGATCTCGCGCTCCAGGTTCCGTACGCCGGCTTCGCGAGTGTACGCGTCGATGATCCGGTTGAGCGCCGCATCCGTGAACGTCACGTTGTCCGGGCTCAGCCCCGTCTCGGAAAGCCGCTTGGGCACCAGGTACTTTCGCGCGATGTTGAGCTTGTCCTCCTGCGTGTAGCCCGGCAGCTCGATCACCTCCATCCGGTCGCGCAGCGGCGGCGGCACCGGGGCCATGTAGTTGGCCGTCGCGATGAACATGACCCGCGAAAGGTCGAACGGCACGTCCAGGTAGTGATCGACGAACGTGCTGTTCTGCTCGGGGTCCAGCACCTCCAGCAGCGCCGAAGCCGGATCGCCGCGAAAGTCCTGGCCGATCTTGTCCACTTCATCGAGCATGAATACCGGATTGCGGGTCCCGGTCTTGCGGACCTCCTGGATGATCCGGCCGGGGATCGCGCCGATGTACGTCCGGCGGTGGCCGCGAATCTCCGCCTCGTCGCGAATCCCGCCCAGCGAAATCCGCGAGAACTTCCGCCCCAGCGCCCGCGCGATGCTGTGTCCCAGCGACGTCTTGCCGACGCCCGGCGGACCCACAAAGCACAGGATCGGCCCGCGCCCGTCCGGCTTGAGCTTGCGCACCGCCAAAAACTCCAGGATGCGCTTCTTGACCTTCTCCAGGTCGTAATGGTCGGCGTCGAGGATCTTGCGGGCCCGCTTGATGTCCAGGTTGTCCTCGGTCTGCTTGGCCCACGGCAGCACGCAGAGCCACTCGACGTAGTCGCGGGCCACCGAGTACTCCGGCGAGGCGATCGGAATCTTCGACATCCGGTCCACCTCCCGCATCGCCTCCTTCTCGACCGCCTCCGGCATCTTCGCCTCAGCCACCCGCTTGCGCAGGTCCTCCAGGTCGCCGCTCCGCTGATCGCCTTCGCCCAGTTCCTTCTGGATCGCCTCAAGCTGTTCCCGCAGGAAGTACTGCCGCTGGGCCTTGTTGATCGACTCCTGGACCTGGTCCTGAATGCGGCTCGATAGCTCCAGCACGTCGAGTTGGCCGGCCAGCAGGCCGCTGACTTTCTGAAGCCGCTTCTTGACCTCCAGCGTCTCGAGAATCCCCTGCTTCTGACCGGTATCCACGTTCAAGTTCGCCGCCAGGAAATCCGCCAGCGCTCCGGGCGAAGCGATATTGCTCAGGATCACCCGCACCTCGTCCGGCACGTTCTGGCTCAACTCGATCACCCGGTCGGCCATGTTCCGCATGTTGTGCACCAGCGCCCGGACCTCCGTGTCGTCCTCGGAGACCCGAGTATCCGCGTGCACCTCGATCCGCGCCGCCAGGTAGGGCTCGGTTTGCGTGAATTCGACCACCTTGAACCGCAGCAGCCCGTGCACCACCGTCGTCTGGTCGCCGTTGGGCATCCGCAGCAGCTTCAGGATGAACCCCACCACCCCCCACTGAAACAACTGATCCGGGCGCGGCTTGTCCACGTCGCCTTCCCGCTGGGCCAGGATTCCGATCAGTTTGTTCTCCGACAGCGCCGCCTCCACCGCCAGCTTCGAATGCTCCCTCGCCACGTTCAGCGGCATCACCGTGCCGGGAAACGCCACCGTGTTCCGCACCGGAATGATCGGGATCACGCTCGGCACCGCCACCTGCTGTTCCGACGGGCCCTGCGTGGTCACCGTGGTCAGAATCTCCGCCCCGTCGTCGTTGCCCGGCGTCACCCGGCGCGCCCCGAGCCCTTCCGCCGACTCGTTCTCGAAAACCTCCCCGTCCCGCTCCATCGACTCGTCCTTCTTCTTGGACATCGGATCCTCCCGAAAGCCTGCCCGGTTCGTCCCTCTCCGGACGCTCTTACCCCTTCTTCGGCATCGTCACCCACACCAGCCCGTTCTGCTGCCGGGCCTTGATTCCGTCGCGCTCCACGTTCGAGGGGATCTGGATCGACCGGTAGAACGGGCCGTGGTCAATCTCCATCACGTGGATGCGGGCCTGCCGCACCCCTTCCGGCGTCGGCGCCGCCCGGTGCCCGCTGATCCGCAGCACCTCGCCGTCCACGTGCAGCTCGATCTGCTTGGTCTCGACGCCCGACAGGTCGAGGCAGATGTAATACGCCTCATCCGTCTCGTAGAAGTTGATCGCCGGCTGCCATCGCTCGCACGGGCGAAACTTGAAAAACGACTTCTGCAGCATCTGGTCCATGATCTGATTGACCCGGACCACCACGTCGTCCGAGTTCATCCCTCCCGGATGCAGCCGGATCATAGCGAACCTCCTTCACTCTGGTTCCCGTCCAAACCGCTCCCCCTCCCCCAAACCAATAGTCGGCGATCTTCGCCTCAGTCCTCGTACCGGTCGAGGCGTTTCTCCAGCTTCTTCTTGTCGTCTTCCAGCTTGTCGATCTTCTCCTCGCGGTCGTCCAGCCGATCCCTCAGCCGCCGGATCTCCTGATAGGCGCTTTCCAACTCTTGCCGGCACTCCGCGTGCGTGGCGGTCTTCGGCGCCGTCGTCCCCTTGACCGCGGAACGGTTGCCGCCCACGTACACGTCGGGAACGTTCACCTGGGCGTCGAAGCATCCTCCCTGCAACGCCAACAGCCCCACCACCAGAACCGTCATCGCCATCCGGATCATGACTTTGACTCCTTTCCAATAGCCACTATGATAGGCGTAACGTAACTATATCATGGGTCTTTGAGGATTACAACCGAGCGTCCACCATGCCGCAACCCGCCGCCGACCGGCCCGTCATCGTCATTCTCACCGGCTGCACCGCCTCCGGCAAGAGCGGTCTGGCCCACCGGCTTGCCCTCGATTTCGGGGCGGAGATCCTCTCGGTCGATTCCATGAAGGTCTACCGCGAGATGGACATCGGCACCGCCAAGCCGTCGCCCACCGAACGTCGCGCGGCGCCGCACCACCTGATCGACGTGGTCGATCCCTCCGAATCGTTTTCCGCCGCCCGGTTCGTCGAACTGGCCGACCGCGCCGTCGCCGACGTCCACCGCCGCGGCCGCCTCACCGTCGCCGACGGCGGCACCATTCTCTACCTGCGGACCTTCACCGAAGGGCTCTTCGAGGGCCCAGCGTCCGACCCGGCGATCCGCCAGCGCCTGCGGGAGGAGGCGGATGCGCTCGGCTTGGAGGCCCTTCACGACCGCCTTCGCCACGCCGATCCGCAGGCTGCCGACCGCATCCACCGTAACGACCTCAAGCGCATCCTCCGGGCCTTGGAGGTCCACGAGCTGACCGGCCGGCCCATCTCGTCCCTCCAACAGCAGTTCGGCCAACTCCGCGACGACTACCGCATGCTCTTTGTGGGACTGTCGCACGATCGCGAGCGCCTCAACCGCCGGATCAACGCCCGCGTCCGCCAGATGATGGCACAGGGTTTTCTCGACGAAGCCGAGCGGCTCTTTCGCCGCGAGCCGCCGCTTTCCGAACAGGCCCGTCAGGCCCTCGGCTATGCCGAGCTCTTCGCGCACCTGGCCGGCCGCTGTGATCTGGAAACCGCGGTCGAGAAGATCAAGATCAACACCCGCCGCTTCGCCAAGTCCCAGCGGACCTGGTTCCGCCGCATGCCGCACATCGAATGGTTCAGCGTCGCCGACGACCAGGAGCCGCTGAGCCGGCTCGACCCGATCAAACGCCGCATCGAGGTTTTTCTGAAAGAGCCGTAACCGTTGGGGAACGCGGGCTTCTTTCGTCGATGCGACTTCCCTTTCGGATCGCACGGAGCACGCGGACCACGCGGAAAGAACGGGAGTATTCTGGTGCGTCGAAACGACGCACCCTACGCCTCAGCCGCCTGCGCGATTTTCAATACCGCTGAGCCTTTGAACTCGCTGCCCTTGAGCTGCCGCAGCGCTTCGTTGGCGTCCTCCAGGCCAAACACCTTCACGTCCGTCCGGATCGGGATCTGGGCGGCGAGTTTCAGAAGTTCCTGGCCGTCGCGTCGCGCCGGCTGACCTCGTCTTCCACGGCGTCACCGATCCGCACATCAATATCGACTGGGGCCATTCGGGATTTCAAACGTCGATGCATCCGGTCTCGATTCACGTCATCGAGCGCGAGCGTATCGCCGATCAGAAGGTTTACCTGGATCGCCCATACTACCGGTGGAAGATCGCACTGAACTGGCCCGAGGGCGGCCAGATCACGTTCGGGGCCGTTGGCTTCACGCAGATGCTCCGGGCACAGCCGGTCCTGACCGACAACCAGTGTCTGTCGCGGGGCGAGCGGAAAAGGGGACATTCTGCTTTTTGAACCGGCTCTGCTGTATGGAGAATCGAGGACGCGACGTCAAAAAGTAGAATGTCCCCTTTTTCCGGGATCAGGGTTGGAGGGGGCGGAGGGCTTCGGCTGCGCGGTCGGTTTTGGCCTGGGCGATGGCGTCGCGGAGTTTGCAGAGGGCTTGGTAGTCGCGGATGGAGACGACGGCGGCGACGGGGCGGCGGTGGCGTTCGATCAGGACGTGCTGTCGGCCGTAGGCGACGCGGTTGACCAGGTCGGCGAAGTCGCGGCGGGCGTCGGAGACAGTGGTGGTGGTGGGCATTGTGGGACTCCTTGTATAGGGGTTCAGGGAGAGCAGGCTTTGGGGTCCGCCTGTGGCGGAGGTCGAAGGCAAAGTGCAGAATGCAGAACGCAAGGTGCCAAATGGGGGAGGCGGGGTTGTACGGTTTGTGGGTTTTGTACAATCTGCGCCATGTGGGATCCGGGGGCCGGTGGCTGTAAGTGACGTTGTGGGGGGGAGATGGGATGGATTTGTACATTCTGTGAGATTTGCCGGGGTGGGGCCGGGGGCAGGTGGTGGGGCGGGCGGCGGGGCCTGTGCGTTTCGTACATTTCGCGCGATCTGTGCAAAGGGGTCAATCGAGGGTGTCGCGTCCAAGTTGCTTGGTTTCCGTTGGTTGCGCGGGTTTTGTACGTTTTGTGAGAATTGCGAGGGGTCCCCCTCGATGAGACACGAAAGGGAGAGGGCACGGCCGCCCGGCGGCCTGCGGTGTGCGTAGTGTTTGGTTGTCAAAGAGCCTCGGCCGATGGGCCGGGCAGGTTTCCCCTGCGGGATAAAGATGTCGGGTGAATCCGGGAAAGTCAAATCGGGCGGGCACAATTCATGTGATCGCCGTAACAGTTGACTTCCCAATTATTTACAGCCTTATAAGTCTCACTGGGCCTCACGGTCGTCTTAGGATTTGCAGGGGATTTCTGGGCAGGGACAGAGATTTGCGGGGGGACGCAGGAAAGTGCGGAATCACGGAGGGTCAGGCGTGTTTGAGGGAGAGGATCCGGGCGATGCGGTCCTTGATGGGCGGATGGGTGGAGAAGAGGCTGGAGGCTCGTTCTTCAAAGGACTTAATGGGGTTGACGATGTAGAGGTGTTGGGTGGCGCGGTTGGCGGCTTCGAGGACTTCGGGGTCGTTGGAGATTTTGGCGAGGGCGGAGGCGAGGGCGTCGGGGTCGCGGGTGAGGTCGACGGCTGAGGCGTCGGCGAGGTATTCGCGTTGGCGGGAGACGGCCAGTTCGATGATCTTGGCCAGGATCGGGGCGATGATGCTCAGGACGATGGCGACGATGAGGATGACGATCACGGCGCCGCCGCCTTTGGAGGAGCGCCGGGAGGAACGCCGCCCGCCGTACCAGAGGGATCGACGGAAATAATCAGCCAGGAGGACGACGACGCCGACGAGGACGGCCATCATCATGGCGAAGAGGATGTCGTAGTTTCGGACGTGGCTCATTTCGTGGGCCATGACGGCTTGGAGTTCGGCGCGGGTCAGTTTGTCGCGGAGGCCGCGGGTAATGGCGACGATGGCGTGGTCGGGATTTCGGCCGGTGGCGAAGGCGTTGGGGGCGGAATCCTCGATGAGGTAGATTTTGGGCACGGGCTGGCCGCCGGCGATGGCGAGTTCCTCGATGACGTTATAGAGCTGCGGGTCTTCCTCCTTGACCAGCGGCCGGGCTCCAGAGATCGACAGGAGGGTTCCGGCTCCGCCGAAGTAGCTGAAGGTAAGCATGACGACGGTGACGGCGAAGGCGACGGCCACGGCGACGAGGGTGACGTGCTGCTCGGAGCCTGGGTACTGGGTGACGGCGATGGCGTAGCCGAAGAAGGCGGCCAGGCCGATCACGGACGCGGAGAAAGAGAAGGCGAGGAGCCAGGTGTTTCGCTTGTTTTCGCGGACCAGGTCATAGAGGGTGGCGGCCATAACGTTCATCCTGACGAGTGCGTACGTTTGCTTTGATTTTATGTGTATGGGTAGTGGAATGCAAAGGCGGAGGCGAATGGAGAATGCAGAGTGCAGAATTCAAAGTGCAAAATGGGGGAGGGTGAAAAGCGTTGATTTTGATGGGTGTCAGGGGTAGGGTTGTGCGGTTTGGAGATCACCGGTTATATAGAGGAAAGACGGCAAATGGCTGATAGGATCGAGTTGAACGGGTCGTGGCGCGTTCTGGGACTGAAGGTGAGCAAGCGGGAACAGGATCGTCTTCGGCCGGGCGAGCTTGAAGCGTTTGTAACGGAAGACAGATTCGCGGCAAAGCTGTCGCAGCCGGAGTTTGACGTGCCGGCGCGGGTGCCGGGCGACGTGTGGCAGGACCTGTTGCGGGCGGGCAAGATTCCGCATCCGTACAAGGATTTGAACTGCCCGAAGCTGCAGTGGATCGAGGACCGGCTGTGGGTGTACCGGACGACATTCGCGTCGCCGAAGGGGAAGGGCCGGCAGGAGCTGGTGTTTGAGGGGCTCGACACGCTGGCGGCGGTGGTGCTGAACGGCCGGTGCCTCGGCGTGGCGGACAACATGTTCCGCACGTGGCGGTTCGACGCGACGGACGCGCTGTCGGAGAAGGGGAAGAACGAGTTGCTGGTGGTCTTTCCGCCGCTGGGTCCGTACCTCGAGTCGAAGCCGGAGGTGGACGGGCAGTGGGCGCCATTCCACAAGGGCCGGGCGTGGGTTCGCAAGGCGCAGATGGAGTTTTCGTGGGATTGGGGCCCGCGGATCGTGCTGGCTGGGATGTGGAAGCCGGCGTATTTGCGTTCCGCCGACGCGGCGCGGATCGAAGGGTGGCATTTCCGAACGGTGAAGCTGGGCAAGGACAAGGCGACATGCCGGCTTGGGCTGGAGCTTTCGCAGCCGCCCAAGAAGGGGTGGACGGCCGAGGTCACGCTACGGCACGGCAAGCAGAAGATCGAGCAGTCGGTGAAATTGGCGAAGCAAGAGACCGACGCGCGGATCGAGATACCAGACCCGGCGCTGTGGCAGCCGGCGGGCATGGGCAAGCAGAACCTCTACGACCTTTCGGTGGTCGTGAAGGACGAGGGGGGCAAGGCGGTGGACCGGCTCCGCGAGCGGGTGGGCATTCGGACGATACGCATCCTGCAGAAGCCGCAGGGCAAGGACTGCCGGTCGTTCACGCTGGAGGTCAACGGCCGGAAGGTGTTTGCGGCGGGCGGGAACTGGATCCCGGCGGAGAGCTTCATCAGCGGTGCTTCGGACGAGCGGTACCGCCGGTTGCTGCAGTTGGCGCAGGAGGCGAATTTCAACTGCGTGCGGATCTGGGGCGGCGGCATCTACGAGCCGGAGGTGTTCTACCGGACGTGCGACGAGTTGGGGTTGCTGGTCTGGCAGGATTTCATGTTCTCTTGCGCCGCATACCCGGGGAACGACGCAGCGTTCGTGGCGAACGTGCGGGCGGAGGCGGTCGAGCAGGTCAAGCGGCTGCGGAACCATCCGTGCCTGGCCCTGTGGTGCGGGAACAACGAGAACCAGTGGATCGACGATCAGTGCCACTGGAACAAGAAGAGTCGGAAGCTGCCGTGCCTGCCGCTCTATGAGAAGGTGCTGCCGGAGATCGTGGCGAGCGAAGATGGAACCACGCCGTACTGGGCCTCGAGCCCGATCGGCGGCGACGATCACAACGACTATCGGCAGGGCGACCACCACGCGTGGAAGGTGTGGGCGGGCATTCGCATGCCGCGGCAGTTCGGCGAGGACACGGCGTGGCCGAAGGGCGTGGATCGCAACGAGATGGCCAACTATCGGCACTACTCGGACCTGGTGCCGCGGTTCGTTTCGGAATTCGGATTGCAGGGGTTGCCGTATCGCAGGACGCTTGAACCCTGGCTTGACGCCAAGGGCTTCACGCTGCGGTCGAAGGCGATCCTGTTCCGGGACAAGACCCGATCGTCGCTGGAGCGGGTGCAGGTGATGCTGGCGGGCGTGACCGGTCCGGCGAAGAGTTACGAGCAGCTCGAACGCTACACCCAGTTCGTCCAGGCCAAAGGGCTCAGCTACGCCATCGAGCACTACCGGCGGAACCTGTGGGATTGCAGCGGCGCGGTGATCTGGCAGCTCAACGACTGCTGGCCGGGATTCAGTTGGTCGCTGGTGGACTACGATCTGCGGGGCAAGCCGGCGTACTTTTCGGTCCGCCGGGCCTGCGCGCCGCGGATGCTTTCGATCGTGCGGAGCGCGGATGGAACCTTCGAGCTCCACGCGGTAAACCAGATGCCGGAGGCGTGGAAGGCGTCGGTTCGCATCCGCGTCGCGGATTTCCGCGGCCGGACGCTGGCGTCGGGCAAGGTCGATTTTACGGTCGGGGCCGATGCGGCCAAGAAGGTGTCGGCCGACCTGCTGCGGTCAGTGAAGATGGACGCGGCGCAGTTTGTTGCATCGCGGTGTTACCTGACGGCGGAAGCGGCCTCGGGCGGCAAGGCGTATCCGGCGTACTGGGTGGCGGACCCGGTGGAACTGGAGCTGCCGAAGGCGGCGCTGCGTTACGAAACGGCGGAAAAGAAGGTCGGCGGGACGTGGCGCTATACGGTGCGGATGGAGACGGATTCGCTGGCCCTGTACGCCGGCGTGGTTCCGCCGAACGGACAGTGCGTGTTCGAGGACAACTTCATGCACGTCGAAGCCGGGCGCATTGCGGAGGTCCGGTTTGACACGACGGAGAGGGTGAAGAAGGGGGATATTGAAGTCCGGTGGTTTGACGGCGGGAAGAAGTGAGAAGCCAGAACAGCGAACGTTAAGGTGCCAACCGGGCTCCACCATCTGCGGCGGAGCCCGGTTTGTTTTGTCCCCTGTCAATCCCTTCTTTTCGCGTGCTCCGCGTGTTCCGAGCCTCTTCACAATGAAGTCGTGGCGACGCGTGGACGCCCCCACTCCCTCACAGTCGCGGCTCTTTAAGAGCGGGTCAGTTGCTAATGGCTGGGCAGTCCAAGCCACCGGCCGTTGGGATAGTTGTAGAGGAGTTCGAGTTCGACGTCTTGGAGTTCGACGGGCAGATCGGCCAGGTCCGGGTTGCGCCGGGCGAGGCGAAGCGTGATCTCGTTGCGGCCTTTGCGCGGCAGCGTCGGCATCAGGTCGTAGTGTTGCCAGAAGCGGTCGGTAGGGCTGTAGGCGCCGGAGGCGACGGGGTTGTCACAGGCGAGGGCCTGACCGTTGAGGACGACTTCGAGGGCATCGGCGACAGTGAGGTTGGTCAGGTGGATACTGAGGCGAGCGGCGCGGAGGCGGTCGGCGGCGTCGGGCAGGTCGTCGGCGACGTCGATGGTGATCGTGGTGGGGTCGGACGTGAGGGCGGCTGAAAGTTGGCGCTGTTGCGGCAGGCAGTTGGGGCATGAGCCGTCGTAGCGCATGACCACGTAGCGCTTGTCCGTGTGGCGGAGACGCAGCGGGTCGCCGATGTTATCGAGCGCGGAACGGTTGTCGAGATTGTAGGTCGCGGCAGTGCCGAACCAGTTAAAGAGATATAGTCCGTCGGCCCCATTGGCCCAGTGCCGCGCGGCGATGGCGTGGGCCATCTCGATCGAGAGCGGGAGCATGACGGGCGGATTGTAGAAGCAGCGGACGAGGCCGCCGGTGTGGCCGGCCTGATAGCCTTCCTCGATGGCGGGGTTGATCCGCACGCCGCGGCCGCGGGCCAGCTCGACCCATTCGGATACGTCCTCTTCGAGGTCGGCGTTGAAGAAGGTGGAGGGAACGACGATATCGACGAGGTGTTCGTCGATCCACGCGGGCACGTCGAGGCCGAGGCGTCTGGCCCCTTCGACGGTGTTGGGCACGCGGACCGACAGGCCAAGCGGGCGGTTCCTCTTCGCTCCGATCCGATCGAGGATCGCGCGGGTTTTGCGGACAAAATCGGTCATCACGGGCAGATTGGCCTGTTCGCGGCCGAACTTGAAGTAGCCGGGACATCGCATGAAGTCGTACTCGAAGCCGTCGACGTCGTAGCGGCTGCACGCTTCGGCGACCAGGTCGAGGCGGAGTTGCCGGACTTCGGGGTGGGCGTAGTCCTGGAAGAGGGCCATGCTGTTGGCCCAACCGTCGGGCCAGCCCGCTGCACCCTCTTTGCCGATGAGGAATTCGGGATGGTCGGCGTAGAAGTCGCTGGCCAGGAGGTTGAGTTTGCCTTCGGGTCCGCCGTGGTGCCAGTCGTTCATGCGGAGCTGGAACCAGAAGGCGATGTTGAGACGGCGGGCCTCGCGTCGGAGCAGATCGAGCACGTCATGACCGGCCTGATGGAGAAGGCGGACGTTCTCAGCGTAGCGCCAGAGGCTCACGCCCTTGTCGCTGGCCACGCCCTTGGCCTTTTGGAGCCGATCGACGATGAACTCCATGCCGTGGACGGCGGTGGGATACATGGTGGTGTAACCGCAGCAATTGCCCAGGGCGGCCATGTAGGCGTCGACGGGCGTGCCCTCGAGGAAGCCGAAGTGGGCCTGGGCGACCTGGTCGGGCGTCATGGGCGAATTGTAGAAGCTCAACGTGCCGCCGTCTTCGTTCCACATCAGGCGATAGGGTTTGGAAAGACGGTGTGCGGACATGGCAGGTTCCTCTGCTATGGTAACAGGGTTTTGGATCATCGTACCTTTGGGAGTAGAGGGAATGAAAATTGAAAATTGAAAATATCAAAGTGCAAAATGGGGAGGCGGAGATTGACAGGCGGGTGGAGGGGTTGGAGAATTCGGCGAAGAAGGAAAGGGACCATATGGGTATCAACGTGCGGTTTACGGATGAGGATTGGGCGCGGATCGAGCGGGACTGGACGGCGTTCTGGGCGGGCGAGTTGGACCGGCCGCTGGTGGTGATGACGGGCTTCGAGCCGGACGGCGAGTTGCCGGAGGTACCGCCGTTTGTGCCGAGTCTGCCGATGTCGATGCCGGCGGAGGAGGTGGTGGACCGGTACGGCAAGCACCTGGAGGCCCAGCGGTTTTACGGCGACGCGTTTCCCAAGTGGTTTGTGAACTTCGGACCGGGGATCATGGCTGGGTTTTTGGGGTCGAAGGTGGGCGCGGCCCCGGACACGGTATGGTTCGACCCGCCGGAAGGGGCCTCGGCCCACAGGCTGGACCCGCGGTACGACCCGCAGAACGTCTGGTGGCAACGGGTCAGAGACATCACGCGCTGCGCGGCGGAAGCCTGGCAGGACCGGGTGTGCGTCTCGATTACGGACCTCGGCGGCAACCTGGACGTCGCGGCGTCGCTGCTGTCGACCGAGCAACTGTTGACCGATCTGCACGACGCACCGGAGCAGATCGACCGGGTGGTGGGCAAGATCACCGGGCTGTGGATGCGCTACTACGACGAGCTGTACGACATTGTCCGCCGGACCGGCCGCGGCAGCACGCCGTGGGCGCCGATCTGGTCGCCGGGCAAGTGCTACATGCTGCAGTCGGACTTCGCGTACATGATTTCGCCGGCGATGTTCGAGCGGTTCGTGATGCCGGACCTGCGGGCGTGCTGCGAGTTTCTGGACCACGGGTTCTATCACCTCGATGGCAAGGGGCAGCTTCCGCACCTGGACATGCTGCTGGAGATGGAGAACCTCTGGGGCGTCCAGTGGATTCCCGGCGACGGCAATCCGCCGGCGGACCGCTGGCCGGCGGTGCTTCGGCGCATCCGCGACGCGGGCAAACTGTGTCAGATGTACGTGGACGCCGAGGGCGCCCGGCGGATCGTGCGGGAGATCGGTGGCAAGGGCTTCATTTTCCAGGTCGGCTGGGACGGACTATCGCGGGCCGACGCGGAAGGGTTTCTTGCGACGCTGATGCGCGACAGCAGGTAGAGCGAAGACCCGATCCGCGACGGCCGCCGCGGAACGCCGGCAGGGCGTGGAGACCACAGGGCGCACACGCAGACTCCGCCGCGCTCAGCGGGTCTTTCGTCGCTCTATTCTCCTTTGACGCTGATCTTCTTGGTCTGGGCTTCCGGGCGTTTGGCCATGGTCACGGTCAGGACGCCGTTCTTGAAGGTGGCGTCCACTTTGTCCGGATCGACCGGGCTGGGCAGGGTGACGTTGCGGCAGAAGCTGCCGTAGCGTCGTTCGACGAACTGGTAGTCGCGTTTCTTTTCTTCCTGCTCCTGTTTCTTTTCGCCGCGGATGGTCAGCGTATTGCCCGAGACGCTCAGGTCGAGGTCGGAGGCTTCGACGCCGGGCAGGTCGGCTTTGACGGTCACATCGTCTTCGGATTCGGCGACGTCGACGCTGGGACCGCGTTCGAACGCTTCACCGAACGAAGAGAAACCCTCTTCGCGCATCTCGCGGAGCCAGCGTCCAAAGACGCGGTCCATTTCGTCGCGGAAGCGGGCGATCGGGCCTTCCTCCCGGCGTTCCATCTGGCCGGACTCATCGGGTCTGCGCCACTTGGTCAGTCGCATGGTTCTTCTCCTTTCTCGATGTCCGGTCATTCGGACTTGATTTCGACTTTGCGCCGTCGACTCGCGGCCGACTTGGGGACGTGCACAGTCAGGACGCCTTGCCGCAGTTCCGCATGGACCCTTTCGGAGTCCACCTCGTCGCTGAGCCGGAACGAACGAAAGTAGTCGCCGACGCCATACTCGCGGAGCAGGAAGTTGGTTTCTTGCGGGTCCTGCCTCGGATCGACGCGGCAGTGGATGGTGACGGTCAGTCGGTCCTCGCGCTCGACCGCTCGGTGGCGAGCGGGCGCAGCCTGCAGGAGATCACAGCAGCCGGAGAGGCCAGCGTCTGGCGGGGGGACGTGCCTCCCGGTCGGCAGAGCGATGTCCGTCCGGGGGAGGACTTCACGCTGAACCCTTCGTCGGTGCCGGGAGCGCGAAGTGAGGTCCGCATGCCGCGCTTCGTGAAGCCCGCCCTGGCCACTCTGGTGGAGCAGGCTCCCGTGGGCGACGACTGGTTGCACGAGGTGAAGTTCGATGGGTATCGGGCCCTCAGTCGTATCGAGAGCGGGAAGGTGGAGATGTTCTCCCGCAACGAGAACGACTGGACGGATGCATACGGCGTGCTGGTGGAGGAGTTGGCCGCCCTCCCCGTGGAGAGCGCTCTGTTGGACGGTGAGGTGGTGGTGCAACTGACGGACGGCCGCACCGACTTCCAGGCGCTGCAGGACTACCTCGGCTCGCAGCCCGATGTTGCTCGGGGTCGCCTGCTGTACTACGTGTTCGATCTGCTCTATCTGAACGGCTATGACCTCCTCGGGGCGTCGCTGCGCGACCGGAAGGAGCTTCTGCGCCGGTTGTTCGCGCGCATCCCCCAGGGGGGACGCGTGCTCT
>ENA-UOUL01002561-UOUL01002561.1-bioreactor-metagenome-genome-assembly--contig:-NODE-2561-length-20861-cov-4.606909_pt1 | contig 20861 bp, 17 predicted proteins | sample MGYA00249838_ERZ747220 | MGnify/ENA primary metagenome ERZ747220 (study PRJEB28778, sample SAMN05720191) | bioreactor metagenome | isolation source: Anaerobic biogas reactor | place: USA:Washington...
CACCACTTAAAACCTGATTCCTCAATAATGGCTTCTACCCCCTGGTCATAAAAGTAGCCTGGCATTCTACCACCTAAAATCTTCTTACCAAAGTTATGCTCAAATTTGTTTATATCTTCGCTTACTACCGATTTAAACCGTTCATAACCCAGGTATTCATACTCCTTACACCAGGTTTCCGGGTTTATGGTAGGTTGGATGCTGCCGTGGTTGTGCCCGTGGTAAGCTATCTCATTACCACTTGATATAATATAATTAATAAGCTCCATAAACTCAGGAGATTTAAAAATATCAAGTCCCGCTGAAGGATACTCGCCATCAACCATAAATGCACTATGCTTACCAAAAGGTAAAAAAACCGTGTAGCGTATTTCAGGGTACTTATTTAACAGATTGTCCTCAAAATATTTGAAGATCGACCCTTCTTGTCGTCCAAGATACCCCCAATCCGTCCTTGCATTAATGCCATTTCCATAGATATCTACATAACCGCAGGATAAATCATCAATAGTTAATGCTGTTGCAGTAGTAGCATTGTTGTACCACTTACATTTCTTCAGCATGGTTCTTCCTCGAATCTTTTATAACCTCAGTGCATTTACAAACTAAATCATCCAGGTCTCTATTCCTAAACAATACTGTCCCCTCGGGCCTTTCGCACACATTGCTGGCCACTGCCGGGCAACCAAAATATAACGCTTCGGCAATGCTAATACCATATCCGTCACTATATGTAGGTCTAACCATTAAATCAGCCTGTTTAAATAGCGGCCAGAGTTCCTTTTGACCTGTCATGAAGAATATATGGTCAGATATCCTAAGAGATTTAATCCGTTTCGTTAATAAAATAAAGTACTCCTGATCGTTAAGTTCAGCTAGAGCAAAAAGTAGACCAATATCAGGGTATTCTAATTTAAGTCTGGCTACCAGCTCTATGCACATATCTAAGCCATAAAGGTCTACTCCATCTTTAAAAGTTATAAATGCACCATTGGCAATAATAAGTGGCTTATGGTTATTAATAAAATTAGGGATTTTCCCCGAGTAGCTTTCTAATATTTTTTTTTCATCTCCCGATGGAGGAGGTAAAAAAGCATGTTGTATTGTTATATTAGGAAGTTCAAGTTTTATCTCATTTCGAATAAATTCAGCTATACCACTATTAACTACCTGAATAGACGCTGCTTGACATAGCATGTTTTTTATTAGGAATCGGGTTAATATATTTCCTTGTAAATATGAATCCTTAAGACTATCACCATGTATTACCAATGAAAACTGGTTGTCTGTAACAATACAAAGAAACCATATAAACAAACGTTTTTTTAGACTAGGTGAGTGATAATAAAAATGCTTTTGTTTTTGCTTAAGTAAGCTCAGGAATTTCCATTTACTAAGTTCGTTTTCATTGATAAATATATAATCCGGATTAAGTTTACTTAATCTATATAGATAGTTAGATATTCCTCCGATAGGAGGAGGTAGTGGTCCTATATGGATAATGCTGTAATATTTAATCATTATTATCAGGTTACCTTTTCTTTAGCTTGGTATAGGATTGTTTAACCTTATCCTAAGACATCCTTTTACTCAATTTCCCGAATCAAAAACTTATGCTTTCCTCCCTCAGTTAGCGGAATATCATCAACATAATCAAATGAAACTACCTCTACTTTACCGTTGGAGGCGGCAGAGATTTTTTGGGTTATTTCCACTTCATTTATAGATGAATAACCCTGACCGGGGACGATCTTTATCCGTATTTTACCTGCCTCTCTTTGATGAAGTTGCATCTTCTTAATATGTGTAAATGCTTCAAAATGTTGACCAAAGACTAATCCGGTTAGTGATATCTTATTACCCTCGGAGTTAATTACATATTCATAAGTGCGACCCTGAACATGAGCTAAGATTTTGTATTTTCTTCCACAGTTTTCGCAATACCCTTCCTTGTATTCAGCCATGTCCCCCGTCTTATAGCGAATGAACGGCATAGCATAATTATTAAAACCCGTTGCTACTATTTCCCCCAGTTCACCTGGTCTAGTTATGACATTACCTTCCTTATCTATTAGTTCAAATAATCCATATTGCGGATATATGTGATAATCGGATGAATATTCACATTCTCCGGCCAAGGCAGCTATCTCTGAATGTCCATACCAGGAGAATAATCGCGTATCAAAAGCTTTTTTTATAAGCTCTCTTTGAAAAGGATATACTATTTCAGAGCCTCCAAATACAGCCTTCAATGGGTATTGCTCATTCTTTTCAATCAGATATTGAGCAAACAAACATACCGATGAAACATGCCCGTGAATAAACTTGATTTTTTTGTCTTTGAGCAAACATAGATAATTTGCAAAGTGCTCTTCATCATTGAAATAGGTCGAACAAACCCATTCTTTACCGCCTGGTCTATATTCATAACCACTTTTGTTATTGATAATAGAACCTCTTAACACCATTCTCTGGTCTTTGTCAAATTTAAAACCTACTCTGCTCCAAAGCTCATCAAAGAATGCTGATTCCCTCATATCAGAGTAGCCTCTCTGAACATAAAAGCTTAAGGGTATTCCCGATGATCCTCCGGTATTAGAACTGATAAAGTCTTTATCACTGAAATTAGTGCTTTTTAATGCTCCAAAATTCTGTCTTATAATCTCTTTGGTCAAGAAAGGTATTTTTTCAATATCTCTGGGGTCCTGTAGGTTGAAAGGGTTAAATTCTACCGCATTAAACAAGTCCTTATAATAAGGTACATTGTTATAGCAATGGTTTAGAAGCTTAGATAATTCCTTACATTGATATTGATAAAGCTCTCCCTCACTCCACCATTGTGATTCTTCAATTAACGCTCTTGTTTCCCAAAAATGTCTATTGTATTTGACTTTAACAGGAACAGCCGAATAGGCATAGTATATGGGTTTCTTTATGGGTTCCGGTAATTTCTTAATACATTCTTTCAAGTTAATCATAATAACATCTCAACCTTGTTAGCTATTTCCGTAGCCTGCACCTGCTGCCATAACGGACTCGGCCAGTCGGTTCCTTCCTTTATGCAGCAGGCGAATTGTTTTAGTTCTTCCAGGTGGCCTTTGTCCTGTATTTTGGTCGTCAGGTTCTGGCCTGAAGCGCCATATATATTTAATGAGTTGTAGTCATTCATTGCTATAACCTTGCCATCATAATATACTTCCATTTGTTCTTTGGGATAAGCACTGTTTCCCATGGCGGTATAGGTTAAAGTGGCTAGCGAGCCATCCTCGAAGGTCATGCTGGCTACAAAATTATCAAAATAAGCATAATAGGATGTACAAGGTTTAATTGATTGGGCATTAATAGTCACTACCTTACTATCCGTAAAATAAGTAAAAAGGTCGTATATATGACAACCTTCCCCGCGGTTGCGACCTCCGCCCTCATCACCATTACCCCAGTGGTCCATAGGTAAATATCCGGCATTCATGCGATAGTTAATTATCATCGGATTACTTCGCTTCTTAATAAGCTCTTTAATACGCCGGGCATAAGGGGAAAAGCGCCGGTTAAAGCCGGTTAACAATAATGGCAAGGGTTTGTTATTATCCTGGTAAAAAGCCTTTATCTGCTCCAATTCTTCCGTGGTTAAGGCCAGGGGCTTTTCCACCAGAACATGTTTACCCGCCTCCAAAGCCTGCAATAGCATTTGAGCATGAAGATTATGCCGGGTGGCGATTAGGATTGCATCTACCTTCGGGTCACTCAATACCTGCTCATAATCGGTACTGGAGTATTGTACTCCAAATTGCTCAGCTGTAGCTTTGGCCACATGACCCAAGCGGTCAACTACGGTATAGAGGGAGTAGTCATTAGGAAGCTGCTTCAGGTTGGGGAGATGCATTCCTACGGAAAATCCCCCGGCACCGATAAGAGCCAGGTTTAATAATCCATTTTGAGTTTTATTGATAATAGGGGTACTAATACGATTAGCTTCTGGTTTATCATTAGTTTCCGGGTATGATAACAAGACCATCAGGGGTTTGTCATTACCGCTTTTTAGGCGTTCGTAAGCTTCAGCTGCACGGTCTATTTCATAGATAGATTCAATCATGGGTTTTATTTGTATTTTTCCATCGGAGATAAGACGGAGGTATTCGGCCATGTTGCGGTTTTCTGTCCAGCGTACATAGGCCACGGGATATTCTAAACCCTGTTCTTCATACTTATTATCATAACGGCCCGGACCATAGGAGGTTGATATAAAGAAGTCCAGTTCCTTCTGATATATATCATCACGATTAATATCAAGCCCTACGGCTCCTACCAGAACTACCCGTCCTTTTTTACGGCACATCTTAAAGGCAGTGGAAATGACCTCATTAGAAGGGGTAGCAGCAGTAATTATTACTCCATCGGCACCGATGCCACCGGTAAGACGAAAGACATTGTCTATCTGCTCTCCTTCTCCGGGGCCAATTCCTATATCCATACCAAATTCTTTGGCCATATCTATACGGCTAGTGTCAATATCACTTCCTATTACCTGGCAGCCATTGGCCTTAAGCATCTGAACCGTAAGCTGCCCTAATATTCCCAGCCCTATTACGACAAAGGTTTCCCCCAGGGTGGGCATAGCTCGGCGCAGGCCCTGCATGGCTATAGCTCCCAGGGTCACGGTACTGGCTTCATCCATGTCCAATTTATCAGGTACCGGCACCAGCAAATTACGGGGTACTGATATGTATTCGGCATGAAAGGCACATTGAGCACCAGCGCAGGCTACCCGGTCACCGGGGCGTATATCGTTTATGCCTTCCCCTACAGCTATTACTATACCGGCAGCTGAATAACCGGTGGGTTGGCCGGCGGAAAGCTTGGCGTTTATAAGCTCCCGAGTGCTATTGATGCCCTTTTCCTTTATCATCTGCAGACCTTTTTTTACATTTTCGGGCTGGGTGAGGGCGCGTTTCCATAAAGGAAGACCGCTGCTTACTACTCCACTCATCTCGGTTCCTATGGATATGCAGGAGCGTTGAACCTTAACCAGCACTCGTCCCGCTTCCACCTGGGGGGCCGGGATTTCTTCCACTACGGCTGTACCTTGTTTGATTAATACCTGCTTCACTGTTACATTCCTTTCAAGTGTATTAATGATAATCAGTGTATTGCTTATACCATTGTGCATATGTCCCTTATTTTTAAATAACTAAGCTGCTCCCTGAAAGCTCGATTGAGCTCATAAAGAATTCTCTCAATATTGTCAACGCTGTGCATCGTCTTGGTATGGCCCGATGCTAGCACCGGAATGAACTCATGGGTTTTCAGCCATTCTTTAGCTTCCGGTCCTTCAACTATTTGTTGAATTATTCTAACAAAAGTCTTGGGAGGCAGGTTATCATAATCCAGCTGAAAATATCGGGAGCTAATTAGTTTTGATCTCCATGATTTTAACATTTGTTTCGTTCCCTGCTTGTTTTTCATGGCCGGGTTAGGATAAATCTTATTGATATACTGTTCATTGGCATAATGCCAGGCAAGATCATGCTTGTCTTCCCAAACTCCAAAAGATAAGAAACAGGCCAGGCGCCTGGAAACAAGCCGGCGAATAAATGGATAATCTCTAGCCCGGTATGAACAGATTGGTATTTCAACCAGTGCTTTCCCCTCGTTTTCGGAACGATACCTGACATCCTCCGAACATAACCAGGGGATTACATTTGAATAAGCCTGATCGTAATTATAGAACACTGGATCTGTCATTCCCCTGGTTACCGAAGTATCCCCCTTAAAACCACATGCCAGTAAACTTTCAATGGCTTGTTTCGATGGTTGAATGCAATAAGCACCGGCTCTAAAAATGATACATTCATAATTTTTATCTGCTGGTCTAAGCAAGGTTTCCAGGTAATGCTTACCTTGGGTCAGTACTTCTATCATTTCACCAGTATTTAGTGATGAAAAAGCCCATTTATTATAATCAAGAATCCATTTGTCCTTTTTATACCGGGCGTTTAGCCACTGGGGATGTATATGCAGCTGAACATCGTGTCCTTGCTGAATGGTATTGATAAGAATTTGTTCCCAGGACTTAGCAATATCACCGGCCCATTTTTGATTTTTGCCCAGTTCTTTTAAAGCCTGCTGCTGGCAGTATTCAGCCATAACGGATATGCGAGCATCGTAGCTCTTAGCTGCAGTTAGCAATTCCTGAAGAGGTTTGTGCTGTATATTGTAATAGTCGCCAGAACCATCACCAAATAGTTCCCAGTCGTTGCTTAAAGCCAGACCGATTTTCAATAAATTCCCCCCGATTACTCTTGGCGGTATATTAAAGCACTTTTGAAGCGATAAGTTATTTGCAAGTAATTATTTATAACAAGACCTTGGAAATATGGTAATACCTTCTTGGGCAAGACTTACCATAGCCTTGAACAAACTGGTGGCATCAGCTCTAAAAAACTTGCGGCCATATATATTCATGTCATGACAAATATCTTTATCTATGAATTTCTCTATATATGGAGGCACATCATGCTTCATTTTAGCGGGATCATGCGCATAGGTTTTTACAATTTTAGTTTTCCTGTCATAATCAACACACTTGCCATCAAAAATCCTGGGCAGATATGGTTGAACCGGGAAGTCATTTTTAAAATAATCATCGACACAATGAACAAACGACAAGTTTACAGTCGATACCCCCAGGCCAACAATTTTACCCTGGAAATCCATGATCTTAAAATAGGGACTACAATGATCATATGGATAGGATGAATCCTGATGGTTTGCCGTAATAGTTTTTGCATTATGGCCTATTGCACAAACTGATTTTGTAGGGTGCAAGCTTCTGATAGCATCCTTATGTCTTCTGGCCAATTCAGTGAGCAAACCCATGTATGAAGGTGTCTTATTAATGTCAAATATTTCGTCTTGAACAAGAAATTCTGTCGAAGTAAGTTCGGGATAAGTTGGGAATGCCAGAGTTCCTTTGGGGCCAATGATATCTAAAAGCATAGGAATAATCCCGGTAGCATCAAATCCCAGATTCAGGGAACCAACGGCACTATGAATAAACACTGTATCACCCGTGGAAATCCCCAATTTATCAATCAATATTTCTCTGAATTGCTGTTCCGACAATGGAGGAAGAGCTTTAATTTTTCGTTTTTCGCGCTCTTTAGGGTTGGTAAATTGCCGTATATAATTCTGAGTATCTTTCGGTAATATTTGTTTAACGAATTGTTTTAACATTTTGGCGCCTCCGTTTTCATTTCCACATCCCCCTGGTATCTATAATTACTTTTTCTTTTAGTACTTCGCGGTTTACATCAGCAAAGACCCGGTGGTTGACCAGGAGCACGATGAGGTCGGCTTCCTGCAGGGCCTGGCCCAGATCCACCAGCTCTAGGGCGGGATATTTTTTTAAGGATTCAGGCAGACTCCTTATATGGGGTTCGACCACCAGGATACGACCCAGGTCTTTTTGAGCTATTTTCTCTACTATCTCCAGGGCCGGGCTTTCGCGCAAGTCGTCTATGTCCGCTTTGAAGGACAGGCCCAGGCAGGCTATGACGGCTTCTTTGAAGCGGGAAGCTTTGCAACGAACCTTTTCCAGTACGAAGTCCGGCTTGCCATCATTTATTTCCCGGGCAGTGCGGATGAGGCGGGCCTGTTCGGGGACGGAATCAACTATGAACCAGGGATCCACGGCAATGCAGTGCCCTCCTACTCCGGGGCCGGGCTGCAGGATGCTTACCCGGGGGTGGCGGTTGGCCAGTTCCACCAGTTCCCAGACATTGATCTCCAGATTATCACATATCAGGGATAGTTCATTGGCAAAGGCGATATTTACATCACGGAAGGCATTTTCCGTCAGTTTGCAGAGCTCGGCGGTGCGGGAATCAGTTAGTTTGATTTCCCCTTTGACAAAGCTTCTATAGAATTCACCTGCGGCAGCGGCCGAAGCCTGGTCAATCCCTCCTATAACCCGGTCGTTTTCTACCAGTTCTTTTAGTATCTGACCGGGCAAAACCCGCTCCGGGGAATGGGCAATATAGATGCGCTGGGCTGATTCGTTCAAGGTATTGAGACCATAGAGATCACGTTCCGGAATATCTAAATCAGGCCGCAGTTCTTTAAGCCAGGCAGCTATATTCTCCGTGGTTTTTACCGGGCTGGTGGATTCCAGTATGATGAGGTTGCCTGCTTTCAGGCAGGGGGCTATGGCCCGGGTGGCCTGTTCCACATAGGCGATATCGGGAACATGTCCATCCTTGAAGGGGGTGGGAACGGCTATAATGAATACATCGGCTTCCTCTGGCTCGGTAGCGGCATGGAGCTTGCCGCTTTGTACGGCGGCTTTGACCATTATATCCAGGTCGGGTTCGTGAATCTGAATTCCTCCGTTATTGATGATGCTGACTGCTTCCTGGTTTAGGTCTACACCGTGAACCAGGTATCCTTTGGTGGCCAGCAGGCTGGCGGTCGGCAGGCCTATGTAGCCCAGGCCCATGACACAAATCTTCTTCACTCAAGTTGCTCCTATCTTAAATAGTTGGGACAAGGGGGTGAGACATGGGGACAGTTCCATCGTCTTCCCTATCGGTCCTTCGCTTCGCTACGGAGACGCTCGAACCGTCCCCAGGTCTCACCCTCCCCCGTTGTCCTTGGTTCCCTTCGGTGCTTTGGTGGGCGATCACGCTAATAGGCTCCTTTTCTCCCCAGTACCACAGAAAAGGTCCTGAACAGCAGGGATATGTCCAGCCAGATAGACCAGTTGCGGACATAGGAGGCTTCGAGTTCCAGCCGGCCGTTAAAGTCAATCTCGTTGCGGCCGCTGACCTGCCATAGTCCGGTCATCCCAGGGTCTATCATGAGGATTGTATCAGCATAATCTTCCATGTCCACCATTTCCCTCGGTAGATAGGGCCTAGGACCCACAAGGCTCATTTGTCCCATAATTACATTAAAAATTTGGGGGAGCTCATCCAGGCTGTATTGCCGCAGGTATTTACCTATCCGGGTCACCCGAGGGTCATAACTCCGAAGTTTGGCATATACTTCCCACTCCTCCCTGGCAGCAGGATTTTCGTTCAGGTATTGCTCTAGAATCTGGTCATTGTTAAGATACATGGTGCGGAATTTATAGCATTTGAATTTCTTACCCTTCTGTCCCAGTCGATAGCCGCTGTATATTGCCGGACCCGATGAGTCCAATCTTACCAGCAGGGCCAGTATTAGCAAAAGAGGGAGTGCCAGAATAAATATTAATATGCCGCTGAGCTTATCGAACAGGAATTTAACGACACGGTTCACCGGATTGGCCAGATTGTTCCTGGTCTTGTAAGCTACTATCTGGTCATTGAACAAGTACTCTACCTCTCCCCCGGCAACGGGTATGCCGATGAGGTCGGGAATGACCATTACCGACTGGGCATGGTGCTTCAAGCGGGTGGTCAGTTCCACCAGCTGGGGGCCGGGGAGGCCGGGAGCGGCTATGATGATCCTGTTGATATGGTATTCCTGCAATACTTTTTCTGCTTCGGAAAAACCACCCAGTATACAGTAGCTAACCCCAGCTATGTTGACCCCTTTTTTCCTTTTAAACGGGTTGTCTTCCAGAAAGCCTACCACTTTATAACCTATGAACGGTTCTTGCTGCATGGCGGCGGCAATCTTCTTCCCCACTTCCCCGGCGCCCATGATCAGCAGGGGTTCATTCCACCATCCTATTCGGGCCAGGGCGTTTTTACCCAGATAGCGGAAGAGGGGGAGGAGGAATATGACAAAGAGATAACTGGTCACCAGGATAAAGCGGGAGACTTCTCCTCCCAGTTTGCCCAGGCTTATAACGGCGAGGATAATAAGAAAGGCCATGGTGGTGGCTACCACCAGCCGTTTGGCTTCCTGCCAGAAACTCATATGCTTGAGATATAAGCCGCCATGAATGAGGCAGGCCAGTACAGTGAGGGCAATCCACCAGATATGCTCGTACAGGTTAGGGGGTATGGCAGCTGCTACATTCGGGAAAATGCTGGGGATAAGGTATATACGAATGGCGAAACCGCTGCCTAAAGCCAGCAACAGGGCAAGCAAATCAATTAATCCCAGGCTGAACAGAGTGAGAGCTGTTTGGAGGGAGCTCTGTACGGCAGGGATTGTTTTCCCAGGCCTTACCACCTCTAGCTGGGGTACCGGCATCTGAATATTCAATGCTTTGGGGTTTTTCGCCATTTAGCCAAAACACCTCCAGTCATTTTTTGTCCAAAACCGATCATTAACATAAGTTAATATATTTCGTACTTTATCTATCATTGAATCGATAATAGGACATTAGTAGTTTATTAACAGGACTATTGTAATATTAGCCAGTCCTTACTCTAATTCCTCTAGATATAATCAGCAAAATTTCGACATATTCCCTATCTTGGGGACAGTTCCGTGACAAGGGGACAGGATCATCTTTTTCCCTTTGGTTCTTGGTCCGTGACAAGGGGACAGGACTGCTTTCGGCCCCTGGCGGGGCCTCAAGTCAGCTCAGTCCCCGTTGTCACCGGGCATCAAGTCAGCTCTATCGCCATGGTCGCGGGGCCTCAAGTCAGCTCAGTCCCCGTGGGTCGCTCGAATCTTCCCCATGTCGCACCTGATCCATTTCTCACCCGGCAAATGGCTATTTTGCCAAGAATCCCCTTTTCTTGCTTTTGCTCTTCTCGGATTCTTCGTGGTAATAGTAATAGTAGTACTGGTAATCTTTGCTCTCCATATTAACCTGGTTGAGCACCGAGCCGATAATATGGGCGTTGGCCTTGAGCAGCTGCTCTTTGGCCTCGCGGGCCAGGTCAATGCGGGTCTGGGCGAAACGTATAATCAAGATTACCCCGTCCACCTGGGTGGCCAGGATAGAGGCATCGGCTACAGCCAGTATAGGAGGAGAATCCAGCAGTACATAATCATAGACGGCCAGGAGTTTGTCCCAGAGAGCCTTGCTGCGCTCCGAGGCCAGCATCTCTGCGGGATTGGGGGGTATGGGTCCGCTGGTTAATACCTCTAGATTGTCGATGGCAGTTTTTTGCAACAGTTCCTCCGGCTCCGCCTGCTGCATGATACAATTGGTAAGGCCGCGCCGGTTTTCCAGTTGAAAGATTCGGTGCAGCATGGGTTTTCGAAGGTCGCAATCCACGACTATAATGCGATTGCCGGCCTGGGCCATGGCTACGGCAATATTGGCAATGGTGGTGGATTTGCCGTCCTGGGGGTTGGCACTGGTAAAGAGTATGGAGCGGCAAGGGGTATCTATAAAGGTAAAGCCCAGGTTAGTACGCAAGGTTCGGTAGGCTTCCGCTACCGGGGATTTTGGCCGTTCGTGGGTTATCAAACGACTTTGTTCACTCATGTGTTATAACATTCCTTTCTTGGGTTATATTGGATTTTAAAATGTCGAAAAATGTTTGCAAATTAAGCTCCGTACGATGAGTGCTGGGTGTTCTGTGCGGTCATTTTGGGAATTACCCCGATAACCGGCAGTCCTAGTTCCCGGTTGATATCCTCAGGGGTATTGAGGGTATTGTCTAGCTTTTCCAATACGAAAGCCAGCAGGGTAAATAGGATAAAACTCAAAATAAAGGCCAGGGCTACATTCAGCTTTTTGTTCGGTTTCACCGGGTCTACCGGCACTGATGCTTCGGAAATAACCGTTACACTGGTATCGCCCAGGTCGATGGATTTGGCTATCTGGGTTTCGGTTTTCTTTACCGCCAAGGTTTCCGAGGTCTTTTTTAGCCGGTTCACTTCTCTCTGCAGCTGTTCTTCTTGCAGTCGCTTATTAGCTAATTCGGCCTGCAAAATATCCAATTCCTGGTTGGTGCTGGCGAGGCCCTGCCGGAGTCCGGCCGCTTCACCCTCTTTTTCGGCCAGGGCCGCTTTTTTTCCCGCTAGTTCCTGGGCCAGGGAGACATATAGCGGGTTGGCCTCCTGAGCGGGGTAAGTGTTTCCCTGGCTCTCATCCCATTTGGCGTTGGTGATGGTCTGCGGGGTGCTGACCAGCTGGTTTTCCAGACTATAAACTCCGGCAGATAGTTGTTTAATCTCTACCTGCACCATTTTTAAGCGGGAGTTCAAGGTGGCAGAATCCTGGGAGCGGGCAGCGAACTCGGTTTCCAATACCGCTACTCCCCGGGGCTGGCTCTGAAAGTCTCTTAGCTGGCCACTGGCTTGGTTCAGTTCTTTGTCATTGGCCGTCTTTTGTTTTTCTAAAAAGTCCACCGAACGGCTCATCTGTTCCTGGTTCTTCTCAGTCATCAGTTTCAGGTATTCATCAGATAATACGTTGGCTATTTTAGCCGCCAGCACCGGGTCGGGATTGGTGATGCTGACTTCTATAAGGTTGGAGTCTTTCACCACTTTAGCTTCAATCATTGCAGACAGAGTATAGATGCTGTATTCTTTCGGATTGAGCTTCAGGCGCTCTATAATCCGGTTCATCAGGGTCTCACTCTTGAGCTGTCCCAGGTAGCTGCTCATGGTGAGTACCGGCATGCGGGAAACTGAGCTGACTACATCCTCCAGACCTTCATTGCTGCGCGTGGGGTTGTTCTGCAGTTTCTCCGTGGCCTGGGTAACCATCAGCAGGGTTTTGGCCTGGTATATAGGAGAAAGGACAAAGAAACTCAACAGCCCCACCGCAAAGGTGCAGATGAGGGTCATGACCACGATGAGCTTGCTCCATTTTCTAAATACTCGCAGGAATTCTCGCAGGTCTATTTCTATTTCTGCTTCAGCTAATTTACTGGTGTTTTTTCGGTCCTTCAATCCTGCCTGGCTCCTTTCCTAACTCCTTACTTCATTATTCACGGATGCACGGGCGCTGTCACCGCTGTTAGTGATTGCTTGAATATAGGCTTGAGTACAAGACTTGGGAATAATGGCTTGGAGATTAATAAATATTTCTCCATATTTTGCTGATATCCTGCTGGCTTAGAAGATTCCTGCAAGATTTTCCTGTTTTGCTGCCAAATCCTGTCGGTGGAAATCACCTGCTCCGGTACCGATGGCGAAAAAAAGTCCATCCTCGCCGCTTTCGGGGGATGGAATAGCTTTCTAGCGTTTCACCCTTAACAATCCGGTATGAATTCTGCTGGGCTAACTGCTCAGCCGCCGCAGTGCCCAAGCTTTTTTCTATGGCCTGAACGGCCTGGCTCAACAGCGGTGCCCGTCCCCGGGGGGAGTGGGCATCGGAACCCAGCAATTGTACCAGTCCTTGTTTGAGGAATCCCAGGGCGCTTTGTTTTACTTCTTTGCCAAAAAAACCGGTAATGCTGGCGGAGGTTATCTGGGCCAGTATTCCCCGAGAGATGAGTTCCTGTAAATCGCCCGGTCGTTTAATAAAACCGAGATTGCGTTCCGGATGAGCTATAATGGGGGTTACTCCTTGAAGTTGTATTTCGTAGAGCAGCTGCGGAGTATATTCGGGTATGAAGCCCGAAGGCAGTTCGACCAGCAAATAGCGGCCATTGTCATTTATGGTGAGCAGTTCTTCCCGGGATAAGCGTTGGGGCAGGTCAGGCTCCAGGTAGTATTCGGCACCGGGTAGAACTTCAAGCGCTATATTCTGCTCCTGCAATGCGGTATTTAACGCGGCTACCGCAGCTAGAATTGTATCTTTTTCGTTATCAAATACTCCCTGTAAAACATGGGGAGTAGCCACTATGGTCTTTATGCCGTCATTATGGGCGACCTGGGCCATAGCCAGTGATTCTGCCAGATCATTGGCACCGTCATCCAAACCAGGAAGTATATGGGTATGTAAATCAATCATTTTCTCTTCTCCCTGTGGGCACCTGGGTGTTTTTTACTGTATAGGCTTCTTCAGGGTAACAATAATTTCCTATAAAATAATAACGTAATTTTTAAAAAATGGGAAGATAGATATATCATGGGGTTGGTTCTGCTGATATATTTTTTTATTTGGCAGGATAGTTTTTGTAAAAGGCGAATTAGATGGTAAAAGGGGGAAACTTCGTATGCGAAAAAGGGCCGGTCTGTTTATAGTTTTAGGAAGTATTCTTATTCTACTCCTGCTTACTGCTGTATATATAAACTATATGATGGACCGGGTGGTAAAAGCGATAAATCGACCGGGCATTGTTTTTAGTGATCCTGATTTTTCGTCCACTCCAGAGGAGTCGTGGGATGAGGAAAAGGCAAGTGAAGAGAAAACAAATGAAGATAGGAAAGAAGGATGGCCGCAGAGCTCTCCCCGCAGCGAAAGTGTACAGCAAGGTTTTAGCGAAGTGCTGCCGGCGGACGATACTCCGCTTAAACAGGAAGCGATTAAAAAGGATGATATTATTACCGGGGTACAGGAAAAAATAGATCGGCCAGTCGATAAGTCGGATTTAGTCAAAGCAGGAATGATTATTCTCCGCCGTTTGAATTGGTCGGAGATTGAGTATTTGTACAAAGCAGGCAGTAAGGAACAGATGAGTGATGAAGAATTAAGGAAGATACATAAAGTCTTACGCTCGCGGCTGACAAGTGATGAAATAAAGGTGATGCAGGATCTGGCCAGAAAGTACGGTAAGGATCTGGACTTTTTAAGTGCTGAATCCCTATAGCAGTAAGCATTTGCATCTAAGATCTTTACCTTCTATAACTAAAAAATTTTATACTACTATAGTTTCGATTATTAAAAAACTTACTGTATTCATTTACATTACCATGAAAAGTATGGTAATTTATTAATATGTAGCTTTATTTTTAGTTGGTGATTAATACCAATAACGAGAAGTGAGGAGTGAGAAGTGAGGGGTTAAGATACAATATCTCTTCGTTACAAACAGATTCGGACTTGCTTTAAATCAGTGCTTGTGTCTTCCCAGCATAAGGTTAACAGAAATTGATACTGGAGGTGATGATTAATTTATTCAACGGAATTTATCATTATTTAATTGGGAGGGAAATTGTTTGCGTAAGAATAAAAGAGTCAGTTGCTTAATGGTTTTTGCCATGATGATTGCCATTACCTTCAGTGCAGTTATACCGGTGAACGCAGCTGTTACCTTAAATGATATCGGGGGGCACTGGGCACAAAGCCAAATCGAATCTTTGGTAGGTCAAGGTGTGGTTAACGGCTACCCGGACGGGAGCTTTAAACCCGAAAATACTATTACCCGTGCAGAATTCATGACTATGGCGAATAAAGCATTTAAGTTTACGGAGTCCGCAACTATCGACTATAAAGATGTGCAGCCCAGTGATTGGTTTGCCGGAGAGGTAGCCCGGGCCAAAGCGGCTGGATACATTGCCGGTTACCAGGATGGAACTATGCAGCCTAATAAGCAAATCAGTCGCCAGGAAGTGGCGATAATTGTGGCCAAGATCCTTAAGCTGGATACCCTGGCAGCTAATGAAGCCCTGCAGCAATTCAAAGATGCTTCCAGTATTCCCAGCTGGAGCAAAGCTTATCTGGCAGCAGCGGTAAAAGCTGCTCTCATAAAGGGTTATCCTGATGGTACGGTGAAGGCGGAAAACTCTATAAAGAGGGCTGAGGCGGTAGTCATTTTAAGCCAGGCGCTCAAGCCGTTGGGCATTGAACCAGCGCCACCAGTAGCGAAGACTACGTACGATAAGGCGGGTACATATGGACCGGCTAGTGGTAGTGAAACCATTGACAAAAATGTAAGCATAGCTGCTGACGGTATAGTACTGCAGAATATGCTTATCAAGGGCGATCTCTTGATAAGCGAGGCGGTTGGGGCCGGCAAGGTTACCTTAAAGAATGTTAGCGTAACCGGTACTACCACCATTAAGGGCGGCGGCGAAAATAGTATTTATTTAGATGGCTGCAAGCTGGCGGTGGTTAAAGCGGAAAAAGCTGACGGGAAACTGAGAATAGTCCTGTCAGGTGATACCTCTATCAGCGAATTTGTAGCCAACTCGGGAGTTAAGGTGGTAGGTAAGGGTATTATCACCAAGGCTTCCATTAATAAGAGCGGTGTAAATATCGAACCTACTCCAGGACAAACCACATTGGCCAGCGGCATAAGTGCTATAGTTGGTGGAAAAACCGTTTATGGTCCCGCTAGCAGTGGTGGCGGCGGTGGCGGCGGCGGCCCGAGTGGCCCTACGGTGGTCGATAATTTGGCTGCGGGTACTCATGCCGGGAACTATAAGATAACCAGCAGTGGAACTAAAGGGCCGGCCAGCGGTCTAGCGGAAGTTACTGGTACTCTGTACCTCGATCCCGGTGCCACCGGCTCTATTAGCTTGCAGAATGTTAAAGCCAATAAGATCGAAGTCAGTTCTGGCGCTCCCAATACTATTATTTTTATCAATGTTCAAGTTACCGTCACTCTGACTGTAAACACCGGAACTCAGGCGCAAACGGTTAGGATTGTAACCCAGGGAACAACTAGTATCAACCAGACCATAGCTTCCTCAGCGGTTACGTTACAACAGGATGAAGGTAGTCTGGGGAATATTCAGATAAATACGACGGTTAATGTAACCCTTGATGGTGATTTTAGCTCGCAAACAGTTACCGTTAGCAGTTCGGCCAGCGGGGCTGGGGTTAATGTAACCTCCGGTTCTACCGTTAATAATGTAATAGTAAATACCTCGGTTAACCTGTCGGGAGATGGCACATTATCTAATGTGCAGGTAGTCCAGGCCAACACAACAGTGTCCTTGTCTATAAATACCGATAACATCGATGTCAGTTCAACTGCTGCAGGTTCCAGTCTGCAGGTGGAAGAGGGAACTCAGATAGTAACAATCGATGTAGAAGCAGAAATAAGAATAGATAACGACGGTACAATTATTACGGTGGTAACTACGGTAACTGTATCTATTAGTGGAAATACTCCTAATAATACTCAAGGCAGTGGAAAAGTGGTCAAAGCTCCCCGCTTTAATAATGTAACAATTGGAGGAATTTCACCGATTATCAGCTCTAGTACATCTGGTTATACGTTGACATTTAGCATAGACCCGAATGCAATGTATACTAGCGGTACGGCTACCTTGTCCGAAGATGTGAGCTTTATTGTTCAGAATGCAAACTATAGTTTTGATGGTACTGCCAGCACCAGCGATAATCTTCTGGATATGGCTCTGATTATATTTGCTCTTAAAGGCGGCAAGGATGGCGATGTTTGCGGTTCCACTTTAATCGCTAACAGCCCGTTGATCTTTACCCTAACCGGAGCCGAGGCTACCACGGTTTATTCTATTGTGTTCCAATAAAATTCATTAATATTTAAATTTAACTGCTAAGTTAACTCTTAAGTCAAACAGGCTTTCCCGTTGAGGAAAGCCTGTTTTTCTGGGCAGTAAGAAAAATTGGGTTTACTTACTGCGACCCAATATCTCCCCTCTTGAAAGCTCTATCTAGCTTTATCGTTGCATTTATCGTTTCATTTATCGTTTCATTTTTAGGCGATAATTTCGTTTTCGTTGTGCAGCGATTTACAACGATAAAAAAATACAACCCGGCTTGCCCCACAAACTAATTATCTTTTCTGTCCAATACCCGCTCAATTCGATCCAATTGTTGAATTATCCTCTTAATAAGCCAACCTCCCAGCAACTGTCTCCTGCATTTTTCTACTATCAGCATCAAGCGGTTTTTCCTCCTTATCCAGAATTGCCTTAAGCCTCTTTCCCGCGGTATCCACCATCAATACCCGGGGTATATCACTTGACCCTAAATATTTGACCCGCTCTTCCTCACTCAGGTGGATTAGTCCGGTGGCCAGGTGGTGGGTAAGAGTGGTCTTACCTACTCCCCCTTTCCAATTAATAACGCTGATTACTTTGCATTCTCCCATGAAAATCCTTCCTTTCCTGATAATATTTCCATGATTATAGCAAATTTCAGCAATATTTACCATCCGTTTCCGTTATCAGAATGTCTCAAACCGGCACTTCCTCTTCACCCTCGGATTCCAGTTATCAATTATAATTTCGACCGGCATCCTAGCTCCCCACATGCAGCTGCTACACTTACTATCATAAGTCCTTTTATAACATATTTTGCTTATATTTGACGTATATATCAAGGTTTATATATGAAAACAAGTATTGGTAAGAATAAAGTCCGGGGCCTGACCCCGGACTTTATTCTAGAATGATTTGATCCATTTGCTTAAAGAACTCCTGAATATCCTTTTTTATGGACTTGGCAATTGCCGGTAAATTTGTCAGCAAGGCTTGTTCTTTGACGGGGTCAATTCTGAATCCATAGGCATTACGGAAAACATGTCTGAATCCTCTTAATTCATCAACTTTAACAGCAGTTTGTTTACCGATAAGAGCAGTGCGAACACCGGGTATATTTAAACTCATTTTCTCCAATAGTTCCTTGTGCCATTGGGTTCCGGCAGGTAAACTCTCTCCAAAACTCTTGATTACATGGATAAATACCTTTTCCAAACCAGAATAATAATCATGTAAATATGAACCAATAACCCTGCATGACACCTCATCCTCCAATGGTAAACCATTTAATGACTCCGCCTTAATTCCTGGAAAAAGCTTTAGCTTCCGCAGTCCTGTTTCCAAACGTTTAAGATTTTCAAGCTCCTCATCCACCCGCGCCTTCAAAGTAAGATACTCAATCCTATCAATCACAGCAATACCCCCCTCTCCAAAACCTTATCTTTTAAGGAATTTATACAATCTTCCTCACAGGCCAAACTTATCTCTATCGGGGCAGCGATATCTTCCGCTTCACTGTAGGCCCTCCAGTAGTTTCCTTGAAAACCTACCAGGTAAAGATCGATATCTGAATGCTGGTCGAATCCCCCCCAGGCTAGAGAACCATAGAGATAAACCTGCTTAACCCCGTAATGCTCCTTTAACATAGCTGCTACATCTTTTGCCTTTTGCAATGCCTGCTGGTAATAATGTCGCTCATCGAGTTTATCCAGTTTAATAAGATGTTTACGCATGGCGCGAAACTCCGAAAAATTAACGACACTTCGTTTCCCGGACATTCCGCTCCCACCTTTCATAAGTATTTGGCTTCGTTTAAGCACCGAAAGAAACTATAGAGCAGTATCAACACAGCGCTGCAAACACCTTTTACCATAAGATATTATACCCCAGAAAAACAGCCTGTTCATAGCAAAATGTAATTTAATCCCTGCAGACTCTGCCAGCAGAGCCAGCAATATAAAACGCACCGTTGTCATCCCGCCTGCAAATAAGTCCGGGAACTTATTTATCTATCCCTTTTGCCAAACAAGGCGCTTTTATCTGTTTACTGCGATCCAAAAAAGCCAGCAGTGTGATGTTTTAGAGCCACATTGTGCATGAAATAGAGCCACCTTGTGCAACCATTAGAACCACTTTTATTAATATTTTGTTCTTTGAAAATTTCATGTGTTGTACCCTTTAAAAACAACCCCACATCTGCCAAATGCGGGAGGGCAACGGCAAAGCGTATTTTACTTTGCCGTACAAGATGCCCGGATCGTATAGAGTCCCCGCTTTTGGGGGTTGTACCCCGCATTTCGCTTTCTTGAGTTCGGGAGGAATATCGCTCCGCAGTTGGTACAGCTGATGTCTCCAAAGAGCAAGTTCGTGCCCTTAAAAACCCGGTTTTGATTCTTTAACTACCGTTGATTCCATGCCGTTCCCGCATGGACACCCGGCCATCGATTAAAATCGTGTGAGAATCGTGGACAATGCGGTCAAGAATGGCGTCTGCCAGAGTGACTTCTCCAATCTTCTCATGCCAACCGCCTGGTGCAAACTGCGTACAGAAGATGGTCGATGCATTCTGGTGCCGTGCTTCAACGATTTCCAATAAATCCAATGCCTGTGTTTCTTTTAAAGGGGTCAGCAGCCATTCATCCAGAATGAGGAGACTGATTTTCTTGTATTGTTTCATCACCTTCTTGTAAATACCTTCACCACGGGCCACTGCCAATTCATCCAATAAATCCGGCAGCCGGATATATCGGGTGGTATAATAGTTACGGCAAGCTGCCATTCCGAAGGCACAAGCCATGTAGGATTTGCCATTGCCTGAAGCTCCCATGATAATCAAGTTTCGTTTTTCCTCGATGTAAGTGCAGCTGGATAAACGAATAATCTGAGCTTTATCCAGTTTTCGATCTGCATGGTACTCAATATCTTCAATGCTGGCCTGAGGGTATCGGAACTCCGCTTTTTTAATGAGGCGCAGCAGTTTGTTGCTTCTTCGTTTGGCCCATTCCTGATCTACCATGATACCTACCCGTTCTTCAAAAGACAGTTCCTTGTACTTTTCATCAGAGAGCTGACGCCTGAAGGCCTCAGCCATGGTGGCAAGACGCATCTCAATGAGCTTGTTGACGGTCGTGGCATTAATCATGTTCTTTACCTCCATAGTAGTCGGCACCCCGGACAAATCCGTGGGTCTCGGTATTGGACCTGGTCACTGGACGACTCTCTTTTACCGACATTTTATCCTGTCCGGTCTTTAGAATTGTCTGAATGGTTTTAAAACTGGGACTAGGCGTGTAGCTTAAGGCCCGGTGACAGGCTTCCTCCAACCGGGACAGGGAATAGGTGTCAGCCAGTTTCATCAGTGATGTACAGGCGCGATACCCTTGCTTTTCGACTTTATGTCTTGTGAGTATGGCATTGACCACAATCACTGTGTTAGCCCCGACATCAGCAGCCCACTTTCGGAAGAAATCGCCGTTAATCTCCAGGTACTTTTGGTGTTTTTCCGGCATATGCTCCGGGACTGTGATAACCTGACCTTCTTTTCCCAACACTCTGAGATGGGAAGCAATACGGTGGTTGTGATAAAAAACTTCAACGATTTTACTGGTAAGGCGCACATCCACCTGATGCCGTATGTATTCATAGGGCACCGAATACTGATTTTT
>ENA-UOUL01002565-UOUL01002565.1-bioreactor-metagenome-genome-assembly--contig:-NODE-2565-length-20845-cov-7.935285_pt1 | contig 20845 bp, 21 predicted proteins | sample MGYA00249838_ERZ747220 | MGnify/ENA primary metagenome ERZ747220 (study PRJEB28778, sample SAMN05720191) | bioreactor metagenome | isolation source: Anaerobic biogas reactor | place: USA:Washington...
ACTCGGTCAGTGACCACCTCGACGTCCTGAGGGCTCACGCGCCAGGACTGCCCGTCCACACAGTCCTTGCTGCCACGACGGCGATCACCTGACGGAGGACGGCCAGGCCATCCGGGCGGAGTCCGTCTCCGAATCCATCGAGGAGCTGCGCGAGGCCTTCGAGCCCATCGCCGCTGAGTTCGGTCCCCGCGCCCAGTGGCGGCTGTGGGACACCGCCGAACTGAAGAAGGCCGTCCTCCTCGTCTCCCGCGAGGGCCACTGCCTGCATGATCTGCTCGGCCGTGTCGCGGAGAATGACTACCCCATGGAGGTCGTCGCCGTCGTGGGCAACCACGAGAACCTCGCCTACATCGCCGAGAACCACGGCGTGCCGTTCTACCACGTGCCCTTCCCCAAGGACGCCGTGGGCAAGCGACGGGCGTTCGAGGAGGTCGCGGAGATCGTCAACGGTTACGAGCCCGACGCCATCGTCCTCGCCCGCTTCATGCAGATCCTCCCGCCCGACTTCTGCGAGATGTGGGCCGGGCGGGTCCTCAACATCCACCACAGCTTCCTGCCCTCGTTCATGGGTGCCCGGCCGTACCACCAGGCCCACAAACGCGGCGTGAAGCTCATCGGCGCGACCTGCCACTACGCCACCCCGGATCTTGACGACGGCCCCATCATCGAGCAGGACGTCATCCGCGTGACCCACAAGGACACCCCGGAGGAGATGCAGCGCCTGGGGCGTGACGCCGAGAAGCGCGTCCTCGCCCGCGGCCTGCGCTACCACCTCGAGGACCGCGTCCTCGTCTACGGCAACCGCACCGTCGTCTTCGACTAGGCCAGCTGGAACTTCTCCTTGACCTCGCGGCGACGGTTCGCCTCGACGAAGAAGGAGAGGAACGGCACGACGCCGGCCAGTGCGGTGGTGAACCACTTCAGCGGCTCCCACCGGGCCTTCAGGCCCAGGTTGAGCACGGCCAGCACGTAGGCCATGTAGACCCAGCCGTGGGCGATGGCGATGATCGTCGCCCAGTCGGGGATGTCCACCTTGAGGATGTACTCGAGGATCATGCGGATGACCAGGATGATGAGGAACACGCCCGTGATCCAGGCGGTGACCGAGAAAATCGTCAGCGCGGTGGAGACGCGCTTCTGGCGCTCGGGGTGGATCGTCTGGGTCTGAGTCATGGGGTGTTGTCTCCAGGTTGGTCGGTGGTTGCTTCTCGACGCCGCCGTCGCGGGTCGTTCAGCTCGTTGTACGTGTCGACGTCGAGTGTCGGGCGGGAGGGCAGGAAATCCTCGTCGATGGCGGTGACCTCGTCCCGGTCCCTCTTGGCGGGCGCCTGGTAGAGGAACTCGGGGTCATCGGCAGCGTTCTCGGCGTCGATCATCTCGTTCTCGTACTCGAGGAACTTCCGGTACGCGTAGACGAAGAACGCGCCGAACAGCGGCCACTGGAATGCGTAGCCCAGGTTCTGGAACGTGCCCGAACCGGACTGGAAGCGTGTCCACTGCCACCACGCCAGAGCGATGGTGCAGGCCACCGCGACAGCCAGGAAGATCACGTGGGTGACGCGGACCTTCTTGCGCTGACGTCGGGGTCTGTTGTTCTCGCTCACGGAATAACACCCTACCCCCTATCCATCAAAAGGTGGAGTTCGGGGCGGCGTGCGGGGCAGGGTAATATCTACCGGACACGCGCCCGTGGCGGAATTGGCAGACGCGCTGGATTTAGGTTCCAGTGTCTTCGGATGTGTGGGTTCAAGTCCCACCGGGCGCACTTTGTGATGGAGCGGGACATACTTCCGGTTCCGTATGCAGGTCCCGCTTTTCGACGCCCCCGTTGGCTCTCGCCGCCGGGGGCTGAGAATTTTCCAGGTGCTCGTCGGGCCGCTTTCAGGGCTGTGAGCTGGGGGTATCTCGGTAGGGGAGGGGCGGCGCGCCCCGAAGTATAAGCGCGCCCAAATGTGTTCTGGAGCACTGTAAGCACAACCCATTGCTTATGTGAGAACGAAGGGAACACATATGACCGACTATCGAGACCCCACCGCCTCCGATCAGGCGCGCGACGAGGCGCACCGCGTTGCCGACAACGCCCGCCACGCCGCGGAGGACGTGGCGGGATCCGCAAAGCGCGAGGCGCGACAGGTGGCAGGGGAGGCCACCGACCAGATCCGCGCCCTGTATGACAACGCCCTCCACGAGGCCATGGGGCACGCCTCCACGCAGCAGGAGAAGCTGGCCGGCCAGTCCCGCCTCGTGTCCGATGACCTGCAGCGCATCTCGCGCGGGGAGCGCCCCGAGTCCGACCTCGTCAACCAGGTGCTGGGGACGGTGAGCTCGCGCGTCGAGAAGTTCACCACCGACCTGGAGACCAAGTCCCCCGAGGACCTCCTCCGCGACGTCCGCCGCTTCGCCGCCCGCCGCCCGGGCACCTTCCTGGCGGTCGCCGCAGGCGTCGGCCTCGTCGCCGGGCGCCTCACCCGGGGCCTGCGGGACCGGGAGGACGAGCACGAGTTCGACGGCCGCTACCGCGTGCCCTCCGCGCCGGGTGCCTACGGCCCGCCCGCCACCCCGGGCGCGCCGCAACAGACGACCACCCCGTACCCGGAGGACCCGCACCCGATCGACCCGGACCCGGTGTCCAGCTTCGACCAGTTCCCCGAGACCTCCGGCCCCGCCGTCGACCGTCTCCACGGCACCCCGTCGCGCGACCCGTTCATCGACGTCGACCTCCCGGAGGAACGACGATGACTGAACCGACGCCCCGTGTCACCCACCACGCCGCCTCCCGCGCGGAGGTCCCCCGCTCCGAGGCCGAGGTCCGGGCGCGCACCGAATCCCTCGGGGAGATGTTCACCAGCTTCTCCCGCAACCTCTCCGACCTGATGCGCCAGGAGGTGCAGCTGGCCAAGGCGGAGGCCGCGCAGTCCGCCCGCCAGGGTGGCCGCGGCGCGGGCATGCTCGCCGGGGCCGCCGTCGGTGGGCTCCTGGCCCTGCTCTTCCTGTCGCTGGCGCTCATGTGGGCGCTGGGGGCGGTGATGCACCTCGGTTTCGCCGCCGTCATCGTCGCCCTCATCTGGGCGGCCGTCGCCGCCGCGCTGGCGATGTCCGGCAAGAAGCAGCTCGAGAACATGAAGGGTCTGCCGCAGACCCAGGACACCATCGGTGACATTCCGCCGACCCTCAACCCGAACAAGGAGACGCCATGACGAACAACCCTGATGAGATCCGTGCCAACATCGAGCGCACCCGGGGTGACCTCGGGCGCGACGTCGACGCCCTCGCCGACACGATCGAGCAATTGCCTCAGAGTGACGATCCGGCCGGCAAACTCGCCGAGCTGCACGCCGGCCTGGATGATCTGAACGAGAAGTGGGACCAGCGGGCGGACCTGCTTGCCGGGTTGGAGTGAGAGCGTTTACAGACGAATGAGCTGACATCTGGTCAAAGGAGATACGTAAATGGGCATCCGGTTGGAGGTCATCCAATACTTCGATGAAACGAATCGTTCGCTGGTCCATCGTGTTCCGCCGGAGGGCTCGGCCGACATCAAGCTGGGGGCCCAGTTGATCGTCCACGAGAATCAGGAGGCGGTCTTCTTTCGCGACGGGAAAGCGATGGACAAGTTCGCCCCCGGCCGCTACACGCTGACCACCCAGAACGTGCCGATCATCACGCGGATTCTCACGATTCCCTGGGAGAAGTCTCCTTTCCAGTGCCAGGTCTACTACATCGGCAAGCAGACGTTCCTCGACCAGAAGTGGGGAACGCGCCAGCCGATCACCTTCCGCGACGCCGACTTCGGCATGGTCCGTCTGCGCAGTTTCGGCAAGTACTCCTTCCGCGTGGCCGATTCCGAGGTTCTGCTCAACACGCTGGTGGGGAGCCAGGGGAAGTACACGACCGACGAGGTCACGTCGTTCTTGCGAGACTTGATTGTCGCTCGGCTGACCGATCTGTTGGGCACGCTCAACGTCGGACTTCTCGATCTTCCCAGCCGGTACGACGAGGTCGGCTCCGGCACGCGGGCGAAAGTGGCCGAGGAGTTTGCCAAGTACGGATTGGAGTTGGCCGATTTCTTCATCAACGCCGTCACGCCGCCGGAAGAGGTCCAGAAGGCGATCGACGCCCGAAGCTCGATGGGCGCGATCGGCGATCTGAACGCGTTCATGAAGTTCCAGGCGGCCAACAGCATGCAGAAAATGGCCGAACAGGGGGGCGGAGCGGGCGGCGCCATGGGGATGGGGATGGGAGCCGGTTTCGGCATGATGATGCCGGGAATGATCCAGCAGGCGATGCAGGCCGGTGCGGCGCCCGGCAGCCCCCCACCGCCGCCTGGAGCGGCCGGGACCCCGATCATCGCCGGCGCCGCCGCGGGGGCGGCCGGGGCTGTTGCGGGAGGCGGAATGGACTTCGGAGATCTGGCGCCCGTCGCGGCCGATCCCAAACAACTCGTCCGCGCGGCAGCCGAGGCCAACAGCTTTGCGGTCGAAGAAGCCGGCAATTCGTGGCTGATTACCGTTCCTGTCGGATCGCTCCGCAAACAGGTGGTACACGTCGAATTCGGCGCCAAGGACGACCAGGGGCACGAAATGGTCAACTACTGGTCCGTCTGCGGGCCGGTCTCTCCCCAGAACGCCTTGGCCTTGCTTCGCTACAACACCAGCATCCTTCACGGCGCCTTCGCCGTCCGCAGCGTGACAGGAGCGGAAATGGTCGTGCTGCAGGCGAACCAATTGGCCGAGACCCTGGATACGCTCGAAGTGAGCCGGACCCTGGCCGCAATTGCCTGGCAAGCCGACAAGGCAGAGCAGAAGATGGTCGGCAGCGATGAGTTCTGAGACAGCTCAAAGCTCCCGGAGAACGGAATAATGAAACTGGTGCTCCTGGGCACAACCGGCTACCATCCGAACGAACAGCGACACACTCCGTGCATGCTCTTGCCCGAGTGCGGCGTCATGTTCGATGCCGGCACGGCCATGTTTCGGGCGGCCCGTTTTCTTGCCACGCCGACTCTCGACCTCTTCCTCACTCACGCTCATCTCGATCATATCATTGGACTGACCTACCTGTTCAGCGTGGTCCGGCAGTATCCGCTCGAGCGGATTCGCGTGTTTGGCGAGGCGGACAAACTGGCGGCCATCGACGAACACCTGTTCTCCGAACACATCTTCCCGGTTCGGCCGCCGATGGAGTTCTGCAAGCTCGAAGCGGGCGAATCGGTCGAGGTAATGGACGGGGGGCGGGTGAGCCACTTTCCGCTCCGGCATGTGGGGGGCGCAGTGGGGTATCGAGTGGATTGGCCCGATCGGTCCATGGCCTACGTGACTGACACGACTGCGGATCCCGAGGCCGATTACGTCGAGCAGATCCGCGGCGTGGATCTACTCGTGCACGAATGCTACTTTCCCGACGGTCACGAGGACTGGGCCGCCAAGACCGGCCACAGTTGCACGACTCCCGTGGCCCAAGTCGCGCGAACTGCCAAAGTTGGGCGGCTCGTGATCGTCCACGTCGATCCGGTCGTTGCCGAGGCCGATCCGATCGGACTGGACGTCGCCAGGCAAGTCTTCTCCAACACGGAACTCGGCCGCGATCTCCAGGAGTTCCTGTTCTGAGACAAGCGAACCGTCGCTAAGACGTAACCAGCCCTTCCACGAACTGCCGGGCCTTCTTGGCTTCTTCCAACAGGGCCTTGCGGTCCTGGGGATCGACGCGGGTGATGCACTCGACGACCAGGTGACCGCTGGTGAAGCCGCCGCGGCGTAGTTGGGCCAGAACCTTGGGAAAATCGACGCGGCCCGTGCCGGGCGTGAGCGACACCTCGCGGGTCGGCTTGCCGTCCTTCTCGACCATGTCGAAATCCTTGACGCACATGCCGGTGCGAACGAGCCCGTCCACGGTGGCGGCATCGTCGACCGGGTCGAGCTCGCCGTTGGAGTAGAAGAAGATGTTGCCCGGGTCGTACCACAGGTCGAAGTTCTTGTGCCCCACCTTCTCGATCCACTTGCGGCACTCGGGACCGGTCGAGTTCAGCCCGCCGTGCGGCTTGACCGTAATGGGCAGGTTCTTCTCGGCGGCGTAGTCGCAGCACTCGGCAATGGCCTTGTAGTACGTCTCGACGAGGTTCTCCCTGCCGATGCCGCCCATCAGCAACGATTTAGCTCCGGCGGCCGCACAGGCGTCGATCAGCCGTCGCATGCCGGCGATTCCCTCCTCAAGCGACTTCTCGACGGGGATGCCGCCGCCGTAGACGGAGGGAATCGACATCCCGCGGCTCTTCACCTCCTCCCCGATCCGGGCCGCCTCTTCGACGGGAGTATCCTGCTGGATGACCAGCCGGCGTCCCTCGGTGCTGGTGGTCATCAGGCCGGCGTGTTTGAAGCCGGCTTCGGCGATGTCGTCGAGGGCGACGCGATAGTCGAACTGGTCCCAAGGGCGGGTATAGATGCCGACGGTGTAGGAACTCTCTTCTGCGGCGGCCCTGACCGGCTGGGTCAGAGGGGCAGCCATCCAGACGGCTGCTCCGGCTCCCGCTGTTTTGAGAAATTGTCGTCGATCCGTTCGTGCTGGCTGATTCATCGTCGATCTCCCTTATGACGCAATCCGAGTGATGCCCTGGAAAATCAAACCCGGGCACCATTGTAATCGGCTTGGAGACCGAAGGGAAATCCTGCTGCCGGATCAGTCCCTGGACATGAACAGTTGCAGGATATACCAGAAGAGCAGGGCGACGGCCGCGAACAGGGCCAAGGCAGCAGCCACGTGCTGCCCGATGCGGTAATGATGGAGCACGTTCGAGGTGTAGAAGAGGATTCGGTCGGACGGTCTGGACAGTCGCCTTCGCTACCGCTCGGGGGCCGTTAATTCGACAGCGAACGGGCGATGCCAACTAGTCTTCCGTTCCGTCCACATGGTCGAACGCCAGGGGGTGATCGGAGGTGGCGTCGTCGACTCGGACGGCGATCTTGCCGGCGAGGAGATCGTCGAAGAGGTTGCCCACGAGTTCGGCACGCCAGCCGATCGACAGGGCGGGCGGGACGCCGTGGCGGCCGTTGCCTGTGCGATAGTTGATCAGATCGCGAACGTCGTTGGGACCGCCCACGAGCGAAGGGGCCAGATGGGCCTCGCGGGCGATACTGCCCAGGGCGGAGAACAGGAACTGGCCGAGAACGGAGAGTTGCGGTTTGGATTCGAACGGTTCTTTGTTGGGCCACTCGTCTTCGGGCAGTTCCAGGGCTCGGGCGATGCACTCGGCGATTTCAGGGACTGCCCGGACTAGGTTGCGGCGTTCGAACCCGCGCACGGCCCGGATGCGTTTGGGGTCCGACGTCTGCCGTTTGGCCAGTTCGACGAGCAGATCGTCGCGCAGCACCCGTCGGGCAGGCGTGTTGCGCCGCTCCGCTTCCGCTTCCCGCCAGCGCCACAGTTCCCTGGCCAGGGCCAGGCTCTTGCGATCCATGCCCGAGCTGCCGGAAAGACGGCGCCAGCGATCCTGCAGGATCGACCGCTCGATTTCGTCCTGCCAGCGTTCCATCTCCTCGCGGAGCCAGGCGGTGCGGCCGAGCTGGTCGAGCCGGGCATGGAGGTAGTCGGCGATCTCGCGAAGGTAGCGAACGTCGTCCATGGCATATTCGATCTGGCGTGCGCTCAGCGGCCGCCGCCGCCAGTCGGTCCGGGTCTCGTGCTTCTTGGAACGATCGCCGACGACCTTGAGAATCAGGTTGCGGAGCCCGATCGGGTACTCGATGCCGACCAGTCCGGCAGCCACCTGGGTGTCGAAGAGCCGCTTGGGACGTTGCTCCACAGCTCGAAGACAGAACTCCAGGTCCCCGCGTCCGGCGTGGACGATCGTTTCGTGTTCCCCTTCGACCAGCATCTTCCAGAAAGGCGTGGGATCGCCGATCGCGACGGCGTCGATCAGCCCCATCCCCTCGGGGCTGGCCACCTGGATGAGGCAGAGTTCGGGCCGATAGCTGTCCTCCGAGACGAACTCCGTGTCCATGGCGATCCATTCGGCTTGAGCCAGCCGGTTGCAGTAGTCGATGAGATCGCTTTGCGTGGTGATCGCCAGGTGAGACAATGCGGGAACCCTTGTCGAATCGGCAGGGCGGCTGTTCGCGTCCGCCCGGGAGCGCTCCAATCCTAACGGTTTGTGCAGCGGCTGAACAGGCCGTTTGCGACCGGCGAGCCTCAAGAAAGCGACCGACGGCGGCTCGTCGGGGAGGCCGCCGTCGGTGGAGCTAGACTTGGTGGCCGCTCGGGCAGTTTCGGCCGTCGTCGCGGGGAGGCTACGCGACGGAGGGGATCATGCCAAGGAGGAAGACCATGGCGAAGATACCGACCGTTTCGACGATACCCATGGCGATGATGATGAACGCCAGGCCCTTGCCTTCGCTGTCGCTCAGGGCGCGGATGCCGGCGGCGCCGATCAGGCCCTGCATCCAGGCCGAGAGCATTTCGGCCAGGCCGGTGGCCAGGCCGATACCCAGCAGCAAACCGGCGTCGTTGACGGCGACCTCGGCACTGTTGAACACGGATCGCATGTTGTTCATCACGATCATGGCGTACAGCGTCTGGCTGATGGGCATGCCGACGAGGATGATGTAGGTGAAGCTGAGGCTGCGGCCGGCACGGCCTTCCTTGCCCCAGGCCCCGGCAGCAGCCTGACCGGCGATGCCGATGCCGATGGAGCTTCCGAGAGCGGCCAATCCGAGGGCGAGCACGTCGCCCATTTCGCCGAGAAACCGCCAGAAGGTCTCGGTGGCGGCGAAGAGGACGGGCAGGGCGGACACGTCGAGAACCGATAAATCCTGAATCATTGAGTTTGCTCCTGAATCATGCGTTGGGTGAAGGGGCGATACGGGTATCCGGACCACTGCATCCCGAGATTGTTGGAAAACTCGAGCATGTTGAGGCGGACGCCGTGGGCAAACATGGCGATCATTGCCAAGCCCATGTTGAGACTGTGGCCGAACACCAGAATCACGGCCGCCAAGAGCCAGGAGTCCACGGTCAATGCCATATCGTTGAAGCTGACAGCGAGCACGCCGCTGGCCAATCCGACGGCCATGAGGCGCACATAGCTGATGACGTCCGAAAAAGCCGAGAGCATGGAGAGGGGGAACTGGGCCACCCCCATGCCGATCATCTTGAGGAGGTTGCGGCTGGGAGCGGCAAACAGGATGGCCAACGTCGCCCCCAGGATCAATGCGTAGGGCCAGGGCGTCGTCCAGTCCATCGGTCCCTTGAGGACGAACATTCCCACGACTCCGTACATTCCCCAGATGAACAGGGTCCAGCCGATCTTGTTCAGGAAGCGGAGATCGGGGAAGATCCGGACAGCTTGCCAGATCTGGGCCACGCTCAGATGAACGGCCCCGATCGTGAAGCTGAGCCGCATCATGAAATCCCGCGACGCTGCGCTCAGATCAACGGTAATGAGCGGCGGGTAAAGGGTGAAGCCGAAGAACGCGCTGACCAAGACTCCCCAGACGATCGATACCGCACCGACCACCATGAGGAGTTGCGTGAACGGCGCCCCGAGACTTTTCGAGACCCAAGGATATCCGGCAGCCAGTGCCACGAGCAACAGGGCGCCGTAACCGGCGTCGCTGATGAGGATGGCCGTGAAGATCGGCAGGGCGATGAGAAAGGGGATCGAGACGTCGAACTCGCGGTAGCCGGGCACGGTGCCCAGCATCTTGAACAGGCCCTCGATCGGCCTGGCCCAGGCCGGCGGCCGGACCAGCGTCGGCGGCTGCTCCTCCGCATCCGGCGAAAGCACTTCGATGCCGGCGGCAATGCCTCGGGAGGCCAGTTGTTCGCCGAGCGTCGCACCCGCCTCCTGCGGAAGCCAGCCCTGCAAGGCAAACAAGTGCTCGTCGGCCAGAGCGCCTCGCTGCGCGACGGCGTAGTCGGACTGTTCCTGAAGCCGGACGAGTTCTGTGCGGATTTGCGGCGCCAGCCCCGCCAATTCATGCAGTCGTTCCACGTCGCGGTGCAATCCGGCGTCGATTTGGGCGGCCTCGGCGCGAATCGAAGGCGCGTCGCGAGGCGGCAACGGCACCTCGGAAGCTTCTTCCGGCAGTTTGAAGTCGTCGGAACGGCCGGCGACGGCCACGAACACGTCGCGGCCGGGCAGGTCGGCCACCACCTCGACGCACTCGGCCTGGATCGACTCGACCTGCCGCGCCGGCACGGCGTAGAACCGCACCTCGACGCCGGCCCGGCGAAGCTGTTCGAAATCGTCGAGGGCGACGTTGCCCCAAACGGCGATCTCTTCCAGTTGATGGAAGAGCGCTGCCAGGCGGTTGCGGCCTTCGGCGGCGCGGCGCTGAATCTCCAGCACTTCGTGCGCCGCTTCGTCGGCGGTCAATTGGGGCGGCGTTCCTTTGGGGGCGACGCCGGTGAGCACCTGTGCGGCGCGCTCGACGGCTTGCAGCCGCCGGGTCGTTTCCTCGTCGGGAACCGCCCGGTTCGGATCGACCGGCGTCAGGTGCAGGAGGCCCAATTCCCGCAGCGACTCCAAAAGGCGATCGCGATCGCGGTTGCGGGCGACGATATGGAGTTTTTGCATCGGAACGATCATGACTGGCCCTCCTCCTGGCGGGCAGCCGGCGCGGCGTCTCCCGGTTCCGTATCGAGCGTTTCAGAAAGCTTGTTCTTGGCGAGCTTGGCTCGCCCCACGGCGGCCGTCATCTCGTCGCCGAGCTTGATGCGGATTCTGCGGATGGCCTCGCGGGCCTGGGGGATCATGATCTTCTCGAACAGGTTCACTCGCTGAATGATCCGCACCAGTTCGCTCTGTAGCAGCGACTCCTCCTCCTTGAGCACGTCGACGGCCGCCTGCCGGCGGCTCCGCTGGCGGAAGTCGTCGAGGGCCTGATCGACCCACGGCGGGGTACCGAAAAGGCTGTAGCGAACCTGCGGGAAATCGACGTCCTCAAGCACGGGGATTTCCACTCCGGCGATGTTTTTCTTGGAAACGCGCACTTCACCCGGTTTCGCCCACTGCTGCAAGGGAATGCCTGCCCGGTCCGCCAGGACGTTCTGATAGCGCCGAATGACGGCGTCGATTTCGTCGTGGGCCTGCTCGGCCTCGCGCCGCTGCCGAGCCACGTCGCGAAGCGTGGCTTGAAGCTGCTGCTGCTTGAGCTTGAGCATGGGCAGATAGCGCCGATAGCGCGCAAGGGCGTCCCGGTAACGCTTCAGCTCGGGCCGTGTTAGCTTGACCTTCTTCGCCACGGATCTTCACACTCTTGCTTATCTGACGTTCGGGATGAATCGACTCAAGAGCCGGCTACAGCCGGTTCCTCTTCCTGCGCTGGCTCGGTTTCGGCCCCGTTACCGGACGCCGGCCAGTGCTCCTCAACGATCGAGCGGCGAATGCCGGTTTCGGCCGGTTCGAAGCACTCGGCAAGAATGCTCCAGCAGCGATCGAGGGCGTCGAACAGGGGAATGTTGACCGAGAGGTCCATGATTCGTTGTTCGAACAGGTTGCCGTACTTGAGCAACTTGCGGTCCCAGGCCGACATTTCAAAGCCCATGTCGCGTTTCTCGCGGCTTTCGCGGCAGAGGGCGTACAACTGGATGCAGGCGTCCATGATGGCCCGGTGGTCGCCGCGGGTCTTGCCGTTGACCTGCTGTTTGAGCCGGGAAAGCGACCCGAAGGGTTCGATCCGCCCGTTGCGGAGGTAGAACTGGCCTTCGGTGATGTAGCCGGTGTTGTCGGGAACCGGATGGGTCACGTCGTCGCCCGGCATGGTGACGCAGGCCAGTACGGTCATGGAGCCGGCCCCTTCGAAGTCGACGGCCTTCTCGTAGCGCTTGGCCAATTGGGTGTAAAGGTCGCCCGGGTAGCCGCGATTGGAGGGAATCTGCTCCATGACGATCGAGATTTCCTTGAGCGAGTCGGAAAACGCGGTCATGTCGCTGAGCAGGACCAGGACTCGTTTGCCCTGGAGGGCGAACTGCTCGCCGACCGCCAGGCACAGGTCGGGAACCAGCAGGCATTCGACGACCGGATCGGCGGCGGTGTGGATGAAAAGGATGGCGCGTCCGAGCACTCCGCCGTCTTCGAAGGTCTGGCGAAATTTAAGGTAGTCGTCGTGCCGCAGGCCCATGCCGCCGAGGATGATGATATCGGCGTTCGCCTGGAGTCCGATACGGGCCAAGAGTTCGTTGTAGGGTTCGCCGGCCACCGAGAAGATCGGGATCTTCTGGGATTCCACGAGCGAGTTGAACACGTCGATCATGGGGATGCCGGTGTGGACCATTTTGTCGGGCATGTGGCGCTTCACGGGATTCACCGGAGGGCTGCCCAGATCGATCATCTCGCCGGTCACCTCGCCGCGTCCGTCGCGGGGACGTCCCGAGCCGTCGAGCACGCGACCGAGCAGGTCTTCCGAGAACGGCGCCTGCATCGGCCGGTGCAGGAACCGCACTCGGTCGTTGTTCGATACACCCTGGGAACCGGCGAAAACTTGCAGGCTGACCTGCTGCCCCTCCAAGCGAATCACCTGGGCGAACGAATCGCCGTGGGCCGAATCGATCACGGCCAACTCGTCGTAGCCCACGTCGGACGCATTGACAGTCACCACGTTGCCGGCGATGCGCCGGATGGAGTCGAAGTATTTTCTCATGAATCCCGCCCTTTCGTGGCGATGAACTTGTCGATTTCGGAAAGCAGGCGGCGGTATTCGTCGCTGTCGGTGGGAGCGTAGTTCCAGTTGCGGAACAGATCCGTCACCTCGACCATCTTGCGGCGGGCCTCGGCCTTGTCCTGGAAGTCGAAGTCCAGGCCGGCGACCTCCGCCACCTTGGCGAAGGCGAACTGCTGTCGCTCGGCGGGACTGGCCCCGTCGACGTCGTCGAAAGCGTTTTGCTGCAAGTAGCAGTTGTCGAAGAAGTCGGCCTTGAGGGCGGCCGTGAAGTCCTCGATCGAAGTGCCCTCCTCGCCGACCACGGTCATCATCTGCTGAACCTCGTTGCCGTGTACGAGGACCTTTCGCATTTTGGCCATATCGGCCGGCTCAATGATGCCGCGGTACTTGCTCCAGGAATCGAGGGGATCGATGGCCGGGTAACGGCGGGCGTCGCTGCGCGCTCGGGACAGTCCGTGAAAAGCGCCGACGACTTTGAGCGTGCCTTGGGTAACCGGTTCCTCGAAGTTGCCGCCGGCGGGGCTGACGGTTCCGCCGATCGTGAGCGAACCTTTAGTCCCGTCGCGCAGTTCGAGGATTCCGGCTCGTTCGTAGAAGGCGGCGATGCGGCTTTCGAGGTAGGCGGGAAACGCCTCCTCGCCGGGGATTTCCTCCAGGCGTCCCGACAGTTCCCGCATGGCCTGGGCCCAACGGGAAGTCGAATCGGCCAGCATGAGCACGTTCAGACCCATCTGGCGGTAATACTCGCCGAGCGTTGCCGCGGTGTAGACCGACGCTTCGCGCGCCGCCACCGGCATGGCCGAGGTGTTGGCAATAATGATGGTCCGTTCCATCAGGCTGCGGCCCGTGCGGGGGTCGGTCAACTCGGGGAAATCGCGAAGGGTCTCCACGATTTCGCCGGCCCGCTCGCCGCATGCGGCGATGATCACGATGTCGACGTCGGCATTCCTCGCGGTGATTTGCTGAAGCACGGTCTTGCCGGCGCCGAACGGTCCGGGAATGCAGTAAGTGCCGCCGCGGACGATAGGAAACATCGAGTCGATGATCCGCACTCGCGTAACCATCGGCTCGTCGGGCAGCAACCGGCGGCGCGAGACGTCGAGCGGGCGTTTGACCGGCCAATTCTGCTGCATCGTGGCGGTGCGGCGATTGCCGTCGGAGTCGACCAGAACGGCAATTTCGTCGGCGACCTTGTAACTGCCGGTTCCGGCGATTTTCTCCACCTTGAAGGCGCCTTGCCAACCGAAGGGCACCATGATCCGGTGCGTAAAAATTCCCTCGGGCACGGTGCCCAGGGTATCGCCCGCCTCAACGGTGTCGCCCACTGCCGCCTTCGGCGCGAACTCCCAGGACTGGGTGGTGGAGACGCCGTGGATGTAGAGTCCCGGCTTGAGGAAGAAACCGGCCTCCTTGGCCACTTCCGGCAGAGGATTCTGCAAACCGTCGTAGATCTGGCCGAGCAAGCCCGGCGCCAGCACGACCGAGAGCATTTCGTCCTGCAACTCGACCGGATCGCCGATCTTCAGCCCCCGGGTTTCTTCGAAGACCTGCAGGTCCGCCAGTTGACCTCGGACGCGAATCACTTCGCTGAGCAGTCGCGTGCCGTTGGAATGCACGCAATGGGCCACCGAGTTCTGCACCACTCGGCCGTCTGTTTCGGCGACGACCAGGTTTCCGTAGACGGCAACGATTCTCGCGTTCACACTTTCGCCCTTTTCTTATTCCGCTGGGGTGGTCAAAGTTGGGCCGCTTCGCCAGCGGCGGCCTTGGCGTCGCGGGTCGTGCGGCGCCACTGATCGAGCAGCATCAACCGAGCGGCGTATGCGAGCAACTCGTCCTCGGAAAACGAGAACCAGGCGTCGTGCCGGGCGATCCAGGCCCAGCGCGCTCGCAAGACGACGCGAAGCCCGTCCAGCGGGGTCGCCGCCGACGTCCATTCGCTCACGGTTGCAGAGAAATCCTCGGGAGACTCGCCGGCCAGGTCGCCGGCCACCACATATCCGGCCTCTTCCAGGCCCAGACGCTTGGCCCGAGCTGCTGCCAGGGCGTTGCGCAGGCCGACCTCGAAGGCCACCCAGGCGAGCAGAAACGTGTTCCGGAATCGCCGCGCCACCGAGGCCGCGTGGCGATAGTACGCTTCCCAGAGTGAATCGGCTTCAACGGTTGCGGCGGTCTCTGCCGTCTCGGATGCAACGAGAAAGCTCGGCAGCGGGGCGGCGTTGCGGACTTGCTGGACCGTGAGAACCGCCGGATCGACCTCGTCGACCTCACCCGCCAGAAAAGCCTCTCGCAGCAGCAGGTCGTCGGACAGGAATAGGGTCCCGGCGAGCGCTCCCCAGGGACTGTCGGCGCCGACCTGCTCGAGCAACTCCGCATAACCGATCGGCGGCTCGCTGCCGAGCTCGCCGAGGGCGGGAAGTGCGGTGAGATAGTAGTAGCGTTCGATTCGCATGGCAGCGGCGGTGGCTCGGGTGCGGGTATCCGTCGTTACGGTCAATGGGCGTCGACCGCAGAAGCGATCAGCTTGCGTATCTCGGGGGCAACGATGTCCGAGAGGACCTGGACCACCGATTCGGGAGTGATCTCGACGGTGCCGCCTTCAACGCGGTACTCGAAACCCGCTCCTGTCAAACTGCCGTGCAGGTCGAGCGACAACTCCTTGGGGGGCTTGTGAAACGTGGCGATGACCCAATGGGTCAATCGCTGCCGCATCGCCTCGGAGACGTTGAGCGTGAACGTACCTTCGCCTAGAGCGTCGGCCTTTGCGTACTGCCCGACGACTTCGCGGATCAGCTCGGCAAGATAATCGGAATCGCCGAGCTTCTGCTCCGTCGCCTCGGCGAGAACCTTGTTGACCGCGCGGCCCAAGGCCTCACGAAGGCGGGCGACAGTGTCGCGTGCGGCCAGTTCCAGGTCGGTTTGCGTCCTGGCAACGATTCGCTCGCGCTCTTCCTCGGCCTTCTTGACGATTTCTTTCGCCTTGGCTTCGGCATCGCGGACCGTCTGTTCGGCCTCTCGCTCCGCTTCGCGACGGATCTGATCGGCGGCCTCGCGTCCGGCCTCAACTCCGTCGGTTTTGAGCGTTTGAATGAAAGATTCCAGCTTGTGTGTCATTTGCCGATCCCGTCCGAAACGATACCGCCGAAAACCTCCGGCGACACTGATAACTCGTGGCTCTTCGCGCAGAAACCGATGCCCGACAAGGGCGAAACTGCCGCGAAATTGCAGAGCAATTCTCTACAATCACCGCGACCGCCAACGACATAAACGCGCAAATATAGCTCCTGGAAAACGGGCCGTCAACCGAACGAAAACTCCTCGACAGCGGGGGGCACGATGGGCCGATCACCGGTCAGATCGATGACCGGAATGGTTGCCACGAGGTGCTCCACTTCCCGTTTCAGCAGTCGCTGAACCAGCCCGCGCTTAGAGAACAGATAAACCAGGAATTCCTGGAAATGCCGGTCGATTGGAGTATTTGCGTTATTCCCAATGCGTTTTGCCGCCAGCCGCTCCTTCGGTTTTGGACGACTGACAGAAGTTGGTCGTTTTGCTTGACATTCTCGGTCAAGATCCGAATACTAAGCACAACAGGCCTCCTCAAACCACCTCTCGGGCGGAATGGATGTGCCATCAGACCTTGTCATTCAACTCATCGAAAAAGTCATGAGAGGTGCGGCGGGATTCGGATAGGGTCCTGCGCGTTGGTTTCTGCCTGTGCCCGGCAGCGATTCCGCTGGAAGGGTGGTGTGCTCAATCGGGAAGGAGTGTTGTTGTGCCGAAATCCGTGTTGGACGCAATCAAAATAGGGTTGTGGGATTTTGAGCCCAAGGAGATGTCTGCTGCCGAGTACGAGCGAACGGATGCGATGCCGGGTACCAAGGCAAAGCTGTCTGTTTTGGCGGACCGGGTCCGCTGCGGTCTTCCGCTGTGGCATCCGGACGATCGAGATGAACTGGACGAGGTCAGTCCGGCAGGCGAGTCGTTCAAGCCCAACAAGCCGCGGTAGCCTGCGAATCATGCTCCTCCACCGGGAGCCAGGCCCAAGGTGTGCAGAATCCAACGCGTGCGGAGAGCCGTGTCGAATTCCGTTATTTCTCGGCGGCGTTCGGGAGTGGCGTTGTCTTTCCAGCCGGCGATTTGCCGTGTGAAGAGTTCGAGCAGCGCGGAGTCGCCTGGCGGTGCAGAATCGCGTCCCGGCTCGAGGGCGGCAAGATCCCTCCATTGCTGGAACTCGGCGATCGTCTCATCGAGCAAGACCGTACGCTGCGATATCGGAGCGGAAAGATAGTCGTCGAGTTTCTTCGCGTACCAAGTCTCAACGAGCACAAGCGCATTGTCCCACACCCGGCGGCCGTATTTCGCGTCGAGTTGCGTGCGAACTGCAACCGGATCGAACTGGCCTCGGAACTCTTCCTGAAGGCGCTGAAGCAGGGTCAATCGAATCGCGGGCGTTTCGGTGCGCAGATCGCGAAGGGCCAGCCAGCGGAGGAGTCCGTCACGGTCGGCGGCGGCCGGATCGGGAAGACGCAGGCTGCTTGCCCAATAGGCCGCAGCAAGAAGTGCGACCACGGCGAGGCACGCGGTCAACACCGTTGCCCGGCGAAAGCAACTGCTCCGTGCGTGTACTCTCGGCTGCTGCATCACAGAGAATCGCTGGTGGGTGGTCGCGTTCGGTTGCCCCAAGAGTATACCCCATCGTTCGGCCGGCGTCCTGGGCGCAGGTCTATTCGCTGGCCGAGGGAGAATCTTGCCTGGCTTCGTTCAGGAACGGATCGCTTTCAGTTCTGCAGGACGGGATGCAACTGCGGGACGAACTCGACCGTCTGGGAGGATTGACGAACAGGGAAGAACATGAGAGGCTACCGGTACATTGGGAGGGGTATGCGACCGGCCCGCGTCATTGACGCCCATCGGGACTGCGACCCCATACTCTGGCGTCTCCGTGAGGAATGAGATATGTGCTGGGCTGCTCTCATCTTGGCTGCAACGGTTCTCGCTCAGATTCCCCCCAACTCGCCCGGCCAGCCAACCGTGCCTCGCTATTCCGAACCGGCTCCGCCCGGTGTCGGCGGCTACGGGACTGTCGGCGGCATTCCGATGCCTGGCGGCGGAGCCGGGGGAATGCAGCGGGGCGATGTGGGAAGCGGGCAAGCCCCCTTGCCCGATTGGCAAGCGGGTGACCCGCGGGCCGCGGCTCCGCCTGTGGGTTCGGCGACGGGCGGGCTGTCTCAAGGGATCATCAACCCGGCACCAGAGGCACAGTCTGTCATTCCACCGGGTTCATCTCCGACGCTGGAAAGGCTGTTGTTCCTTCAGAAGAACCGGGACGACAAGGCGGCTGCTCAGGAAGAAGTTGCCCCTGGTCTCCAAACGCCCTATCCGGCGCAACAGCCAATGAGCCCCGGAACAGGGTCGTACGGCACGGGCTGGGGTGACCCCGCAGTTTCCAGCCGAATCGCCACACAGCTTCCGACAGTTCCCAAGCTGACGGTTGACGAAGCGCTCCGGCAGGCGATGACGCTTCCGTCGAGCACGGTGGTTGCGGGGCGTGACGTTGCCCTTCTGGATGTTCTAGGGCAGGTCACGGATCGTTCCAAACGCGTGACGATCGCTCATGCCTATTGGCAGTTGGCGGCACGACTGGGCGAGTACCGGTTTTGCTGGGAGGAGTCGCGGCTGATCCAGTCGATTGGAACTGGAGCCGTCGAAGCCGGTTTGTTGAGGTCGGCGCAGCAGATGGCCGATCGCGAATCGACGGCCGCTGAGTTGGCGCTGCTTCAGGCTCAATACGATCTGGCCGAGGCTGCGGGGTTTGACTCTTCCGGCTCCGGCGAACTGCCCCTACCAAGCGATCACCCCCATACCCGCAGTTACAACACCAACTTCGACCAAATCTTCGCGGGGCGCACGCCCCCCGGACGAACTCGGCTTCTGCATCGGACGCTCCCACTGCAGCAGCGGGTGATCGACGCCCGTTGGGAAGCGGTGCAGGCGGCCCAGGACGCGTATCAGGCGGTTGCCCGATCCTATCAGGTCGGGCAGCAGGTCGATGCCGCCGATCTGCTCGCGACTTTGCACGAGATCACGACCCAGCGGCGGGCCTGGATCACAGCCATCGCCCAGTACAATCACGGAATTGCAGACTATGCGCTGACGATTGCCGGTCCGGAGACGACGGGACGCGATCTGGTCTCGATCTTGATCAAGCTGAGTCAGGCGGAACCGGGCAGCGATCGGGTCGGGCCGGGCGAGGAGTCCAAGTCGGGGGTGCCGACGTTGGCACCTCCCCGGGATCAAGTAACGGAGAGCGACGTCTCGCAGGGTGTGCCGCCGGTCCCCATGGCACCGGTTGCAGAAACCGATCTGGCTGTGGAACCGACCTCGGCGGAGGAACCGGCCCGGGCCGACGGCACCGCGGCAGACGATTCGGCGGTGAAACCGGCCCTTGCCGAGGTTCCCTCGCCGGACCCGGCGGCAGATGCGGCGACGGGCGCCGGCGGCCAGGATATTCCACAGGTGCCGAAAGCGCAGGACGGGTTGCCGCCCGAGAAGCCGATTGCAGCGGTCGAAGAGCCGGACGAGGCGGTGTCCCCCGAGGCTCAAGAGAGTCCGGAAGCGCCAACCGTGGCAGCGAGCGAAGGTACTCCCGCAGAGATCGACTCTGCCAAGAGCTCGCTGGAACCAGGGGCGGCGGAGCCCGGCGTGGCGCTGCCCCCGACGCGAGATCTGGCGATTCAAACGCGACCGATGGTGCCCGTCGAGGAGACCGGCTCGGCGTCGAGGGTGCAGACGGTCTTCCGCCAACCCGATTCGTCGTCATCGATTGCTCTGGTGAGACAGCACGGCGATCTGGTCGGACTTCCCGCGGGAATCCAAGCCAAGCGTCTGACGGCGTCGCTCCTGGGCGATCCCGAAGCCGGACGACCGGAGACGGAAGCCGTCGACCTGGAGGCCTGCCTGGAAGGCGTTGCGGGCGGCCGGCGTCGGGCAGTCATCGAGGCCTACTGGGAAGCCTCTCAGAGCCTTGCCGAGTACGAAGTGTATCGAGAGCACGTGGAACTGCTCGCCAGCCTGATCAAGCCGGTCACGCTCGGCTCGGCGGGAACCGATGAGGCGCGGGCCAGGTTGACGGCGGCACGGTTCAGCGCCGAGGCCGATCTGCTCGAAGCCGAGACCCGGCTGATCGCCGCGCAGTATGAACTGACGAGCCGCTGCGGGCGATCGCTTGAAGGCCCGTGGCTCATGCCGAAGACGTTGCCGCACGCGGGCGACTACCGTTTGAATCTCGAAGCGCAGCCGTCCCAGATGGTCGAGTCGTGGGGGGTGAAACGTCTGGCAACGATCATCCCGGCCCTCCATCGCAGTTTGAGCGAGCAGGCCGCGGCGGTCGTCGAGGCGGATTCGAGACGGGTGGAGGTCGTCAACACCTATTGGACTCAATCCCTCCCGTTCGACCACGTGTTGGCAGCGGTCGACGCACAAACGCGGGAAAGCCTGGAGTTTCTCAAGGTGCTGGGAGCCTACAATCAATCGATCGCCGACTATGTGACGGCGGTGATCCCGGAGACGCTCCCGGAGGAGCAACTGGTCGCCACGCTGGTCGTTCGTTGAGGCCCGCGTGCCTGTCAGCTCCCACGTCGTTTGCGGTCGAGCCGCTTCTGAAACCGAGCTCGATCGATCACGGCGCGAACGTGCGTGCCCTTCGCGACCAGATCGTGACTGTCGCGGGCCTCGAAATCGAGCATGACCTTGTTGCCTTCCACGGCAGTCACCGTGGCCGTTGCGACGAGCGTATCGCCCGGCGGTGTGGCGGCAAGATGCTCGAACTGGAATCCCACGCCGACGGAGGCTTCCGTCGGGTCGAGATGGGGCCGGATGGCTTCGTAGGCAGCCGTCTCCATGGCGTAGAGAACCCAGGGAGTGGAGGCAACGGCGGGCGCTCCGGGCTTGCGGAAGCTGACGAGGTTCTCGGTAACGACGCGGTGTCGATATTCTCCGGTCACTCCCGGAACAAGGCTTGTCTTCATGAACGGGGATCGGCGTGCGGTGTGGTTGCTACTCAAACTGGGTGGGCAGCCTGTGCTTCTCCGAAGAATCAAACCGAGGCTGGAATCTACCCGTCAGTTGCACAAATCCATTGATGTGATCTTGACAAAAGGCGGTGAAACTCGATGCTTTCCAGTGTAAGA
>ENA-UOUL01002566-UOUL01002566.1-bioreactor-metagenome-genome-assembly--contig:-NODE-2566-length-20838-cov-5.509176_pt1 | contig 20838 bp, 25 predicted proteins | sample MGYA00249838_ERZ747220 | MGnify/ENA primary metagenome ERZ747220 (study PRJEB28778, sample SAMN05720191) | bioreactor metagenome | isolation source: Anaerobic biogas reactor | place: USA:Washington...
GCTGGTCAGACCATCACCCTCAATGCCAGCGCCGTATTCGAGATCGAGGCCATCCCGGAGATCCTGATCACCAAGCTAACTGATGTAAGCTCTGCTGATATTGGAAAAGAGGTAGTATATACCTTCACTATCGAGAATACAGGCAGCAGGACCTTGTACGATGTCAGGGCGGTAGATGACAAGCTGGGAGAACTCGTCCTTCCGACGACTGCACTATCTCCCGGTGATAAGATGGTGGTCACAAAAAACCATGTGGTAACGATTGAGGACCTCGAGGGATAGGCATGGCTGAGCCGGACGCCATTATCATGTCGATAGGCATGCTGCTAGGCGTCTGGCTCATGCTTTTTTTGCTGTTCTACATATTCTGGCCTAGACGATGACCACGAGTTTCCAGAAGACCCTAACCATCCTGGCCAGCATAGCTTCCGTTCTCGCCGGTGTGGTGACGATAGCAAGTTTCCTGTCGGGTGAGGATGTGACCTTGCCCCCATCGTTGACTACCCCATCATCCGATCATCAGCCCATCATCATCCATGCTCGAGCGGTGTTCATCGAGAAGAACATGACATATGCAATTGATTATGACAAGAATCTTATAATGTTAAACGAATCGACAATAGTATTATGATAAACATAATCTTATGAATACGTTTTTGGGCCCACAAGTATTGCTTTTGCACCCCAACAAGGTGGTCAGAGAATAATCGGTTTTATCATTCCTTAAGGAAGTGTAAAATATATGAGAAAGTTAGCATTGTTGGCAATGTTGATTGCCATGATGGTCGTTCCCGCTATGGGACTGACCTGTGTAAACGATGGAAACACGATCACCGCCACTGGCGACGCATCTGCTTCGGCGGATTTCATCAAGACACCTACCGGCAGCATGTACGAAAGCATGGTAACCGTCTATGGCATTGGTTCAGCGGAGGCCAGGACAGCAGGAGTTCAGTCTAGTATCTCAGGCTACACTTTGGCCGCTGCCCAGACCACCACGACCCCCGGCAACATCGTTGTTACATCCAGAATTGAGCAGGATTATACCGATGGAGCCGCGTTGGCTAAGATATCTGGCAGCATAGTCGGAGATCAGATAGCGGATGGGGCGAGTGCGAAGGCTTATGCTTGCGGTAATGCAAGAGCCACGAATCCCAACTGGACCCAGCGGGATAACGAGGCTTCGGTGTCTGGCTCTGTGATGGCTAATGCTTACGAGGCAGACTTCGCAGCCGGACCCGTGGATATGTATGCCGAAATCTCTGCCTTTGCTGATGTCGACACCCGGGAGATTCTCAGTTCCACCGAGGGGTTGTCCGAGAACACATTCATGGGCAATTTCCCTGGGTATGCCGCTCTGACTTATGCAAAAGCCGGCAACAAGGCTGGCCTGACTACAGGCTACGGCGATATCGTTCTGGATACAGACGATATACCGTCGATCAATAGTATCTGTAGTTTCATTCAATTCTAGGGGCATTTCAGTGTTAGATCCTGTAGAGATCTGTTATGGCGGTCTCTACATTATTATATTTTTAATTATAATCATAATAGCTAGACCATTTCTGTATTGGCCCAAACGATAAGATTATTACAATATTATAAATACATATCTGGTCTGCAAACCTATACCTCGGAGACTTGAAAACCATGCCACAATATCCTGATTCCTGGAAATATATCGACGGGGGCTGGGTCCGGTACGATAATAGCGGATACGCCGAACTGAATTTTAGTACTGCACAGCAATTGTTTTTTTGAGGTGATATTATTACAGACGTGCCGATAATTTACAAAGATGGCCGCAAGTTCGAAAAGTGGCGTAAGGCGTGGGCGATCCTGACCTGGGCGGCATGGTGATTCTGTGGTCACGTTGGATTATCGGGTCAGTACGCCCGAGGACGATGGTTATTGGACCAAATCGGGCTTTTCCAATAACACTGTATATTTGAGTATGGGGGCTTCTTTCGGATTTGTTCGCAATCTGTTTATTCGGTTTACCGGAGTCACCATTCCGGCGGGTTCGAAAATCGTCAGCGCGTACATGTCATTCTATTTTTATGGCTCCACCGGAACTCCCCCCGAATGCGCGTTGTATTTCGAAGATGCCGCCAATCCGTCTGCAGTAACGTCACACAATGACGGCAATAGGCGAGTCAAAACCACCGCGTCAATCGGCATCACCTCACCCACGTCGGGGACTTGGTGGAACTCCAATGACATCTCTGCCATAATTCAAGAGCTGGTGGATTCGTATGACTACTCCAGTGGTTCTGCCATGCAATGCATAATCAATGGGGGTTCGCCTGACTCCGGGGAGGTTTATAGCTGTGACTATTCCGGCACGCGTGCCCCCAAGCTGCATATCGAGTATGCTTCTGGTGATCACCGCTCAAGTTCTTTTCGGGGTATGTTTCGGGGAATGTTCAACAGGATGAGGTAATTCCATGTTTTTATTAGCTAAATATGGCGTTCAGACATCGTTCCGGTTCGCGGTGATCAAATCGTCTAGCTCGGACCTGGCAGCTACCGGAGATTGGACTCCTGCCACGGGTGACACCAAGATCAGCAAAGACGGCGGGAATGTTGCCAATACTTCGAACAATCCTTCTGCGGTCGGGGGCACTGGATCCGTTCTGTGGTCCATAACATTAACAGCAGCCGAATTACAGGCAGCAGAGGTTGTTATCCAGATCGTGGATTCTGCAACCAAAGCGATTGAAGACCAGACTCTTGTGATCTATACCTATGGCCATGCTTCGGCTAAGATCCAGGCAGACCTCTCTGATAGCGTTTGGCTCGGCCTGACCGGTGGATCTACTATCAAGGCCAAGACCGACTTGATCCCGGCTTCACCTGCACAAGAGGGGACACTGAGCACAATAGATGGCAAAGTGGATAGCGTTCTGGCCGACACCAACATGCTTCAGGTCGATTGGGTGAACGGCGGCAGGCTAGATCTGCTCATCGATGGCATCAAGGCCAAGACCGACTTAATACCAGCCTCACCCGCCGCCGTGGGCTCCAAGATGGACATCGTTGATGCACCATCTAGCGCAGGCAAGACGGCTCTCGCCAATGCCGCTGCTGATAAGGTCTGGGATGAAGTGGCTTCTGACCATGTGGCCGCCGGGTCAGCCGGTGCTCTTCTTGGTCTGGTCCATAGCATCCTGGGAGGGAAACAGCAGATCATAGGCAACCAGCTGATCTGCTATGCGGCAGATAACGCTACCGAAGTTGCCAGGTTCAATCTGTTCGATAGCGATGGCGACCCTACAATGGTCGCAGTCTACCTCCGCACGAGGGTATAAACCATGCTTTTGGGCGGGATGGGTGACGACCAGAGGCTGATATGCCGTGGCATGGGATCGTTTTCGGCTGTGGTACGGGACAGCAATTACACCATCGATGCCCACATAGTCGACCAGCATGCGGTTTTCTATACACTCGATGCATGCCTCGATTGGCAGCGGCACATCCGGTATATGATAGACACAACGATGAAGGCCGATCGCTCGTGCGGCTATTCGATCGACGCCACGCTCAAGCTTGGTACGCCCACCATAACGACAACCCGATCTTACAACGTTTACAAAGTCAGGGTGCCCTACTATGATCAAGACGGCTGAGTTTGTCAAATCGTTGGTAGTGAAGGCCATCGATGACGGCATGCCTCCCCCAAACGCTCCTTCGACCGTTGACCAGAAGGGGTCCAATCATCCACTGGTCGATACGGGCGAAATGAGGAACAGTATCGAGTATCGTATAGATGGAAACACTATCCGCGTCGGGTTTTTTGATGAACAAAACGCTCTGAAAGCCGTTGTGAACAACTATGGCGTGCCTGGCAAAATACCAGCACGGCCTTTCATGTCTGCAACGATTGATGAACATATCGATGACATTTCAAAAGTTTTGATGAACGAAATGGCAGATAAAATTTTGGAGAGAGTGAAATAAGATGCCTTCTACTGTAATAATTGAATGTTTGACCGGTGTAAATGGAACGCCCCAGACCATAACCAATCACAGGTTCAACCTCGGCGATACCCCCGTCCCCGGCCTGACCAACCCCCTGAGAGTTCCGACTTCTGGAACAGCCGATTCCTGGTGGTGCAGCCACCGAGCAAAGTACAGCGGAGCTTATACCGAGCTATCAGATTTCAAGCTGTCCTCAAGTGGCAGCATAGCCGCCGCGTGGGCTCTCGGAACTGGCGGGATGGTCCGGATAGGGACTAAGCTAACCGGAGATAGTGGTTGTCCGGACGGTAGCTACCAGCAGGCAGCAGGATCTACAAGCCCTCTGACCGGGTATGCTCTGGACGATGTTGCCAATGGTCATGCCTATTACAACAATCCAGAGACCGACCTGGTGGACAACTTCGATAACTACCCTGCAGCCAACCCGCTGCTCATAGACTCCGGTCCTTACGGCCCGAACGTGACTGGACACACCAAACACTGGTGCCTCCAGTGCAGGTACGGAAGCGACGCGGCACCCGGTGACAGAGTTACTCAGACAGTGACCCTCACCTGGGCAGAGATATGAACGGTTTTCCAACGCCTCTCACCAGGTATTGGATCAAGCAATGGCCTAACGGCAAAGTGACCCCCCAGTTCAAGCCAGACACCGCTGAAGAAGTCCTCTGGGGAGACAAGAACTCTGGCATGACCGGTCTGAGGTTCGTGCCGTTCTCTCCAAAGTTTGCTGAGAAGATCCGAGAGAAAGGTGTTCTGGCGATACCTTCATCGTTGCCGTCGGTGGACATCCCGCTTGATCCTTCCGAGACCGTCCGGGTTAGGAGGCTTCAAGCCCTGACCCAGGGGTCTTGTTATCTCTGCCACAACTGCAAGTCGATGTTCGACTGGCAAGAGCCAACACCGCCTTACCCGGCCTGCCCTAAATGCGGGACTGTCAACCATTGGTACTGTGACGTCCACGGCCAAATCGACGATCCAATATTTTTTGATCGAGAGGAAGAGAACGGTAGGACGGTCACCGAGGCGCGTTGTCCTATCTGCTCCGATCCCCATGGCCTGGTGAGGTCCACCGACCTGGAGATAGTCGATCGCCCGCCGGAGTTCCGAGTGAAATATAACGTCCAGGTACCGGGCGCAGAGATCGAGTTTGACGAAACCAATATCAAGGTCTTGAGATCGTGCCTGACGAATACGACCCCGACGAGCTAGAGGATTTGGGTGAATCCGAACCTCCTGTTATTGATGTGTTGGTCAAAAGCTATATCGCGGAGCTGGATAAGGTCTACTCCCAGATCCAGATGACAGCTCTCCGGTACAAACTTGAGACCGCCGTGGGTTCAGACCTGGACGACATATGGGGCAAAACCTTCCAGATCAAGAGGTATGCCCTGGAGTCGGACGAAGACTACCGAAGCCGTCTGATCGTCCACACTAAGGTTCTGATGGGCTCGGGAACGGCCCCCAGCTGCGAAGCTATACTGGATTCTCTGATAGGCCGCTCAGGAGCCACAGAAATCGAGTCTCGGTGGCCTGGCGTGGCTTACATCAAGTTTGCAGACGTCCCCAGCCTGAAACTGGCGGCTGCCGCCGAAACCAAGATCAACCAACTCCGGGCTATAATGTTTGCAGCGGGCATCTCAAGTGAGATGCTTCTGCCCATCGAAGAGTACGACCTGAGCCTGATCCTCAAATGCACTGTCGCCAAGACTTACGACACGGACGCCATGATCCAGGACGAGGTATCTACGGACTATGATATTAGCGTCCGGTTCGTCCGGCCCTGTTCTCTGAGTTATGGTATCGCCGGGTACATCAAAAAGATCCTGACCAAACAGTACACCCTTCACCGCGGCACCATGATGTTCGATCACAGCGCCGATTACGAGTTAGGAGCCTATATCGTGATCACGGCTGACACCGATTATGGGCTAGATGTCTACATCTGCAAAACCCGATCCCGAGATTACGGTCTGTCGGCGAGGATGTTGACCTACCGGGCCAAAGACTACTACCTGAATGCATATATGCAACGGGAACGGCCACGGAGCTACGGCTTGTCGGCAATTTTCGAGGCTGCATGAGACGAGTGGTATTAACTCATTTGCCGGGCCTGAACTACTTTATCGGCACGTTCGACCTGACCAATTATCAGGATTGGTGGAAGTCCGCGCCTCTGCCGGGGGCCATCCAGAACATCGAGCATGCCCTTTGGGTCGGCGGGCCAATGCATCTTTGTCTGGCAAAGATGGTGGACGGTACGTGGTCCATTTTCCTGTCATTTGATTATGGAGTCAACTGGCAGCTTGTGAAGAACTCTGCTGTCGAGATAATGGACATCGAGCTGGTAACGTTCACCTGGATTCTGTACTCAGATGCCAATGGCGACTGGTGGGAGAGCACCAATAGTGGATTCAGTTGGACGAAAGTCTGCACCGCTGGCCCGGTTGGGAGGGCATTTTTCGTATTGCACAAGGGAGAAACCAAGACAGTGTTCTGCCACGATGGCAGGTACATAAAAAAGTCAGCTGATATCGGGAGGACCTGGACGACTGCGCGGGACCTGAATTCGGTTTTGATCGCGGCAGATGCGATTCACCCAGACGACCATTATTACACCGGCATTAGAACTGCTGCGATAGCAGGAGCCAATGGATACATCCTGGCTGCGAACGGTCCCTACCTGGCGTGGAGCCGAGACGGGGGTGCATCGTTTAGCTCATGCCCGAACTGGGACGAGTATGGCAATGACTCCCGCCTGGTGTATGAGGCAGCGGACGACGACGGCACATTCTTAATTATGAGCCGGAAGCAGCTCAAATATCCGCCGTCATCGATTGTTGCGGAAAACCGTGAAAACTTCCTGATTAATGATATAATCGTGTCCAGCGTCGATAGCTCATATATCTATGATGTCGTTTTCATGGTACAGACAAAAGATTTTAACGGTAAACAACTTTCACAACAATATAAACAGATAGTTGTATCAAATTTAACTTATAATCCAGATGTGCCTGCCCACTCAGATCGCTATCCCGTAACTTTCACTGCGGACTACAATGTATATCTCCCCGGAAGCAGCGATGATTTTTTATACGTCGATTCAGTGGCCGATCTGGGCCTGCTTGACGTGGTGGACTCTGGCAAAACCCGGAGTGTGACCGCCACCGCATATTCTCGTGCCGACCTGGTAAAATATTCTCGGTCTATTTTTGTTAAGTACGCCACGACCTCCACACTATTGAGTCATATGTTCAAAACGTGTACTAGATACTACGCAACCCCCGACTTTGAGGGCGAGCACGAATACAACTCCGTTTTTAAACATGTATATCAGCAGGCAGTAAGTCTCGGTATGCTCGAACTGGCGAGCTATCAATTGCTGATACCGGGCGGGACCGTGTGGGATAGATTGCTGTTTTCTGCGATGAGTTCCGTTGATGATCTGGGCAATCCCGTAGTCAGCCTGAAATATTCTATTGATGGGGGGCTAACTTATGTTGACATAGACATCAGTCAGATCGAGATCTATTCCGGTAATGTTGATGAGGCACCCGAAGCCGCGGGTGGTCAATTTACATTATTTGATTATTCGAATGCAGTATGGGTCGCCGGTAGATGCGACAATAAGAGCTATTGGAATTATGAGGACGGCCACAGGATCCAGATGCTCAGTTATGATATGGATCTGATCGTCACCAACGACCGCTCAAAACCATATACACTGGACACCACGATTCTTCATGACCGTCAGAAGACATACACGCTGGACGGCATAATCAACAATGCCCGGTCTTACAGCTATTATCTGAATGCTTATGCTCAAACCGTAAGATCCAGACAATACCGGCTGGATGCCGAAGTCCAAAAGATCGAGTCAGAAGATTATGAAATCGGAGCAACCCTTTGTGCGACGTTTGATGTCACTTACGATATCGATGCTCGCCTGAGCACATTGCAGAGGCTCCAGTTTTATCTCTATGCTGCTATTCAGGGACCCAAGTCGATGGGCTACACTCTGGATGCTCTGATCACCGATTCGCAGGCGGACGAGATGTTGGTATCGTTCGAACGCCGGATACCGCAGCTCTGGAACCTGATCGCCAAACCCATACCAAGACAGGGCGGAGTCTACGATTCCAGGATAGACCCGGAGACTGATTAGGATGCTCAGCGAAACGCAACGAGACCGAATCCTGGAAGGGCTCGACCCGGTCACCACCCTGACGATCAACCCAATTGCGACCAGCAACTTGGTCAATTGGGTTCCTTCTCCTCCGGACGTCATTTTTGAGGTAGCCAGCCAGGGCGTCAGACAATCGGGATTCATGGACCTGATGTGGGACAAGTTCGATGGTATAACTTGGACCGAGCTGAGGGGTCACATTTCCCGAGCCACAATCAAGCTGACGATCGAGCATATGGATGCCAAGACGCTGGAGGAGGTGACTTACAGCATCTATAACCAGATCTGGTTGACTGAAGCCGGCTTGGAACGAGACAAATACGATGATGGCGACGAAATACTGTTTCGGGGTTGTGATCCCCCGAAGTTCATGCCACCGTATACGGAAGACCCAACGTGGCCTTTTAGGTCTGTGATCGAATATTATGTAGACTATTTTGATACGGTCACCATCGAAGTGCCGCCGATCGATGAAATTGGATTGACGATCGGGGATGGGATTGAACAGGTCATAACGTGGCCTGAGAAGTTCTACACACTAGACGCGATTTTTACAATTGTTGAGGACTGAAAATGAGATTAATCGATATGAAGAGGTCTGGTAAACTCAGCGATGACTATTACAAAAAGATTAGGTCGTTGGGTCACCCGGCTGAACTGAACGTACCGGAGGCCGAGCTTCGAAAGATGCTCGGTGTCGAAGATCTGACTGGAGGCGAAATAGATGGTTAGAATAGGAGAAACAAACCGGCTGATCCAGGTAGTGATCGATCTATTCCCAGTAGGACCAAAGGCCATAACAGCGGGCATGGGTATCCTGGGGCTGGTGGGAGAGTCCACCCGAGGACCGTGCAATGAACCCGTCTGGCTGGGATCTTATGTGGGCGCTCGCAAGATTTTCCATAGCGGCGACCTCAAGGAAGCCAGCGAACTGGGATTCCAGAACGGCGTGCCAGCCATTTGCGCTATTGGCGTGAAGGGCGCCGGCAACGCCAAGGCTTCTGTCACCCTTACCGACGGCCTGTCAGAACCATCAACTGTCGGTGCCTTCTATGCCAAGTACGAAGGCATATGGGGTAACGCCATCACAGTGAAACTCACCCGGTCCAGCCACAAAATGAACCTGGTCGTTACCGACATGGCGGGCGACGGGACTGCAGGCCCGTACTACTTAGAGCAGCACGGACTTCTGAACTACGCCTCCAATTGGGTGAAAGTCAACGGAGTAGAGCTTGATATCGTCTATGCAGTCGAGAACCTTATCGCCGGTTCGGTGTATCTGGACATAACCAACGGCTCGCTGACGTTCTTCGCGGGTGAAGCTCCAGAGACCACTGACCAGATATCGTGCTCCCTGAAGTACACCGCCCTGAGGCTTGTGGTCACTGACAACGAGACCACCGAGACTTACGACCACATTCGAGACCTGATCGACCTCGAAGCCCGGCTCACCAACCAGTCTTACCTGATCGATTTCGTGCCCGAAGAGTACGAGACCCATTTCCCGAGCGTGGGCACTGGAACCGCTACTCACGCTCTGGCCGGTGGCAGTGATGGCGCGGCTATCACCGTGGACGACTGGAATACCGCCATGTACGCCCTGTTTGGTGAGGTCAGCAGGCGGGCCGGAGGAGCTACCTGTTATGCGTTCACCTCCTGCGAGGTCGAGACCGGGACCGGCGACCTCATCCCAGAGATAGACGGGTTCGCCACCTACATTGAGAACAAGTTCAAGCCCGGCATATGTTATGTCGGCCTGCCCGAGAACACCGACAAAGACGATGCTCTCGATATCGCTTCGAACTACAACTCCCGAAACCTCTCCATCGTAGTTAACCCCTGGGACACCAGCTCACCCCGGCAGAACGGTGCCGTGGCTCTGGCAGCCCGGAGAGCAGCGGCTTCGATGGGCGAATCGTGCGCTAAAGACGAGTACGCCCTTAAGGGCATGAACGACCTGCTCAATGAGTTCGAAGATGAAGACGTAGATGTCCTCGATGAAGGCAGGCTCAACGTTCTGACCAAGAAGGTCGGAATTCTGCCATATCTGGACAGGGGCACCGCCTCAGATGAACAGTTCTGGCGATCGGTGGACAATGTTACCGTCAACTGGGTCGAGGTCTGCGCTAAGATCATTGCAGACAGCTACAAGCACTGGAAGAACACTCCCCAGAACCGGCAGGCCCTGCGAGCTTCGGTCGCGGCAGTTCTCGATGAACTCAAGAGACGCCAGATTCTGAGAGTCTACACACTGGACGTTCTGAGCGACCTGGAGAATGGCGGAGTCAACCGCAACAAGGTCTGGATCAACATCGGCATGGAGCCCATCGGCCATATGGAACAGTTCTGGTATGAGATCGGTGTTGGCGTGATCCTGGGTGCTGAGGAGTGATTTTGAATGGCTACAATGACATCTTACACATCCGCAGCAGGCCGGAAGCTTACTGCGGTCGATCCTTCTGAGATCGTAATTCTCGTGGACGGCCTGGAGATCCCCTGCAAGAGCGTCCAGCCGAAGAGGAGCATCAAGCTCACTCCCGAGCTGGCCACCGGATCGCATCTACCGCGCGGCCTGACAGTAGGCGATATCGGTTATGAGATATCGTTTACTGTGGGAACGTTCGTTAACGATCCGGCAGGAGAACGCAATGCCACTATGTGGAACAACCTGCTGACTGAACACCTGGAGTATCCCGAGGATGAAGGCATTCCCAAGTATTTCACCATCCGGCTCACCGATCGGAGGACGGGAAAACAGATCATGGCCTTTGAGTATTGTCGGCTCCAGGAGGATGGCTGGAATATCGGTCAGCCCGGCACCACCACCGAGATGCAATACAACTGTCTGGCTCTGAGACGCATTCTTGGAGAGACCCAGGAGCTTGAGGACAACTCCGTTGGGTTCAGCATCTATCCGACTGAGGACGCGGGAGAGTAAGGAGGCGATTTGATTGGCGGAATCAATACGATATACCCAAACCGTGCAGGTCACAGACGGGCCGTCACTATCAAAGACTGCTCTGCTGAGCAGCGAGGCTTACGATGTGATCAGCGCGTGCATCGAGAAGACCACCGGACCGACTACAATCAACATCCAGCCAGGCGGTGAGGGGGACGTGGTGTTACTGTTCATCACGTCTGACTTGTACGAAGACCTGACCTACACCGTGGATGCCGAGATAACGGAGATCGATCTGGACATGCCCCAGCTCTTCTTAGGCGGCCAGATAGCTCTTCTGGGGGCAACATGCAACGCCCTGAAGTTCACGAACGCCAGCGCGACCACGGACGCGAACGTGAAGATAATCGTGGCTAGATCGGCAGAGTAAATACTCTGCCTGATTATTTTTTGAGGAATAATAAAATGAAACTAATTGATAGACTCAAGCAAGGCGACAAAGCCGTCCAGACGATCACCGTCCGGGGGGACGATGTTGAGATCCATCCGTTATCAGACGAAGCATTCGCCAGAGCCGTTATGAAGTCTGGAGTCAACACCCCGTTCCAGCAACTGAAGAACGCTTCTGCCGATCTCTTGAGCACCGCCAACCTCCTGCGCCTATCAATCGCGGTTTGCGAAGAGGGGATAGTCGGGTTCGAACCTGCCTTCAAGGAGGGTTTGAAAGGTGGCATATCGGCAGAGATCGCGGCTAAAATAATAGAAATCACATTCGGCGAAGGCGAAAACGTCCAGGATTTTTCGACAGCCCCGAAGGGCAACAACTAGCTGTCGTGCTGTTGGCAGGGTACAAACTGGGCGACGGCACAGTGCTGAGCCTGACACCTCTTCAGCAGCATTTTGTGAGTCTGGTTGAACTCTGGCAGATCAAACGAGACATTCAACTGGCCGGGTTCGAAACCGAGAAAGCCGAAGCCGAAAGTATCACCGTGACGGAGTACGCTGACCGGCTGGCAGCCGTTCGGCGAAATAACCCCGGTGTGCTCGAATATATGACCTCTTGAGGATCTTTTTATGGTAGTCATTCGTGAAGCTGAAATTGTGCTCAACCCGATCGACCGGGTATCTCACGTGATTGATGGTATTTTCTCACGATTATCAAGGTTGACGGGCGAGAAGATAGTGCCCATTGATCTCGATAAAAAGATTTTCAAGAACCTCGATACCACCCAGGACCGGCTCAACGGGTTGGCCAAGAAAAAGGTCAATGTCAATATCACCGAGAACTCCACCGACGTAGCTAAAAACGTCATGGGCAAGTTCGACGACCTGCAAAACGCTTTCAGCCAGCCCCTGCACATCACAGTAATCGATCAGATCAGCCGCCACATCGATTCCGTCGGCAAACAGCTGGATATCCTGAGAGCTAAAGCTATAATCCCCGTGGGATTATCCACCGGAGCGGCAGCCGCAGGCCTGGCAGCGGGTGCGCTGGGGGTGGCCGCCGTTGGCGGAGTGGCTGCAGCTGGCGTCGGATTGGCGGCACAGTCCGAAGAAATGATGATCCGTGTAAACAAGCTCATCGGGTTAACTGGCGAAGAAGCAAGAAATGTTAGTAGTGATGTTGATAAACTTCGCATTAAGACCGGATCTTCGGAAAGTGAAGTCGCGGCAGTGTATGAGATGGCAGGATCGAGCGCCATCGGGCTTGATAAGATAAACAAGGGAAAAGAACTTGAAGATGCCGGGGATGCCGCCGGCGCAGCTGAACAATACAGACTTGCTAGAGAAGAGATAAGCGGTTGGGCCGAACAAGTCTTAATGGCAAAAGTCGCCTTTGGCACATCTTCAGAAGAAGTCGCCGGGTCGATGAGTGCAATAGCCACATCATTCAAACCCGCCGAGACAAGTTTACTTGGTTTCACAAAAAGTCTGACTTCAGCAATTGATTATTTCGCAGACGAAACCCCCGGCAAGGTCACCGAGAGTGGCCTGATGATGGCAATGCAAACCGCTTCCGCTGGTTTGCAGAAAATACAACCGACCGATGAGCAGGTTTCGGGATATGCCGCACTCGCAGCAAGCATTATGAGCGTGGGCAAGTCGGGAGATCATACCGGTGAGGTAATGCGTAAAGTCTTCATCACTATGCAGGGAGACGCCGAAAATATTGCGAAGGCCATGGGAATGTCGATGAAGGATTACCAGAACCTCCTCGACACCGACGCACAAAAGATCCTCGACCTTGCTCTCGAAAAATATACCACACTCAAAGGACAAGACGCGGTAGAATTTGCAAAATTGTTCGGTGATGCATACGGCACAGAAATGTTTGCTGCAGTGGCGGGATCTCGTGATAAGTTCGATGCTTATATGGCAAGCAAGAGCAAGGGCGGGAAAGCATACGAAGATGCGTCACGCATCGGCACTTCATTCGAGGGTGCCAAAGCTGGCACCCTATCTCAGTTATCAAGTATCAAAGAATCCATACTTGTTATCGGGAAAGCTATTGGCATGATATTTTTGCCCACCGTCAATTTGTTGTTGACTGTGGTAAATAAGCTGCTTGGGCCGATGGCCCTTTTAGCTGATGGATTTGTCAAGGTTGCTGATTCTATCCCTGGTCTGGGCCTGGTGGCCACAGTTGTCAGCGTTTTGGCTATGGCCACTGGCGTTCGGTTGCTTGCTCCATTGTTGCTCCAAACAGCGACAAACTTGGGCATCATGACAACGGCCACCAAGGTGTTCACAATGTACACAAACATCACCACGGGTGCAATCAAGGCGATGGGAACTACACTCGTGAAAGCCCTCGCATTCTCTCTAGCGAATCCGATCGTGCTTGTTATTGCTCTTGCCGCCGCCGTGGGCTATCTCCTCTACAAGACCGGCTATCTACAGAAAGCATGGGACAAGTTCAAGGACTCCGCCATCGGCAAAGACCTCATAGGCGGGCTGGTCACCGGCATTGCGTGGGTAACGGATGAATTCACAAAGCTGTTCTCGTGGCTAGATGAGCAATGGGCAAAAGGGAGTGAAGGTGCGTTCGGCTGGCTGCTGAGTGCATTGGATACCGTTGCTGGAACTTTTGGATGGCTCTTTGACAAGCTCGATGATGCCTATGAGAGCGGCGCGTTGGGAAAGGCTCTGAAGATCAGTCTGATGGGCCTGTTTCCCATCGTTGCGCTCGTGAAATCTCTGGTGACGATCGCTGGCTACGTCCGTCAGCTCTGGGATAGTTCAAATATCATATCCGATTTACTTTCCTCCGGTAAACTGGCCTGGGAGATCATTTCTAATGGTGTTCAGTGGCTTTATGACGTTGTCCGAGGAACGTTGTCTTGGATCGGTGATAGCCTGGATGGCATATCCACCGATGTAACCGACTGGCTGAAGAAGCTCTGGGAGGCCATAACAGGTCTGCCGGGTCTCATATCGGCCACCATCAAAAGCTGGTTCCCTGGTGCTGGTGGCGCAGAAGATGCTGATCGCAGCCCCGCTGAGATCCAGGCGGGCATGGCGGTTGAAGCTAAAGCTCCTGGGGCTTATGTCATGGGGCCAAATGAGCAGAAGATCTCGCCTTCTCAGTGGGCTATGCAATACCTCTTTGACCCATCCGGGGAATTTGGCAACAAGACGGTTTACGGGCCAGGTGGGGCTGAACTGGGGGTCGTCAAGGATTTCATGACCCTAGATACTGCCCTGGACACACTAGAACAGGCTGCCATTGGAGGAGGTAAACCGTCGCCGATTCCGGGGGTGAACTTCAGCGAAGAGACGTTTTTGGATCTGTTCAGCCGTAACAAGTTGCTCTACCCAAATGCCGAGGAGCTATATAACCGCTTTGAGTCTGGTAATGGTAAAGCTCAACTCAAGTCTGATCAGTGGGGGAACGAGTATCTTTCGCCTACCCCACCCGAAGCCCCGGAGGCCCCAGAGACCTTCAAGAATCAGGGGTCGATGTATGTGGCCTATGGGAATGATGGGCTGTTCGATGTCATGAACGCATCTGGTCTGGTTCAGAGTGGTTTTGCGTCCGAGGCTGCGGCCAAAGAGTATATCGCCAGCCATCAGTATGCGATGGGTGCGACGTTCAATAAGGGCGGGCTGTTCACCGGCCAGGTCCACGAGAAAGAGGAGATCATCCCCCAGGCCATAGCACAGAAAGGAACCGGCCCGCTTTCTAAGATTCTTGGAGATCTACAACAGAGTGGTCAGGGGCCCAGTGGCAGATCGATGAACATCACGGTCGAAGGTCTCAAGGTCGAGATCAACAATCCGGTGGTGCCTGACACCGGCGCAGCCTACCAGCTGACGGACATCTTAAAGCGCCAGCTCGATCCCTTTATTGAGGAGACGGTAAAAAGGAAGGTAGCTCAATATATTACATGAGACCACAAACGGCCCGATCTCCTCGCTGTAGTTGATCAGTTCTTCGGCCTGCGCGCCGCCCATGAGCGCGATCAGGAGCCCAATAAATAGCAATCGTTGCATGTTGTACCCATAGACCGCCCGCATAATTAACTTTTCTGGTGTATTCATGACCAAAGTCACTATTGATGATATTGTCTTCGATGATCCCGACCAGGATGTACCGCGCAATCCCGGCCCGCTGGATATAGAATGGTGGTACGAGCACCGCATCCAGGAGTACAAGATCTCCGGGTATAAGGATATGACACAGCGGACTTCGAACGAGGTCTTGCTGCACTGTCGTATCACCATCCGGACGACTGAGACCGGCGGTGTCAAACGATCTACCAAAGCTTCGGACGGATACCTGAAGTTTAGGGCCCTTCAGAGACTGATCAAAAGTGCCGGGCCGTACAAGGTCCAGACTTCGTTGTGGAAATGCGACGAGATGTACCTCAAGGGCTCTCCCAAGTTCCGCCAGGTCGCGGGCGAGGATGACTGGGTAGGGACGTGGACTTTAGAGTTCGTTGAGAAATATGACGGCTGAGAGCCCCAAATTCGGACTTTCTCCGCCCGGACAACATATCTATCCACCCGCACCGAGAAAGGCCAGCAAAATCGATTCTGGGAAGGAATTTTCTTGATCAAACCTATTATTACTATCGCCGGTACATACTATAGCAAGTTCTGCACGGAGTTCACGGCAGACGGCTCGATTAACACCCGGAGTGAACCGACGAAAGCCAAAATCGTCCTAGCCAACATCAACCGCAAGTTCGATGACATGTTCACCCCCCAGAAGGACTCGTTCACCATCCAGGCTCAGGGCATCGACGAAAATGGAGCGGAGTACATATGGCCGATCGCCAAAGGCATCATATCGGATGTCGTCTGCGATCAGGATTGGTGCACCATCAACGGCACCTGTCTGATAGGCGACCTGGCTGATGCCCTCCCCATCCACTGGTCGAGCAACCGTCAGAAGGTCCCAATTTCCGAGATTCTGACGTCCGTAATGGCCTTGCATGATCCAATTATCGAGGTGGATTATCAGGCTCATGACCCGGATCTGGAGCAGAAACAGTTTGATGCATGCACCACCTTCCAGGAAGTGATCAACTATTGTGTGTCCCAGGTGAACGGCGCTATCGTCTTTACGGACGAAACCGGCCATCTCCATATCTGGGATTCGACCAAACGCCGACCTACAATCAATCTGGATCATCACGTAGTCGGGCAGAACACCTCAAAGTCCGTGATGGGCTATATCAATATCGTCTCGGTGCACGGCGACCTCTCCGAAGCAACGACCGGCGATCCTGGCTCCGAGAACTCCAGCATGCCCCAGATTCAGGGGAAGGCCATTGATGCGGTGTCGGTAGCCAAATACGGCGAACTCATTGGGCCGGACATCTATCTGCCCAACATCAAAAGCGAGCCGGAAGCCCAAAAACAGGCAGACGAACTCCTGGAGTTCCTGAAGCTCAACCGAGACGGTCTGACCAGTCCTACCGTTGTGGGCATGGCCCCTTACCTAACTTCGCTCGTTACTTATCATTGCAAGAATGGACCCGATGGGGATGAGGTCTTCGTCCAGGGTGTGGTGACCCGCAAGAAGGTCAACTTTTCGGGTGAATCCGGATTTACAACCAGCCTCGAGATAGCCCCCCATATGCTGGCTGTCTCTACGCCCGAAGCTCTGGCTATACAGTTAGAAGCATTAGAAGAAGCCGCAGAATCCAATCTAGACAAGATCGAGGAACCCTGAAATGCCTATACTACCAGGCAGGTTGATTGACAACCAGAAGCGATTCGAATCGACTAACTGGAAGATCGAGGTCGGTCAGGTCGAAGAGACCCATATGCATAACGACCCCAACGACCCAGATTTTGTGTCTGTCACCGTCTTGATCCGGGACAAGAGGATGGTCCGGGATGGTAAGAACTACTACCGCATCCGTATCCCCGTCTGGCAGCAGTTCATAGGAAACCGGTTTGGGTCACCCTGGATGCCACGGCAAGGCGATATGGTCTATGTGGCCTTCTTCAAGAACGAAAAAGCCTTTGTGGTAGCGTCCGCCTACAACTTCCAGGCCAAACCCCCATGCATGCCGGGCAGCGACCTGGATAAGCTGGAGAAGATCTGCCCCTGGCAAGAGGCGACCGACAGGACACCGACCGGCGAGTTCATGTCCCTTCCAGAGGGCAAGAAACCGACCTGCAAGAAGTGGTTCAACGGGCCTGTAAACGACGACAAGGTTCCTATTGTTGGCCGGGACTGGATGCAGATCTTCGATTACTGCCAACAGGGAGATGAAGATCCGACCTGCGAGAACTGTTTCAACATCGATTGGCCGAAACGAGATAACAACACCTGGCGCAAGGTCTACTCGGCTAATACGATGAGTTGCACCGCCCCGGATCGCCGCCTGGAGGATCACGTATATTGTGGGTCCTATCTCCGGTACGATTCAGAATCGGGACCAAGCGACGAATATTCTGAAGGCTGCGGACATATCCGGCTGGGGAACGCGACTTGTGAAAAGGAGAAGAAGGGGCACCTGAACTTTAAAGGCAATATAGCCGGTGGCGCGGGCACAATCGACATGCATGCCGCCCACGAAGAAGTTCCTTTTGCTTCGGAGCAGACGGGTGCCCGAGTGTCGGTGGTCCACAACGAAGATGATTCGGTGACATTTGCGGTTGAGTCGATCTATTTTGATCAGAACGCATTCATCCGGATAATGAAGGATGGACAGATCATCATCCAGACACCAAAAAAAATCACCATCGAGTCCACGGATGCTGATGTCCACGTCAAAGCCGCGACAAAGATTACTCTGGAAGCTCCATTGGTTGATGAGATCACCGATCTGGTTCATAACCACGGAAATCAGCAGATAGACGGCGCATGCTCTCACGGTTCGTGCTCGTGCGTCCATTGAGGCGATTGTTTTGGGCATATACTTAGCAGGTGAACTTATACCGGCAGCCAACTTGCCGGACTTCAAGGCGGTCATCAATCGCGGCGAAACCAAATTCAAGATCGTGGTATCGTCCAAGGCGACGTTCACCGCCACCCAAATAGCTGCTTGCGTTCTCGGATCAACCACAACAGCAGGGGCAGGGGGGGTCTCGTACTCCGGCACCGTCACAGGCTTTGGGTGCAGAGAAGGCTATAGCATCTGCCAGATCGATGAAGCTGAGGTGGTGGTTTGACCTGCACTCTGGCTGGCACGGCTGTGGCTGACGGTGCTCTAGAGGTCATGCGAAACGGCGATACCATCGAGGTTAAGGTCATGGGATCGGCCTTTTCTGCTGCTCAACTGGCGGCCTGCAGTGCGTCGTGTTTCGGCTCTACTGATATCGCTTGTTCGGACGGAGCCACCACCTATACAGGGAAGTGCTACCGGGTTTGCTGCGTCTCTTGTGGATCGATTGCGAATATCCAATGCTGTTCTACGAGCTGATATTTGTGGATTTGAAAACAAATGATGCTATAACTGGTGGTGTATCTAAATGCCACAGAGGGCGTGATCTCCTACTCACGCCAACGGGGGATATAGCCCTGACCGAAGACGGCCAAGACAACATGACCCAGCGGTTGGCCCTATGGATATTGACCCCCAAAGGCGAGCTGACTGACCCGAAGGCCGGGAACTCGTATTACTCGTACCGCCATGCCAAGATGACCAGGGACGAGATGGCATTCCTGGCGGGCGACCTGCTGGCTGATCTGAGGTACAGCTTCCCGGAGTGGCAGGTTAAAGGAGTTGAGTGCTATCCGACATACGATATAGGCAGCAGGATAGCCAGGAACAAGTGCGCGGTCGCGATCGAGCTGGCGGAAGAGACGATCGACCTACTGATGTCTAACGATATTCCCGAGGACGTCTGGATGGGAGTCAAGGATTTCATGAGATACGGAAAGCTGAACGCCCGGATGGAGGACTGAGAAATTGGCACGAACTGAAGCAGAAATCGTCGAAGCTATCAAAGATTACCAGATGGCAGCCCATCCGAGGCTGAGGGACTATACGCCCCTCTCGGTTCTGACCGCCCTGAATGGTGCTCTGGCTTCCCAGGTGAGGTATATCGAGCAGCAGAACGATGCTGTAGCGGCTGCCCTATCCATCTGGACGGCAACCGGGACCGATTTGGACGTTCTGATCCTCGACCGGCTGCTGGATGGCCGATACCTGGGCGACTATGCGACCGGTGAACTGGTGTTCTACCGGCGGAGCGCAGCAGCCACTGATATCACGATACCCGCCCTGACCAAAGTCAGCTGTCCTAACGACCTGGGAGAGTCCCTGTATTTTGTGACCACTGAAGCGGCAACGCTTGTGGCCGGGACAAAATCCGTTGTAGTGACCGCCAGGTGCTTTGAGCGCGGCCTGCGGGGGAACGTTCCCGCCGGTGCTGTCAACAAGCTTTACGAGACCATTACGGGCATCGAGGGCGTATCCAACCCGGCGGCCTTCTCGGGCGGCACGGACGAAGAGACGGACACCGAACTGAGACAACGGTATATTGATGTGGCCACGTTACCAGGCACGGCGACTATTGCTATGCTAGAGGCCAAGCTGTCAGACATAGACACCGTCCGGGAGGCTAAAGTCTGGAACCGCGATGAGGGTTGCATCGAGGTGATATGCGACGACTCCGTCGGCCTGGTAGCCGAATCGGACGATATCGACGATTGTCTACAGGAGAACAAAGCCGGTGGAGTGGTTGCCCGTGGCGTTCTGGCGGCTACACTGGGCAGCCCGAATGTTTACGAGCTGGGAGACTGTTATGGGGGCAAGATCTGGATTTTGGCCCGAGAGCATCTTGTCACGCCGCTTAATTTCGAATTGACCTATACAGATACCGATGGCAATCCCCGGACGGCTACGGTGGTCACCACCGATATAGTGCCGCGCGGCACGGCATTCATGGCCACGCTTGAAGCAGAAGACGATTTTGCTGTTGACGTCACCGCTTCGACCTATGCCGGATCGGAAGCTATGGATATCTGTCTGGGTCTGGGAACGTTCCCGAAGCTCTACAACCTGCCCGAGCACGTTGTTGTGGATGTCACTTTGCAGTTGCGGCTGACGGACACCATTGAGCTGGACCTGGTGGACAACATCGAGGAGTCGATCACTGACTACCTGAACTCCTTCAAGATCGGGATATCTATGGACTGGTCCGATCTGCTGAAGGTGGTGCACAACGAGTTCGTGTCCCAGGGCGAAGACGGTGAGATCGAGACAGGCGATGCCTTCCAGGGGATAGACGCGGTTCTGTCCCTGAGTGCGACTGACGGTGATGCTCAGACGGCGGTCACTTTGGGCGATATAATCGATGTCGAAGACGA
>ENA-UOUL01002569-UOUL01002569.1-bioreactor-metagenome-genome-assembly--contig:-NODE-2569-length-20813-cov-5.098958_pt1 | contig 20813 bp, 20 predicted proteins | sample MGYA00249838_ERZ747220 | MGnify/ENA primary metagenome ERZ747220 (study PRJEB28778, sample SAMN05720191) | bioreactor metagenome | isolation source: Anaerobic biogas reactor | place: USA:Washington...
TGCTGCTGGACCCCGGCGACGAGGTCCTGCTCCCCGATCCGGGCTATGGCAATTTCACCATGGCGGCGGGGATCCTCAACGCCACGTGCCGCGTGTACCCGACGCTGGCCGACCAGGACTTCGCGCCCGATTTCGACGTGCTGGAGACGCTGGTAGGGCCACGCACCAAGGCGATGCTCATCAACAGCCCCTCCAACCCTACCGGCGCGGTGTACTCGGAGGCGGTGCTCAGACGCTGCCTAGAGTTCTGCCAGCGCCACGACCTCTACCTGATCTCGGATGAGACCTACGATCGCCTCGTCTTTGAGGGGGAACACATCAGCCCGGCCCGGTGGGACACCGAGGGCCGGGTTGTTTCGATCTTTACCACCTCCAAGACCTACTCCATGACCGGTTGGCGCGTGGGCTATGCCGTAGCGAGCCGCGAGATCGTCGCCGCCATGACCAAGATCCAGGAGCCGATCGTCTCTTGCGTGAACACGGTGGCCCAGCACGCCGCCATCGCCGCGCTCCTGGGGCCGCAGGATTGCGTCGCGGAGATGCGCGGCCACTACCGGCGGCGGCGCGATGTGGCGGTGGCCGAGGCGCGTGCCGGCGGCCTGGCCGTCTCATACCCGCACGGGGCCTTTTATATGCTGGTCGACATCTCGGGCCAGCCGGACGACTCGCTGACCTTCAGCCGAGGGCTGCTCGAGGCGGAGCACGTGGCCGTGGGGCCCGGCTGCAGCTTTGGCTCCCTGTGCGACCACTACGTGCGCCTCTCCCTCTGCGCCAGCGAGACAGTGCTCAGCGAGGGGATTCGCCGCCTAGCGCGCCACCTCAGCGCCGTCAGCGCTCAGTCCCGCGTGATAACCGTCTCACAGACGCAGAGCGTCTAGCGCAGCCATCCTCCCCGGCGCTGAGTCGCCGGGTGGTCTCGACGTCGGCCCCTGCGAGGCTATGCATCGTCCCGCAGGGGCTTTCATTGCGCCACGGCGCCTTCCCGCCGCGACGCATCGTGTCGCCTTTGGCTCCAGGGCCATATGTTGGTAGACTGGGCGACGCACGATTCCGATCGCACGAGGAGGACCCACCGTGAATCCCGAATCCTACCGCCACGAGCGCCTGCTCTCGGCGCTGCGGGCCGACTATGAGGCCACGTTCACCGCATCCAAGGGCGCGCACGAGCGCGCCTCCACCGTGCTCATCGACGGCGGCAGCCACGGCGCACGGTCGTTCGACCCCTATCCGTTCTACGTACAGCAGGCGGAGGGCGCCTACGTCACCACGTTGGAGGGGCGCCGCCTGGTCGATTTCTGGCAGGGACACTATGCCAACATCCTCGGCCACAATCCTCCACTGGTGCGCGATGCCCTGGTGGCCGAGTTGCAGCGCGGGGCGGGGCTGCACACGGGAATGCTCGAGGAGCGCCAGACCGAGTACTCGCGCCTGCTGGCCGAGACGACCGGCTCGGAGCGCGTGCGCCTGACCACGGCGGGTACCCTGGCGACGATGTACGCCATCATGCTGGCGCGGGGCTACACGGGGCGCCGCCTGGTGGTCAAGGTCTGCGGGGGCTGGCACGGCGCCAACCCCATGGCGCTCAAGGGGGTCGGCCGCAGCGACGGCGGGTTCGACGCCGTGGATTCCGCCGGCGTGCCCCAGGCCACGGCGGACGAGATCGTCGTGACCCCCTTTAACGACGTCGACACCCTGCACAAGATCTTTCGCTCCCTGGGCGATCGCATCGCTTGCCTCATCTTTGAGCCCTGCCTGGGTGGGGCGGGGTTCATCCCCGCCACGGGCGCCTTTATGGGGGCGGCGCGCCGGCTCACAGAGCAATACGGGGCGCTCCTCATCCTCGACGAGGTCATCACGGGGTTCCGCTTCTGCGCCGGCGGGGTACAGCGCCTGTACGGCGTGCGCCCCGACCTGTCCACCTACGGCAAGATCGTCGGCGGGGGGATGCCGCTGTCGGCGGTGGCGGGGCGTGAGGAGGTGATGGCGGTGGCGGGCAAGGCCGCCAAGAACCGCGTCTGGTTCAACGGCGGCACCTTTTCCGCCCACCCGCTGACGCTGCTCGCCGGGCAGGTGATGATCGAGTACCTGCGCGACCACGAGGACACAATCTACCCGACACTGGCCGCCCGGGGTGACGCCCTGCGCCAGGGGATCGAGCAAGCCTTTGCCGACCGGGGCGTGTTGGCGCGCTGCACGGGCGGCGGCAACGACGCCATCGCCGGCGGCTCGTTGGCGTCCATCTATTTCCCGACGCGCGACGATTTCACCCCGCGTTCCGCCGAGGATATGACCGACCCACGGTTGACGGATGTGCGCCTGCGCGAGGAGGGGCTCAAGCTGGGGCTGTTACTCCATGACGTGAACGTGGTGCACGGCCTTGGCGCCCTCTCCGTCGCCCACACCGACGAGGACCTGACGCGCGTCTTTGAGGCCTGCGACGCCTTTGCCAAGCGGCTGACGGGATAAACACCAAGGCACAAAGAACACCAAGGGACACGAAGGACAGCTATTAGCTTTTAGCTATTGGCTGCTAGCCCTCGGCGATGAGCTGGGCTCGGCCCGCCAGCGTACGCTTGGCCAAGGGCCAATGGCTAACAGCCCGATATGAAAACTGATAACTGATGACTGACTGCTAGTACGCGTTGCGGTCGCCGCGGAAGGCGTTGAGGAAGGTGCGCACGAGGATCTTGATGTCGAACAGCAGCGACCAGTTCTCGATGTAGTAGAGGTCGTACTTGGTGCGTTCGACGATGGAGGTGTCGCCGCGCAGGCCGTTTACCTGCGCCCAGCCCGTCATGCCGGCCTTTTCCTGGTGGCGATCCATGTAGCGCGGCACCACCTGCTTGAACTGGTCCACGAACACCGGTCGCTCGGGGCGCGGCCCAACGAGGCTCATGTCGCCCAAGAGCACGTTGATGAGTTGCGGCAGCTCGTCGATGGAGGTCTTGCGCAGGAAGGTGCCCAGGGCGGTGCGCCGCGGGTCGTCCTCAGTGGCCCAGACAGGCCCGGTGCTGCTCTCGGCATCGACGCGCATCGATCTGAACTTGAGCATCGGGAAGGGCCGCCCGTCGAGCCCGACGCGCTCCTGGGCATAGAACACTGGGCCCGGGGAGGTGAGCTTGATGAGCAGCGCCGTGAACAGCATAAAGGGCGACAGCGCCGTCAGCCCGACAAAGCTGACGACGATGTCCATGGCACGTTTCAGGGTAAGCTTCCACCCGCGCAGCGCCACGTCGCGCACCGCCAGCAGCGGAAGGCCGTCCAGGTCGCCGATGGTCAACTCCGAGGCGATGATCTGAAACAGGTCCGGGAAGATGCGCACCGAAGCGTGGTGCGTCTCGCAGATAGAGATCATGTCGAGGAGTTGATCGTGCGTCGCCTCGGGCAGGGCGATGACTACGTCCTCCACCTGATTCTCCGCCATGATGCGCCCCAGGTCGGCCTGCGGTCCCAACACCGGCACCCCGGCGATCTCGCGCTCCCCCTCGTGGCCGTTCACGAACCCGATCACCCGATACCCCAGGTGCGGCGACTGGATCGTCTTCTGGTGGATCATGCGGGCTACCTCGCCGGTGCCCACCAACAGCATGCGGTCGGGGTTACGGCTCTGCACAAAGCGCTGCAACATCCCCACGAACACGCGCCCCAGCGTCACGAGCAGTGTGGTCAGCGCCCAGTTGTAGAGGATGAGCCCGCGGGTCAACTCGCGATCCCCCTGGCGGGTGAGGTAGCTCAGCGATGTGGCGATGACGGTGGCGATAGAGACCGACGAGAGGATGGTGTACAGGAGGTCGATGCGCGAGCCGCCGCGGCGCGGGTGGTACAGCCGCATAAAGAACATCGTCGGGATGAGGGTCAGCACCTGGAGGGCGACCAGGTCCAAGTAGTTGGCAAAGGGCCCCAGCACGAGGGGGGTGGGGAAGGGCACGGTGGCCCGCAGCCGGTGCGCCAGGTAAAAGGCCAGGACGGCCATCGCGGCGTCCACAGCCACGGTCAGCACTGCCAGGAGGATGCGCGTTCTCTGAGACATCGTTCAGCCTACGCCGATGCCACTCGCTTGCGCCCGTGAGGGCGCAGGCGGTCGCCCGCCAGCGCAACGGCCCGCATCAGGCCGATGCCGAGGTCGACCATCCAGTTCACCAGAAAGGCGCTTTGCGCGCGATAGTGCTTGTCGTGAAAGATGCGCATGGCATCGTAAAAGGCGTTGATGGCGCGGCGACTGGCCTGCCGGCTGGACGCCCCCTTGACGTGGAGCACCACAACGCCGGGATGGTACACCACGCGCCAGCCAAGCGCCTTGATGCGGTAGCACAGGTCGAGGTCCTCCCCGTACATGAAAAAGGTCTCGTCGAGCAGGCCCGCGGCCTGGAGCGCCTCGCCCCGCATGAGCATAAAGGCGCCCACCACGGCGTCCACATCGGCCTGTTCATCCACGCTCAGGTAGCTCAGGTTGTAGCGCCCAAAGCGTCGACTGCGGGGAAAGAGGCGGCTGAGCCCCGTCAGGCGATAGAACGAAACCTCGGGCGTGGGAAAGCTACGGCGACAGGCACGATCGAAAGCGCCATCTTGCCGCACCAGCTTGGGCCCCACCACGCCCACGTCGGGGTTGGCGTCCATAAAGGCCACCATGCGCGTCAACCCATCGGGCGGGACCACCGTGTCGGGGTTCAGCAACAGCGCATAGCGCGGGGGCGCCGCGACGCCGTCACCGAAACCCACCTCGCGCAGGCCGATGTTGTTGGCAAAAGCATAGCCGCCGTTGCGCCCGGGTTCCCGGACGGTAACCCCGGGAAACGCGCCGCGCACCATCTCGGCGCTGCCATCGGACGAGTTGTTGTCGACCACGATGGTGCGACACGTCAGGCCGCGGCAGGCGTCGGGGAGGGACTGCAGGCAATCGCGGAGGAGATCACGCGTGTTGTAGTTGACGATAACGATCCCCAGATCCAGCACTGGACCCTCCGAGCATGGCCGTGAGTGACCTATTGTACCATCGAGCAGTTTGCCGGGCAATCGTGTGGCGGCACGAGCGGCGACACCCCGCGGCGCGTCCCGCCGGCACCCCTCAGCCTGTGGACGCGCCAACCCCTCCAGCGGTTCCACTACAGCCAGCGACGCGCCCAGGTATTCGTGGGGGTGTGGCGCCAGCGCCACCATAGCCCCACGGGATAGCCCAGCATCTTGGCCACGTCGCCGCCGACGCGAATCACGGGCAGCCAGGCCACGGCCGCCAGCCGATCGCCCCACGAGAGGTCGCGCAGGTGCGGCGCCAGCCTCCGGAAGGGCGTGCGCAGCATTGCGCCCAGGCCGGCCAGCGCCAGGGCGAACCACAGGGGATGGTGCGCGACGCCGAGGGCGATGAGGGCGGGCAGGGCCACCAGGTACGTGCCGTAGCGTATCAGGTGGCGCGCCATCCATAGGTCGGCCTTGCCGTCCCCGCGGGCATAGCGATAGTACTGCCGGTGGAAGGCGCGCAGCGTGGGGCGCGGGCGGAAATGCACCAGCGCGTCGGGCCTCATGACAAAGCGAAAGCCTGCATCGCGCAAGAGAAAGTCAAAGGCCAGGTCCTCGCAATAGTCGAGCCACTCGGGATACCCCCCCACCATCGCCCAGGCGTCGCGACGGAATGCCACCGAGCGCGACGACGGCTGAAAGGTGTCGGGGTCGATCTCGTCGAGGCGAGGGAGCGTCACAGCGCCCAGCGCCTGCTCAAAGAGGGTGTGGGGGTCGGCGACGAAAAAGCCGCTGACGACGTCGGGGGACGAGTCCCCCTCGATGGCGGCTGACCCTTTCTCAGAAGGGGCGAACCCCTTCTCAAAAGGGGCGGTGATCGCCTCCAGCCAGCGGTCCTCCAGGCGCACGCCGGCGTCGACCACGGCGATGATTGGGCCGGCCGCGGCGGCGATGGCGGCGTTGCGGCCGGCGGCGATATTGCAGCCGGGCAGCGCCCAAGCGCGCAGCGGGAGGTCACCGCGCTGGCGGTGGCGCTCCAGGCGCTGCAGGGTATCATCGCGCGAGCCGCCGTCCACGATAATGATCTCATCGGGACGGCGCGTCTGGCGACGGAGCGAGTCGAGCAAGGCGTCGATCGACGCGGACTCGTTATAGACGGTAGCGATCACCGATACCCGGTGTCTCATGCCCCCTCCCCGAGTCACGGCCCCATTATAGGCGCGGCGGAAGGGGTCGGCAATTCCCGAAAGCGGAGGAGACCGGTCGGAAATTGTTGACACACCGGAGGGGGGAACCTATAATCAACCCAATGATCCACGCACCGCGGGCCGGCGCCCCTCGCGATCTCTTGTAGAGTCCGCCCGCCGAGCCTGCCTGTGGAGAGGGGCGCCCCTTGCGGTACCTTGTTGGGTCTGCTCGCCGAGCCTGCCTGTGGAGATGGGTGCCCCTCGCGGTACCTTGTAGGGTCCGCTCGCTGAGCGGACCGTCGCGCTACGACGCGTGTGCTTCGCTCGCCGGAGGCAGCCGCGCCCTTCCGGGCGCAGCCACGGCCGGAGCGCCGCCGTCCCGGCGGCAGGGTGCTGCGCGTATTACCTGCGGTTCCGGGCCCTATGGCCCGGCGCTGCTGCGAGATGATCTGTCGTTCCGAGCCCAGCGAGGAACCTCGACCTACGTGGCGCAACTCCCCCTCGCGCGGAGCGGGCGATGCGTCCCACGTCTCACGGAGAATAGGAAATGGCGGTAAAGCCGATCGTAACGGCGGAGGACCCGCGCCTCCGCACCAAGTCCAAAAAGGTCACCCAGTTTGGCGACAGCCTCAAGGCGCTCGTCGAGGACATGTTCGACTCGATGTACGCCGCGAACGGACTGGGCCTGGCGGCGCCCCAGATCGGGGTGATGCAGCGCGTGCTCGTCATCGAGATGCCGGCCGAGTACGACGAGGACGACCGGGAGGTGGAGCCGGCGCGGCGCTATGTGCTGGTGAACCCCGAGATCGTCAAGATGCGGGGCGAGGAAGAGATGGACGAGGGATGCCTGTCGGTGCCCGGCTATCGCGGCCTCGTCAAGCGCGCCACCCAGGTGACCATCAAGGGGCAGGATCTGCGGGGCAAGCAGGTGCGCTATCGCGGTGAGGACCTGCTGGCGCAGGCGTTCCAGCACGAACTGGACCACCTGGACGGCGTCCTCTACCTCGACCGGCTGGAGAGCCCAGACAAGCTCTTCCCCGTGAGCGCCACCGAGGCCGAATCGGAAGAGGCCGAGTCCGAGACCGCCGGCTGAGGCCGCGGCGCCGGAGCATAAAGATCGAGGGGGAGCCCCGAGGGGCTCCCCCTCTTGATGTCCCTGCCCGATCTGCGAGTAATCGTCACCCTTTGGGCGGTAGGAGCGCCAGCAGGTCGGCGGCATTGTCGAGAATGAGGTGCGCGCCGGCGCGCTGCAACTCGTCGCGCATCGCAAAGCCGGAGAGAACCCCCACCGCCACGGCGCCGGCACGCCGCGCCGCACGCACATCCATGGTGGTGTCGCCCACCATCAGGCAGCACGATGGCTCCACCTGCAAGAGCTGCGCCGCCCGCCGCACGGGAGCGGGATGCGGCTTCATGCGCCACACGTCTTGCCGCGTCACCACCACAGAAAAGTAGCGCTCCAGCCCCTGCTGCACCAGGAAAGAGAGCGCCTCCGGGCGAGCGCGCGTGGTCACCACCGCCAGCCGATAGCGCCCGTCGAGGGAGGTCAGCAGCTCGCGCGTGCCCTCCACCAGCACCGACGCGCCGCGCACGGCCACCCCCTTGGAGCGGCGCACCCGGTCGGCTAGGCTGCGGATTACCCCTTCGAGGCCGAGCCGCTCGGCGGTGGACACGGCATAGTTCGAGGGCCCCTCGAGGGCCATGACGAGATCGCGCCCCAGCCGATCACTATCGAGGCGTGGGCTCAGCCGTCGCAGGAAGGTCAGCCGTTGACCCATCAGCCGCGCCCAGCGGTTGTCGGTCTTGACGAGGGTACCATCGAGGTCAAAGAGGATCGCCTCGATAGCGCTCAGGTCGACAGGGGGTAGCGTCGTGCCCATGTACATCCTATCGCGAGCCGCCGCTCACTTGAAGCGGCGGGCCAGTTCCGACTCGATATCGGCCCAGGTGAGGCCCTGAGACGAAAGCAGCACCAACAGGTGGTAGAGCAGGTCGGCCGTCTCGTACACCAGGCGCTCCTTGCTCTCCATAGCCCCGGCCACGACCACCTCGGTGGCCTCCTCGCCAACCTTTTTCAGCATCTCGGCCTTGCCCGCGGCGAGCAGGCGATTGGTGTACGAGCCCTCACGGGGATTGGTAATGCGATCCTGGATGGTCGTGGTGAGGGTGGAAATCACGTCGCTCATGGCTACTCCTTCGACGGCGCCGCCAGGGCGCGGTAGAAACAGGTACGCTCGCCGGTGTGACAGGCAGGGCCGGCCGGGTCGACGCGCAGCAACAAGGTATCGGCGTCACAGTCCACGCGCACCTCGCGGATGCGTTGTACGTTGCCCGAGGTCTCGCCCTTGTGCCACAGGGCCCGGCGGCTTCGGCTCCAGAACCAGGCCTCGCCGGTGGCGAGGCAGCGCTCCAACGCCTCGCGGTTCATATAGGCCACCATCAGCACCTCGCCGGTGCGCGCGTCCTGCACCACCGCCGGCAGGAGGCCGTTGGTGTCCCAGGCAAGGTCATCAGGCTGGACGGATCGGTCATCGGGCATGTCGCCATACTCCATAGAGCGCGAGCAGCCTACGCCGCCAGGGTTCGCGGCTCCGCTAACAGTGCAGTGACGCCTGTACTCATCTCATTACGTCTGAAGTCAGTCTACCAGAACGAATGAACTCGTTACTACATAGAATCCATGGCGCTTTATCTACGTAGTGACGGCTTGCTTTCCAGCCGCTGCAGCGAATCCATCGGAACGTATGAATTCGTCACTACGTACTGTAAACGCTCTCCTATCTGTGTAGTAACGACTTCAATCGTTTCCTTAACCACTCGAGCGGATCCACCGGAACGAATGAATTCGTCACTACATATAGCCTATTGTATCTCACCCCTGTAGTGGAGACTGGTCCTTTTTGCTGCGAAAATCAGCATTCTATCAGCGTAATCTGCGTACCATCCTACTACCGTCTCACAGGCACGCCGCGGTCGGCGAGATAGTCCTTTACGTCCGAGACGGACAGCTCGCGGAAATGGAACAGCGACGCTGCCAGCGCGGCGCTGGCGCCGCCAAAGGTCACCGCCTCGTAAAAGTGCTCCAGCGTCCCCGCCCCGCCCGAGGCGATCACGGGAATCGACACGGCCGCCGCGACCTCGCGCGTGATGGCGATATCGTAGCCGTCCTTGGTGCCGTCGCGGTCCATGCTGGTGAGCAGGATCTCGCCGGCGCCGCGCGCCTCGACCTCGCGCGCCCAGGCGACGGCCTCCTTGCCGGTGGGCTCGCGCCCGCCGTTGATATAGACGCCATAGCTCCCATCCTGCTCTCGCTTGACGTCGATGGCCACGACGATGCACTGCGACCCAAAGCGTCGCGCGCCCTCGTCGATCAGGTCGGGGGTACGCACCGCGGCGCTGTTGATGGAGGTCTTGTCGGCGCCGGCCAGCAGGATCTGCCGCAGGTCCTCGACGGTGCGCAGGCCGCCCCCCACGGTGAAGGGGATGTCGATGGCGTCGGCCACCCGTCGCACCATGTCGACCACGATGTCGCGCCCCTCATGCGAGGCGGTGATGTCGAGAAACACGAGTTCGTCGGCGCGCTCCCGGCTATAGGCCGTGGCGTGCTCCACCGGATCGCCCGCGTCGCGCAGCTCCAGGAAATTGACCCCCTTGACGACGCGGCCGTTCATCACATCGAGACAGGGTATCACCCGCTTGGCCAGCATGTTCGTCTCCTCTCGCGATAAGCACTATCTCGCCACGGCCAACGCCTCGGGGAGGCGGATCGCCCCCCGGTAGAGCGCCATGCCGATGATCACACCCGCGATCCCCTCGTCCTCCCGCGCCTTCAGGGCGCGCACGTCGTCCAGCGATGCCACGCCGCCCGAGGCGATGACCTGCAGCCCCGAGGCGCGCGCCAGGCCGACGGTGCCCTCGACGTTGACGCCCACCAACATCCCATCGCGCCCGACGTCGGTGTAGATGGCGTGCCGGACGCCCAGCGCCGCCATGCGGGCGGCCAATTCCGGCGCCGTGGTCTCGGCGGCCTCGGTCCACCCCTGCACCGTCACGCGGCCGTCGCGGGCATCGATGCCCACCGCCACGCGCTCGGCGCCGTGCTGCGCCACGGCCTCGGCCACCACCTCCGGCTGCCGCACGGCCACGGTCCCCAGGATGACGCGCGCCACGCCCAGCCCCAGGAGGCGGGCGACGTCCTCCAGGGAGCGCACGCCGCCGCCGAACTGCACCGGCGCCGGCACGACGCGCAGGATGCGTTCCAGCGCTGCCAGGTTGGGAGAGTCCGCACCGACCTCGCCCAGGGCGCCGTCCAGGTTCACCACGTGAAGCCACGCGGCGCCCTCATCCACCCAGCGGCGCGCCGCGTCGGCGGGGTCGTCGGCGAACACCGTCTCGGCGGCGAAATCGCCCTGGCGCAGGCGGACGCAGCGCCCCCCGCGCATGTCGATGGCGGGATAGACGATCACGACTCACCGTCCATCAGGCCCGCCTCGACGAGAAAGTTGCGCAAGATGGCGCGGCCTACGTCCTGGCTCTTCTCTGGGTGGAACTGGATACCGTACAGGTTGCCGCGCGCCACGGCCGAGGCGAATTCGCCGCCATACTCCGTCGTGCCCGCCACCACGCTCGGGTCGCGCGGATCGACATAATACGAATGCACGAAATAGGCGTGGCTTTGGTTGGGGATGCCACGCCAGAGGGGCACCGTGCGAACCTGCTGGATCTGGTTCCACCCCATGTGCGGCACGGGGAGTCCCGGCGGGAAACGGCGCACGCGCCCCTCGAGGACGCCCAGGCCCCGGTGTTCGCCCATCTCCTCGCTCACCTCGAAGAGGAGCTGCAGCCCGACGCAGATACCCAGGAAAGGCGTGCCACCCTTCGCGGCGTCGGTGAGGGTGGCCTCCAGGCCCAAAGCGCGGATGCTGGCGATGGCATCGCCAAAGGCGCCCACCCCCGGCAGGACGATGGCGCGGGCGCCACGGATGGCGTCGGCCTCGGCCGTGACCTCGGCCTCAACGCCCAACCGGCGGAACGCCATATAGACGTTGCGCAGGTTGCCCACGCCATAGTCGACGATAGTCAGCATCGCTAGAGCACCCCTTTGGTCGAGGGCACGCCGCCCCGGCGCGGGTCGAGGCGTACCGCCTCGCCGAGGGCGCGGCCCAACGCCTTGAATACCGCCTCGATGATGTGGTGGCTGTTGCCGCCGGCCAGCAGGCGCACGTGGAGCGTCAGCCCGGCGTGGGTAGCCAGCGCCCGCAGGAACTCGGGCACCAGTTCGGTGTCAAAGGCGCCCACGCTGGCGGATGGAATGGCCACGTCGTACGCCAGGAGGGGCCGCCCGGAAAAGTCGAGGGCCACCAGCGCCAGCGCCTCGTCCATCGGGAGGAGACGCTGCCCATAGCGCGCGATGCCGGCCTTGTCGCCCAGGGCCTGGTGCAGCGCATGGCCGAGGACGATGCCCACGTCCTCGACGGAATGGTGGGCGTCGATGTGCGTGTCGCCCCGGCAGGTCAGTTCCAGGTCCAGCGGGGCGTGCAGCGCCACGTGGGCCAGCATGTGGTCCAGAAAGGGCACACCCGTGTCGATGCGGTGCTCGCCCGACCCGTCCAGGTTCAGGCGCAGGCGGACATCGGTCTCGGCGGTGACGCGGGACACCTCACAGGTGCGTTCGTTTGCCATGGTGGACCCCTTTCGAAGCCTGTCCGATGGTACGCTGATTCCGCTGATCGGACGCTGATCTTCGCTGGTTTTTCAGATTCTATGCCTGTACATGTCAGACGCCAGATGAACGGCACACTTCGGTGCGCGATCATCATCCCCTGTCCGATCAGCGGAGATCAGCGATCCATCTGCGAGATCAGCGTACCATTCCCCTCTCAGACGGAACGTAACGCCATCAGGAGCGACTCGTTCTGCATCGCCGTGCCGACGGTGATCCGGACGTAATCCTGCATGTCGCCGCCATAGTAGCGCAGCATGATGCCGCGCTTTTCGACGGCGCGCCGCACCGTGTTGATGGAGACGCTGCGGACGCGGCAGAGGACGAAATTCGCCTGGCTGTCGAACACACGCAGGAAAGAAAAGCCGCGCAGCCTGGCGATCAGTTTCTCGCGCTCGGCGACGATGCGGGCGACGGTGGCCTGCGCCTCGTCGATGTCCTCCAGCGTGCTGAGCGCGGCCGCCTGGGCCAGGCCGTTCACGTTGTAGGGCGATTTAAGCTTCCAAAGGGCAGGCATGAGCGCCTCGGGAAAGACGCCATAGCCGACCCGCAGCCCCGCCAGCCCCGCCCACTTGCTAAAGGTGCGCAGCACGATGAGGTTGTTGTACCGGGACGTCAGGCCGACCCGCGACGCGCTGGCGAACTCGACGTAGGCCTCGTCCAGCACCAGAACGATGGGGAGCTGGATCAGCCGCTCGAACTCGGTGTTCGTCAGTAGTTGGCCGTCCGGGTTATTGGGCGAGGCGAGAAACAGCAGCCTGGGCTGTGGGTCCCGGGCGCACATCGCCTCGATGGCGCTCAAGTCCGTCCGGAAGGAATCCAGCCGCGGCACGCGCCGTACCCGCAGGTCGTGGCTGATGCCGTAAAAGCCGTACATGGAAAAGGAGGGGGGACAATCGATCACCTGGGCGATGCCGCCCCCCAGCGGCGACGGGCGGAAGAGGCGCATGATGAGGTCGATCAGCTCGTCGGAGCCGTTGCCCACCATAATGCGGGCGGGGTCCACGTCGAGGTACGCCCCGATCGCTTGGCGCAGCCGCCGACTGATGGCGTCGGGATAGCGATGGTACTCGCTATAGCCGTTGAGGAGCGCCATGGTGCGACGCGTGGGCCCGTAGGGGTTCTCGTTGGCATCGAGTTTGATGAGCTGTCCCACGGGGACACCCAGGCGCTGGGCCACCTCCTCCACCGTCTCGGGAGCATACTCTTCCAGCTCCTCGACGCGTCGCGCGATGAGGGCGGCCGGATCGAGGGTCGGGGTCGCGTTGGTCGGACGCCTCCATGTGGCCATCAGGGAGCCTCCCTTCCGTCCAGGTAATCTTGGCGCAGGCGCATGGCGCGCGCGTGGCCCGTCAGCCCCTCCTCCTCGGCCAGGGTGATGCCGGCGCCGCTCACACGACGCGCCGTGGCCGGGCCCACGCCGAACACGCTGGTGATCTTGCAGAAATCCCACACGTTGACGGGCGACGAAAAGCGCGCCGTCCGCCCGGTGGGCATGATGTGGCTGGGTCCGACGACGTAATCGCCCAGCGCCTCGGACGACAGCTCGCCCACGAACACGCCGCCGGCGTTCCTCACCCGGCCGACCAGGTCCCACGGGCTGGCCGTTAGCAGGCAGAGGTGCTCCGGGGCATAGGCGTTGGCCAGGTCGAGGGCCGTCTCCAAGTCGGGCACGACGGCGATGCCGCCGCGGGCCTCCAGGGAGGCGAGGATGGTGTCCCGCCGCTCGAGGGTCGCCAGCTGGCGCGCGACCTCGTCGCGCACGCGCCGCGCCAGGGCCTCCGACGTCGTCACCAGGAGCGCCGAGGCCAGGGGGTCATGCTCCGCCTGGGCGATCATATCGGCGGCCACAAAAGCGGGGTTGGCGCTTTCGTCGGCCACCAGCAGCGTCTCGGTGGGGCCGGGGAGTTGGTCGATATCCACGGCGCCGAACACGCGCCGCTTGGCGAGCACCACGAAAATGTTGCCGGGCCCGAGGATCTTGTCGACGCGCGGCACCGACTCGGTGCCGTAGGCCAGGGCGGCGATGGCCTGGGCGCCCCCCATGGCATAGACCTCGCGCACCCCCGCAACGTGGGCGGCGGCCAGGATGGTGTCGTTCAGGCGGCCGTCGCGGGGCGGGGTGGCCACCACCACCTGCTCCACGCCCGCCACCCGCGCCGGGACGGCCGCCATGAGGAGCGAGGAGGGGTAGGGCGCCGTGCCGTTGGGGGCATAGATGCCCACCCGCTCCAGCGGGCGCACGATCTGCCCCAGCGCGCCGCCGTCCTCGTCCCAATCGAGCCAGGAATTGCGTGGCTGGCGCCGGTGAAAGGCCTCGATGCGCGCCGCGGCCAGCTCCAGCGCCTCGCGCAGTTCGGGGCGGGTGGCGCGCCACGCCTCGGCGATGTGCTCCTGGGGCACGCGCAGCGCTTCGAGTTCGGCGCCGTCGATGCGCCGGGAATAGTCGAGCACGGCGGCGTCCCCCCGTGCCCGCACGTCATCGAGGATGCGCGCCACCACCTGATCGGGCGTCAGCGCCTCGCCAAAGATGGCGCGGATGCCGGCCGCCAGGGAGGGCGGCGCCTCGTACTCTTCCAGCGGCTGGCGGCGCAGGATGGTGCGCCGCGCCTCGTCGGCGCCGTATACAATGTGCAAGGTCGGCGCGCTGCTTTTAGTTCGAGACTCCATCAACGTACCTCCGCGGCGGCCTGGCGTCGGGCGACCTCCGCCGCCAGCCGGGCGATGATCTCGCGCATGGCCACGTGGCGCAGGCGGTGGCTGGCGCGGTTGACCACCAGGGTGGCCTGTGACTCCATGATGGTGGCGAGGACCACCAGCCCGTTCTCACGCAGCGTCCGCCCGGTGTCCACCAAGTCGATGAGCAGGTCGGCGAGCCCCACAGCGGGGGCCAGCTCCACCGAGCCGCTCAGGGGGATGATCTCCGCCGACAGGCCGCGTTGCTGTAGGTATTCGCGCGACAAGCGCGGGTACTTGCTGGCGATGCGCACGCCCGTTTCCAGGCGCAGGTTGCGATCCCGCGCCTCGGCTGGGCCCGCCAGCACGAGCCGGCAGCGGCCGAACCCGAGCCCCAGCGGCTCGTACAGGTCGCGGCTCCCCTCGCGCAGCACGTCCTGCCCCACGATCCCCAGGTCCGCCGCGCCGTACTCTACATAGATGGGCACATCGGCGGGCTTGGCGAGGATGAAGCGAAAGGCGCCGCTGGCATCGTCGAACACCAGCTTGCGCCCCGAGGAGGCCTCGGGATCGCAAGGATAGCCGACGGCGGCAAAGAGATCCAGGGCATCGTCCTGCATGCGCCCCTTGGGCAGGGCGACGATCAAGGGGTCCATGTGACGATCTCCTTCTCCAACTCACCGCGGCTCATGGTGCGCGCCCCATCCGGCTCGATGAGGGTATAGCCTCCGCCCGAAGCGGCGATGATGTGCCGCGCGCCACACTCGCGCCCGTAGGCGATCAGGGCGTCGCCCGTGCGCCCCACGACGTCCATCTCGACGCGCAGCCCGCGCCCCCGTGCGAGCGCCGCCAGGCGATGCGCCTCGGGGTCGGAGCACCCCTGCACCACCACGTGGGGGGCGATGGCGCAGCGCGCCCGAGCAACGAGCATACACCGCTCCAGGCCGAGGGCAAAACCCACCGCAGGCAGATCGGCGCCGAAATGCGAAACCAAGCCATCGTAGCGACCGCCGCTGCAGATGTCGAATCCTAGTCCGGCGGCGTAGCCGTGGAAGGTGATACCGGTGTAGTAGGCCATGCTGCGGACCTCGCCCAAGTCCAGGGTGACGCGATCGGCCACCCCCGCGCGATCGAGCAGCTCGTACACCGCCGCCAACTGGTCCACGGCTGCGGTGGCCTCGGCGTTCGTCGCCAGGCGGCGCGCCTCGTCGAGCACGGCGGCGTCGCCATAGAGGTGCGGGATGGCGGCGACGGCCTCGGCGGTGCGCCCGCCGATCTGGAGGTCATCGAGGACGCCGCGCAGATCTACGTCGTTCTTGCGGTTCACGGCCCCCTCGATGCGGCGCAGGTCGCCGTTCTCCAAGCGAGGATCGCCCAGAGCCTCGCCGCCCAGGCCGGCCAGGATCGCCTTGAGGAACGCCACCTGGCCGAGGTTGATCTGGAAGCGCGGCACCTCCATGGCATCCAGGGCGCCGACGGCCACCGCCACCACCTCGGCGTCGGCCTCGGCCGTGCCGGCGCCCACGAGTTCGATGCCGGCCTGGGTGAACTCGCGCCGCCGCCCCGCCTGGGGCTCCTCATCGTAGCGAAAGACGCTGCCCAGATAGTAGAAGCGCAGGGGCAGCGTCTGGTCATACAGCCGCGTGCCGATGACGCGCGCCGTGGGGACGGTCATGTCGGGGCGCAGCGCCAGGATGTGGCCCTCCCGGTCAAAGAAGCGGTACATCTCTTCCTCGAGCTGAGGGCTGGCCTCGGTCGAGAGGGTGGCATAGTACTCGAACGTCGGCGGGATGATGCGCTGATAGCCCCAGCCGCGGAAGGTATCCTGCAGGCGGGTCTCCAGCTCGGTCTTGACGGCGGCCTGTTCGTAGAACAGGTCGGCCAGGCCGTGGGGCAATTGCCTTGCCTGTGAGCGCGCGTCACTGATCATGGGCGGGTTCCTTCGGGTAACAAAAAAGACCGGTTCCGAGGAACAGGTCTCTTGCGGTGAGCCGGCTTACTCTGCTACGGTGCAGGGCAAACACTCACCTACCGTCGATGGTGATGGATGGCCGGAACCACAACGACACGCGCGACCACGTCGCGGTCACTCTCGCCTGGCATGCGTCCGGTGTTGCGGTTCATCGGCAGTTCTCCCACCTCTCTGGGGCGGATGATAGCACAGGGGGAAAAGGGTGTCAATTCGCGAAGCGCAAGAGGCGCTTGACGTGCCACTGGGCACAGATATCATCGGCTCTGCCCACTTGGCCCACGATCCATTGTGCTAATATCACCATTATGTTATAATCGAGACACAATATGCCAGATGCTCCTGAATGGTCGATCGAGTTCTTTATCGATGATCGTGGCAGCAGTCCTGTCGAGGAGTTCCTGAAGGAACTGCAGCCCAAGGAGCGGGCGGCGATGCTGCGTACGATCCGGCTCCTCCGATCGTACGGAGTTCAGTTGCCGATGCCCTACGCGCGGCAGGTCGTCGGCCCCATCTGGGAGCTACGAGCCGGCGCCGGTCGCGTGTTTTACTTTGTGTTCCACGGTCAACGATGCATCCTGCTGCACGCCTACCGCAAGAAGACGCAGCAGACTCCGACACAAGAGATCGACACGGCTCGACGCCGGCGGGAGACCTGGCTAAGGAGAGAGTACGATGCCTAACAAGGTACGTCGCTTCGAGGATGTCGAAGCGGACCTGCTAAAGGACCCGGAGACTCGCGCCGCCTATGATGCCCTGGAGACCGCCTACCAAGTCGCCTGTCGTCGCATCGAAAGGGGCCTCACGCAGGCCCAACTCGCGGAAAAGGTCGGCACGCGACAGTCGAGCATCGCGCGGTTGGAGGCCGGGGGACGCGATCCCAGCGTTTCCTACCTGCGCCGGGTGGCGACTGCGCTGGATTGCCGCCTGGAGATTCGCCTCGTGCCCTCCGACAAAGCGGATGCCGGGCTAGGGCCTGATGCTGACGACTGCCTGAAGAAGGACGAGGCTGGCAGCGGGAATGGCGGTGCGCCCGCCCAGTAGATGAACCGGATGGCTCGCCAGGCGCGATTCACCGCGTCGCGCCGCCCCTTGACGTCCCCCCACCCCCCGCTATAATCCAGACCTATCCCGTCTGATTCGATAGTTACGGGTAGGAGGTCGAGCCATGAGAGCGGTTACCCGCCGTCAGGTCCTCCTCGGGTCGGCGGCCGCGACCCTGTCGGCCCTGGTGGGCGCCTGCGCGCCGCGGGCGGTCGCCACGCCCACGCTGCCGGCGCCCACGTCCGCAGTAACAGCTGAGACGCACCCCACCGAGTCGCCCCCAACCCCCGCGCCCGCAACTACGGCAACCGCAACCGCGGCAACCGCAACCGCGGCAACCGCCGACGCGCCCACCGCACCGCCGCCCACCGCGCCCCCAACATCCGCCGCCAAGGAGCCCTCCCCGACGCCGCTGGGGGCAGCCGACATGGCCGTGGTGCGCGGGGCCGACCCCGCCGCTACGGGCGCGGTCGCGGCCGCCACCGAGCGCGCCCTGGCCGCCATCGGGGGGATCGAGCGCTTTGTGAAGCCGGGCTATGACGTCATCATCAAGCCGAACATCTGCAACGCCAACCACGGCCCCGAGTACGCCTCCACCACCAATCCCGAGGTGGTGGCCGCCCTGGTGCGCATGTGCCTCGGCGCGGGCGCCAAGCGCGTGCGCGCCATGGACTATCCCTTCTCCGGCACCGCCGCCAGGGCGTACGTCACGTCGGGGATCGAGGAGGCGATGCGCGCCGCCGGCGGCGAGATGGAAGTCATGGCGCCCATGGCCTACGTCGAAGCCGACATCCCCGAGGGGCAGGACATCAAGCGCTGGCCGTTCTACCAGCCGATCCTCGAGGCCGACCTGGTGATCAACGTGCCCATCGCCAAGCACCACAGCCTGGCGCGGCTGACGCTGGCCGGCAAGAACCTGCTGGGCGTCATCGACAATCGCAGCGCCATCCATCGCAACATGGGCGCGCGCATCGCCGACCTGGCCTCCCTCGTCCGCCCGCAACTGACGGTGATGGACGCCGTGCGCATCCTGATGGCCAATGGCCCCACCGGCGGGAACCTCAACGACGTCAAGCAGATAGAGACCGTCATCGCCGGCGCGGACTGGGTGGCGGTGGATGCCTACGCCACGTCGCTCTTTGGGCTGCGGCCCGAGGACGTCTCGTACATCGCCGCGGCCGCCGAGCGTGGCCTGGGCACCACCGACCTGGACAGCATGGAGGTCGCCGAGCTGGACCTGGGCGGAATGGCGTACATTCCGCGGCAACACCCATGACATTCCGCCACTGGCGGCGGGCACGGCAGGCCGTGCAGGCGCTGTCGTTCCTGGCGTTCACCCTGGCCGTGATCCTGACGCTGCGCGACGCCCCGGCGACACTCTCCGCCGCCACGATGATGCGCCTCGACCCCCTGGCGGCCTCGACGGCCATGATCGCCGCCCGGCGCTGGCTTCCTCGGCTGGTGCCGGCGTTCCTCCTGCTGGGACTGTCGCTGGTGGTGGGGCGCGCCTGGTGTGGCTGGCTCTGCCCGCTGGGGACGCTCAGCGATTGGTTCGCGCCGACGAGGCGACGCTCCCCCTCACCCCCGGCCCTCGCCCCAGAGTACTGGGGTTCTCCCCGGAGTACCGGGGCGAGGGAGCCGGCCCGTGCGGCGACGGATCTACCTCCTCTCCCTGTGCTCGGCGAGAGAGCGGGGGCCAGGGGGCCGGCCCACACGGCGGCTGATCTGCCCCCTCTCCCTGTACTCGGGGAGAACCCCAGTACTCTGGGGCGAGGGCCGGGGGTGAGGGGGAGTGCGGCGCGCGGCGCCAAGTACGGGCTGCTGTTCGTCATCGCCTTTGCGGCGCTGTGGGGCAACCTGACGCTGCTGGTGCTCGACCCGCTGACGCTGTTCATCCGTGGCATCGCGACGCTGGCGCTGCCGGGCCTCACGTGGTTCGTCACCCAGGCGGAGACGGCGCTGTACCGCGTTGCCCCGCTCCGCGGAGCGCTGCTGGCGTTCGACCGGGCGCTGCGCGGCACGGTGCTGAGCTACGAACAGCCCTTCTATGGGGGGCTGCTCCTCGCCGCGCTGCTCGGCGGCATCCTGGCGTTCGGGCTGGTGGCGCGACGCGCCTGGTGCCGCTACCTCTGCCCACTGGGGGCAGCCTACAGTCTCACAGCGCGGGCGTCGTGGCTCAAGCGACGCGTCTCGGACGCCTGCGTGGCCTGCGGCGCCTGCGCGCGAGCCTGCTCCATGGCCACCATCGATCCCGCCAGGGGATACGCCAGCGACGGCGGCGAGTGCATCCTGTGCCTGGACTGCGCGGACGCCTGCCCCAAGGGGGCCATCACCTTCGAAGGGTCGTGGAGCGTCGACAGGGGCTACGCCTACGACCCCTCCCGCCGACAGGCGCTGGGCGCGCTGGGGATCAGCCTGGCGGGGCTGGCGCTGCTAAAGATCGCGCCATCAAACCACCACCCCGATGCCCACCGGCTGCGGCCGCCCGGCGCCGACGAGGCCCAACTCCTCGCGGCGTGCGTGCGCTGCGGGGCCTGTCTGCGCGTCTGCCCCACCCACGGCCTGCAGCCCAGCCTCACCGAGGCGGGCCTCGAGGGACTTTGGACTCCGATCCTCGTGCCGCGCCTGGGAGCGTGCGACTATTCCTGCACGGCGTGCGGCGAGGCATGCCCCACCGGCGCCATCCCGCCCCTCGTGCTGGACGCAAAGCGCCTGACGGCCATCGGCAAGGCATACGTGGATCCGGCACGCTGCATCCCCTGGTCGGGGCGCGCCGAGTGCATCGTGTGCGAAGAGATGTGCCCCCTCCCGCAGAAGGCGATCACACTCGAAATAGTACGAGCGGAGGATGTGACGGGAGCGGTGCGCGAACTGCAGGCGCCGGTGGTGGATCATGAGCGCTGCATTGGCTGCGGCATGTGCGAGAACATGTGCCCGGTGAACGGCGAGGCGGCCATCCGCATCATCGTCGACCCCATGGGGTGAGGGCCTGTATGAGGAGGTCCGATGGTACGCAGATGACGCAGATGCTGCGCAGGTTTCCGCTGGTCTATCGATAGGGCGCGCACGTCGGTGCCGGATGCTGCGGCCTTGCACTGCGCCACCGGTAGGGCGCGCACCCTGTGCCGGATGCTACGGCCTTTCGCCAGCCACCGGTAGGGCGCGCACCCTGTGCCGGATGCTACGGCCTTTCGCCAGCCACCTGTAGGGCGCGCACCCTGTGCCGGATGCTACGGCCTTTCGCCAGCCACCTGTAGGGCGC
>ENA-UOUL01002573-UOUL01002573.1-bioreactor-metagenome-genome-assembly--contig:-NODE-2573-length-20791-cov-5.415033_pt1 | contig 20791 bp, 18 predicted proteins | sample MGYA00249838_ERZ747220 | MGnify/ENA primary metagenome ERZ747220 (study PRJEB28778, sample SAMN05720191) | bioreactor metagenome | isolation source: Anaerobic biogas reactor | place: USA:Washington...
CCTCCCCCCGGGTGCCATCCTGCCAGCGGGGGCTGGGGGCGTGGATGACATGGGCGGCGGGCAGCAGGTAGCCGGGGGTCAGGCTGGCCTGCGCCACCGGGCAGCGCCCCAGCAGCGCGCAGGCCCGGGCCAGCTCGGGCCCGGCGGCGGCAAAGATGGCGCCGCTGGCGCCGCCATCCCCGGGCAGCATGCTCTGGGGCGTGGGGCTGACCACCGCGTCCACCTGCATGCGGCTGATGTCCTGGCGTACAATCAGATAAGGCATGGATACCTCCGGGCGATTAACCTGTGATGGATTCATTGTATCACATCATTGCTTTGGCAGGAAATGCACCAAATCCCCACTTAAACGCGAAAAAATGGCTGCATATTGACACCCATCCCCATAATGGCTATGATATCCGCATGAAAAAGGGAAATGAAACGCAACTTGCCCCCCAGGTACAGCACAGGATGCTGCAGCGGGGCGACCTGCTTACGCTGGATGGCCGGCTGATGGAGGCCGGCTGGGCGACCAGCCTGCTCAAGCGCTACGACCGCGCCATGATCCGCGCGCCCAAGTGGCGCATCAAGGAATGGGATTATTACCTGATCGCCAATGATTTTGCCGCACTGGCCCTGACGGTGGCCGACAATGGCTACATGGGGCTGGACAGCGTGAGCCTGATGAACTTTGAACAGCCTGCCCAGCGCACCGTCACCCGCATGACGCCGCTGCCCATGGGCAAAAAGGGATTGCCTGCCGACGGCGGGGCCGGCGTGGTGCGCGCCCGGGGCAAGCAGTACGAGCTCACCTTCCGCAAGGAGGGCGCGCAGCGCCACCTGTATGGGCATGTGTACGACTTTGGCGGAGAGCGCAAGCCATTGTTGTTTGACATCATATTGCACGAGCCGCCGGGCGACAGCATGGTCATCGCCACGCCCTTTGCGGGCAAGCCGCAGCACTTTTACTACAACCAGAAGATCAGCTGCCTGCCGGCCGAGGGACGCTGCATCTACGATGGGCAGGAGCATGTGTTTTCCTCAGCCACATCCTTTGGCGTGCTGGATTGGGGGCGCGGCGTATGGCCTTGGCGCAGCACCTGGTACTGGGCATCGGCCTCGGGGGTGGCGATGGGCTTTCGCTTTGGCCTCAATCTGGGGTACGGCTTTGGCGACACGCAGGCCGCCACCGAAAACATGCTCTTCTTTGACGGCAAGGCGCACAAGCTGGGCCGGGTTGCCTTTGGCATCCCCATGAAAGATGGGCGTGAGGACTGGATGAGCCCCTGGCATATCCGGGACGATCAGGGCCGCCTGGACCTGCAATTTGTGCCCATCATAGACCGCAGCGCCCATACATCGGCTCTGCTGATTGCCACCGACCAGCACCAGGTGTTTGGGCGCTTCAGCGGCCGGGCGGTGCTGGACGACGGCTGCGCGGTGGATGTGGTCAACCTGATCGGCTTTGCCGAAAAGGTGCGCAACCGGTTTTAACCTGTCTGCTCCCGGCGGCGGTCCCTCGCCGCCTTTGAGAAGGCGCAGCCGCAGTAGTCCTGCCGGTAGATGCCGTATGCATGGCTTAGCTCGGTGGAACGCAGGTATCCGCCGCGCTTTTTAAAATCGCTGTTGAGGAAGGGGATGCCCTCTTCCCCGCCAATCTGTTCGCCCAGGGCGTTGAGCAGCGCCGCGTTTTTGAGCGGGCTGATGGTCAGCGTGGTGGTAAAATAGTCATACCCATGTTGGGCCGCGTAGCGGGCCGCCTGCCGCAGGCGCAGGGCAAAGCATCGCTGGCAGCGCGCCCCGCCTTCCGGCTCCTGCTCCAGGCCGCGTATGGCGGCAAGGTAGGCATCCGGATCGTAGGGCAGGATCACGGCCTCATCAGCCAGGCCGCTGCGGGCGGTAAAATCCTGCAGCTCCCGGGCGCGCAGGTCGTGCTCGGCGGCGGTGTCGATGTTTGGGTTGTAATAATACACCGTGATGTCAAAGGCCTGGTGCAGCCGCTCCATCGCGGCCGTGCTGCACGGCGCGCAGCAGCAGTGCAGCAGCAATTTGGGCCGCGGGCCATCCTTGGGCAGGCGGTCGATGAGCGCCTGCATCAGCGCGTCATAGTTGGCGCGGGGCATACATCCTCCTTGGGGCCAAAGTCGATGGCTTGATTTTACCACATGCCCGGCAAAGCAGCAAAAGCATGCATGAAAAGGACGCGCAAACCCGTTGTATTTGCAGACGGTGATTGTATCCCGTATCGCGCGGGTATAATCTGTCCAGAACAGTGCAACCATTTTGGCAAGCAAAGCGAGGTTTTGGTTATGAAGCGTTCCTGGAGCCTTCGGGCAGCCCTCAGCCTGCTGCTGGCACTCACCCTGCTGACGGGTGTCAGGCCGGCGCTGGCCGATGGCATCAACATCATCGGCACGGTCACGGTGACCAACTCCTCCTACGTCAACGTGCGCACCGGCGGGGCCACGACCTACCCCGTGGTGACCACGGTGCTGCCCGGGTCCATCTACCCCTGCATCGGCACCGCGCCCACGGGCTGGTATGAGATATTGCTGGACAACGGGCAAACGGGCTTCGTGTCCAACAACCTTACCAGCTTTGCCCCGGGCGGCGCCGGGCAGCTGCCCGGCGGGCAGGATACCGGCGCCATCCGCAAGACCATTTCCGTCACCTACCGCACCGAGGCCGGGGCCACGTTGGCCACCGACTATGTCACGCTGCTGTATGGCGTCAACATCGTGCCGGCCAACGACGGCAAGGTGCCTGCCGGCTACACGCTGGTCTCCACCCGCCGCGTCACCGTCAATGTAGACAGGTACGGCACGGCCACGCCGGGCAGCGTGGTGTTTACCTACAGGCCATACAGCGTGCCCGTGACACCGCCGCCGCAAACTGCGGCCCAGGTGCCCGTGTATTACCGGGATGTGTACGGCGTGACGCTCAACACGCAGCTGGTCAGCGTGACGCCGGGCAGCCGGCTGATCCGCCCCAACGCCGCCCTGGTGCCCGCAGGCTATACGCTGGTGGGGCCGGCCGATGTGGTGGTGTCGGTGGGCAGCAACATGGTGTCCATGCCGGCATCGGTTACCTTCATCTACGCGCAAACCGTGGCGCCCACCGCGGCCCCGCAGGCAACGGCCACGGTGCCGGTGTACTACATGTCCAGCAGCGGCGCCTACCTCAACGTGGCGTACCTGACCCTCAACCCGGGCATCCACTACATCAACCCGGACAACGCCTTGGCCGGGGCCGGGTATGTGCTGCAAAGCCCAAGCCCCGCGGTGGTCAACGTCAGCGCCTATGGCGTTGCCTCGCCCAATTCGGTGTCGTTTGTGTACGCGTCGGTGCAGCCTGCGCCGCCAGCCTCTTCGTTCGACATCCCGCTGCGTTACATTGGCATTAGTGGTGATCCGCTTTATACGGGGAAGGTTACCGTCTATCAAGGGTACAACACGATTCAAGCAGACAACAGCAAGGTTCCTTCCGGTTTTGTGCTCAATAGTTCCGCAACTGTGCAGGTATTGGTCGATTCGAATGGTGTGGCAAACCCAAAGGAAGTTGTATTTGTCTACAGACCATCCTCAGCGCCTCCGCCACAAACACCTCGGCCCGGAGTATCGGTTAGCATTCCGGTATACTATATTGGTGTAAGTGGCGATCCCCTTGGCCAGGATACGGTTACAGTATATCAAGGTGCAAATAGTGTTCGTGCCAATCATAGCAAGGTGCCATCAGGGTTCGTCATAAACAGTGCAGATACTGTTCAAGTTGCTGTCGATGCATATGGCACAGCCACGCCTGCGTCTGTTACCTTTGTGTACAGATCAGCCTCTCAGCCGCCTTCAGGCGGGGGAGCAACCAATCCGCAATACCTTCCGGATTTTGTCAAGACCAGGCCTAACCCCGGCAGCTACCCGGTGTACACCGGGCCGAGTGAAGGATATTATCGTGTGGGCAACGCCACGCTTGGGGGTGGCACCATCCGGGTCTATGGGCAGGAGAACGGCTGGGCGTTGATTGGATATGGTTTGTCAAACGGCGGCTATCGCATTGGCTTTGTCAGCATGAGCGCTATCCCGGCAGATATTACTCCCCCATACCTGCAACTAACGCATATTCCCCAAAACAATGTATCGGCTTCTCTGTTTGTTGACGATCCAATCGTCAGCACGAACAGAGAACTGTTGAAGCGCTATGAAGGAGGAAGCCCCTTCATCTTCCTCGCTTATCTCAATGACTTCTGGGCCTATGTTGAAATTGAAAACTTTGAAGGAACTGGGCAGCCCGCCCGCGGCTTCGTCAGCCGGAGGAGCCTGGGAGTGTAACTGCTACATCACAACAACACAGGGCGGATGCGTTTACAGCATCCGCCCTGTGTTTGATTTGTGCGCCTTTTATTCCTGCGTCATCCCTGTCCTGTCGGGCTGCAGGGGCAGCGCCTGCCAGCCTGCGGGCAGGTGCTGCGCGATAGCCAGGGCAAAGTGTTCGTCCTGGTGGATGCACATCAGGGTGGGGCCGGCCCCGCTGAGGAACACGGCCGCGCCCGAGGCCTCCGCCGCCTGCCAGATGGCCTCGCCATCCGGGATCAGCGGCAGGCGGTAGCGCTGGTGCAGGCGGTCCTTGAGGGCGGCGCGCAAAAGCTGCAGGTCGCCCGCTTCCAGCGCCTTGAGCAGCAGCAGGGCGTGGGACAGGTTGTACACCGCGTCCTGCCGGGCAAGGGTTGAGGGCAGCGCTGCCCGCGCCTTGTTGGTGGGCAGCTCAAAGCCGGGGATGAGGGCCGTCCACCGCAGGCTGTCCGACAGTGGGAAGGGCGCTTCGTACAGGCTGTCTCCCTCCTGCATGGCGGCGCGCAGGCCGCCCAGCACGGCAGCCGCAGCGTTATCCGGGTGCCCTTCCATGCGGGTGGTCAGGCGGAAGATGGCCTGCCTGTCCAGTTCATGCCCGTTCAGCAAAAAAGCGGCGCCCAGGCCGGCGGCGGCAGCGGCGGCGCTGCTGCCCAGCCCGCTGGAGAAGGGGATGTCGGAGGCAATCTCAATGGCCGCGCCGGCGGGCGGCAAGCCCAAGTGCGCCAGCCCTTGAAGGTAGGCGCGGTAGATCAGGTTGTCCTCGTTGCGGTATGCAGGCGGGCAGCCGCTGATCTCTACCACCCCGGCAGGGCGGGCCTCAAAGCGGCAGCGCAGATACAGGGCCATCGCGCAGCCCAGGCAGTCAAAGCCGGGGCCCAGGTTGGCGGTGGAGGCGGGTACCCGCAGGCTTACCATGTGTGGGCCCTCCGCTGCACATAGGCGGCCATGTCGCCCGGATCGATGACTTCATCATGCAGCACGGGCCGGTCAAACAGCCCATCCAGTGCCCGGGGAAGCGGCACACCGGTGTGTTTTTCCAGCAGGGCCAGCTGATCCTGCACATCCTTGGCCGCTGGAATGCCCAATGCTTCCAGCGCGGCCTGGGGGAACTTGTACGGCGACGCCGTGGACAGCACCACCTGGGGCGCCGCGGCCGGGTATGCCCCGGCCAGCTCATCCGCAGCCAGCCAGGCGCAGGCGGTGTGCGGGTCCAGCAGGTAGCCGTGGCGCTCATATACATGGCGCATGGTATGCTGGGCCTGCTGGTCCGTGCAGGCGGCGGCGCGATACTGCGCCCGCAGCCTGCCATGCAGCCCGGCGGGCAGGGCCATGTGCCCCTGCTGCTCCAGCTGGGCCATCAGCTGCTGCACCTGCGCCGCATCCCCCTGGGCGGCTGTATACAGCGCGCGCTCAAAGTTGGAGGACACTAAGATGTCCATCGACGGCGACAGCGTCTTGTGCAGCGGCCGGCGGCGGTCGTACACGCCGGTATCCAGCGCGTCCTTGAGCACCTGGTTGTCGTTGGTGGCACAGATCAGGCCGCTGAGCGGCAGGCCGGATTGCCCGGCCAGCGCGCCGGCGAATATGTCGCCAAAGTTGCCCGTCGGCACCGAAAACAGCGGGGCCTTGCCGCCCCCTATCTGGTGGGCGGCATGCAGGTAATACGCCATCTGGGGGATCAGGCGGCCGATGTTGATGGAGTTGGCGCTGCTGAGCAGGCACTGGGGGGCGAGCTCCCGTGCCCGGGCAAAGATCTGCTTGACGCCCTGCTGCGCCTGGTCAAAATCGCCCCGGATGGCCACGGCCCGCAGGTTGCGGCCGGGCATGCGCTGCATCTGCGCCTGCTGCACCGGGCTGACGCCGTGCTCAGGGTAAAAGACAATCACCTTGATGCCCGGCATGTCCTGAAAGCCAGCCATGGTGGCCGATCCCGTATCGCCGCTGGTGGCGGTGAGCACCAGAATCTCCCGGTCGGACGCCAGGCGCCGGCGGGCGGAGGCCATCAGGGCAGGCAGCACGCTGAGGGCCATATCTTTAAAGGAGGCGGTGGGCCCGTGGAAGAGCTCCATCACGTATCGGTCGCCCGCCTGCCTGAGCGGCACAACCTGCGCATCGTCAAAGCGCTGGCTGCTGTAGGCGGTATGGGCGATCTGCCTTAGCTCATCGGCAGCATAGTCGCCACCGAAGGCGGCCTGCAGTACAACCAGCGCGGTATCCGCGTAGGCGGCCCCGGGGGCGACCACGCCCAGCGGCCGGTCGGGCATGAACAGCCCGCCGTCCGCGGCCAGCCCCTGCAGGATGGCGGCGCTGGCCGGCAGTGCCTTACTGTCGCCCCGCGTGCTGACAAAGAGGGGCTCTGCTGATGTCTGTTGCTGTGTACTCATATTTCAAAGTCTCCGGGGCTGGTATGGCGGTCGGTGTGCGTGCGGATGATGCGGGGGAAGCTGTTCAGCTCGCCTAACAACTCCACCGTGCGGTCGGACGCGTGCGTGGGGTAGGGAATGAACAGCGCCTTGTCGGTGCGCAGCAGCTTTAAGCTGAAGCTGTTGTCGTCCGAGTGGCCGGTCAGCAAAATCAGCGCCTCGTCATGCAGCAGCCGCTCGGCGGTCACCCGGTTGCCGGGCCGCTTGAGCTGGGTATCGGCGATGAAATAGATGCTGCCGCCGGGGGAGGACGCATCCTTCAGCGGCGCCTTGAACCAGTCGGGGTGCAGCGCCACGCTGTCGCGCGCGGCCTGGCTGTCCTCATCCAGGCGGAAGTGGCCGATGCCGTGCAGCAGCTGCATCAGCTCCAGCCCGCGGCCAAGGCGGGGCACCGGCAGGATGACCGCGCGGCCTGCATGCACCGTTTCGCTTACCACCTGCAAAATGCGGTGCTGCAATGCCTCGGCCGAGCCCAGGGCGATATCCCGCCCGCAGTCCAGAAAGGCGACGTCCGCCCACCGGCCGCGTACCTTGTCGCAGGCATACAGCAGCGTATCCTCGGTATAGTCGCCGCTGAAAAACAGCCGCTTGCGCTCAAAATCTACTTCAAACCACAGCGAGCCCACGCAGTGCCCGCTGCGGCCGCAGCTCACCTGCAGGCCGCCGTCCAATGCCAACGTCTGTTCGGGCGCGATTGCCAACCGGTTGCTTACCTCAAAGGGCAGCTGCGCGAAGGTTTCTTCGCTGGCAACGGTCACACCGTCAAAGCCCTGCTGCACCAGCCAGGGATAGGCGCCGGCATGGTCCTGATGGCTGTGGGTCAGCAGCAGCCATTTGGCGCGGCGGATCTGCTCCGCGCTCAGCCGAGGATAGGGGTTTGCGTCCGAAGCCATCAGGCCGCAGTCCACGATAAAGGCGCCGTCAGCGCCCTGGATATACAGGCAGTTGCGGCCGTGTTCGCCAATGCCGCCGCCGATGATGATGTGCATAGTCTTTCCTTACGTTTTATCGTTGTCTTTGGGGATTTCGTCAGCAGCCGCCTGTGGCGGGGCTGCCGGGGGAGAGGGAGCGGCAGGGTGCGGCGGCGCGCCGGCGCGGCGCACGCGGCCTATCAGCGCGATCAGCACCGCCATGATAGGCACGCCCAGCACCATGCCGGCGATGCCCATGACCGAGCCGAAGAACATCACGGAGAACATCACCACCAAAGGATGCATGCCCACCCGCTGGGAAATGACCCGCGGGGTGATGAGGTTGCTCTCCACCTGCTGAATGATGAGGATCAGGATCACCACCCACAGCGCCTTGATGGGCGTGGGGCCGATGAGGGCGATCAGCACCGGCAGGATGCCCCCCAACCAGGGGCCGAAGTAGGGGATCAGATCAAACAGGCCGGCCACGATGCCGATGGTCAGCGCGTTGGGCACGCCAATCAGCAGGCTGCCCACCCCGGTGAGCACGCCGATGAGCATGCTGATGAGGATCTTGCCCTTTACGTAGCCCGACAGCAGGCGGTTGATCTCGCGTCCGATGTCCTTCAGGCGGGCGCGCTGGGGTTCGCCGAAAAAGCCGGCGATGTCGCGCAGCAGCAGGTCCTTATCCTTGAGCAGGTAGAAGGTGATGACCGGGATCAGCAGCACGTCGATCAGCCCGCCCAGCGAGGAGACCACGCGGCTGATGGCATCGGTGAGCAGGCGCACGCCCGTGCGCACCAGGTCGTCCACCCGGCCCTCCACCTCCAGCGCGCCGCCCAGCATGCCGTCAATGTGGCTCAGCGCGTCCTCCAGCATGACCTTGAGCTTGTCCACGTTGAGGGACAGCCGGCGCACCACCGTGGTAGCATCGCTGATGACTGAGGGGATAAACAGCGCCATCAGCGCCAGCAGCGCGATAAACACCAGCAGCACCGTCAGCAGGGAGGACCAGAAGCGCTTGACGCCGCGGGCCTCCAGCTTGTTGATCAGCGGGTTGAACAGGTAGGCAAACACCGCGGCGTACACGAAAGGCGTCAGCGTGCCCAGCAGGCTGCGGCGCACGCTGTATACAATGGCGGCGGCCACCATGGCTGTCAGCACCCAGGTGATGGTTCGCAGGTTCCGGGTCACCCAGTTGTTTTCCATGTCATCCCTCCCACGCCGCCTATTTTATCACATCCTGGGCAGAATGGGCAGTATGCCCTTTGCTTGACAGCAAACAGGCCCAAGACTACAATCAGGCTATCTCATCATGGGGAGGACTGCCGTGGCAGAGGGCCGCAGCCGGCGCAGCGACAGACACGCCCGCCCGTCTATGGACGAGCGGCAATCTGCTGCGCAGCCCCGATACGCCGCCTATCCGGACGACCCGCCGCAAGCGGAGCCAGTTGAGCCGATCCAGAGCTGGCCGCAGGAGGAGGGCTTTGTCCCGCAGCCCACGGTGTGGGAGGCGGGGGGCTATGTGCCCCTGCCGGACGAGCCGCAGGCAGCCCCTCCGCCCCAGCCTGAGCGCCGGATCAATCATGCCCCCGCGGGGCCGGGCGGCCCCTATCTGGTGGTGCTGGCTGTCTGCTTGATCGCGCTGATCGGCATGGCGATTTTCGTGGTACAGGCGGCGCAGCCCTATGGGGATTTCAAGGGCAAGCAGGCGCTGCTTGCACGCGATGTGTTCTACGACGGCGTGGAGGTGGACGGCGTGGCCCTGGGGGGCCTCAGCCGGCAGGAAGCCATGCAGCGCCTTGGGCAGTCGACCCAGGCACAGGCCGACAGCCTGCTGCTCACCGTGGACGTGGACGGCACCCGCTACACCATCACCGGCCAGCAGATCCCCTACGCGCGGGATGTCGCCGCCACGCTGGATACCGCCTGGGCCATCGGCAGGCAGGGGTTTTCGTGGATGATCGGCACCGACAAGACGCCCTTTGACATCCGCTGGGAGCACACGCAGCACCTGAAGGAAACAGGCGCCCGCTACCGCACGCGCTCCACCTATGACGCGCAGGATGTGCGCCGCGTGGCCGAATGGCTGGCCCAGAAGGCCAGCCGCCCGGTGCAGGACGCCATGATCGCCAGCTTCGACTTTGACACCAAGGCCTTTACCGTTACCCGGGATCAGCCGGGCGCCGCACTCGATGCCCAGGCGGTTTATGAGGCCGTTACGGCCAGCCTGGATGCGGGCCGCCTGCAGGATACCATCCGCCTGTCGGCGCAGCAGGTGCTGCCGCAGGTGACCTCGGTGGAGCTGCAAAACAGCTTCACCCGCCTGAGCGCCTTTACCACCGAAACCACCCGCGATGAACTGCGCAACCGCAACATCCTGTTGGCTGCCCGGGCGGTGATGGGCACCACCGTAATGCCGGGGGGCACCTTCTCTTTTAACCAGGTGGTGGGCGAGCGCACCGCGGACAAGGGCTACCAGATGGCGCCCGCTATCGCCGGAGGCATCACCTTTGACGAGATCGGCGGCGGCGTCTGCCAGGTGTCCAGCACCCTGTTCAACGCGGCGGCCATGGCGGACATGACCATCGTCACCCGCCAACCCCACGCGTGGCCCAGCAGCTATGTGGACAGGGGGCGGGATGCCACCGTCAACTGGCCCAACCTGGACTTCGCCTTTCGAAACGACAAGATGACTCCGGTGTTCATCGTGGCCTCCTATGGCAACAGGCAGCTGACGGTGGAGGTGTACGGCATGCGGGCTGATCCGGCGGAGCGCATCGAGCTGGAGACCGAGCTGATCAGCACCACCCGGCCGCCGGCGGATGCCATTTATCAGCGCAACCCGGCGCTGATGCCCGGCGAGCAAAAGCAATTGAAGCCCGCGCGCACCGGCTACCTGGTGGACACCTACCGCGTGTATCTGCGGGATGGCACGGCCTATAAGCGGGAGAAGCTGACCACGTCCGACTACCGCATGGTGCAGCAGGTGATCGAGTACAACTGAGGCGGCGCGGCTGCCTTCAAACGAAAGGAGCAGGCCCATGCAAAAGGGAGAGAAGCGTAAGGCGGAGATTCTGCAAACTGCCTCCGCCCTGTTTGCCCAGAAGGGCTACCGCAAGACCACGCTCAACGACATCATCGGGGCGGTGGGATGCTCCAAGGGCAGCTTTTACCACCACTTTGACTCCAAGCTGCAGGTGCTGGAGGCCATCGCCGAGCAGCACATTCACAGCGATTGGGTGGCCTACGCGGCGGATACCCCGGCCCCGGGCATCGCCCGGCTCAACCGGCTGCTGTACTATGCGTGCCCCTTTCGCCCAGGCGAGGAGGAGCACCTGGCTGCCCAGCTGGCTCTGGGCATGCAGCAGGAGGGGGCGGTGATCTCCGCCCATATCCGCGGCGCGCGCAAGGCAGGCTTCTTCCCCGCCTTGGTGGCTGTGCTGGAGGAGTTGAAGCAAGCAGGCCTGGCGCACTATCACAACGCCTGCCTGCCGGAACTGCTATGGGACACCCACGCGGCGTTTCTGGAGGCCATGATGCAGGAGAGCTGCCGCCTGGTGCTATCGGGCGGCACGCCGGGCAGCCGCCTGGTGGAGATGCTGCGCGCCGCGCGCTTCCAGTGGGAGCGGCTGATTGACCTGCCCTACGGCAGCGTGGTCATCGTGCCCGCGGAGGAGATGCTACGCGTGCTGGGCACAGCCTGCACCCGCGTGCAGGCCGAGGAGGAGCAGCTGCGCTTTGACGCGGGCTATGCCGCGCCTTGTCAACAGCTGGGCAAACCAGTATAATAATGAGGATTTTGTTAGGGAGGTCCTCTGTGAGAAGGTATCGACTGCTTCTGGCCCTGCTGCTGACGGCGCTGCTGTGCGCCCCGGCCTGGGCACAGGAGGAGCCGCAGGAAGTTGAGATTGCTCCGGCCTATCCCATCCCCGGGCAGGTGCAGCAGGTGCTGGACATTGCCCGCAGCGAGTTAGGGTATGAGGAAGTCCGGGGCGTCACCAAGTATGGCGAGTGGGTGGGCGACCCCAAGGCCGAGTGGTGTGCCGAGTTTCTCTGCTGGGTGGTGGACCAGGCCGACCAGCAGCTGGGCACCCAGATGCTGCGCAGCCTGTATCCCTTTTACTCGGCCAACAACACCGGGCGGGACTGGTTTTTGCGCCAGGGCCGCTATATCGCGCGCAAGGGCATGGTCAACAACTGGGGCACCCAGTGGTTTAAGGGCAGCGACCAGTCCATGGCGCGCAACGCCTACATCCCCCAGCCGGGGGACTGGGTGTTTTTCTCCTACGGGGCCTCGGGGGATACGTCCCATGTGGCCATGGTGGAGGCCTGTTACCGGCAGCCCGACGGCAGCGTGGTGGTGCAGGTGATTGAGGGCAACAACCCCAGCGCCGTGGCCCGCGCGCGCTATCCGCTGACGGATTGGCGCATCCAGGGTTATGGCACCGTGCGCGATCTGGCCGACATCGTGCTACGCATGGGCCTGGAGGGGGAGAAAGTGCGCGCCCTGCAGGAGCAGCTGCACCTGGTGGAGCTGCTGGGCGAGCAGGACATCAATGGCTTTTACAGCCAGCGCACGTCGGACGCCGTCAAAGCCTTTCAGCAGATCATGGACATGCCCACCACCGGCATCGCCAACCAGAAGACCCAGCTGGCGCTGACGGCGTACGCCGACGGTTGGCTGATGGAGCACAGCAGCTTCTGGGTCGTGGACGACGGCTCGCTGTAGGCAGGAAGGAACATCATGCAGGACATGCTGCTTGTACTTAATTTTGACAGCCGCTATGCCAGCGCGCTGGCGATGAAGCTGCGCGCCGAGCGCATCGACTGCCGCATTCTGCCGGGCGATACCCCGGTGGAGACGGTGATGGCCCAGGGGGCCATGGGCCTGGTGCTGGCGGGCGGCGTGTCGGGCGAATTGCCCGCCGCGCTGGATGGCCGCCTGCTGTCGGGCGGCATCCCGGTGCTGGGCATGGGCGATGCCGCGCTGGCGCAGGTGCAGCTGCTGGGCGGCAGCCTTGAGGAGGCACAGCCCGTGCGCGAGGTGGCCACGGTCACCTTCTTGCCGTCACCCGTTACCGAGGGCCTGGGGGAGAGCGAGCGCTACCTCAACACCCTGCGGCCCATGCTGCTCAGCGAGGACATGCAGCCGCTGGCCCAGGCGGAGGGCGCGGTGATCGGCTTTGCCCATGGGCAGCTGCCGCTGTATGGCTTCGCCTTTCAGATTGAGGCCAACGACCCGGACGGCATGAACATATTGCTGCACTTCGCACAGGAGGTGTGCGGCTGCACGGCCTGGCTGACCGACAATGCCTTCATCTCCGCCGCGCGCAGCGAGATTGCCAGCGTTGTGGGCGAGGGGGTGGCCCTGTGCGTGCTCACCGGCGGTCTGGACAGCGGCGTCAGCGCCCTGCTGGCCCACCGCGCCTTGGGCGACAGGCTGCACGGCCTGTTCATCGATACAGGCCTGCTGCGGGAAAATGAGAAGGATGACTTCCTTTTCTACTACCGCGACACGCTGGGCATCGACATCCACGTGGCGGAGGCGCAGGAGCGCTTCTGCCAGGCGCTGGAGGGCATGACGGACCCGCAGGAGAAGACCGAGGCCATCACCCGCCTGTACCGCCAGGTGGCGGAGGAGGCGGCGGCCGACATACCGCACGACATGGTCATTTTGGGCACCAGCGCCAACGATGTGCTGCGCACTGGGGACACCTGCGTGGTCTCCCCCATCAGCACGCAAAAGCCTGTGATCGAGCCCCTGCGCGAGCTGTTCAAGGAAGAGATCCGCCGCATCGGCGAGGCGCTGGGCATGCCGCCGGACATTTATCAGGCGCAGCCCTTCCCGGGCACGGGCCTGGCCTTGCGCGTGGTGGGCGAGGCCACGCGCCGCCGGCTGGCCATCCTGCGCAAGGCGGATGCCATCTTCCGCGAGGAGGTGCGCCAGGCCGGGCTCAACAAAAAGCTGTGGAAGTACTTCGTCGTCCTCCACCACCATCAGGTCAGCAAGGGGGAGGGCGAGCTGGCGCTGGCGCTGCGCGCGGTGACCATCAGCAAGGTGTCCGGCGAGGTGCGGGCCATGCCTGCCCGCCTGCCCTACGACCTGCTGGAGCACTACACGGCGCGCGTGCTGCAGGCCTTCCCCGAGGTACGCCGCGTTGTCAACGATATCACGCCGGGCAGCAGCTATTCGGAGATCGAATGGCATTGACCGCCTGTTAAGGAGCACTATGCGTCTGTCACACCCCACGGCGCCCTATCAGGGCATCCCGCCCCAGGATGTTTTTTTTGTGGCCTCCGACCGCCTGGTCCAGCTGGGCCTGGGCTATGTGATCCCCTCGCTGAACCGGGAGATGTACCCGGAGCAGCCGCTGGAGATCTATGTGCACATCGAGGCGCAGCCCTCGGCGCGCGACCTGTTGCTGGGCGCGCTGCTGGGCCGGGCCGAACAGATCCGCGCCCAGTTTCCCGGCACGCCGGGCCGCATTTACACGGAGCTCAACGCCACCAACTGGGAGATGCTCAACTTTTACAACCGCAACGGCTTTGCCAACGCCGACGCGCAGGAGGAATATGTGTTGCCTGTGCCGCCCGGCGGCGCGCAGACGCCCATGGGCTGCCAGTTTGCCTCGGTGCCTTTGGGCAGCCTGCAGGAGCAGGGGGCCTTTTTGCAGCGGCTTAACGCCTACCGCATGACGCCCATCGGGCTGGATTTTCTGACGCTGCAGATGCAGCAGCCCTACTTCATGGCGCTGGGCTTCTACCGCGGGGGCCAGCCGCTGAGCGAAATGCTGCTCACCGGCGCCGTGCCCGAAAGCTCGGCGCTGGTGATGATCTACACCCGGCAGGAGTACCGCCGCAAGGGCATCGCCCGCTCGCTGATATTGTCGGCCGCGCAGCTGCTGCGCGAGCGCGGCGCCCAGCAGCTGGTCACCCAGGTGTACAGCCGCAGCCAGGCCCAGGTGGGGCTGGTGAAGTCCTTTGGCGCCACGCGCCGGCGGATCATCACCATTCTGCCCTCCATCGAGCTGAAGGCATAATCGGCCGTTTGCGGTGCGGTTTTCATCCCTGCTTTGCGGCGGCGCCCCTGACGCGGCGCCGCTTCTATATATCCGCCTGCGGGCATACGGAAAGGATATCCCTTGAAACGATTTGTCGTTGATGCCAATGGCCGCCTGCGCTGGCCATGGCAGTGCGTGCTTCTGTTTTTGCTGTATTTTGTGCTGGCTGCCTTTGGGGAAATCTTCATCACCGGCCAGGTGATGGCCATCCTGCCCGATGACCGGGAAACGGCCTATCTGATAGCAGACGTGCTGATCAACACTTTGATCGCGCTGGCGCTGCTGCTGGGCTTTCGGTGGATCACCGGACGCGGCGTGGCTGATATGGGCCTGCGCCTGCCGGATGCGGACGCCGCCTGGAAGCTGGCGGCGGGGCTGGGCATTGGGGCGGCGGCCATCGGCCTGATGGCCGTGCTGCTCAGCGGCATGGGGGATATCTTCCTGCGCGCAGGCGGACAGGCCGGGCACCTTGCCCTGCATGTGCTGTACTTTGTGTCCGTCAGCGTGGTGGAGGAGGTGCTGACCCGCGGCGCGCTGCAGCACGCCATTGCAAACGCCGGGCATCCCTGGCCGGCGCTGGTGATCCCCTCGGTGTTCTTTGGCCTGCTGCACCTGGGCAACGCGTCCGTCACGGCGCTGGCGGTGGTCAATACCACGCTGGCCGGCCTGCTGCTGGCGCTGTATGTGCACCGGGACGGCAGCCTGTGGCGCGCCATGGGCTTTCACTTTACGTGGAACTATTTTCTCAGCATCGTATTCGGCATGACGGTCAGCGGCGCGGATTATGCCCGCGGGCAGTTCTTTGTGGCCGTGCTCAACCGGCGTACCCTGTTTAACGGCGGCGCCTACGGCGTGGAGGGCGGCCTGCTGGGCACGGTGGTGCTGCTGGGGCTGATTGGCATCGAGTGGTTGATTCTTTGGAAGGGCAAGGGGAAGGCCGGGCTCACGCCTTCCTGACCGGGTGACGCAGCACCGTCTTCATCTTGTCGGGTGCTGTCTTGCGCGGATCGCTGATATAGATTTCGTGGTGCCGCCGGCCGCTGTCAAAGTCGTGCACATGGCCCTGCTCCTCCATAAAGCGGGTCATGGCGCGCACGGTGGCAGGCTCGGCATCATAGGGGCCTGTGTGCATCATCTGCACGCACAGCCCCTCGTGGTAGCGCATCAGCCGGGCGGCGCTCAGGTCCAGCCCCGGCTTTTTCTTTGCCAGCTTGTCCCTGGCCTGTTCAAAGGCTGCCTGGGTTACAAACGCCGGCTGGCGGATCATGCTCGTCCACAGGAAGCCGCTCTTGTCCTTGATTTCATAGGTTGCGGAGATGTCGTCCAGGTTGCTCAGGGACCACAGCCCCTCCAGCGGAAATACGGTATATTCGTGGTATCCCTCGGGCTGGCTGCCGTCCATCTTGCTCATCTTGATGGCGTAGCTCAGGCTGTAGAGAACTTCCACCGCGTGCTGATAGGCCGGGCTGGTGTTGGGGTCGCCCTGTCCGTCCACGGCGATGAACAGCATGTCGGGCACCTCAATCAGGTGCGGATGGGCTGGGGGAAGGAACAATTCCTTGTATGCCTTTTTGTAATCCAGCTTTTCGCTCATGATCATTAACCCCCTGTGGCGTTATTGAGCGGCAGCCTCCTCGGCCATGCGCTCGCGCTCTAATTGGGCCAGCGGCTCCTTGCTGCGGTAGAGGATGATAAATCCGGTGAGGAACAGCAGCAACAGCGCCAGCGTGCCCCAGGAGGAGCGGCCAGTCAGGCCGCCGATCAGGGCGTACAGCAGCGGGCCGATGACGGTGGCGAACTTGCCGAAGATGTCAAAGAAGCCGAAGAACTCGTTGGAACGGCGCTTGGGCACCAGCTTGCCAAAGTAGCTGCGGCTGACGGCCTGTATGCCGCCCTGCACCGTGCCCACTAAGATGGCCATCGCCCAGAACATGATGGTGCTGCGGCGGATGGCGTTTTGGTATTGCTCAATCTGTGGCGCGTTGTTCTGCGAAAAGTGGAGCACCCTTTGCTGCATATCTGTCTGGATGGGCAAAACCAGCGCCGGGTCAACATCGGGCAGATCAATTTTCAGGTCAGCCAGCTCTTCCGGCTTGTTTTCAAGCAGGAGGGTGCGGGCGCTGGCCAGGTAGGTGTCGATTGCCTTGGGCGCCCCCTCCTGGTTGTTCCAGTCGAGCAGCTTTGTTTCCTCCGCCATTGCGTTCCAGGGCGTGTCAAAGGCATCCTGATGCGGCTCCAGCGTGAAGCCCATGATGAAGCCCACGAAGCATATCAGCATGTAGACCGCAATGGCTAACAGCAGCGCCCTGCGCGCCGTGACGCGCCGCGCCAGGTGCCCGAACAGAATGGAGCAGGGCATCGCGACAAACTGCGTTACCAATAGTGCCAGAATCATGCCCGTGCTGCCCAGGCCCAGCGTTGAGCCGTAGGCGGTGGATATGTTGATGATGGTGCCCACGCCGTCGATGTAGAAGAAGTAGGCCAGCACAAACAGGAACAGCCCCCGGTTGGACACGATATCCCGCGCGGTGCGCAGCACGTTGCTGACGGCCTGCCTGGCCCTGCCCTTCTCGGGGTGCTCGATGTAGTGGGTCTGGTGCACATTTTTGAGGAAGGGGATGGAGAACAGCAGCCACCAGCCGGAGGTGATGAGGATGGCGAACTTCTGCGCGATGGGGCTGCCATAGCCCAGCCACAGCAGCATGCCGATGGACAGCAGGAAGGGGATGGTGCTGCCGCCGATGTAGCCCATGGCGTAGCCCCAGCTGGATACCTTGTCCATGCGCTGGTTGGTGGTGACGTCCGTCAGAAAGCTATCATAGAACAGGTTGGCGCCCGAGAACCCGATGTGGGATACCACATACCCCACCAGCATCATGCGCCAATCGGTCATGAAGGCCAAAGCGCCTGTCGTCAGCACGCCCAGCAGCATGAAGGCGGTGAACAGCCTCTTCTTCATGCCCTTGAAGTCGGCCAGCGCCCCCAGGAAGGGGGAGATCAGCGCGATCACCAGCGTGGTGAGCGCCGTGCCCAGGCTCCACCAATGGTCGCCATTTTGCCCGGCCACGCTGACGAAGATGGGGGGATAGATGGCCGCCATGATGTTGGTGGCGTAGACCGAGTTGGCCCAGTCGTAGAGGATCCAGCTCTTTTCCTTGAGGGTAAAGCGGCTCTTTTTTTGTCCCTGCATGTTGTCCTCCCGTGCGCCTGCATCGTATTTTTGTCATTATACGGGAATGGGGAGGAAAAAGATAGAACCGCCCGTCCCTAACAGGGGTCACCCGTTAAATGCGGGTAAAATCCAGGTAAAGGAGAGCCGTTAAAAAAACATTCGCTCGACCGCGGCAAAGGGTCGAATAACATGCGTGAATATGAATAAATATGTATTCAGATTCCAAAACCTTGTGGGTCGGCAGGTTGTCAACAACTACCGGTAGACTTGGAGACTTATCAACAGCCTGCCGAATATGCAGTTCTTTGGGCTGTTGATAAACCTTGTCATTCCTCACTTTGTGTGTTAGGATAGGGCACGTGGTCAGCAAGGCAAAGGTTTATCCACAGACGGGTTATCCACAGCCTTGAAAAACACGCTGCAAAGCGGTGTTTTTTTTGACGGGTTTCCGGCTGATTACAAACATGTTACGGATGTATAAATTATTGCAAACACGGAGGTTCCCGCGTGGATTATAAGGCGGTTTGGGATGCGGCCTGCCAGCTCATGAAGCATGAAATGAGCGAGGTGACCTATTCCACCTGGATTGCATCGGCCCTCAAGCCGCTGGATGCCATTGGCGAGCAGTACTACGTGGAGGCGGTGGCGGACTACTACCACACCTTTGTGGTGCCACGGTACTCTGTGATGATCACCAACGCCCTGCGCCAGGTGACGAGCAAGGATTTGAAGCTGAGCATACTGACCCCCAAGCAGGCGCAGGAGTACCGCAACGGTTCGGGCCCCGTGTGCCCGGCGGCCCCCCGGCTGAACCCCAAGTACTCGTTTGACACCTTTGTGGTGGGCAGCGGCAACCGCTTTGCCCATGCGGCATCGCTGGCGGTGGCCGAGTCCCCCGCGGATGCCTACAACCCCTTCTTCATCTACGGCGGCGTGGGCCTGGGCAAGACCCACCTCATGCAGGCCATCGGCCACTTCATCCTGTCGCAAAAGCCGGACACGCGCCTTGAGTACGTCACCAGCGAGACCTTTACCATCGAGCTGGTCAGCGCCATCCAGTCCAACCGCAATGCCGCCTTCCGCGAGAAGTACCGCAATGTGGACGTGCTGCTCATCGACGACATCCAGTTCATCGCAGGGCGCGATAGCACGCAGGAGGAGTTTTTTCACACCTTCAACGCCCTGCACAACGCGGGCAAGCAGATCATCATCTCCTCCGACCGCCCGCCCAAGGAGATCGCCCGCCTGGAGGAGCGCTTGCGCAGCCGCTTTGAGTGGGGCCTGATTGCCGACATTCAAAAACCAGACGTAGACACCCGCTGCGCCATTTTGCGCCGCAAGGCCAACGACGAGATGATTCAGGTAGACGATGAGGTGCTGCAGCTGATCGCCCTGCGGGTGGACAGCAACATCCGCGAGCTGGAGGGCAGCCTCAACCGCCTGGTGGCCTATGCCTCCCTGTCCGGGCGACCCATCGACGCCCAGCTGGCCGAGGAGGCGCTGCGCGAGGTGTTTCACGACCATGCGCCCCGCTCCATCACCACGCAGGATATCATTCAGGCTGTGTGCGCCTACTACGCCGTCACCCACGATGATGTGACCGGCCCGCGGCGCAACCGCAGCTTCACCGTGCCCCGGCAGGTGATTATGTACCTGGCGCGCAAGCTGACCGACGCCTCCCTGCCCAAGATCGGCGATGCGTTGGGCGGGCGCGACCACACCACGGTGCTGCACGGCTGCGCCAAGATTGAGCAGCTCAGCCAGGACAGCGCGCCGCTGCGCAATGCCATCGACGATCTGACCCGCCAGCTGCGCCGAGAGCCATAGCGCTCCCATTTGCTCATCTGACCACCGCACCGCGGTGGTTTTTTGTGATAAAGCTACAACAGAACATCCCCGCGGCTGACGCTGCGGGGATGAATGGTTGTCTGTTGCGGAATTACTCTGCTGTGTAGGGCATCAGCGCGATGGCACGTGCACGCTTGATGGCCTCGGAGAGCTGGCGCTGATGCTTGGCACAGGTGCCCAGCATGCGCCGGGGGGAGATCTTGCCGCGCTCGTTGATGTAGCGGCGCAGGCGGTTGACATCCTTGTAGTCGATGAACTCGACCTTGTTGGCACAGAAGTCGCATACCTTGCGGCGGGGCCGGCGGCCTCCGCGCGGGCGCATCCTTCTCTCGCCTCGATTCTCGCTCATGGGGTTTCCTCCTTACATGTGCTGCCTGTTCATCAGAAGGGCAGCTCTTCGTCGTCTACCTTGACAAAGCCACTGTTCTGGCTGGGCGAGGGGGAAGCACTGGCTTCCGCCTGGCGGGGCATGCCGCCGTCGCCGCCCTCTCCGCGGGGGGAGAGGAATTCCACATCGTCAGCCGTCACCTCCAGGCTGGCGCGGGTGGTGCCGTCGTTGGCGGTGTAGGTGTTCACCTGCACGTTGCCTACGACGCATACCTTGCGCCCTTTGGACAAATAGCGGTTGCAGTTTTCGCCAAGCTGCCTCCAGGCCGTCACGCGGAAGAAATCCGCCTCGGGCTGTCCCGCTTCGGCATTGCTTGCTCGGCGGCGGTTGACGGCGACCGTGAAGGTGCACACAGGGATTCCTCCCTGGGTGCTGCGCAACTCAGGGTCGCGCGTCAGGTTGCCGATGATAAACAGCTTGTTCAAAGCTTACCTCCTTAGTTGTCCTCGCTCGCCGGCGCCTGCTGAGGCTCTTCCTCAGCCTTTACGGCGGCGGGGGCGATGCGCGCAGTGCGCGGCTTCACGCTGCTGCGCTTCTCCTCGATGCGGGTGGTCAGGTAGCGGAGGATGCCGTCCGTGATGCCCAGGTTGCGCTCGATCTCCTTGGGCACGGTGGGCTCTGCCGTGTAGTGCACCAGCACATAGTACCCTTCCGGCA
>ENA-UOUL01002574-UOUL01002574.1-bioreactor-metagenome-genome-assembly--contig:-NODE-2574-length-20789-cov-16.048040_pt1 | contig 20789 bp, 10 predicted proteins | sample MGYA00249838_ERZ747220 | MGnify/ENA primary metagenome ERZ747220 (study PRJEB28778, sample SAMN05720191) | bioreactor metagenome | isolation source: Anaerobic biogas reactor | place: USA:Washington...
CTCCGTATGATGAGTGGTGGGTATTCTGCCGGGTCATTTTGGGGATAACCCCGATAACCGACAGGCCCAGTTCCCGGCTAATGTCTTCCGGGGTCTTCAGGGTATTGTCCAGGTGTTCCAGTACAAATGCCAGCAGGGTAAAAACCATGAAACCCAGGACCAGGGCTATGGCTACATTCAGTTTTTTGTTTGGTTTTATCGGAGCTTCGGGAAGCGATGCTTCCGAGACTACCATTACACTGGTGTCACCCAGATCAATGGATTTGGCGATCTGGGTTTCGGTTTTTTTCATAGCCAGGGTTTCCGAGGTTTTTTTCAGGCGGTCTACTTCCCGCTGCAGTTTTTCTTCCTGCATGCGTTTATTTGCCAGTTCAGCCTGCAGGGTATCCAGTTCCACATCGGTCTGGGCCAGCATCTGCTGCAGTCCGGCTGCTTCGCCCTCTTTTTCCGCCAGGGCTGCCTTTTTACCTATCAGTTCCTGTACCAGGGAAATGTATACGGGATTAGCCTCCTGGGTGGAATAAGCCTTCCCCTGGTCTTCGTTCCATTTGTCACTGGTTATGGTCTGGGGGGTTATAGCCAGCTGGTTTTCCAGGCTGTAGACCCCAGCGGCCAGTTGTTGAATTTCTACCTGCACCGTTTTTAAGCGGGAGTTTAAGCTCGCCGCATCCTGGGTTCTGGCAGTAAACTCGGTATCCAGGACGGCTACTCCCCGAGGTCGGCTCTGAAATTCTTTTAGATAGTCACTGGCTTTGTCCAGGTCTTTATCGGTTACGGTTTTCTGCTTTTCCAGGAAGTCTACCGAGCGACTCATCTGTTCCTGGTTTTTCTCGGTCATCAGTTTCAGGTATTCATCCGACATTACGTTGGCTATTTTAGTAGCCAGGGCCGGGTCAGCGCTGGTCACCTTGACTTCTATCAGGTTGGAGTCTTTTACTACGCTGGCATCTATCATACCGACCAGGGTGTAAGCATTGTATTTCTCCGGATCCAGTTCTAAGTGCTCAATAATCCGGTTCATCAGGGTCTCACTCTTAATCTGGCCCAGGTAGGTACTCATGGTCAGTACCGGCATACGAGATACTGAGCTGACTACGTCTTCCAGGCCTTCACCGCTGCGGGCGGTGGGATTGGTCTGTAGTTTATCGGTGGCCTGGGTAACCATTAAAAGGGTCTTGGCCTGGTATACAGGCGACATTACAAAATAGCTGAGCAGTCCTGCGGCAAAAGCGCAGAGCAGGGTCATAAAGATTATGAGTTTACTCCATTTTTTAAAGATCTGTAAAAGTTCCCGCAGGTCTATTTCAATCTCTTCATCGGCTATATTGTGGTTGTTATTATGCTCATTCAATCCCGCGTTACTCCTTTCAGGCACAATATATAAATAGTTCTACAGATGCTACTCTTTTCCTGCTCATTTTGGATTTATGGGATAATTTTTTCTGGATTGGTAGATAAATCTGTAGATATTCCCCCTTACCTGAATAGTTTCCAGCGAGTGGTGCTGCGAGCTATAAGGGGTTCTGTCGACTCCCCTTCTATAATCGAGCCGGGATTTTGTATAACTAATAGTTGGGCTGTGTGACTGCCGTGATATTTTTCTATTTCTTTTTGGGCCTGGCTTAGTAGTGGTGCCCGCCCCACAGAGGAGTGGGCATCAGAGGAGACCAGATGAACCAGGCCTTGTTTTAAGAAGCTGTAGGCGGTCCTTTTCACTCTTTTGCCAAATAAACCGGTGATACTGGCAGAGGTTACCTGGGCCAGAACACCCCGGGAAATCATTTCTTGTAAAACGGCCGGTTTCCTGGTGAAACCTGCATTGCGTTCCGGGTGAGCAATAATTGGTGTTACTCCCTGCAGTTGAATTTCATAAAGAACCTGGGCAGTGTATTCAGGTATGAAGGCCGAGGGTAGTTCGACCAGTAAATAACGGCCATTGTCGTTTATGGTAAGCAGTTCCCCCTGCGATAGTTTGAGGGGGATATCAGCCTCCAGGTAGTATTCGGCACCGGGCAGGATGTGAACTGCTATGTTCTGCTCCTGCAAGGTTTGGTTTAGTGCTCTTACGGCTGATAGAATTTTGTTTTTATCGTTATCAAACACCCCCTGTAATACATGAGGGGTAGCAACTATGGTATGTATTCCATCTTCCCAGGCGACCTCGGCCATAGCCAGTGATTCGGCGATATTTTTGGAGCCGTCGTCCAGACCAGGAAGGATGTGGGCATGTAGATCTATCATTTGCTTTTCTCCTGCGACTATTTCGTTTAAAATCAGGCTAATGGTACGATATTACAATAACGGATGAATAATGTAATTGTTTGTACTATTAAAGATATTAGCGCAATTTATGGTAAATTGAAAGTGTTTATCATCACAAAACTGTAGAATATGTCCGGGGACAGGCACCGGACATATTTTAGTGGTGGGGCAGGAAAGTTGAAGTTGTAAGCGTATATATAATAGGAAAAGGAGGCTAATAATTATGCAAAATAAAGCCAGGTGGTTTATTGCTCTAGGGATTGCACTGATTTTGGTAGTAACTGCAGGTATATATGTTAATTACCGCATGGATCAGGTAGTAAAAAGAATTAATCGCCCCGGAATATTGTTCAGTGATAGTAGTCCGTCGACGCCGGGTTCGGATACGGGTACCACGGATAGTGAAACCGGGAGCGGGAGTCCGGGGGCGATTACACCGGAATGGCTGATAGATGGGTCCGGATCTGTGCCCCGGCAGCAGTCTCCTTCTTCCCCCGACAAGGGCAAGGTGGAGCAGGATGATATAGTTAAAGGGGTACAGCAAAAGGTCAACCGACCTATAGAGAAGAAGGATTTGTTTAAGGCGGGTCTGATTATTATTCGCAAATTAAGCTGGTCGGAGATAGAGTATATGTATGATGTGGGTACCAAGGATTCGATGACTACGGCTGAGCTTAAGGAGGTACACCGGATTTTACGCTCCCGCCTCAGTACCGAGGAGATTAAGGTGATGCAGAATCTGGGGAGTAAGTATGGGAAGAATTTGGATTTTTTGAGTGCCAGGGAGTTGTAGGGGTAAGGCAAGAATAAGTCCGGGGACAGTCCCCGGACTTATTTTTTTGGATATATGGAATAAGTCCGAGGACAGTCCCCGTACTTATTCGGCTGGGAAGGGTTGGTCGGGGTTGGTTATGTGTTTTAGGATGAGGACGGCGTCGGTTATGTTTATGGAATTATCGGCGTTGACGTCGGCGGCGGCTATGTTCATAATGGTTTCTGAGTTGGTAATGTATTTTAGGACCAGGACGGCGTCGGTTATATTTATGGCGAAATCATCGTTAGTATCACCGTAAATGAACGGGCCTTTTTCTATGGTTATTTCCCGGTATCCTGCTGTACCTGATCCGTCTTCGGCTTCGGCTTTAACCTCGATTACGCCTGGTGCCAGGGCTTTTAGCAGTCCACTTTCGTCTATGGCAGCTTTTCTTTCTTGACCGGTTATGGACCATTTTATAGTTTTATTGGTGGCATTGGACGGTAGTACCTCAGCCATCATCTGCAAGGTATCTCGCACTTGGATGGTGGTTATGCCGTCCTGTGGGGTTACGATGATGCCCTGAACACTGTTGGTAAGCTGGCCCTGGCCATTTAGGCTGATTGATAATGGGTTCTGGTCGGGATCGTTGGACGGGATAATCAGGCTGGCGCTATAGGTTCCAGCTTCTTCAGGGGTAAAAAGGATACTAAGCGTGGCTGACTCTCCATGAGAAAGAGTAGCTGCGGATAAATTATCCTTCTCCGCCACCAGGCTGAAGGGACTTTCGGTTTCGGCAATACTGACATCGCCTATCTGCAGGTCGGCTCCGCCGGCGTTTGCTATGGTTACAATTCGTTCCATCCCCTGCCCCACGATAACATTGCCAAATAGTATTTGGTTTTTGGAGGCACATATGTCAGGTGTGGGAGGAACTCCGGTTCCGCTCAGTTCCAACTGTTTCTGCTCATTTTGAGGATCGTTGGTGGGAATGTTTAGGCTATTGGAATATGTCTGTTCTGCGGCAGGGAGGAAACCCAGGCGCAGGGTTACGGAACTACCGGGCGCCAGGGTTTTTCCGGAAAAGCCGTCGTTTATAATGCTGAAAACAGGGTCGGTACCGGTGAGACTGACAATTCCTATTTCAAGATTGCTATTTCCAGTATTGGTGGCAATTATGTCTTGATAAGCTTCGGTGTTAATGGTTACCGGACCAAATTGAACTGCTGCCGGCAGTATTGATAACTGCGGACTGGCTGCTTTTATGCCCTGTCCGGTCAGGGGGATGCTTACTTCACCTTCAGGGTCATTGGACTTAACAATAATTACATCGTAGAAGTCTCCCGTGGTAGTTGGTGCGAATTTTACGGTTACCACTATAGAGCTGCCGGGATCCAAAACCGCGTAAGGAGTCACATCGGTATAATCAAGCACATAAAAGGGCTCCAAAGGCAGGACCAGACTATTTATTGATAGTTGGCTGGACCCTCCATTGTAAAAAACGATGGTCTGCTCACTAGTTTCATTTTCAACCGTACTGCCAAAATCAAGGCTGGTGGGGTCAATGGTAATGTGAGGTGTTTTAACCACCGGCGCCGGAGGATCAACGATTTTATTAGATATCTTTTCCGTAATAATTGCCGGGTTATAATCAAAATAGATTTTGGCTTCATTATCAATATTTGTCCCTACAGCTGCATTTTCACGAACTTTAATGGTAAAGGTTACATAGCCTTCGCCATTGGCCAGTTCCTTATCGTTTACCGGCAGGAAACCAGCTAAAGCATCTGCAGGCGGTTCACCCGTTTCCGGATCTATGGTCTTAAATGTCCATTTCGCCTGTCCCGAAGTCAGGTCCAGGGTGATTTTCACATCCACCCACCAGTCCTTGTTTACATCGGGGCGATAATCTGGAACAGTTACTCTGGCGGAATAGCTGTTACCAGTGTTGGTGATGGGATAAACATGCCCGCCAAAAGCAAAGCCGGTTGGTTGAAAACTGCTCCAATCCAAAGCGGCATTCAGATCGTCAGTTACCGTGAGCTCCTGCACCGGTGCAGTTGATCCGGTCGGAAATTCCGGTGGAGTGGTATCTGATGTTTCCGCCATGATAGTAAAACTTCCGGAATCACTCTTAACTGCCGATTCATAATGGGCATTGCTGGCCGACAGCTCTATGGTAGTCGGGGTGGGCGCTTCCGGGTCCAATAATGATGATGCTGAAAAAGTCTGGGCAGCCTCGGCAGCCTGAGCAGGAGTCATTATGCTAAGGGTTTTGACTTCGGTTAGATTGCTGCATGAATCCTCGGCCACTACGTAAATAATATACTGCGTTTCCGGGGATAAATCGTTTATTCTCCAGGTTTTATCCGTATAGGCGGGCTGCTACACCTGCGCCTTTGATGTTTTGTGCTACCAGTGTGCCTTCCGTATCGTACTCTGCGGCCATGCCCATGTCATTAACCGGGTCTGCCAGGAAACGGCGTTCATCGCCATTATGGATTACCGCAGTTTGATTGCCCAGGGCATCGTAACGATATTCCCATACATCACCAGCAGTTTCCATTCGAATTAATCTGTTTTGGGCATCGTACTGGTAAGTGGTAGTTTTGCCTCCGGATACTTTGGAGATCAGATTGCCGTTGGCATCATAGGTATAAGTAGTATCACCGGCAGCCACATACTGGTTCATGTTGTTGGTTACATACTGGCTGGCAGCAGACCCTTTGCTGGCGGCTCTGCGGTTGCCGGCGGCATCGTAAGCATAACCATCCCTCCGGCCATCCGGGTAGATAACCTCGGTCAGCATTCCTCGGGCATCATATTTATATTGGGTCGTGCCTTCCAGGGTGGTCATGGAAATTTTGCGGCCGGTGGAATCGTAGGCATACTTAAATTTAGATAGAAGTTCTCCTGAGGAACTGAAGTTTTGCAATGAGGTTAACTGCCCTTTGATATCGTAGCTATATATGGTGTAAACCCCGTTCCCCTTAGCTTCTTTGGTCATGCGGCCAACGGTATCATATTCATAGGTCACAATGGTACGACCTTTTCCATCCTTTACCGCCTGCAGCTTTCCGGCACTGTTATACAGGTATTGCAGGGAATAGCCGGAATGGTCCATTCTGCCTATACATCTGCCGGCACTATCATAGCTATAGTTGAAAAAGGAACCATCAGGATAGGTTATGCGGGTAAGTAGATTGCGCTGGTTATACTGCATCTGGATTTTGCCATGCTGATCTTCTACCAGGGTAAGGTTACCGGAAGCATCGTAGGAATAGCTAATCCAGCTGCCATCGGAAAAATCGCGGCTGGTTACCTGGCCTTTAGCATCATATTGGATAGACTCGGTCTGCCCCTTGCGGTCAGTACCGCTTGTCATTTTTCCTTCCTGGTCATATAAATAGGCTTCCCAGGTACCGTCCGGGGAAATGATTTTTTCCAAATTTCCCATGGAATCGTAGCTGAAACTGGTTTTATTTAATTTCGGATCCTCTATACTGATAAGCTGGTTGTCTTTATAGATCATGCTGGTTCTTTGCCCCAGAGGGTCAATAAATCCGGTTATATTTCCTTCAGGATCATATTCAATGCCCACAGTGCCCCCCTCAGGTCCGCTTACTTTAATGGGGTTGCCGTCAGGACTGTACTTTAACCGGGAAGCTTCCCCGGCCGGGTCGACTTTTTCTATTATCTGACCATTTTCATCCAAACAGAATTTGGTAACGGCTCCGGTAGGATCGGTGATTAAGCATACCGCTGTTTCCGGATATTCAATCCTGGCAGGGACGGCATCATTTCCTAATTGCTCGGCTGCAAGCCGGCCCCGGCTATCATAGCTTAAAATTTTTACAGAGTTGTCCGGATAAGTGGTTTTTACCAGGCTGTGCAGAGCCCGGCTGTTTTCTTCCATATTGTAGGTATACGAGGTCTGCCGGCCATCAGGTGTTTTCACCTGAATTAAATGTCCGGTCCCATCATATGTATAGGAACTGGTTTTACCGAAATTATCGGTTAAAGCGGAGATTAAACCCTGGGCATTGTACTGCAGGTTATATTTTTGTCCGTTGCTGTGAATAATTTCTGATAATTTCCCGGCAGTATAGACTAAATCCATATGCGTGCCCTTTGCTTCTGTAATTTGGGAAACAAGTCCGTTAGCATTAAAAGTGTACTTCGTTCCCGCTTTGGTCTGTAATTCCAAAAGACCGTTATTCTTTTTAAGCTGGTACTGACTGTTGCTTGATTCAAAGGTGCCGTTGCTATTAAGGAGAAAAACCCCCTGGTAAAACGGAGCTCTTAGTAACACCTGGGTTTCCACTTGAATAGTATGGCTGTAATGAGCCGGCAGTTGGATTAATTTTAGTTTCTTTAAATCTGTTAATACCATGGACCTCTTACCTTTCAATAGTAATAACGCCGCTCCCGTCCCAATTTACGGCAGCACCCAGGGTTTCGCTGATAAAACGTACCGGGGCGAAAGTTCTTGCTTTAACGATTTCTGCCGGACAGTCCAGTTCGGTCTGGCGGCCATTAACTAAAACAGTTTTGGAGCCGATGGTTAGTAAAATAGTTACGTCTTTATCGGTAATCTTTACCTGGCGGCTGTTTGCCAGCCACTCCACCTTTGCCCCTAAACCTTCGCTGATAAATCTTACCGGTACCAGGGTTCTATTGGCACCGGGCTTGATAAACGGTTTGGCATCCAAAACAAAACTGTTTCCATCGCGACTGGCTTCCAGTTTATTAATGGACAGTACAATAACGTTTTTGGTTATGGGGTTCAGGGATTGGGATGGTGTTGTTTCACTTTGGGGAGGTTTTGGTGCCGGCTTTTCAGCAGGCTGACTGCTCCCTCCCCCACCTGTAGAGGTTACAGGCGGGGTAATAATGTTGCTGTTTTTTCCGTCTTCTTTAAACTGAATTGGTTCTGCTATCCAGGTAACAGCAATTTCCTGGGCATAGATATTGCTTAATACTCCGTTTTCAAAAGATATGGTAGTTGAGGTTTCCCGCAAACATTTAAATGTGATTTTAGCCAGGGTCCCTGATCCGCTGGCTCCTGATATGCCGGATAAATCGTGTATCACCCGGATGCGGCCGGGTTCTATTTCCCGCCACATGCTTATCCCGATGATCTGCTTACCTATCTGGCCATCCTCGATTTTTTGCAGGCTTAGTATTGTGCTATCAAATTTAATATCATAATTGGCCGCATTGAAGTCTTTAACCTGACTTATATTAACCACAGCCGCAAACTCTTCCCCGGCTTTTATTTGCGCGGGAAGACCTATTTTAATGGTGGTATCATCATTTGCCACCACTAAATCAGGAGCAGCCAGGCAAAAGCCTGCAAGCAACAGTAATATAAGAAGTAAACGTGATGTTTTTATTAATTTCAATTACAATCACCTCTATTGCTATAAACCCAGAATAATCCTTTTTATCGTGGCAATATCCAGCGCATTAATATTTCCGTCATGGTTGGCATCCGCGCCTATTTGGTATTGGGCTCCAGGCCATTGACGGTTAAGGTTTCGCGCGTGCTGGGCAGTCCCGGTAACGGAACTATTGCTACTGGAGTAGCAGTATCCCAGTTTTCCGGAGTAATTTCAACCGTAGCGTATCGTACATCATATTGATAAGCTCTTCCAGAATAGCCGTCATCACCTGCGGCACTCCATTTTATGCTGATGCTTCTGGGTAAAACTGAATCTATGCGCAGGTCATTGGTTATCCCGGGTAAAATGGTATCATTATCGGATATACTGATGTCATCAAGATGCCACCATCTATCATAGCTACCTGTTCTGGAAAAACGCATTCTAATCTCCTGACCTTTATAAGGGGAAAGGTCGATTTGATATCTTGACCAGTTTGTATCTATGCTAGAACCCGGCATAGTATAAATTCGGTTCCAGGTTATTCCGTTATTAGTTGAAATATCTACACCATTACTACCAGAATAAGATTGATTTCTGCTCCAAAAGATTAGCTGCGGATTATTAGCATGTTTTAAATCTACATTGTTGGCAGTTGTCAGCGCTCCATAAATATTCTGTGACTGCCACCCTTTATTGCCTGTATGGGCTGCCCATCCGGATTTGAACCAGTCGGCATTAAACCAGTACACTTCCGACTCGGTTCGCTCAGCGTTTTCTGCCAGAGGCATAGCTATTAAGGGGACACCGGTATCAGCAACGCTGACATTATCCACATACCATCCGTCGGCATTATCGCTGCCATCAGAAGTAAGACGGAAGCGCAGCATTACCCGAGATCTTCCGGCAAAAGCGGATAAATCAATTTCTGCTTTGGTATATTCAATACATGAATTTGTTATGTGATAAAGTCGCTCCCAGGTGGAACTGCTGTCAAGCGATATCTCTACCCAGCCGTGGTCACCATTCCCCAGGGTATATTTATGCCAGAATTCTAAAACCGGCATTTTGGCCATACTTAAATCTAAAACGGTAGTGGCGGTCATCTCCTGGTTGGGTTGATAAGGTTTAGGTAAATTAGTCAGACAATAGCCATCACTATAGGCATACTGGTTTTCATCGGTATCGGCTATAATTCCCCATTTATTAAAGTTCCAGTTACCGCTGTTGTTGCTAAAATCATCATAGAAGGGATACTGTTTGACATTGGCGGTATTGGCAAAAACCTCGTTGCTTCCCAGGCTATACACATCACCGGTGGCGACAACAAATACTTTGTAGTAATAAAGTAATCCCATAGTTAAGTTGGTATCGGTGAAGGTTAATTGGGTGGGATCAGTAATCGATGCAATATGCTCGGAATTAACCGTAACATTCGCCTGGTGGGAACGCCTGATTTCATAGCGGATAAAGTTGGGGTCTTTACTCTGGGTCCAATTAAGATCCATTTGGGTTCGGGTGATACCGGAGGGAAGTTGTAAACTAACATCCACAGGTCTTTCTACAATCTTTATGTCATCAACATTATAAGTGTAAGCATAATTGACAAAGCGCAGGATAACCTCCATGCCTTTGTATGGGGTTAGATCTACTTGATAGCGATTCCATACTGTATTCGAAGAACTAGCCATGTTTACTAACCTGGTCCATGATCTACCCAGGTTAGTCGATATCTCTACGAATTGGTATCCACCGGAACGGCCATAATCCTGGCTCCAAAAGACCAGCTGAGGATTGTTAGTATTTCTCAAGCTAATAGGAGAGGATGTCAAATAATAATTGCCCCGGATGGATGTATCATTTTTCCAGCCATATTGCCCGGTATGAGCCGCCTCCGTACTTCTGTACCAATTGGAGCTGCTCCAATTTATCTGGGTGTCAGTATCCTCCGCGCCATCGGAAGCAGGCAAACTGATTACCGGGCTGCTTATTTCTCCTATGGTGACATCATCAATTTCCCAGCCATCAGCAATGTCGGTATTATCGCTGGTAAGTTTGAATCTTAACCTGACGCAGGATTTTCCACCATAAGGTGTAAGATCCAGTGTAACCTGCTCCCAATTCAATTGTGCCCCGGAAGAACTGTAAATACAGGTCCAGCTACGCTCCAGGTCAGTTGATACTTCAATGCTTATACAGTCCCCGCTTCCCAGGGAGTACCTCTGCCAGTATCTTAGCTGGGGTATCCTGGAGGTACTTAAATCAACCGTGGTGGTTAATGATCTGATTTGATTGTTGCCATAATCACTGCCAGGACTGTCGGCCAGACTATACGAGCCGCCGTGGGATACTTTGCTGGTTCTCCCCCAGGTGTATAAGTCCCAGTTGTTGCTGGTGGACACTTCGTCTTCCATATCATCGTAAAAGGGATAAGTTCTTATATAATCGGTTTTAGCCGAAATTTCATTACTGCCGGCACTGTAAACTTCTCCGAGTTCAACCACAAAAATCTTATAGTAATATTCCAAACCCATTTCCAGATTATTATCAATATAGGAGGTTTGTTGAGGATCAGATATAGAAGCTATCAGGGGGGAAGTAATTGTGACACCAGGAGTTTTGGTTCGACGTATCTCATAACGGACAAAGTCGGCACCTTCATAGGCATTCCAGGTTAGGTCCAAACTATGGCGGGTAGGATTGCTTACCGGGTTAAGAACTACATCGTTACCGCTCTCACTGATGCCGATATCATCGATTTTCCATAATCCATTGCCAGTAACGAAACGCACACTAATTTCCATACCCTTATATTGAGACAAATCTAACTGATAACGGTTCCATACCCCCGTATTTGGGTTTGGTAAGTTAAGTACTCTAGTCCAGGTTGAATCCTGATTGCTTTTTATTTCCACATAGCGACCAGAATAATTATAACTATCATGGCTCCAGAATACGAGCTGAGGATGGTTGGCATTGCCAAGATTAATGGGCGGTGAGGTTAAGCAGTATTGACCGGAAACATATGGAGATGTTTGCCAGCCGTATTGTCCACTGTGCGCTGCCTCTGGACTTTTATACCAGCAAGATGGACTCCAGTCAATTTGGGTATCAGTGTCCTCTGCTCCGTCGGAAGCCGGGAAATCAATTAACGAGGTAAGCGTTTCTGCAATGGTGACATCATCAATATTCCAGCCGTCCCCTATATCGGAGCCGTCGCTGGTTAGTTTAAATCTCAGCCTGACATTCGCATTTCCACGATACTGGCTCAGGTCTACCTTGATTTGGTGCCAATTTAGTTGGACCCCTGAAGTATAATATATGCATTTCCAGGTACGGTCCAGGTCAGTTGACACTTCAATAGTGGCATAATCGCCGTTCCCTAATGAGTACTTCTGCCAGAACCTGAGCTGCGGTATTTGGGCTTGGGCTGAATTTAAATCAATCGAGGTAGTCAGGGATTTAACCTGATTAATGCTATAATTACTGCCGGGACTATCAGCCAGGCTATATGATCCACTGTGGGCGGAATCGTTGGTTCTGCCCCATGAATACAAATCCCAGTTTTCCAGGGTACTGGCTTCGTTTTCCAGGTCATCGCTAAAGGGATAGGTTCTTATGTAGTCAGTTTTACCGGCGACCTCATTGCTGCCTGCGCCATATACACCCCCGGGCTTAACCACGTAGATTTTATAGTAATAATCCAGGCCCATTTCCAGATTGGTATCGGTATAAGATGTTTGCTGGGGATCGGTTATGGCCGCTACCAGGGTGGAGGCTGTATTGACACCGGGATTTTTAGCCCTGCGAATCTCTTCGAGTTATATTTGCATTTTCCTTCTTATATGTCGAATAAAAATAAGTCCGGGGACAGTCCCCGGACTTATTGATCTATTACCGGACTATTTATAGCAGTTTGTACATTCGAAGTATCATGGCGGTGCCTTCAGCACGGGTAGCATTTTGACGAGGGGCAATGGTATTTGCGCTTCGGCCGGTTATTATCCCCTGGTCTACGGCAGTGCTGACTCCGGGTATGGCCCAGGAGGAGATTTGTCCCCGGTCTGTGAATTTGTCTAAACCTGAAGTGCTGCTGTTAACCTGTTTGTTTTTATAGAGCAGGGCGTTTCTAATCATTACTGCCATCTGTTCCCGGGTTATCAGGTCATTGGGACCAAATGTGGTTGGTGAATAACCGCTTACCAGGCCTGCTTCAGCCGCACTGTTGACGGCGTGGAAGTACCAGGCATCAATAGTTACGTCGGTAAAACGGCTCTGAATGCTGGCGGTATTTTTTAGGCCTATGGCTCTGGCCAGCAGGGTGGCAAATTGTGCCCGGGTTATATTTTGGTCAGGGGCAAACCGGGTTGGGCTCATGCCGGAGGCGATACCCAGCTTGACCGCAGCACCAACTTCAGCAGCAGCCCAGTGGCCTTTGAGGTCGGTGAATTTCTCAGCCCCGGTGGTAGCTGGTTCTAGTGATGGGGGCAAAGTTTCGGTTTTGGGGGTTTCGGTCGCAGATGACCCGGTTTTAGATGTTGATGAAGAAGTATTAGCTATTATGGCATATTTACTAAAATGGGTGGTGGTGAAGGTTATGGTTTTTTTGTCTTTGTCTATTTTCCCATTCATGGCAACCCAGGTTTTTTTGTTTTCATCATAATAGTAGATATCAAGCAGATCCGGGTTGATGTTCGTTACGTTGGCAGCGGAGTAGGACAGAGTAACGGTTACTGCTTTTTGCAGGTTTAAGCCGCCAGCATTGGTTTGGCTGACGCAGTTTAATTCGTATACAGAACCCAACAGCTGTTGTCCGGCAGCCAGGTTTTGCAGGCTGGAGGCGGCAGCGGAACTGCCCAGGGCTGTAGCGCTTATAGTTGCAGTGAGGTTGCCGTCTATATTAATGGCTCCGGGTGGGATTATAATTTTTACCGAGTTAAGGTTTATTTCCAGGTTTTTGCCGGATGAGGTAACTTTCTGGACAGTGTCCCCTTTCAGGTCAATGGTGTTGTTGGTGGTTGATACGGTGATAGTATTGCCGGCTGTATTAAGCTGGTCTAGTATGGTTTTATTTAACTGGTCATCAGGGTTGGTTATGTCACCGCCGCCGGGATTGTTTGGCTCTCCAGGTTCTGGATCCTGGGCAGGCTTACCCAGCACACTGTCCTTTACAGCATTGCGTAGAGGAACCAGGTTAGGATGCAGGATACCATTTTCCAGTGTATAGTCAATCTCTTCCTCAAATTCAGCTAGCATGGCTCTGAAAACTGGTCGGTGTATCCTGTATTGAATTACTTCCTGCAGGGCTTCATACATTACGTTATCAAAATTGGCTTCGGTCAGTTCTCCGCGGTCACGGACGTTTGCATCCAGGTCTATCAAAAAGGTCTCAATCTGAGTTTCAGTGGCTCCACCTGCAACCATTTTATTAATATATTCGGGGTACTGGTTTTTTAATATGTTGTAGCTGGATAGCAGGTCAGCGGATTGAGCCGAACTTATACCCATGAAACCGCAGTTCAACAGGTTGATCATAAAAAAGGTAAGAATGAGTACTGAGATTCTGCTTACACTTCTGCGCTTCACTTTTTTTATCCTCCTTATGTATTTTTGATAATCCTTCCACGATTTATCTTTACTATATTTTAGTGGAAGCGGCAAAGACAAGTCAATGACTTCCATATACGTCAATAAGTCCGGGGACTGTCCCCGGACTTATTGGGCTTATTGGTTTTATTGTTGGAGTTTTTGTGGGTTGGTTATTTCATTATTTTTACAATCATGGTTGCGGCTTCGGCTCTGGTGGCATTAGCCTTGGGCTTGAAGCTGCCATCGGGATAACCGCTGATTATGCCATTGGAACTGGCAGCAATAACGGCATCCTTGGCCCAGGCGGAAACCTTGGCGCTGTCGGTAAAGGTCTTGGCATTGGCTGCGGCCTTAAGGCTAGCAGCTTTGGTAATCATAACTGCCATTTGCTCACGGGTAATATTATCATTGGGACCAAATTTGGTATCGCTGTAGCCGCTGATAATTCCGTATGCCTGTGCGGTAGCTATGCTGTCTTTGGCCCAGTGTTTGGCAGTGTCGTTAAAGACTTTGCCGCTCTTGGGAGCCAGTTTCAGAGCTTTAACCAGGGTTACGGCAAATTCAGCTCTGGTTATGTTGTTATTAGGTTTAAAGGTCTTGTTGGGATAACCGGAGATAGCACCTGCTGCAACCAGTTTCTGAATGTCAGCCTGTGCCCAGTGACCGGAAATATCGGTCAGGGTAACTTTAGGAGTTTCCGGTTTAGGTTGATCCGGTTTTACCGGAGCTTCTTTGGTCGTAGCCAGGATTGCAAATTTGGCAAAGTTCTTAACCTCACCACTGACTTTTCCTGCTTCGGCATCTACCTTGACATTATCAAGTTCTACCCACTTCTTGGTGCTGGTGTTATACCAGTACAAGCTCAGGGTATTTTCATCGAGGTCTACCTTGCTCTTATCAAAGCTCAGTTTTACGGTAACTGCCTTACTGAAGTTGGCAGATTCGTCTTTAAGTATTTCTACTACGTCTCCGACAATCTTGCTGTTATCCGGTACTACCAGTCCAGTTGTGCTGGCTTTTTCGACTCTTACTTTGAAATTGCTGGCCATTGCTTTAGCAGGGATTACTACACTGGCACCTAGACTGCTGTTGCTTACAGTTCCGCCGTCAGCAGCAGTTACTGATGTGCCGTTAAATGGTGTGGCACCGCCACCACCGCCGCCGCCACCGCCAGAAGTAGGCGGAGTGGTTGCCGGGGTGTAAACTACGAATTTTGTAAAGTGTTTGGTCCAAATAGCTACGTCATTGCCGACTTCGATTTTACCATGGCTGGCCAGTGCATTACCTGCGGCCTGAGTATCGGCAGCCATCACAGTGGTAATTTCGTTAAAGACTCCTCCGCTAATAACGCCTACGCGTTTTCCTTTTGCGCCGGGCATAAGGATTCTAACCGCCTGGCTAAATATCAGCGAGGTATCACCAGTTCCAACCTCAATGGCATAAGCAACACTGCCTGCACCGGTTACGTCTGATAGTGGAACGGTAACCACTTTGGGCAGGTTAATCTCGCCGGTCCAACCAGCAGGCCCGCTTACTGTAGTTCCAGCGGGAATGCTAACCTGTATTGTTCCCACTGTAGAGTCAGCAGTATTTACTTCAATTAAGGGCAGAGCCTGGGTCTCATCAACATCTATCTTGGCACCTTGAGCAGCATCTACAGTAACCGGGGTATCAGCAGGTACTGTAACCGTATCAGTGGCACCAGGTGTCTCCAATTTAGCTCTGAATACGTTAATGGTATAAGTCTTAGTTGCACCACTCTGCGCGGTTACAACTACGGTAATTGCATTAGGGGTATTACCTGTATTAGCCAGGTTGATGGCACCTGAAGCCTGACCGCTGGGAACAGCTGCTCCATTAACGGTTACGGCAGCAGTTGCATCGGCAATAGTTGGTGTAACTGTGACACTGGCAATGGCATTTCCTACCTGGGCCTCATATGCAGTAGTTCCAGCCGCAAATGCCGGAGTAATGGCTATAACCGTAGTTCCGCTTCTAAGTACCAGAGCATTCAAGCTGTTATTGGTACTCGGTGGAGTTATATTAACGGTTACTGTGAGCTGCGCTATCCAGTCATGTTGCGGAACTGTGCCGTCCTGTCTATAGAGCACCAGGGTTGCGCTTCCGGCGCTGGCAGCTTTAAAGTCAATGGTTGTGCCTTGATCGCCGGTAATTTCAATAGCTTCCGGATTGGCACCAACAATTACATAGTCTACCTGCCCGGTCAGGTCCGTATCCATTATTTTCAGCTGAATGGAAAAGGTATCATTTACATTGCAGCTGATTGCATTATTGGTAATGGGGGTAGTGGGAGTAGCTCCGGTAAGGTCATATACTTTGGACTGTGAACGGACACTGGCCAGGGCCAGTGCCAATTGAGCTTTATTATCGGGGTCAACTTTTGAATTGAGCTCCTTAAACTGAGCAATCAGCAGATCAACCGACCAGCCAATATCCCCTAAACGCTGGTCAAAATCGGCATATTGACTTCCCGGTGCTTCAATTACATTTCTCATGGCGTATTTCATAAGTATAGGCATGGCATTGGTCAATTCCTGGTTGGTCCCGTATAGTGCAGCTTCTTTGAGGCTTTTGCCATCTAGAAGATTTGACTCTTCCGTTGTTAAAGAATGATTAATGGCATTTCTAAAGTCATCCCGGGTGGCACTCAGGAACCCGGCAAATTTATCTATAGTAATATCATTTCCAAATAAAGCCAGGAAGAAATCACGGTAGGTGTTTTTGAATGTAGTCAGTCTGGTTTCTAACTCTGCCGCATCACTGATGTAATATACCTCACTGAGGTCAGCAAAGGCATTGACAAATGTCTGACGTACAGTTGCATCGTCCTGACCCGCTTTGGCCAATACCTGTGAGTTCATTAGTGGGTTAAGTATAGCATTCCAATTGGCAGAATCATAGGCTTCTAAAGCCAGATTCTGCGCATTCTGTCTGGCTATGGACATATAATCTTTGTCAGTTTTTCCCGATCCGTCAGTGTATGTATCGTCAATACAGTTATAGACCAGGTTCATTTCATTAACTAAATCGTTCATGGTTGCTGCCTGTGCCGATGCCGGTGTCAACAGCGGACTCATAAATGCACAACAAAAGGCAAATATAACCAACCATGCTACTCGTTTTGATTTCATTCTTTCGATCCTCCTCCTTTTACAACTTAATTAGAAAGATTATTATGAAGTCCCCCCTTTATGCTCCGAGGCGTTAATAAATTTATTGAATAAACCTTTTTGGGTTTTGTCATCACATCCTCTCAATCTTTGAGCCCGTCAGTCTTAGATGGTAACTGCGTAAAGCTCAGAAATAAGGCGACTGGGAAATAGTATCATTACCCTCCTGGCATGATTAGCCAGGGCTACTTCAAATAATAGTTCCATCTCTTACCAGTTCGGAAAAATGCATAATAGATATCTAACCCCCTCCCCCATTCTACTAGTTTTCAGGTGCAACGAGGCTAAATACGAAATGTTTTTCTTCTAGTTTATAGTGTTTACGGTAATTTATCAAATAATTACCTCTTTAAAGTATAAATGTGTATAATCATGCTTTTGTTACTATTCTCGACTTATTGGGGAATTTCCTTCATTAAAGACAACACAGGGGGACGGTTCTGTTGTGTCATTTGAAAATCCATTCCTTTGTGTTGCACCTACTATTTGGGGAACTTCATAAGGGTTAAAGGTGGGCCGGCTGGCCAGGGCCAGTATTTCTTTACTGTTTACATCCATGACTACTACGGCGCCGGTTTTAACCTGCTCGTTCATGGCCTGTTCAACAATTTCCTGTATTCGTTTGTCTATGGTTAAAGCCAGCGCTCCCCGCTGGCGGTCCTGTTCATTGCGCAGTTTAAACATTAGGCCTTGTATAGCAATACCCCGGGCATCCAGTACTGATGTCAGTTCGTGGGACGTAGTGTTTTGGCGCAGAATGTTGTCATAATGTTTTTCCAGGCCGGTTATGCCTTCCTGGTTTTGACCGCCGCTACAATAACCCAGGATGTGGGCCATAAAACCGTCCTCGCGATAGCGCCTGATTACCGGGGCTGCTACTACTCCGGAGAGTTGGGAGGAGTTGATCCGGGCGGTTTCTTCGGGAGTAAGGTTGGAGGCTATGCGGACAAAGGGTTTCCCGGACTTCATGGCCTGTTTTAGCTCTGTATACAAGCAAGTGGGGACGGTTCTTGCCTTGCCTTCGACGGTTTCCGTCTTGCTTTCTGCAGAGGCCAGGTGCGAACTGTCCCCGCTGGCGATAATATCGGATAATATTTGGGTCGTTCTAACCAGGTTTTGCTCCCCTGATTTAGCTCTAGCCTTTCCAGAGGCGTCCTGAGGTTGATTTCTAGTCATTTCCCGCGGCAAACAGTACAGGGCAGTCGATGTCTGGGTACCAGTAATAGGCAGGAGGTTACGGTCCAGTATTTCACCCCGGTTATATTCTTTTAGTTCTACCTGCCGGCTGCGCATGGCTACTGCCTGCCGGGCCATCTCCTGCCCTTTTATAAGCTGGTAATAGCCCAACTTGGCCAGCAAACCGCTGCCGATTAGCAGGAAAAGACCCATTAATATATAAGCACGTTTTGGCGACAAAATAATAACCCCTTTGCGTAAAGCCTGTTAATATCTTTGGCTCTGCCGGGGTTAGTTATACTATAATTACAATAAGTACAATATGTCCGGGGACAGTCCCCGGACTTATTGTAGGTATACTTAGCTTACTATCTCGGCTTTCAACTTTTGAATGGTTTCCAGGGGCAGGTTAGTAATCTCTGCAACAAATTCTACATCAACACCTTTTTTTAAGGCATTACGGGCTGTCTCCAGTTTGCCTTCCAATTTGCCTTCCAGTTTGCCTTCCAGTTTGCCTTCCAGTTTGCCTTCCCGTTTGCCTTCCCGTAGGCCTTGTTTTAAGCCTTCTTCTCTTAACCACTGTTCAATCTGGGTCATGCGTAACACCTCCAGTAGTCTTCTCTTATATTCTTCTGGTAGAAATTTGTCGGTTATGGCTACCAGGGCTCCAATTGCGAAGTTGGTGTATTTGTTTTTGCTGGCCTTGGCAAGCTCGGCAGCCTGTATGGCCATGTCGGCTTCCGGTTGTTTACTCTTCATCAGGGGCAGGAAAATTAGTTTTTGCAGATCGGCTTCGTTTAATGGTTCTTCCTGATCAATCTTGGCCTTTAGCCTGTTGTATTCAGCATCACCATCCATACCTTTTAAGTAAACGTTGGTTACCTTGTAGGTTAGGGAGCCTTTGTTCAGCAGGTCGGGAGCGTTTTGTATGCGTCCAGAGTATATTATAGCTGTGTTTACATCCCGATTATACCTTTCGACTATCCTGGCTCCGTAAAAGGCTACCCGCCTTAGTAAGTCCTCCGGTACTGTAGTCTGGAATTCCAGGTGCAACAGGGACTCATCTTCTAGCAGAAACACGAAGTCTACCCGTTTCTCCCTGGCCTCCACCACCGGCAAAACAGTGGGCATGATGTCAACTATCCTGGCGGTCTTAAGTCCGAACATTTCCAGGGTTTTATCTTTAAACATTTCTGCGGTCGCTTTCATAATGATGTCGGTGTTATGTTCGCTTATACTGGTTTCCAGGTTCATCACCTGCCTTCCTGTAAATATTATACTATAAAGGTTGGGTGGGTAGAATGTTATTCTCAATCCTTAATAAGTCCGGGAATATGTCTAAGGGACTGTTCCCGGAGTTATTTGAGACTTTTGCAAATTAATTAGCTTAGAAATAATGGCATTTTCAGAGAGTAAAAGAAGGACTTCACCCCCATTTTTGCCGAATTTATTAGTGACAAAACAAACCAAGCAAAAACGAAAGGAGAAGTCACTTATGAATATTCGGCAAGGATACGTATTTTCCTTTGAGGATGCAATAAATTTGCAGCCCCGGTCAAGATTAGAGATAATTCTAGCCACCCTCGATTTTTATGACGTTATTACGGTTCTTGACAAAGAGAATAAACAACATAGAGGGCCAACTGGTTACCCGTTTGAGAGCAAGCTCAATGCATTAATTGCAATGCGTGTTTACAATATGGCTACATTTACTGAATTAGTGGAACGTCTTACCCATGATCCAGTACTCAGGTATAACTGTGGCTTTGATGTTTTTGGTAAAGTGCCCAGCATTGCTACCTTTAGCCGTTTCTATGAGCGATTGACTCAGTCAGAAGTACTTCGTGAACTGTTTAAGAAACAAGTAACAACGGCTGAATCCATGGGTTTGATTGATACCAGTTCCATTGCCATAGATGCTTCTAAAGTAGATGCCAATGAGAAGTCAGTTCCACGTAAAAATATTAAAGACGATGGTCAATCAGCTAACTGGGGCAGCAAGCTAGATACCAATGGTAACCAGATAACCTGGTTTGGTTACAAGCTGCATATTGCTACTGACGTTAAATCTGAATTACCCGTAGCATTGAGCATAACCCCAGCCAGTACCAACGATGGAATAATGGCCGAAAGCATCCTTGAAGAATGCAGTAACAACTTAAACAGTAAACCCCAGTATTATCTCATGGATGCCGGTTATGATCAAAAGTCAATATACGAACTAATCCGCAAGGATTACAAGGCACAGGCAATAATACCACTAAATCACCGAGGAGCAAAGGAGCCCCCAGAAGGTCTGGATTGGGATGCAACCCCCATATGTTCAGCGGGATACCGCATGGCTTATTGGGGCGGCAGCAATGGGGTTAACAAATTCCGATGCCCTCATGTTATGGGCAAATGTGACTGTCCTTTTGGTTCCTCCTGGTGCTC
>ENA-UOUL01002576-UOUL01002576.1-bioreactor-metagenome-genome-assembly--contig:-NODE-2576-length-20778-cov-5.641998_pt1 | contig 20778 bp, 9 predicted proteins | sample MGYA00249838_ERZ747220 | MGnify/ENA primary metagenome ERZ747220 (study PRJEB28778, sample SAMN05720191) | bioreactor metagenome | isolation source: Anaerobic biogas reactor | place: USA:Washington...
AGAGGGCGAGATCATGAAGGTCAAAGGCAGAAATCAGTTTGCCGCACCCGGGAAACGGACTCGAGGCAAACCGTCCCACGTTCCGATCCTCGTGGTTCTGCTTCTGGCGGCATTCATACTTCTCTCCGGCGCCGTGAGCATCGGAGCCGACGCGTACGCCTCCATCTCTTTCTCAGGTCAGGAACTGCTGGGCAGGCCGACCGACTCCTCCATAAGCATCAAGGTCGTTCCAGATGCAGCCATCGAGTACTACTATGAGTATGGGGTGACCCCCGGATCCTACGGGGACCAGACCGCCACCCAGTCGGCGGCTGCCGGTCAGCCGCATACCACCGTCATAAGTGGGCTGCAGCCGGACACCAAATACTACTACCGCATGCAGTACCGGCAGACCGGCGGTGCCTGGGAAGCCCGCGCCGAACGATCCTTCTGGACCCAGCGGGCTCTTGGAGAGGGGTTCACCTTCGATATCACTTCCGACTCGCATGTGAACATCATGCTGGGTAACGCTTCCACCTGGACCCAGACCATGAATCGAGTAGCGGCCGACCAACCCGATTTCCTCATTGATCTGGGCGATACCTTCGGCATGGATTACTACGAGGGAGGAGTCACTACGGTGGCCCAAGCCGAGGCCCTCTATCTTTGGCAGCGCGACTTCTTCGACCTGGTAAGCCATTCGGCTTCTATCTTCCTTCTGCCGGGCAATCACGAGCAGCGGGAGGGCTGGCATGGATACACGGCCTCCAGCCTGCCGGTCATGGGTACCAACGCCCAGAAGAAGTTCTACCTCACCCCGGTGCCGGACGGCTTCTACTCGGGTAACACCGAGCAGTGGGACCACATCGACGGAGACCAGCTTCTTGAGGATTACTACGCCTGGGAATGGGGCGACGCCCTCTTCGTGTGTCTCGATCCCTACTGGTACACCACCACCAAGCCGTTTGTGGGAACCACCGGTGGAGGAGAGGAGTACGCCGGCTCGGGAGACCGCTGGGACTGGACTCTCGGCAAGGACCAGTTCGACTGGCTCAAGGCCACGCTTCAAGGAAGCGAAGCCAAGTACAAGTTCGTCTTCGCCCACCACATGACCGGTGGATCGGACGACTACGTGCGTGGTGGAGCCAACCCGGCCCACATCTGTGAGTGGGGCGGACACAACGAAGCGGGCACGGTCTACGAGTGGGCCACCAAGCGCCCCGGCTGGGGTGAAGACCCGGTCCATCAGATCTTCATGGACAACCAGGTGAGCGCCTTCTTCCACGGCCATGACCATCAGTATGCCTATGAGATGCGGGACGAGGTGGTCTACGTATCGATGCCTGCGGCCGGCTTCTCAGGCAGTGGATTCAACATCTACGCGACCGGTGACCGCTACACCATCCAGGCCCTACCGAGTCCGGGGCACCTGCGCGTGAACGTCGCTCCCTCAGAGACCACCGTGGAGTACGTATCCACCACCAGTGGGGCCGTCAACCACACGTTCACCATCGATCCCAGCACGACCAGCACCGCCCCCGTGGTTTCCGATATCCCCGACCAGACTATCGAGGAAGGAGAGACCTTCGCCACGTTTGACCTGGATAACTACGTCACCGACCCGGACAACACCGACGCCGAGCTCACCTGGACCCATAGCGGCAACAGCGCTTTGTCAGTGAACATCAACTCCAGCAGCCACGTGGCCACCATCACTGCCTCCAGCGGCTGGAACGGATCGGAGACCATCACCTTCCGGGCCACCGACCCCGATACCCAGTACGACGAGGACAGTGCCACCTTCACCGTCAACGCACCGGTCTCCACCTACAACGTGAACGTCGCCTACACCGGCCCCGCCAACCCGGTGGGAGGCGTGGACACCCTGTCGGTGAGGGCCACCGTCCTGGATGACGAGAGCGACCCAGTATCTGGCGTCAACTTGGGCTTCATCTTCGACGCCCAGCCCGGCAGTAATGGCATCATCGATACTCCCCCGGTGCGCGGCACCGATCTTGTTACCAACGCCTCCGGCCAGGCCACCTTCACCTGGACCGAGGGTGTGGGTGAGTACGGCGCCACACTGTGCTATGCGTTCATCGATGCCGACAACGACGGCGTCGAAGATGCAGGCGAGGTCAGGTCCACCACTATCAGCATCACCATCTCTGAAGACGAGCCTCCCGTAGTCCCCGACCTAGCCATCACCGCCCCCACCGGTCTTGGGAGCTACGCCTCCGGGGACAGCTTCACCCTAGGTTGGAGCGCCGATGTGGATCTGGACACCGGCCAGTTCGGTATCTGGGCGCGCTCCGTGGCCGGTACCTGGCATATCGGCCAACTCGTGACCCCAGGCGCCGGTGACGACGTCCTCACCTACCAGGCCACCGTCAGCCTCTCCGGAGTTCCGACAGGCTGGTACCAGATGATCGTGGGCTACCGTCCTACCGTGGGCAGCGGCAGCTGGACGAGCTTCGCCACCAGCTACGGCTTTGTGTTCTCGGTCGGCGCACCTGTCACCCCCACGGTCAACATCACTGTCCCGGCCGGCCAGAACAGCTACCTCTCCAGCCAGTCCTTCACCGCTTCCTGGACCGCAAGTCCCTCGGTTACCACCGGCCAGTTCGCGGTGTGGGTGCGCTCGCCCGATAACGACTGGTACTGGATGAGCCCTCTGGTGGCGGCCAACGGCAGCGCGAGCTACTCGGCGCCGGTGAACCTGGCCGGTGTGGACCCCGGTCTTGGTTACCAGGTGATCGTGGCCTATGAACCCGTCGCCAACACCAGCCAGTGGGCAACCTGGGCCACCAGCCCGGGGGTGTTCTCGGTGGATGCCACCGCTCCCACCATCACCATCACCCAACCAAGCGGCACCGGCAGCTACAACGACACTCAGTCAGTCGTCGCAAACTGGACGACGAATCAGACACTCAGTGGTGGTCAGTTCGGGATATGGGTTCACTCCGGCTCGGATGGCTGGTACGTGACCACTCTGATCTCGGCGATCGGTACCGCCGGCACGGTCTACTCCGCGACTCTTCCTCTTTCGACCGTCCCCGATGGCGCTGGGAACCAGGTCGTCGTGGCCTACCGTCCCGTGGTGGGCACCGGGGCCTTCATGAGCTGGGCCACCAGCCCGGGGTCCTTCACAGTGCTACCGGACTAACGAGGACCCAAGTCTCGGCTATGACTCGTTCGTAGGAGACCAGGGGGCGGCACCGGATATCCGGTGCCGCCCCCTATGGGTGTCTTTCATGCGTTTGCACCAACCGCAGTGGCGCCACGGGCCGCACGCTCCGGCGCACTCGGCCACAGCTTCTACCTGCGACTGGTGGCCCTTGCGTTGAATGGCCTCCTCTGCTGAGCTGCTTCCATCACGGACTTACGGCTATGGACCACCAGCTGGTAGCCCAACTGACCCAGCCGCTGCCCGGGCTGGCGCGGTAAGCAATGATCGCCTGATAGCCACTTCCGGCCGGAACATTGAGGACAAGGTTGGTTAGGAAGTTGGTGCCTCCCGTAGCCGGCGCTACTTGTCCGACGTACCAACTGCCGGTCCCTGATCGCAACCATACCCCGAACTCACCGGTGCTCAAGGGCTGGTCGCTGGTCCAATTCAGCGTCATTGAGTCCCCGACGGTGTACGTGCTGCCGGAGGGCGCTGCGATGGTGAGGTAGGGAAGACCCAGATTCACGGTAAACGACCACCAGCTGGTCGCCCAACAACCCCAGGTGCTGCTGGGGGTGGCCCGATAGGCAACGATTATCTGGTAACCGCTTCCGGCCGGGACGCTCAAAGCGATGGTCTTGGAGAAACTGGTGCCACCGCCGGCGGGCACGAGTTGTCCGATATACCAACCGTCGCTGGAGGAGCGCACCCATACCCCGAATTCACCGGTGGAGAGGCTCTGGTCGCTGGTCCAATTGACGGTCATGGAGTCGCCCGACGAGTAGGTGCCGGGACCGGCAGGATTGGTGATGGTGAGGATCGGGTCGGTGACGATAGGGTTGGCGCCCGTCACGGAGAGCGTGTAGGTGACTCCCGTGTGCTCTGCGTCCACCCAGATGTAGTAGCGGTCGGACACCGCCGGAGTGTAGGTCAGCACCACGTCGGAGGAAGAGCCCGATTTGAGCACCTCGTAGTAGCTGGAACTGACAACCGAGGTGGAGTCCGGGCTAAGCAGTCTCAGGTAGGTGTAAGCGGAGGCGGCTAAGGTGATCCTGACTTCTTGACCGCTGGTCAGATCTACGTAGAAGACATCGTCTTCGTCGGTCACGTCATCGACTGTTCCCGTGAGCGATCCGCCAATAGCAATGGGCAGTCCCGGGATATCTGAATCGTCGGCAGCGAGGGCCGCTCCAACTCCCACCGTCAGGAGTACCAGGAGGACAGCGGTGAACAGGTATGCTGCCCGGGAGATGGGCCGGCTGGAAACACGGGCCAAGTTCGCCAGAAAGGCGAAACCGCGCCTTGTCCGCGTGACGGAGTGTCGGCGCTGACCGGCGTCTCGGCTTCTAAGCCTGCCACCGTGAGAAGAACCTACTCCGAGTTCCGATGGATCCGACATCGCGGGACCACTCCTTTCGTGCGCGTTTCGACGGCAGGCATGATCTAGTCGAGGGCTATGCCTCTCTCGGAGAAGCAGAGATCCCCCAAGGGTGAAAAATGGGCGGCGAAGCGCCGCTCCCGGCAGCCCAGCCGCCCTCTGCCGCCATCGGGCCGGTGGCTTTGCGTCCCCGCCTTGCGACGGGTTTGCCTTTTCGAGAGGCGCCGGACCTACCGTGTGTGCCATCCGTGGCCGACGCGCACCGGCGCCATTCTAGTCATTATGAGATGGCCGGCTCATCGGCGTATACCGTGGATTGACCGCGGGAGTGTCCGCGGAGAGAGCCACACACCGAGAGGAACCGGCCACTATGGACAACTTTACACATGTGGGACTGGACGTGCATAAGGAAACCATCGCCGTCGCCACCCTTCGCCCCGGGGCTCTGGTCTGCGAGGAGCGCACCATCCCCAACAGCCCGGAGGCCATCCGCAAGGTGATGGCGGGTATGGGCGACCCGGCTTTGCTCCGGGCTTGCTATGAAGCCGGCCCGACGGGATATGACACCCATCGTCTCCTCAGCTCTCTGGGGGTGGATTGCGAGGTCATCGCCCCGGCTCTCATCCCCAGGCGTCCCGGCGTACGCACCAAGACCGACCGCTCCGATGCCCGTACTCTTGCCCGTCTTCACCGGGCCGGGGAACTCACCGCCATCCGTATACCCTCGCCTGCAGAAGAAGCCCTCAGAGACCTCATCCGCACCCGGGAGGACTTGAAGACCGATCGCCGCGTAGCCCGGCAGCGCATCAAGAGCTTCCTTCTGCGCGAGGGTCGTTCCTATCCCCACCCGCGCTCGGGTTGGACGGGGAGCTATCTGGCCTGGCTTTCCCGCCAGCGGTTCGACGAGCCGGCGGCTCAGACAGCGTTCGGGCACCTCTTGGCCGCGCATTCGGCCCGGGATTTCCAGCTCGCCTGTCTTGACAGCGAGATCCGCGCGGTGGCGGATTCCCCGGAGCTTGCTCCCGGAGTCGCTCTGCTTCGCTCGTTCCGCGGGATCGACACTCTCTCGGCGGTGACCATCCTCGCCGAGGTCGGAGATTTCCGTCGCTTCGGCTCGGCTGCAGCCTTCATGGCCTTCACGGGGTTGGTGCCGAGCGAGCACTCGAGCGGGATGTCCGTTCGCCATGGCTCCATCACCAAGACGGGGAACGCTCATCTTAGGCGGGTCCTCGTGGAAGCCGCCTGGTCGTATCGACATCGCCCGTACGTGGGCAAGGCGCTCGCAGAGAGGCTTGAGGGACAACCCCCGGAGGTGATCGCCTATGCCTGGACGGCGCAACTGCGGCTCTCGGGCACCTTCCGCAAGCTCGCTCTGCGCAAAGGCCCGAACAAAGCGGTGGTCGCTGTCGCCCGCGAACTGGCCGGCTTCATCTGGGGCATGATGACCGGGCACATGAACTAAATGACAAAGCGGGCGGGCGACAGATCCGGAGAGATCCTCGATTCTTCTATGCGCCTCAGTATGCGCGTTCCTAGTGGGAGGCAGGCTCCGGTCCGACCAAGATGTGCGGTCCCAATCCGCGGATATCAGAGTGGTCGAACGCCGACACCACGTGCCCGCCCGTTTTTGCCCGCTTACAGCCATAATCGATCACCTTGAGCTACCCGGACTTGACAGGCCATCTCATATCAGAAGAGAGTTTCGGTCGGGTCAATACTCCGGCGCGATGGTGCGACAATGTGCAGTCTTTCTGATTGAGGCGAGGCTATGGATGCTCCACGCAGGGTCGGCCGCCGTCAGCCCCGCAGAGCACGCCCGATCCACCTCAACGGCGCTGTGGCCCGCCAAGAATGACTGGCTTCGAGGGCGCGGATCCTGTCGTTGAGCCTGGCTACCTCAACGGCGTGAGCGAGCTCGCGGTCGGAGGGGGCAAACCCTTCTTCCACGAACAGTCGACCGGCCGTGAGGCAGGTGCCTGAGAGGGTGAATGAAAGATCGACGGCCTCGGCCTCGCCCCTCCTGACTACGATGAGGCCGGGGGTTATCTCCATCGATTCAATGAGATCGGACCGTGAGGCGCACAGCATGGCCAACTCGAGCACCAGCATGCTCATCGCAGGCTTATCCGGCCAAGGTCCGCCGTCTTCCTGCCAAACGCCGGGCCAGTGCGCCCATCCCCAGTCCTCGATGACGTAAGTCCCGCCCGGTCTGACGAAGGGAAGGACGGCCTCGAAAGCAGCCTTGGTCTCTTGGTAGAAGTGGCAGCCGTCGTCTACCACCAGATCGAGCGCGGCACCGCCGAACTCCTCCGCGATGATGGACCTCATCATCTCGCGATCGGCCTGGTCGATGCCATAGAGGGGCTTCACGCTGTCCCGCAGGTCGCAGCGTGCGACGTACTCTGTGAGCGCGGCAACCGGCTCGGCGGCGATATCCACCGCGACCAGACGCTCGGGATCCCACATCTCCGAGAAGAGAGCCACGCTCCCTCCCTTGAAGATCCCGATCTCAAGCACCCTCCTTGGGCGATCTTCCCCCGCGAAGGTCCGCTCATACCAGTCGACCATGTCGCGCGACTTCATCAGAATGAACCGCTCGGGAGTGGACTGAAGCTCCTGACTCCGGTCGTCGAAGACTGCGAGGATGGTGGTCCCGGCACAGACCAGCGTTTCATCATCAAGCCAGTGCAGAGCGCTCGGAGACTGTGTCATGGCCCGTCCTTCGATGTGGTGGCTACCGTGCTTTGCGTTTCTTCAGAGGTCGTCATCTGCGGTGATGGTGGTCGACCGGTAGGGCCGCGGGTGGGGAGGCCCGACAGCACGTGCCGGTCGCACAGAGCCTGCTCGACCATCTCCTCGGTGACCCGAAACCCCCGATACTGAAAATGCGCCGCCATACCGCGACAGAGCCCACGCCTAGTGGCCTCGAGCCGCTCGCGGTCATGAAGGTCGTCCGGTTCCAGATAGGCTCCCTCGGCCCATTCGTTCCAAGCGTTCAAGAACACCAGGGGCTCTTGCGCGGGAGATCTTGCCATGGTCTGCTCTACTATGTCCTCCAACCATTCCTGATAGGCGGCCGGAGATGAGTAGACGCAGACATGCGCCTTGTTCAGCCGGCGCGGCGTGTTATCCCAGGCGGGCATGACCCCACGATAGCGTACGTACGGTGGGGGAGGCTGGTTCACCTGATTGCCGGCGCACTTCAGATAGTCCTCCAGATAGCCCTCAAAATCGGGCGCGACACCGTCGAAGGTGCTCGGATCGATGAGTTCGTGCTTGAAGTGGGGTGGAAAGTCCACGGCGGCATCGAAACCGTAGGGACGCGGGTCGGTGATGCCGAAGCTCTGCACGGCCGCCAGATGGACCTCGGAGATCCCTTCACGGCTGCAGACCGTGCGCCACATGGCCGCTGTGCCCGATGGGTCCGGCAGGAGGTTGACGCGGTACACAAGAAGGAGAGGAGCTCCGCCGATCTTGATGTAACGTCGATCCTTGAGAATCGGTATGACGTCGCGTATGAAACGCTCGGCTGCTTCGGGGGAGTACTCCTGTTTCATGAGGATCTCATCCTCCGAGCCGTCCCAGCGCCGGGTCCAGTTCTCGTTCGCCCAGCATATGCAGAAGGGGAAGTCGGGCCGGCCCCGCATGAGGAACTGATCGAGAGGCTGCTCGAGCAGCCGGTGGCCGTTGAACCAGTAGTAGTAGAAGCAGAATCCATGGATACCGTAGCTCCTAGCGAGCTCGACCTGCCGGTCCATGACGGTGGGGTCGCGCAGGTCGTAGTAGCCAAGCTCGGCCGGGACCTGCGGCTGATAGTGCCCGGTGAAGTTGGGGCGTGCCCGCCGGACGTTTGTCCACTCCGTGAAACCCTCGCCCCACCATTCGTCGTTCTCTGGGATGGGGTGGAACTGGGGTAGGTAGAACGCGATGAGTTTGGCCCACCAGTCGCTTCCGACCTCAACCGGTGGCGCGGGGGATGGCGGGCTCTTCACCGTCCGCGCATCGCGCAGCACCCGCTCGTAGAGATCCTTGATGACGGCCGCACCCTTGCACCAAGGCAGCTCCCTGAGTGCGAATTCGCGCCCTGCCGCACCGATGAGCCGCCGGCGCTCCGGATCGTCCAGTAGCGGCTCCAGCTTGCCGGCGATCTCAAGGGCATGTCCGTGCTCAAGCAGTATGCAATCGACGCCGTCTCGCAAGAAGCGTCCGATGTTGGTCTTCGGCAACAGAACCGGCTTCCCGGAAACCAGGAACTCTGGTAGCTTCGAGGGGAACCGGTAGTCGTTGAACCGGCCGGGACGCCCGGGTTGCACGAGGACGTCGGCCGCGGCGATCATCTTGGGGATATCTTCCCGGTTACAGAACCCCAGGTCGATGACGGACCCTTGTCTCTTGCCCTCCTCGAAATAGGGGATCTCCACGTGGTTCCAGCCGGTCTTCACGAGCACGATGGGATGTCCACGGCGGCGCAGGGCGGCGACGGCCAGCACAAGGCTGCGGATCTCGGCGACGTTCGAGTTGTGAGCGTTACCGTTGTAAACGAGCATGATATCGGACTCATCCAGCCCGAGCCGTCGGCGGGAGGAGTGGTCCGGCGGTGTCTCCGCAAAGGCTTCGTCAAAGCCGGCCCAGAACACCACGCCGGGTACGTGCGCCGGTTTGAACTCAAGCAGGCTGTTCATGAGGGTCGTCACTCCGGCGGCGCCGGACAGGAACCTCGGATAATGGACCGGATGGGAGCGGTGCAGCGGTATTATGCGGTCGATCAGCGCCGGCGGGAGGCTCCGCAAATCTTCAAAGGAAGGCCCCTCCAGCTCGTCCTCGACGATTATCTCCTCGTTATCCTCCAGGTGCACGAGGTAGGGGACCGCATAACGGCGCACCAAGGTCTCTGTGACCCGGCGAACCGACTCCCGCGGGGTCCACGCATGGACGAGGTCCGGCCCGCGCCCGTCGGGAAACTCGAGAGGGGCGTGGCCTGCGTCGTCATGGTGCATGACTCGGAAGCGGGGGATGCCGTGCGCGCGGACCGTCTTGGGGTCGTTAGGCACCAACACCAGCGATTCGACGTCCAGCTTCTGCAGCTCGTTGGCGATGCTGAACACATGCATCGCGCTGTTGCCGGAGAAGTCGCAGTGGCTGACGAAAGCGACGTTCATGCTTGGTACCCGGGAGCAATCTGGTCGAAATTGCGGTTGTGGAAGGGATCTCCCTCTTTGAACAGCAGCTCCCAGGCATCCATCAGTAGGAGCTCATCCAGAGCGTCGAACTGCCCTGCAGAACGGGTCGGAGTGCGGTGGCGGACTGCGACGCGCGGGGTGCACAGGTTGCGTAGACCGGTCGACACGGATCGTAGGGAGAGGTCCAGGGCCTGAAGGTGGGAACCGGTGACGTAGGGGCAGAGACCTCCCAGCTCGTCCAAGACGGATCTGGAGATTGCGTAGCAATCTCCAGACACCGCACTCACCTCGCGCACGCAGGAAAGCGAGCCCGCGTAACCATCGCTCTCGGGCCGCCAGCCCTTCATCGCGGGTCCGGCGACTCCACCGGCTTCGAGGATCAAGCCGGCATCGGAGACCAATCCATCAGGGTTGAGGATGAGGGGCGTGACGCATGCGACGCCCGGCAGCTCGCACTCGAAGGAGAGATGCTCCAGCCAATCGGGACTCTTCATCTCCAGATCTCCATCCATGAACACGACGATGTCGCCGCGGGCCAACTTCAGACCGGCGAGGGTGGCCGTCCCATCATCCTCCCCCGGGGCAGCGGCACGCGCTGTGGGTGGGGACGCGGGCGTGGCCGGGGACGAAGCCGGAGCCGGGGACGAAGCCGTGGCCTGGGACGTAGCCGTGCCCGCTGATGCGGCCGTCCCCATAACTGTGACGCCCATCTCTTCCAAGTGCCCGCGCAACTGGTCCGGGATGCTTGCCCCGGTGACCACGATCTCTTTGTTTGGCCAACTCCCCATGGTTAGTATCTGTCGACAGCAGGTCTCGACATGGGCCTCAAAGCCGGAAGCCCGGACGAGAACCGAGATGAGGGGATACCGGGTCCGCGGCTTGGGCGTGATCACCAACCTGTGAGCATGGGCGGGGTTGGATCGCGCCACAGCGTTCACACCGCAGCGCTCCAAGTGGGCATTGACGGCTTTCGCCTGCAGCGGTTCGATGTCGCTCTTCTCGTTGCCGCCGAACGCTACGCTCCCGGGTATCTTGCGCCAGTGATAAAGGATCTCCGGGACGTGGGCGATCCTTGTGGTGCTCTCCGCCAACCGCAGCATGAACTCGAAGTCTTGCACCTTGTCGAAGGCCGGGTCGAAACCGCCGATGGCGTCGGCGAGCGAGCGCCGGACCACGAGCAGATGCCCAACGTACATCACACCCCGGAACATCTCCAGGGACCAGTCCGGTTTGTAGAAGGCCTGCGCGAGGCTTCCATCGGCCTCCACGTAGTCCTGGTCGGTGTAGATCACATCCAGTTCGCGGTCCGAGTTAAGCGCTTTCGCGACTTCCATAAGGGCCGCAGGCAGAAGCTCGTCATCATGGTCGAGCAGGGCCACGAAGTCGCCTCGCGCCTTGGCCAAGGCCGTGTTGGTGGCGGTCGCGATGCCGCGATTGGAGGGCAGATAGTGCACCTGGATGCGGGAGTCGAGTAGTGCTATCTCCGCGAGAGCGGCCTTCGTATCGAGCCGGGTGGAGCCGTCGTCGCAGAGAATCAACTCCCATTCCGGATAGGCCTGCGCCAGTACGGAGTCGACGGCCGGGCGCAGATACCGGGGGTCTGTTTCATAGACGGGCACGAGCACAGAGATCAAGGGCCTATATTCCAGACTCCGCGCCTCGGCGGCCATGAGCAAGGGATCGCGTGGCTTCTTCGGCCGGACGGGCATCGGCATCTGCGCCGGCCCGGCCCGCCGACGGGCCCGGCGCTCCATCATCCGCGGCGCCATGTGTCTGGCCACTTTCCCCAACCGGCGTCGAACTCTACGGACAGGGCCGTATCGGTGGAGCCGGACCATCTGACGGCCGACCAGACGAACCGGGGCGCTCATGCGCCAGGAAGTCGACGCATAAACGGCCGCCAGCTGCACGGCGCGCTCATCCGATTCGGTGCGTAGCTGCAGGCTTTCCGTGCGGGCGGCGTGCACTTGAGCGGTGAGCTGGGCGCTCTCGGTCCGGGCCGCGTGCAATTGCGCGGTGAGCTCGGTACTCTGGGCTCGGGTATCCACCAGCTCGTGCTCCAGCCGATCACCCTGGGCTCGCGCATCATCCAGGCCCACACTCAGCCTCCCGATCTCCGCATGCGCTTCTTCCAGACCGGCCCGTAGTTCCGTGCTCTCTGCCCGCGCTTGTTCCAACTGTGACTCCACAATTGCGGCTTGGGTGGCCCGGGTCTCTGCCGAAGCCAGCCGCTGCAACTTGGAGACGATGCTCCCGCCGGCAACCGGAAGCATCAGACGCCCCTGATCATCTGCGTGAACGCGCGACGAGTCCCCTGAGTGGACCAGCTCCTGGAGCTTCTTCTCGGCTCGCAGATGATCGTCGAGCCGGGCATCGTCGAACTGAGGGAAGAACTGCCGCAAGAGACCGGTGATCGTCTCGCGTAGATCCGCCTGAACGAACGGCGAGCCCGCGGACAGCAGGAAGAAAAGGCTGCGGAACAGTACGTAGTCGGCAGCCAAAGGCCCCTTGTGCTTCCATTTGGAGTCGATCGACGTGAGCGGTCCATCTTCACGGCGGATCACATTCCAGAACGTGAAGTCGAGGGCACGGCCATCCAGCGAGTCGTAGTCCTCATGCCCGAGTGCCGTATCGGCGCCGAATTCACTCCGAGCAGCGGCGAGGAGCTGATCACAGAGGGTGGTAAGGCGCTCAAACCACTGCTGCGACATCAGCGCTTCGTACGCCTCCACCATGAGCAGGGATCCGGGGAGGTAATCGCCGTCCGACAAGGAGTACTCGTAGTCCCCGAGCATATTCAGCGACTTGCCGCCTCTAATTGGAGTCCGCTCGACTCGGAGCTTGCCGTCCCGCTCGGCGAGCGTCACCGTGTGATGGAGCTCCGGGCGGGAGGAGTTGGAGAACTTCTTCACGAGCCAATTCTCAGCCAGCGCCACCTCATCTGACTGTGAGCACAGCACGAGGAACGAGTTGGAGAACTGCCAGGTGAGCCCGGCGTCCTCCAGACTCTTCATGAGCAGCGGGTCGGGCACAAAGTACTCGCGCGGATTTATGTAGTCTTGCGCGAACTGCTGGGTCCACTGATGCGCGGACACTCTTCCCAGGTCCGGGACCTCGCGGATGACGGTCGCGGGCAGCTTGTAGTCAGGATGCAGGTGGTAGAACTGCTGGTATTCGAAGCCTGCCTCCCGCAGCAGCGTTTCCAGCTCATTTCTACTGAACGTGACCGGTGTGTCGTCCGGATAGCCGAGGAGTCCGTCGAACAGCCTTGTGGTATGGTCCTCTCCACAGCCTGCCCAGTACTTCGCGCCCAGCCGATTCTCGATGGCAAGAATCAACATGCCTTCTTCGCGGAGCGAGTGGCGGATCTTTCTCAGCAACTGAAGACAGGCCTGACGTCTGGTCATATCCGGCCCTGCGGACATGTATTCCAGGACTCCCACCAGCGTGGCCAGGTCGTACGTGTCTGGGAACGGGGAGGCCACCATATCTCCAACAAGCACGCGCACGTTTTGCTCGTCTTGGGTCCGCACTCTGTTGACGCGGGCACGCTGAATCGAGCCCTCTATCACATCAACGCGAGCCAGCACCCGGGCGAGCCACTTGGTGAGTGCACCGGCTCCACCGCCGATCTCGAGAGCCACCCATGAAGGGTCGAGCAGCTCACGGATGGCCTCAAGAAGATTCACCCGCAGGTGCGAAAGGTGGTAGCGCGACGGCCAGTCTCGTATGAAGCCGGCAAGCTCGACAGGATAGTCACCGACAGCGCCGGCCTCCTCGAAGACCTTCAGAAGGTAGGCCTCGCTGCCGTCGCTCCAGTCGAGGTCGACGAACCCGTCCGCGATCCAGAGGTCTTGGCAGGAGTCGTGGGAAAAACCCTGGATCGACACTTCTCTCCTCGTGATGTCTATCGGTCGTGGACCGCACGTGAGCCCGTTTTGCGATAGTCTATCGCACCCTACCGGAACAGTGGTCAGGGACCACCCGCTTGGTGATCGGCCGTCTGGGTGATGGCGCTGCCGGGAGCCATTCGATCACCCAGTGCTCGCTTCAGGTCGGTCACCCGCGGACTATGCCGACTCCACTGAGCCGTTCCACCAGGTACTGACGATAGAAGGTCTTCTCATCAAACCGCAGCAGGGTTGCCGGGTCCCGGACAAAGGACTGTTCCCTCGAGAGGCCGTCGTACTGGATGTGCCAGCCCCGCACCTGTCTGTCTTGAACGTTGAATCTCGGGAGGCGGTCTACGAACACCTTGCGCTGCCCCTGCTCTTGCGTTCGGATGGGGTAGTGGCGGAGGAGGAACTTGAAGGGATACACACGCCGCTCTGTGAAACGGACCTCGTGGCCACCGCTCCAGGCGAATTCGATGGCGCCGGTTTGGCGCCTCCATGCTTTGATCAGCCGGAAGTGTCCGGGGCGCGTCCCGAACTCGAAGTAGCTGAACTGGGGCTGGATCAGGCCGTTGCCGAAGAACGGACCGCCGGTGGGATGGAAGTCAAGCGCCGTGTAGTCGATGGCGTTGAAACCGGCTCGATCGACCTGGTAAAGAGCCTGCCGCAGGTTGAGCTGAGTCCAGGGCGACTCCCTGATCTCGTCCGCATCGTTCACAAGGATCCAATCGGCTTTCGAGGCCTGAGCCAGTTTCTCCACGTGCAGAAGGAGCTCGTATAGATCGTACGTGCCGGCAGGGCCGCTCTCGGGGAACCGGGATATCTTCTGCACACCCCGCCCCAGATAAGCGGCCGCTTTCCGCACCGTGTTGTCCGTGCTCCAGTTATCGATCAGATGGATCTCGGTCCCTTGGGAGATCAGGTGTTCGAGGGTGCGGGCGATCACGTCCTCCTCGTTGTAGGCGAACATGAGCGCCTCCACCCGGAAGTCGGACGGGGGTATCAAGACGGGCTGAGGCCTGCGCACGACCGCAATGGCCGTGTTTCTCGGCGAACCCGGACCGCCGTTCCCCGTCAGGCCGTCGAACATGACCTGTAGGCCAGCGGATTCAAGCCTCCCGGCGAACTCATTCGGATCAGCGGGCCTTGGGATTGTGACCACACCGAAGGGGGCGTCTTCGAGCATATCGCGCAGCGTGCGCAACAGGAGAACCCCGTCCGCCGCCGGTCCCGGGGGGTAAGAACAGACTACGATGGAATCTCTAAAGATGATCCGATCGAGCTCAGGGGGCCATCCGGCTCGGACATCGGCCTTTGTCCAACAGTGAGGGGCGCGATGCGTTTGGCACCCTTCTGCTCGCTGTCCGGGAGCCGGCCCGGCGGGCTCCGGTCGTGACTTTGGAGCGGCCGCGCCGTCCACCTGCCCGCAGCAGATCTCGACGATACGCGAACAGCCGGAACGCTCGGCCACGTGCTCGACGAAATCCCGGATCAAGGAGCGACCGCCGGCTTCCTCGTGGTTGGTCTCCTGCGCCGAGACAGATACCTCAGAGGGCGGCGGTGCGTTCCGTGACGGCGCGCGTCGTTTCAGAGCACCGAAGAGCCCGGCAACTCGGCGGACTTGGCGGCCGATCACGCGCACCGGAGCGGTGATGCGCCAAGAGGTGGACGCGCGCATGTCGTTGAGCCGCGCTTGACAAGTGGACAATTCGGTTCGGAGCTTCGCCGATTCGCTGCGAAGCTCCTCATCAGTATCCAGCATGGTACCTCCGCCCATTCCTCAGTCACCCCGATGCGTCGGCGGACGCGCCTCCACCCGGCTATGTTGCCACATGGGGCAGTTCTCCTGTGCATGACTAGCGCACCGCACCGTCCTACCCTACAATCAGGACGTGAGAGACCTCCTCAAGTTCATCCACGATCGCTATCGCTATCCCCTCATCCTTCTGGGGGCGATGGTGGTCACCGACTTCAAGCTCAGGTACCAGGCCTCTTTGCTCGGTTACCTTTGGACACTACTCAGACCTCTCGCCATCTTCTCCATCCTCTATGTGGTCTTCGCCAGCTTCTTGAAGATAGGGGCGGGAGTCCCGTACTTCCCGGTCTATCTGCTGTTCGGCATAGTGTTATGGGGGTTCTTCAACGAGTCGACCACCCAGGGCCTGGCTTCGCTGGTAGGGCGGGCCGACCTGCTGCGCAAGATCAGATTCCCCAGATATGTGGTGGTTCTCTCGGTTGGGGGGTCTGTTCTCATCGGCTTCGTACTGAACATGTTGGTCATCGTGCTCTTCATGATCATCCTTCAGGTGCCGGTGCGACTGGAGGTCCTGTGGCTGCCGCTCCTCTTCGTGGAGCTGGTCGCTCTCTCCATCTCGCTCGCGTTCTTCCTCAGCGCCCTCTACGTGCGCTTCCGCGACATCAACTACATCTGGGACGTCATCATGCAGGCGGCCTTCTACGCGGTCCCCATCCTCTACCCGCTGACCCTCGTTCCGGCCAAGTACGCCCGCTTCCTCGTCCTCAACCCTATGGCCCAGATCATCCAGGACGCGCGCTATGTGCTGATCACAGACCAGACACAGACCATCTCGCAGCTCTTCGGGACGCCCTGGGCCCGCGCGATACCGGTGGGCATCACCCTGGTGCTGGCCGTCACCTCGGTGATCTACTTCCGCCGCCGGTCGAGCTCATTCGCAGAGGAGGCCTGAGTGGCCCAGCCCATCATCCAAGTGAGGGGCGTCTGCAAGGAGTTCTTACTGCCCCATCTGCGGCATACCACCATCAAGAGCCGGGTGCTCAACATGTTCCGAGAAACGAGGACCATGGAGGTCCAAACCGCCCTGCGCGATATCGGCTTCGATGTGCAGCCCGGTGAGTTCTTGGGAGTGGTGGGCCGCAATGGATCGGGCAAGAGCACCCTTCTGAAGATACTGGCCGGCATCTACATGCCTACCAGCGGAGATGTGACCGTCACGGGTAAGCTGGTCCCCTTCATCGAGCTTGGTGTGGGTTTCAATCCCGAGCTCACAGGACGCGAGAACGTGTATCTGAACGGCGCCCTACTCGGCTTCTCGAAGAGCGAGGTGGACTCGATGTACGAGGACATCGTCGCGTTCGCCGAGCTCGAGGGATACATGGACCAGAAGCTCAAGAACTACTCCTCGGGGATGCAGGTGCGCATCGCCTTCTCTGTCGCCACTCGGGCTCAGGCCGACATCCTTGTCATCGATGAGGTTCTGGCGGTGGGCGATGCCGCGTTTCAGCGAAAATGCTACGAGCATTTCCGAGCCCTAAAGAAGAGCGACACCACGATCGTCTTCGTGACTCACGACATGGGTGCCGTGCGTCAATTCTGCGACCGGGCCATCCTCCTGGAGGATTGCAGGATCGCCGCCGATGGCAGTGCCGAGCATGTCGCCGCTCGCTACACAGAGCTGTTCAACCCGCGCCCTTCTGTGGAACCCGGCGTGTCGACGAAGCGGAAGGGCAGTGGGGCCATTCGCTACACCCGGGTCGATGTGGCCAGCACTCTCTTCGAAGACGGCGTTCTGACCCTGGACCTCGAAGTGCAGGCCGACAAGGACCTCGATGAAGTCGCCTACGGCTTCTTGATCAAGAACTCCTCTGGGGCCCCGGTGCTGGGCACCAACTCGGTCCTCAAGAAGCAACTCCTCGGGGGGTTGAACAAGGGGGACAGGGTCCGAGTCGTCTGGACGGTACCCAACGTCTTCAGCGACGGGCTCTACCGTGTCGATCTGACGATAACCGACTTCAAGGGTCTGGCCGTCTACGATTGGTGGGAAGAGGCCGCTTCGTTCACGGCGGTCAAAGACGAGAAGACCCCGTATCTGGTTACTCCCGCCACATCGCTGGAAGTCAGCGCGATTGAATAGGAGCGCCCGCTCCGGCCTCGAGTTCCCTGATGGCGTCGGCTATCCCAGGCTGCCCGGGAGCCAAAGCCTCCACCGACCGCAGGAGCTCGAGAGCCTTGTCGGGATCTCCTTGTTGTTGGTAGATGCCGGCCAGATAGGCGGCAGCCTCGCCGCCCGTGGGGTCTATCTGCACGCAGTACTCCAGGGCTTCCACGGCCTCGGGCATACGGCCGGTGGCCACCAGTGAGTGGGCGAGCTGCACGCGGATACTCGTGCCCAGCGGCATGATCTGAAGCCCTCGCTCCGCCACCTGTATGGCGTCCTGGTACAGGTCCGCATCCATCGCCTCACCGGCAAGGTTGTACAGAGAGGCCAGAATAACGTAGTTGTCGTACTCGGGAGGGGTGAAGTCGATGGCCTTCTCCAGTGCCGATTTCGCTTCGAGGAAACTCCTGACCACCTGCTTCTCGTAAGGCGTCGTGTCCTCACCCTTCTGTTGGGCCTCGGCGCCGGCCTGCAGATAGGCCCGCATCTCGGCAAGATAGGCGAGGCCTAGACCCTGTCGGTAGTCCGCGTTGAGAGGGTTGAGTTCCGTCGCCCGCAAAGCCTCCTGGGTCCGTTCGCCTGCCAGACTCGCAGTCTGAGACTTGGAGTAGCTGTGGTCGGCTGCAAGAACGACTCCCTGATACGCGACGCCTGCGGCGACGATAACAATGACTGCTACCCCCGCCACCGTGCCCCATCTGGCCACCTTGACTCCTATGGACCGGGCAGTGGGGACGAGGACGATCGCCAACGCGGTCCACACGAGGAAGCTTGTACCGGGAAGCGAGAGTCCAAAGAAGAGATGGATGAGATAGCCGGCGGACGCCGCCCAGAAAGCGCCGAGCATCAAGCGGAAGGGATCATCCGAGCGCTTGAAGATGGTCGTGAAGGATCGGACCGCCGCCCACACGAAGACGGCGGCGAACAGGAGCAGGCCTGGGAAGCCCACACCGCTGGCCAAATGCAGCAAGTAGTTGTGTGCGTTGTCGGCGCCCGAAGAGCCGCCCTTGATGCGCACATATTCCGCAGTCTTGAATCTGTGGAAGACAAGGCGAAAGGTATCCGGCCCGGAGCCGAGGATAGGCCGGTCGGCGATGGCCGCGAAAGCCGACCGCCAGATCTCCATGCGCGATTGCCCGCTTCCGCTCGAGAACTGGAAGATGGAGCCGATGCGCCTGGCGAAGTTCAGCACCTCGCTGGAGCTCGATAGGCTTCGTATTATGATGCCCAGACCGACTGCGAGAGACGCTCCCGCAGGGATCCAGTCGATACGCTGCATGGCCGGGCGCTGACGCCAGGCGATCACACTTAGGAGCACAAGACTGACGAACCCACCGATCCAGGCGCCGCGGGTGAACGTGGCTATCAGAGCCAACCCGTTCAGGCCAAAGCCAGCCCAATACAGGAGTCGCCAGACCCTTCTTCGCTCTAGGAGCGCGAGTCCGAGGGCCACTGTCACCGAGAAGATCAAGAACCCGCCCAGGAAGTTGGGATTGCCATAGGTGGAGAAAGCACGGTTGGGCTCGAACCCGAGAGGCACCCAGCCTGGGTGCTGCACACCGAGGTACTGCAGCAGCCCGAAGACGGCCACCACTACGCTCGACCAGAAGAGGGATCGGGCGAGACTGCGGACGCGGGAAGAGCGGTCCGCGAGTTGTAGCACCAGGAAGTAGAGGACCGCGTAGTTGACGAATGTGAGCAGGCCTTCGTAGCGGGAGGGCTTGCCTAGGAGCGCGGTGGGCCAATGGACCGACGTCGCCGTGCTGATGGCCACCCAGATCACGAAAGCGAGGATGAGCCAGTCGATTGGAGTATGACGGATGCGGCCGCCCTTGCGGAGCAGGTTCCAGGCCCAGGCGCCAACGGCGACGCACGTGAGGATTCGGAGCACGGACACCTTGACGATCTCGAACACATCGTTGGTGAAAGAGTGCTCGAAGCCAAGGATGGTGAAGTTGCTCGTCGCGAGGGGCACGACGAACACCATGGCCAGCAAGGCCCACCAGGAGACTCGGTCCCCCAAACCCGAGGCAGGCGTCACCTGCGCAGGCGCAGGAGCGGCGGCCGTTTTCTGTGCCGCAGCCCGGTGTGGTGAGGCCTTCTTTCGCCTCCTGTCTTTTGCCGCCGAACCGCTCACTACCTGGCACCCCGTCCGGTCAGGACCACGCGCAGAGTGTCCACCATGATCTGTACGTCCATGGCCGGCGTCTGATGATACATATAGATGAGGTCATACTTCAGTTTGCGTTCGGGAGTGGTCGCGTAACTCCCGCTCACTTGCGCCAAGCCCGTGATGCCGGGCTTTACCTTGAAGCGCTCGCGGTAACCTGGAACCTCGGCCACGTACTGCTCCACGAAATAGGGACGCTCCGGGCGTGGGCCAACGAAGCTCATCTCACCTCTCAGGATGTTGACGAGTTGAGGGATCTCGTCGATTCGGAACTTGCGCAGAAAGCGGCCCACGGAGGTGATGCGCATGTCGTCCACCTCTGCTATCACGGGACCGCTGGTTTCCTCCGCGTTCTTGATCATCGTGCGCAGCTTGTGGATGCGGAAGGGCTTCATGTCTCGGCCGACACGCTCCTGAGAGTAGAAGACCGGGAGGCCGTGCCGGATAAGGATAGTCAGGCAGGCTCCCAACAGTATGGGGCTGGTTACGGCCAGCCCCACGAAGGCCGCCGCCAGATCGAGTGTACGCTTGGCGGGCGCGTAGTAGCGGGGCACAGTGGTGCGCGATATCTCCATAAGGGGCACGTCGCCGACGATGGAATCCATGGTCCCTATGAAGATCTCATACAACTCGGGTACCACGTCCACGCGCACGTTGCCGGCATCGGCCAGCACGAGCGATTCCACCAACTCACGCAGCATGCGACGCAGGCGCAGCACTTCGCGGCGCTCTGTGGCTCCTTCGGATCCCCGTGCCGGCAGCTTTCCAAGGTGCTGTTGGATGTCCTCATCCTCTTCTGCAAAGGACTCCAAGGCCAAATAGGGACCAAAGATCTCGTAGCAGGAAGCACACCCCAGCAGGCCGCGTTCCCGCACGTCGGCACTGGTGGTGCCACACGTGTCACAGTAGACCTCCGGCAACTCGTCCTCCGGTTCCGCGATTTCCGCATCAGTCACGCCGAACAGCCCTCCCAGCAGATGACTCACGCCCAGAGGCACGGCGAAAACCAGGGCGGTACTTGCCGCTTCCCGCCCCAGCTCAGCTGCACACGACTGGCACAGATTGCTGGCAATGATCCTACCGTCTTCCACC
>ENA-UOUL01002579-UOUL01002579.1-bioreactor-metagenome-genome-assembly--contig:-NODE-2579-length-20766-cov-4.728938_pt1 | contig 20766 bp, 21 predicted proteins | sample MGYA00249838_ERZ747220 | MGnify/ENA primary metagenome ERZ747220 (study PRJEB28778, sample SAMN05720191) | bioreactor metagenome | isolation source: Anaerobic biogas reactor | place: USA:Washington...
ACCTTAAAAGTGACAGGGTCGACGTGATTCGCGCGTCGATGATTTCTCTGATGCGGTTGGATCCCCGCCGATACGGCGCGGTCATTCCGGAAATGCTTTTGTCCGGGCATGGGGGAATTGTAAAAACCGCGAAAGAATTAATCCAAAAGTACCGGATCCACGATTATGATCGGATCGAGGAGATTTTCAGCATGACCCCATACGGAAGTACGAAAATGAAGTGTGCGGCGCTGTTGTTCTCTGCCGGTAAATGGCAGCGAATGATATATATTTTGCGGTTCATGTCCGATAAGCATGAGCCTTTGCGGAACATGTGCAGGACACAATTTATCCGCTGGTTCGGAACTTATAATCGCTCGTTTTCGGCCCCGACGGAGGAACAAAAAACGACGATTCTGAAACTTTTGAGAGAGCAAGAATCATATCTCAGCGAAAGTGCTCTTGCCCATCTGCGGTTGGTGCTCACTCTCTGACGAAGCGATCCGGAGAATAGTATCGACTGATGGAATTACCGTGTGGTATGCACTCGTTTCGATTTTCGCACACGCCTACACCGGTTCCTTCTTTTTCCTGCCGCAAACGAAATAGAGAATGAGCGCTCCGATACCGTAGCCCGTCAGGTAAAGAACGATGTCTCCGACATCCGCATATCCGCGACCGGAGAAGTGTTGAAGAATCTCCAGAAGCAGGAATCCGGGAACGACAAAAAAAACGCTCACCTTCCATTTGTTCCAATGAAGAAGGGGCTTGAGCGGTATGAACAGGCAAAGATTGATCAGGTGTATAAAGATGGAAGACGAATCATTCCGCAAGTCGGAAATAAAACTGATCGGATTTAAAGAGATCCGTCGTGTGTGTGCGGGCCGTAGAAACAGGCCCGCGATCACCAGAAGGAGGTAGGCGACAAGTAGAATACGGCGCTCGAACACGTTAAGTTTTCGAAAAACGACAAGTTGGATCAAGATGTATATGCTAAATGCGCAGATCGCCCAGAAAAGAAAGCCGGAGATTATTGACGTATCGATACCGATTCGAGTTGCCCATTCCGATACGAAAATCGCATTGAAGAAGAATCCCGTCACGATCGCAGCAATGAGGCTGATTGTCTTGATCATCGGGACTTTGTGCTTCATTCGGTTTTCCTCCGGGGGGACATGATCGTGTCTGCGGCCGACTGAAAACGGCTCGGGCACATGACAGATTATAACCATATGACTTTTCTGTGTCGACTGACTTTCTTGTTGCCCGAAAAGAAAATCAACAAACGATCCGGTTTTCGCGCGCCCGCTTGACAGACGGCGCGCTTCTGCTATACTACTGTTATACATAAGCAACACAGCATAGAGGGTGAGCGATGGATTTTCGAACGGATATGCCGATTTACCTCCAGATCGCAAATCATATCAAAGAGCGGATCATGAGCGGAGCTTTGCCTTACGGCGAGAAGTTGCCGTCCGTGCGTGAGTATTCCCTGGAATACGAAGTCTCGCCGCTTACGATCCAACGCGCGATGACGGAGCTGGATTCGGAGGGAATCATTAAGTCCAAGCGCGGGGTCGGAAGTTTTGTCCTCGTCGACTGTAAGGACAATCTGGAGGAGCGCATGGTAGATCGGCAAATCGAGGATTTTATCGCGAAAATGCGCAATGTTGGGCTATCCGACACAGCGATACTCAATAAGGTGAAGGGAGCTTTAGAGGATGAGTGATCTGGTTTCCATGAAAGGAGTATCAAAGAAAGTACGGGGGACCTCCGTGATCCGGGATCTCACGCTGTCGATTCCCTCGGGGCGGATCATCGGCCTTCTGGGCGATAACGGGATCGGGAAGACGACGTTACTGCGGTTGATCGGCAATTTCATGCTTCCGGATCAAGGCGAGATCCGCATCGCGGATGTGCCGGTTTCCTCCGTGACCAGAAAAAGCACCTCCTTTCTGCTTGCCCCGGAGCAGCTTTTCGATTGGATGAACGTTCGCGATGCCATTGCGTATTATCGCGACTTCTTTCCGGACTTTGATGAGCAAAAAGCGCGCCGGATCTCTGGCGAGTTCGGTATCGATCCGCAAGGTAAAATCAAGGACCTCTCGAAAGGCAACAAGGAGAAGGTTTGTCTGATGCTCGCCTTTTCGAGAAATGTGAAACTGTATTTATTGGATGAACCGATGGGCGGGATCGACCCGACGATGAAAAGGGACGTCAAGAGATTTATCCTCGAGAACATTCCGGAGGACGCGACGGTGATCCTGTCGACGCATCTGATCAAGGACATGGAGGTGCTTTTCGATCAGCTTCTGATTATGAAAGATCATTCGGTCCTGAGCGTGGATGCCGAAGAAGTGCGGGCGAAGCGCAATATGTCCGTCGATGATTATTATGCGGAGGTGATGTCAAATGGCGGCGACGATTAAGTGGGAATTTATTAAGACGTTTCATCGCCTGAGAGGACTCTTTGTTTTTCTCGTTGCGCTCTTTGGCGTGATCTGGATCTTGCCGAGCGGGTGGGCGGACGTATGGGGGAATCCGTTCGAAGTGTTAATCATGCTTCTCTGGGTTACCACTTCTGTGTGTTTATTGATCCTTTTTCTTTATCCGATGTACAACGTGATCCATGATTTTCGCGAAAAGACATACGCCCTGGAGCGGGGGACCGGATCTTCCTTCCGAAATGTCGTTGTTGCTAAAATCATTGTCAATCTTTTGGTCGTGGGCGTAACGGGCGTTTGTGTCGTTGCGGCGAGTCTCCTGTTTGAAAAATTCAATACGGAAAGCGTTCATTATTTCTCGATCAGTTCGAATCATGTAATTACGCTGTCGCTGGTCGATGCTTGGCTTATGTCTCCGACGATCTTGTTGTTTGCATATATTGTCGCGTCGAGCGGAAGAGTGTTTCGGGAGGCTCGTTTCATTGGGACGGTTTTCATCGGTGCGCCCCTCGCGTTTATGAATTTGATCACTTCCAATCCCGGTGTAGTCGCCATCGCGGACGAAATACTTGTCGCCAAACTACTCGTTGCGGCACTCCTTCTCGTCGTCATCGTGAAACTGGGAGAGCGCAAATACGAACAACACATTTCCAATGCCTGAATTCGAGATGTATTTTGGCCTTTCAAAGCATCAAAACGGGTTCGGAGAAGTTTGGATTCCGGTCCGGAAGTAATAAATTTTGTGCCGGACAGAATTCGCTGTTGACAATCTGTAAATTCGGAGTAAAATTAAACATGATTAAAACACGTTCAAACCAAGGCGGCGAATATGAGCAAAGAAGAGGCAAACGCAAAAGAAAAAATATTTCAGGCCGCGATGGAATTGGTGGCTGAGGGAAAAAACGAACAGCAGATCACGACGCGAGAGATTGCGTCAAAAGCAGGCGTGAATCTTGCGCTGGTTAATTACTATTACCGATCCAAAGAAAATTTACTCAACCGGGTCGTGGCGACGATGATGAGTCAGATTATTGAGAAGTCCGACCCGGAAAGCCGCGAAAATGAGAAGTCGGACGCAAACAGCCAAGTCAAACCCGATGCACGGGAACGGCTTCGAAATATGCTGATCACTACCGCGAATACTGCATTTAAGTACCACAATATCTGCAAAATCGCGATTTCGATCGAGCTCAAGTCCGGCTGCCGCAATTCCTGCAAAATGGCTACGCCCTTGTTGCGAGAGATATTTACTGTCTGTGATGAAACAGAATTGAATATTATCGCGATGCAGCTCATGATTCCCTTTCACCATATCGTTATGAATCCGGAGTTTTATAACACGTATCTGGATACAGACTTTTTTGATGAAGAAAAGAGGACACAAACGATCGATCGCATGATCGATCACGCATTGACCGAACGAGTCGGGGAGGAACAATAATGATACGCGAAAATCCGGAAAGTACGATTCCGGGCACCGTCAATCGGGCGATCCATACGATCGTTTCCACGCTCGGAATCATTTTCGGAATAGGCGGTATCGCGCACGGCTTTTTTGAAACACTGCAAGGCAATACGGCAACGAATGGTTTTTTTATCGAAGCCATCGGAGAGGCAGATCGGATGTGGCTTCACGGAAACGAGCCGGCCTTTACCATCATCCCGAATTTTCTGATCACCGGAATAGCCGCGATGTCGGTGGGTGTTATCGTCGTCATCTGGTCGGCGGGGTTCATGCACAAAAAGCACGCTTCTTCCATATTTCTGGCGCTGTTTATCCTGTTATTTCTCGTCGGAGGCGGAGTCGCTCAGGTGATCTTCTTTACGGTCGGATGGGCGATGTCGACACAGATCCGCAAGCCGCTTCGATGGTGGAGAAGGGTGTTGCCGGCAGGCATGCGCCGATTAATGTCCAAGCTGTGGCGCCCTTTCCTGATCGTCGGTTCCGTGAGTGTTTTTTTCGCACTGCAAGTAGCAATATTTGGGTTTGTTCCCGGCATATCCGATCCGGACGTCATCAGCCCGGTCATGGTTTCTGCCGTGAGCCTCGGACTGCTGTTTTTCATTCTTGCGTTCGTATCCGGATGCGCTTATGACATTGAAAAAGGAGGAATAACCAATGGATAAGAAAATACTGGTGGTATACGGTTCCAAGAAAGGATCGACGGCGGAAATAGCCGAAAAAATCGGTGATACACTTCGTCGAAAGGGATCATCGGTGGATGTGATGGATGCCGGCACGGTGCATGATCTGACTCCTTATGAAAAAATCATCATCGGCAGTTCAGTTTATATGGGGCTTTGGCACAAGAATGTGACGCGATTTATGAAAAAGAATATCGAGTCATTGGAAAAATTGCCTGTCTGGCTCTTTATCAGCGGCCCGACGGGTCCCGGAAATCCAATTGAACAATTGGACGGACGGTTATATCTGGATTCTCTCCGGCCGGTCATCGAAAAAATACATGCCCGGAATATTACCTGTTTCGGAGGAAAAATGGATCCCAAAATGCTGAGCCCCTTTGAAAAATGGGTCATGAAACGAGTAGATGCGCCCGAAGGCGACTTCCGCAATTGGAAGGATATCAAAATCTGGGCGGAATCAATTTGCGGAGAATCCTGAGAAAATCGGGACTACGGAACCGACGTCGGCCACGGAGACTACGGAACCAATGGAAGCGACACAGAGCGTTCCTGACGATGTATTGACCGAGGCGGCTTAACGTGGCCGAAAAGCAGTGTAATCTTGGCGTACGGCATTTTTTGCGCATATTTGCGCATAATAATCATTTATTTTGAGAAAAAATGCTACTATTATATGGGTAAACATTAATTATTCTTTGTGCACCGACCGTGCGTGATTTTCGAGTGACGCATATCGATAAGGAGAATGAAGATGAGTGATCACCCTGTTCCGAACAATCCACCCAAGCCGGGGGTGGCCGTTGTCGCATTGTATCTGGGTATCGGAAGCTTAGTCGTTCTTGTCGCGTCTGTTTTATTGGGATGGTTTGTCGAGTCGATCGGAATCGTTAACTTTTTGGGTGCCGTATATTTACTCGCATTATTTGCGATCGTTTGTGGAATCATAGCGCTCAAAAGGACCGGCGCGGAGAAGCAAGCAGGGAAAAAAGCCGCGGTTGCGGGAATCGTCATGGGCGCCGCGGCGGTGATTCTTGCGCTGGGCATTCAAGTGGCGGTATTCATACTCTTTATTCCCTGGCTGGGCGCGTAGGGGTCGGATCCGAGGATACGGATCTGCTCAGCATTTCATCAATAAATCCACAGAGGCTTGGCATGAGAAGAAACGACATTGACAATCTGAGATCACTTTGTATCCTGATGCTTTTTGTTTATCATACGTTCATGATCTATAACCATTACGGGGAAAGTTTTTACGTGCGCGGGGACTCAATGCCGCTTCTGGGCGGGTTTCTCGTTGCGACGTCTCCGTGGTTTATGCCTCTTCTTTTTGCGATCTCCGGCATCAGTACACGCTACGCGCTGAAAAAGCGATCGGTCAAGCTTTATATCGTCGAACGGGTAAAGCGCCTTTTTGTGCCTTTGATTTTCGGTATCCTCGTTCTCATTCCGATCCAGACCTATTATGCGGAGCGGTTTCACAACGGATATTCCGGAGGATATTTTGAACAATATCTTTTGTTTTTCACCAAATGGACGGATCTGACCGGGTACGAGGGCGGTTTCACGCCCGGGCATCTCTGGTTCATCCTGTATTTGTTCGTGATTTCGTTGGCGGCGATCCCTATAATCCTTCTTGCCCGGAAGTACTCGCTGACATCGAAAATAAATAACCTGAACATGCCCGCTTTGCTGACTTTCGCGGCCATACTGTGGTTGTTCGCGCCGATATTGGTCATCGGGGGCAAGGGTTTGGGCGAGAACTTTGCCCTCTTCATGCTCGGGTATTTCGTGTTGGCCGAAGAAAAAGTTCAGGAGCGGATCGAAAAGTACTGGCCGATTCTGACAGGCGCTTTAGTGGCGATGCTTGCTCTTCATCTGATCTTGGTTGACCGGGTAGATTATCAGGCGATTCCGTATGAATTGTATCGCCGTGTCGTCACATGGGTCGGCATCTTGGCCCTTCTCGGCTTGGGCCGACGGTTTCTGAATTTCCGAACCCGCATAACGGCGTACTTTGCCGCGGCGGCTTTCCCGGTCTATCTACTGCACCAATCGGTACTTGTGGCGGTCGCTTTTTATGTCACTCAATGGGTTTCCGATGAATACGCCCAGGCGGGTTTGATTATCCTCTTGTCTTTTGTCGTGACGATGTCGGTATATGAAATGATCCGAAGGGTTCCCGGCTTGCGTTTCTGTTTCGGGATCAAGAAACGCCCGATCGAGTAAAGCCGGAATCAGAAGAGGATACCCTTGGGAAAATATCAAATATTTCTGTAATTTATTCCGGGAATGTGTTAGAATAATAGTAATAAGTCCTAATAAGGAAAGAGATGGGTGGATCTGTCCCTTGAAAACGATCTTGCTGACCGTTCTGGGATTTCTCTTTTTGGTTTTCGGAGCAATCGGGATATTGATTCCCGTATGGTCGACAACTCCGTTTGTTTTGGCGGCGGTCGCCTGCTTATCGTCGGCGCCCCGGATCCGTGCGAGGATCGTGGCGATTCCCTTTTTTCGCGAGCATATCGAGAATTATGAGCATCGCAGGGGCCTTACAAGAAAGACGTTCATCATCAGTATGGCTTGGTTGTGGGGAATGCTGATTCTGTCCGGCGCCCTGATCCGCAGTATGTGGAGTTTGCTTCTGTTATCTGTCATCGGGATTACCGTGACGATCCATCTTCTTTGGATGGCCAAAGCCCGGAAGGAGGATGGAATGATATGAAGCGTGTATTCGGACGGGTGGAAGCAGTTTTCGATATCCTTTATCTTGCCGCAGCGACGATCATAGGGGTGGTTCTCCTTGTAGGTGCCCCGGGAAATCCGCCGCGATTTTGGGCGGGCGTTATGGCCCTGTTACTGGTAGGCGGAGACGCGTTTCACCTGATCCCGCGCATCAGAGTGATCCTTTCGGGTGACGAGGAGTCAAACAGAAGGGCGCTCGGCCGCGGAAAGCAAATTACCTCGATCACGATGACCCTTTTCTACGTCATTTTGTATCATATCGGGACGCTCATTTTCGCGATCCCGAACGCAGAAGTCTGGGCGTTTTCCGTCTGTCTCCTTGCGATGGTTCGCATCGCGTTATGCTTTCTTCCGCAGAACCGATGGACAAAACGGTATCCGCCCGTCCGCTGGGGCATTTTGCGGAATGTTCCGTTTTTCGCGCTGGGGGCGACGGTCGCCGCGATGTTCTTTGTTTTTCGAAAAGCTTCGCCGGGTCTCGGTTTGGTCTGGCTTGCACTCATTCTCAGTTTTGCTTTCTATCTGCCCGTCGTCCTTTGGGCGAACCGAAATCCAAAGATCGGCATGCTGATGTTACCGAAAACCGCGGTTTATGTCTGGCTTCTGATTATGTGTCTTTCTTTGTAACACGACAAACCGAACGATTCAAACCACCGAAAGGAGAAAAAACCATGGACGAGTACAAAAAACTGACCAACGAGGTCGGCGCACCGGTCGCCGACAATGAAAACGCGATTACCGCCGGTCCGCGCGGTCCCGTCGTCATGCAGGATGTTTGGCTGATGGAAAAGATGGCACACTTCAACCGCGAGGTGATTCCGGAACGCCGGATGCACGCCAAGGGTTGGGGCGCGTACGGCAAACTTACGGTAACACACGACATCTCAAAGTATACGAAGGCGAAGGTGCTCGCGCCCGGGGCGGAAACCGAGTTATTTATCCGCTTCTCGACCGTGGCAGGGGAGCGCGGTGCCGCCGACTGCGAGCGGGATATCCGCGGCGTAGCTGTCAAGTTCTATACCGAAGAGGGGAACTGGGATATGGTCGGTAACAACACCCCGACGTTCTTTATCCGGGATGTGCATAATTTCTCCGATTTGAACCGTGCCGTCAAACGCGACCCGCACACCGGTCGCCGCTCGGCACAGAACAACTGGGATTTCTGGACGCTTTTGCCCGAATGTTTCCATCAGATCACCGTCGTCATGAGCGACCGCGGCATTCCCGCGTCGTTCCGGAACATGCACTTTTACGGCGAGCACACATATTCCTTCTATAACGACAAGAACGAGCGCGTCTGGTGCAAGTTTCATTTCAGGACACAACAGGGGATTAAGAACCTCAGTAACGAAGAGGCCGCGAAAATCAACGGCATGGACCGCGAGTATCACGGCAAGGATCTTTTCGAGTCGATCGAGCGGGGCAACTTCCCCAAATGGACGATGTACGTGCAAATTATGACTGAGGAACAGGCCAAAAATCATTATGAGAATCCCTTTGATATCACTAAAATCTGGCGACACGCGGAATACCCGCTGATCGAAGTGGGCGTTCTGGAGCTCAACCGCAACCCGGAGAATTTCTTCGCCGAGGTGGAGCAGGCCGCTTTTACCCCCGCGCACGTCGTTCCCGGTATCGGCTTCAGCCCGGACCGCTTTCTTCAGGGAAGACTCTTTTCGTACGGAGATGCGCACCGGTATCGTCTGGGCATCAACTATAATCAGATCCCCGTAAACCGCGCGAAGGTCCCCGTCAATGATTATCACCGCGATGGGGCGATGCGCGTCGACGGTAATTACGGACGAGCCCCGGCGTATACACCGAACAGCTATGGCGTATGGACCGCTCAGCCGGAGGTCATGGAACCGCCGATGGATTTGGACGGGGCGATGTACCGATTTGATCCCAAGGATGACCCGACCGACGACTGCTTCCGCGCCGGAGGAAACCTGTGGCGGGTGATGACCGAAGATCAGAAGCAGCTCCTTATTGAAAACACCGCCGCAGACATGGCCTGTGTTACGAAAAATATCAAGTACCGCCATGCCGCGCACTGCTGTCTTGCGGATCCCGAATACGGCGAGCGCTTTTCAAAGGCGGCCGGGCTCTGTTTCGATAAAGTCAGGGAGCTCTCAAGACTCAGGAATTCAGAGTTGAATCAAGCGACGCTTTCCGGAATGATGGAGTAGACAAAAGGAGTGAGTGAATCTTGAAACAGCGCAGTACCAGACAGCGACGATTGGTTCTGGACGCGGTCCGGGCGCGTTGCGATCATCCGAGCGCAGATCAGATTTATACGGACGTTCGTGCCGTCGACGATAAAATCAGCCGCGGCACCGTCTACCGTAATTTGAATGTGCTCGAGCAGACGGGGGAAATTCTCCATGTGAAGCTTCCGGTCACCGACCGTTACGAGGTTCGCGCGGATCGGCACGATCACTTGATCTGTTCCCGGTGTCACACGGTTTGCGATGTGCCGATCCCATACGATGGAGCATTGGATGAGCGCGTAATCGAGGAAACCGGCTATCTGGTCTTTCGGCATCGGCTGGTTTTCGAAGGGTTGTGTCCGGACTGCCGGAAAAAGATCGATAAGGCAGACCTGCACGGTGAGTGAAAATCAGCGCAAGGTACACAGAAAGTAAAAGCATTGCCTTGTTCGCTTCATCAGTGAGCGAGACGGGAGAACACCTGACATTTTCGTGCATCAACTGCAAGGATTCGTAAGCTCCGAAAGATTATGATGGTCTCATCAGGGAGGGAAAGTCAATGGATTGGCCGGAAAGAATGAATCAGGCGATGGACTACATCGAGTCCAATCTGACCGGGGAGATCTCGTACGACAAAGTCGCGCAGATCGCTTGCTGTTCCACGTATCACTTTCAGCGGATGTTCTCGTTTATAACGGATGTCCCGCTGTCGGAGTACATCCGGAGAAGGCGCCTGACGATGGCCGCCTTCGAACTGCAGACAAGCGATACGAAAGTAATCGACGTGGCATTGAAGTACGGATACGAATCGCCGGAAGCATTCAGTCGGGCGTACAGGAATCTGCACGGCGTCATGCCGGCGGCCTCGCGCAATTCGGGCGTCTCGCTCAAAGCCTATCCGAGGATGACCTTCTCAATATCAATTAAAGGAGACCAAGAAATGAACTATCGTATTGAACAAAGAGAGGCTTTCCGGGTATTCGGTGTTTTCGAAAAGATCAGCACGGACCATGAGACGGCATTCCTTCAGGTGCCGCAGTTTTGCAGAAAATGCGGCGAAGACGGAACCGCCGAGGAGATGAACCGCCTGCTGGGGCGATTCGGCGACAACTTCACGATCGCCGCGCTCTATGATTTCACGGAAACCGATTTCAAGTACATGCTGTGCCAGTACCTGCCCGAAGGATTGACTTTGCCATCGCGTTTTTCGACCCTCGACGTCCCGTCCGCAACCTGGGCGATCTTCGACGCGCCGGGATGTGAAGTGCAGGGCGTGTGGAGGCGGATCTGGTCGGAGTGGTTTCCGTCCTCCGAGTACGAGACGGCGGAAGGTCCGCAGTTCGAGATGTACTACGGCCTGGGGAAGCACCAGAACGGGTTCGGAGAGATTTGGGTTCCGGTACGAAAGAAATAGACCGGAAAGCGTAACCTCGGAAAGGCCGTCGGAGACTTGGTTTCCGGCGGCTTTTTTGATATAATCGCCTCGTGAAAAATAACGACTATCAAATTATTTGTTAATCAAAGTAATTATTGCGCCTGCATTCCTTTTGTACTATACTCAACCATATGGTTTGACTATCAATATAATTATGGATCGCGGAAATATGTTCGCAATAAGGAGATACGAAAATGAATTACTTTCTGACCGAAGAACAAACGATGATCAAAGAACTGGCGGCCCAGATCGCGGACGAGAAAATCAGACCGCTGGCGATCCAATATGACGAAGAAGGAACATTTCCCCACGATATCATGAAGATTCTGGCCGACTCGGACCTTTGCGGTGTATATATCGAGGAGAAGTACGGCGGGCTCGGCGGCGGGATATTTGAGATGGCGCTGGTCGTCGAAGAGTTGAGCCGGGGTTGCGGCGGAATATCTTTATCCTACGCGGCGACCGGTCTCGGCGCGTTTCCGATCATCCTTTTCGGAAGTGACGAGCAGAAGCAGAAATATCTTCCGGATATCGCGGCGGGTAAGAAAATGGCCGCTTTCGGCCTGACGGAAGCCGGTGCCGGGAGCGACGCGTCCGGCATCCGAACGACCGCGACGCCGGACGGAGACGAATATGTCCTCAACGGGACCAAGCAATGGATCACGAACGGCGGTGAGGCGGAGATCTATACCGTCATTGCCTGTACGGACAGAACAAGGGGTTCCAGGGGGTTTTCGGCATTTATTGTCGAGAAAGACACGCCCGGCTTTACGTTCGGCAAGAAAGAAAATAAGATGGGCATTCGGGCTTCCTGCACACGGGAGCTGGTGTTCGATCACTGCAGAGTCCCCAAGGAGAACTTGCTGTCCAAGGAAGGCGCCGGCTTCATCGTCGCGATGAAGACACTCGACCGGACGCGCCCCGGTGTCGCGGCGCAGGCGATCGGTATCGCGACCGGCGCGATGAACGAAGCGGTGAAGTATTCCAAGGAAAGAGAACAGTTCGGTGCGACGATCTCTACGTTTCAGGCCGTTCAGCATATCCTCGCCGACATGGCGATCCAGATCGAAGCGGCGAGATCTCTGGTTTACGCGACGTGCCGGTTTATCGATTCCGGCGCGAAAAACATCTCCAAGGACTCTGCGATGTGCAAAGTCATGGCGTCGGATACCGCGATGAAGGTGACGACGGATGCCGTGCAGATCCTGGGCGGCTACGGCTATATGAAGGAATACCCGGTCGAAAAAATGATGCGGGACGCGAAGATCACCCAGATCTACGAGGGCACCAACCAGATCCAGAGAAATATCATCGCCCTGAATCTACTGAAGGAGTTTTCGGCGAATCATTAAGATGAGTCGCCGGGTCCGCCGGCTTTTCGAAAATCATTCTCACGTTAAGGAGTATCAACGTTGAACATTATCGCCTGTGTCAAGCAAGTTCCGGCTACAACGGAAGTCAAAATGAACAAGGAAACCAACACGATCATCCGTGAGGGAGTCGAATCCGTAATTAATCCGTTCGATACGTACGCGGTCGAGGAAGGGCTTCGGATCAAAGACCGGACCGGAGGCAAAGTGACCGTATTAAGCATGGGGATCCCCGCCGTCGCGGGAATGCTCCGGGAAACCGTCGCCCTCGGCGTCGACGAATGTGTATTACTGAGCGATCGCGCGTTTGCCGGCGCGGACACACTGGCCACGGCATACGCTCTTTCGATGGGTATTCGAAAAATCGGAGCATACGACCTGATCATTTGCGGCAAACAGGCGACCGACGGCGATACCGCCCAGGTCGGACCGAGTCTTGCCGAAAAGCTCGGGATCCCGCACGCGACGTATGTGCGGAAAATAACCGAAATCGGCGACGGGCGGATCCGATGCCAACGGCTGACCGACGACGGGTATGACGATATCGAACTGACCCTTCCCGCGTTGATCACCGTAGTGAAAGAGATCAACGAACCCCGCCTTCCTTCCCTGAAGGGTATGATGCGTGCCAAAAAGACGGAAGTCGCCGTATGGACCGCCGACGATGTCGGCGCCGACAAGACGCAGTGCGGCCTTCAGGGCTCGCCGACTCAGGTCATCCGGACTTTTGTGCCGGTCCATGACGTCCAAAGCGAGATGTTTGAGGGAACCCCGGAGGAGCAGGCCCGAAAGCTTACCGACCGGCTTCTGTCGATGCATTTCATGAAGGCGGGGGAATAAAGAAGATGGCAAGCATTCGAATCATTCCCGAAAAATGTGTCGGTTGTAAAATTTGTGTCGGCTCGTGCCCTTTCGGCGCGATCCAAATCACGGACAGAAAAGCAGTGATTCAAGATAACTGCACCTTGTGCGGCGCTTGTGTATCCTCCTGTAAGTTTTTCGCGATCGATTTTACCAAAGACGAAGTGGCTCCTGCCGCGGATCTTTCCGCCTACAAAGGGGTCTGGATTTTCGCCGAACAGAAGGACGGCATCGCCTCAAACGTCGCGCTTGAACTTTTAGGCGAAGGAAGAAAACTTGCCGATCAGCTCGGAGTCGAGCTCTCCGCGGTCCTGATCGGCGAGAAGCCGGACGCCGCGGCGGAGGTCCTGATCGCTCACGGCGCGGATAACGTATATGTTGTCGATGATCCGACGCTTCGGGATTTTAACGATGAATCGTATACCGACGTTTTCGCACAATTGATCCGGTCCTATAAGCCGGAAATCGTCCTAATGGGCGCGACGGCGTACGGCCGATCCCTGGCGCCGAGAGTCGCGTCCCGGATCGGAACCGGTTTGACCGCCGACTGTACGAGCCTCAAAATCGACGACGAAAAGAAGATCCTGATGCAAACGCGACCCGCATTCGGGGGAAACCTGATGGCGACCATCATTTGCCCGAACCACAGACCGCAAATGTCCTCGGTACGCCCGAAGGTCATGAAGCCGATCCCCGCGGATCCGACCCGAAAAGGAAAGATCATCCGCCCCGCCGTCTCCGTTCCGCCGGTCCCGTCCACAAAGGTCTCGCCGGTTGCGGACCATAACGGGAGAATGGTCAATCTGGCCGAGGCGGACATCATCGTATCGTGCGGCCGGGGAATGGGCGATCCGAAGAATCTGAAACTCGTCGAAGAACTGGCGGAGGTTCTGGGCGCCGGTATCGGTGCGAGCCGCGCGGTCGTCGACTCCGGATGGATCGAATACAATCATCAGGTCGGTCAGACCGGAAAAACCGTCGGCCCGAAGGTCTACTTCGCGTGCGGCATCTCGGGCGCCGTCCAGCACCTGGCCGGAATGTCCTCTTCCGATACCATCATCGCGATCAATAAAGACCCCGACGCGCCGATCTTCAAGATCGCGACGTTCGGGATCGTCGGGGACGTGCTCGAGGTTTTACCCGCACTGATCAAGGAGTTCAGGGAGCGACTTTAGGAAGAGTAAAAAAACCCGGTAAGGGACTCGCGCTCGTAAGTCAACAATAAACGTCATTATATGATCCCGCAATACAAATAGCCTCCGTATCAATTGTAAATAAAGTTAAATATATTTTATAAGATATTTAACGTAAATCCATTCGGTTTTTATTGAGATTATTTATCATCGATGGTATAATACGCAATGTTTGATATATTTTCATGCTATAGAGGGGAAAAATATGAAAGTTTACCTGGACCACACCCGGTGTATCAAGACCGGAATCGCGCTCGGTTTGATGGCGGTTATCATGATTATGTGTACGGCTTGTCCGCTCGATCCGACACCGACGACCACGAGTTCTACAACATCCCCGACAACGACCTCCGTAACGGTCCCAACAGAGACTACGGAAACCCTGTTGATTCTTCCTTTGGATACCGAAGTTCATGAAGGCGGGATTTATCAACTAACGCTTTCGGGAGCATCCGGCAGTGAATTGGCATGGACCAGTAGCGATGTGAGTATCGCAACGATAGATACCTCCGGTATGCTGACCGCACTGTTACCCGGCGAGACCACAATCACTGTAACGGAGGCGGAATCCGGGCGATCCGACAGTCTGCAAATCACAGTCCTCCCAAGAGAGCAGGTTATCGATAAGGGGGATCTGATTTATGAATACGATTTGCTCGGTCGCCTGATTCGTGTGACCTATCCGGACGGAAGCACCGTTTCATACGAATATGATGCGAACGGAAATATCCTTTCCGTAATGACAGAGTAACTTAGCAGCAAACCATTTCGACATCCATAATTTCGTGTTTTTTGAGGGGGTTCCAAATGAATATTCCGACCAAGCATCGTTTCTCCACTAGACTTTTCGCGATTATTCTTTCGTTTTGTATGCTTCCGATCGGCGATTTTTACCCGATAATCGGTGCAGAGACAAACGTGGCGGAAGCTGTGGCGGCCTCTCAAAAAGCCGGTGTCCGATTGGATCCGACCGAGGCGGACGGAATAAAAACGACACTGTACGTGGACAAGGGCGATATTGTGATCGGTCAGGATACAATCAGCGCATACGATGGGGTCGGAAATTTGATTTCCGATGCGGACCCGGACGGATATATCATTACGCAAACAGACCGTTCGGAGGCATCTCCCAATACCGTACTTGTGTCCGGCGGAACGCATAACATCTCACTTTCTTCTGTCAATATCCAATACGATCAATCATTAGCTCCTTACGGTTGCTTCATTTTAGAGTCCGGCGCAATGGTCAATTTGGACCTGATCGGATTCAATTCGATCGTTAGCGGACCCTACTATGCAGGAATACGGGTCCCTTCGGGAGCGACGCTTACCGTATCGAGTGACACGGACGGTGAATTGAGCTCGACAGGGGGCGTAGGCGGCGCCGGGATCGGCGGCGATAATGATTATCCGGATGCCGGAAGCATTACGATCAATAGCGGAATCGTTACGGCGATTGGTTCTTCATACTACGGAGCGGGTATCGGCGGTGGCTATAGTATCGACACCGGAATCGGAGGCTCCTGCGGCCTGGTTGATATTAACGAAGGAACGGTAACGGCAAGTTCCGCCGGAGGCGGTGCGGGTATCGGTAGCGGATATAACGGCGGTGGCGGATCAATCCGGATTACCGGAGGGAATATTACAGCAAGATCCGAATTTTACGGTGCAGGTATCGGAGGCGGATATCGTTCGAAAACCGTTTCGGTTGCGATTGAAGGCGGAACGATCAACGCTTCAAGCAAAGGAAGCGGAGCCGGAATCGGCGGAGGGTATGAAGGAAGCGGCGCATCCGTCGATATTTCCGGAGGAGAAATCACCGCCGTATCTGAAGCCGGAAACGGTGCGGGTATCGGCGACGGCTACGAGGGCGGTGGCGGATCCATAAGGATCACCGGAGGAGACATCACGGCAAGATCCGATATGAACGGAGCGGGCATCGGCGGCGGTTCTTATTCAGAGGGTTTTTCGATCACGATCGAAGACGGAGTGATTGATGCGACGAGTTTGGGGCACGGATCCGGAATAGGAACCGGAATGCAAGGAGAACTCCAATCGATAACGATAAGCGGCGGAACCGTCACAGCCGTTGGCGGGACAAATGCCGCGGGAATCGGCCGGGCGGATAACGGGAGTACAAGTATTTCAAATTCGGAATGCACCATCACCATAAATGGCGGTGAAATCACTGCAACAGGCGGGGTAAATGGTGCCGGTATCGGAGCCGGATTCGGTCCGTCTCCGGACATTTTCATCAACGGAGGAAACATCACCGGTTTTGGCGGAGATCGCGCGGCCGGTATCGGCGGAAGTCCTTACTATGATATGATCGGTACAATCACGATTACCGGCGGAGTTATTCATGCGTATGGTAATAATGGCGGCGCCGGCATCGGTGCGGGTCAGCAACGGAACGCATCCGAAATACTGATCGAAGGCGGATCAGTCTATGCCTTTGGCAGTACCTGTCTCGATGAATATTATAATGCTGATTTTCCGGACGATTCGGATGGAATCCAGAGCGCGGGTATCGGCGGCGGAGCGGTTGAACATTATATAGATACAACAGAACCGGTCGCGAGCAAAATCACAATATCGGGCGGAACGATATTCGAAGTCGATGATCGCGCAGCGGAGGAACCCGGTGATCCATCGGAGCCGGTAATCGTTCCCGTAACGATCGGATCCGGGGAACATGCCGAGGAACCCGCGATCATTACGATCGACGGAGGCTCCATTCATCCTCTGACGTCTACGTATACTTATAATTCGCAGGGGATTGAGGTTTTCAGAACGATCATTCCGTTAACCGACGCGGTCGGTCTGCCGGTGACCGAACTGACGCTGACGCAGAACGGAACGGAGTATCCGTACGGGATCAAGGATATAGTCACGGATGAACTGCAAAACATCTGCGTCTATATTCCCGGGATCGAGGAATACCATTGTTCCGCTGTGTGCGATGAAATGACCTTTGAACAGGATTTCATCCCCGGCGGCGCGACACTGATGAAGTTGGATCAGACGAATTTTCGTTTCGAGGAAAGCAACATATCAGTTGAATACGGCACGCCGGATTTTTCGATCGAAGCCATCGGAGGCTTGGGAACAGGCGCCGTGACATATGAACTGATGAGCGGGGAAAATGTCGTTTCTCTCACCGCGAATACCGTTTCTCTCCTTGATTTGGGCACGGCGGAGATCAGAGCTTATATCGAAGCGGATGAAAATCATAAAGAAGCCCGTACCACACTTCTCATTGAAGTGATCAAGGGAGTCCCGGTCATTTATTCGATCCCGGAAGTTCGGGATATCGATTTGGGCGAAGCGTTGAGCGATATTTTCAATTTTTACGTCGTTGATGCAAGCGTGGACGGCAGAGCCCAGTGGGTCGATCCTTCGATCGTTCCAACAGAATCGGGCTCTTTCGAGGCACTGTTTGTTCCGACCGAACACGGTCGTTATGAGAGCGTTTCGATTATGATCCCGGTCACGGTCAGAGCGCCGACGCCGACACCGACTCCGTCCCCGACACCGTCACCGACGCCAACAGCAACGCCGAGTCCGACACCGACGCCGACTTCAACCCCGACCCCTACGCCTACCCCCACGGCAACGCCGACACCGAGTCCGACTCCGACGCCGAGTCCGGTGCCTACTCCGACACCGAGTCCGACGCCGACACCGACGCCGAGCTCGTGACCCGAGGGGCCGACGTCACGCTGGTGACCGGCGAAGCGTCGGTGGCCGCCGGGGCATCGGACGCCACCGTCGTCCCGCAGCCGGCGAGCGCCAGCACCACGGCTGCCACCCCGGGTCGTGTCCTGGTCGTCACACCAGCCTCCGGCGGACGATGACCAGCGCCGCCAGCGCTCCGGACAGTGCGACCACACCGAACACCGCCACCAGCGGTGTCCCGTCGCCGCCGTCGCCGGGGGTGAGCCGAGGACGCTCGGCGGACGGCGATGCCAGCGACTGGGTGGCGACGTCGTGAGCGGTCGTCAGATCCTGGCGCATCGGGCCGGCCAGGCGGTCGGGCGCACTGGCCGGCATCCGTACGGCGGCCTGCCGATCGGCGACGCCACCACGGTCGGCGTTCCCGCTCGGCGCCGTGGCGGCTGCGGTCGGAGCGGCGACCGTGGTGGCCTCCCACTCGACGCCGGCGGCGTGGGTCGGGGCACCGGCCGGCTGGACCGGACCCGGCTCGGTCGCGGCGTCGGCGGCCGGCTCCTCGGGTGCCAGGCACTCGACACCCTCGATGTTGTGGAGCTGGCAGACCATCACGACCGACTCGTTGGTCGCCGACGCGTCGCCGGTGATGATCACCGCCGAGCCGACCGTCATCGAGCTCGACGAGTTGTCGTCGCCGCCCGTCGTGGCCGCAGCGGAACCCTCGTCGATCACGATCGTCGTGTTCTCACCGCTGTTGGCGAGCGCCGCGGCGAGGTTGATCACCGCCGTCAGTTGGCGGATCGTGGTGGCGAGATCGTCGACGTCGCCGGTGGTCGGCACCAGCGAGCCGTCGATCGAGATCGTCACCCCTCCCACCGTCGTGGTCAACGATGACGCGTCGAGGTCGGCGTCACCGCCCTCGGCCCACGTGTCGATCGTGGTCAGGAGGTCGGTCAGGAACGTCGACAGCTCGGCGACGGCGGCCTCGGCCTCAGCGTCGAGCGGCGCCCCGGCGCCGACCGCGTTGTGACCGGTGTTGGCAGACGCCACGCCGGCGTTGACGACGACCGCGTCCTGGTCGATCCACACCTCGCCGGAGTCGGCGGTGCCCACCGCCACCTGATGCAGTTCGGTCGTTGACCGGTTGCCGATCGCCAGTGCGTCGCCGGTGTCGATCGTGCCGGAGCCCGTGTTGGCTGACGCGATCAGCTGCGGCACGACGAGCTCGATCAGGCGCCGTGCGGCGTCGGGATCGTCGAGGTCGAGCGCGGTGGCCACCATCTCGCCGACCTGGTTCGAGCCGGTGTTGGCGAGTGCCAAGCCGAGGTTCACGATCGTCGCCCGTTGCTGGATCGAGAGGTGCGCCGTGCCGCTTCCGGCGGCGAGCGCCTCCTGCGTGATCGTCGAGGAGGACTGGTTGCCGATCGCCGTGGCGTCGCCCGTGCCGCGCTGCTCGGTCTGCTCGACGAACGTCACGTTGGCCCAGGTAGGGGCCGTCTCCTGGACCTTCTTGGTCACCTGTTCGGCCCCATGGCCGACGACCACCGCGGTGCGTTCGGGCGCCAGCAATTCGAGGGCGTGGATGACGTGGAGCACCATCGGCCGTCCGCAGATCTGGTGGAGCGGCTTGGGTCGCTCGGAACGCATTCGCGTGCCGGCACCCGCCGCCAGCACGATGACCGAGACGCTCATCGGCGCCGCCTCGCGACCGGGTCCCGTGCGCCGGGCTCCTCGCCTGTTCTCATGGTTCCGGGGAGAGGATTCGAACCCCTATAAACGGCACCAAAAACCGCTGTCCTACCATTGAACGACCCCGGAAAGGGTTGCCCAGCAAGGTAGCGCCACTCTCACGCACTTACGTGCCCCGTTCGCTTCGACGGCCACCAGCGGATCTTGTGGCAGCCACTGTGACCGATTTCGTCGGCGGTTTCGGTCACTTGGGCTGCCGCAGAATCCGACGCCGCAGAGTTTCGCGGGGCCTGCCGGGCGGTAGCCTGGCCCGCCTTATGGGTTCGTTGATCAAGAAGCGCCGCAAGCGCATGCGTAAGAAGAAGCACAAGAAGCTCCTCCGTCGCACGCGCCATCAGCGTCGCAAATAGCTAGCTCCAGAGGAGCTAGATCGTCGTCGTGGCGATCACGTGGGCGCCCTCGCTACCCGGCTCGGTCCGAGCCAGGCGGGCGAGGGCTTCTTCGTGTTTGCCCACAACGAACCACGTGGCCCCGCTGCCGGCCAGCGTGGGTTCCACCCCGCAGGCCTGGGCGATCCGGTCGCGCCAGCGCTCCAGTTCGGGGTAGATGTGCACGGCCGCCGGCTGGAGGTCGTTGACCGCAGCCTCGGGCCCGCCGAGCACGTCCCACGCCTGGTACACGGCCGGGGTGGCGACCTGGATGGGCGGGATCACGAGCGTGATGGGGCGTGCCCCGTCGGGGTGTGGTGGCAGCGGGTCGATCAGCTCGCCGATCCCGCGCACCCGGGCCCGTCCGCCGGCCAGGCAGTACGGCACGTCGGCGCCCAGCGTGGCCGCCAGTTCGAGCGCCTGCGGCGTGGGGGCCCAGCCGGCCCAACGCAAGATCGCGGCCGCGTCGGCCGAGCCGCCGCCCAGTCCGCCCCCGTGCGGGATCTGCTTGTCGATCAGCACGTGGGCGCTGCGCCCGACCAGCTTGAGGGCCTGGGCGACGAGGTTGCTGTCGTCGAGCGGCACGCCCTCGGCGTAG
>ENA-UOUL01002583-UOUL01002583.1-bioreactor-metagenome-genome-assembly--contig:-NODE-2583-length-20759-cov-4.188135_pt1 | contig 20759 bp, 15 predicted proteins | sample MGYA00249838_ERZ747220 | MGnify/ENA primary metagenome ERZ747220 (study PRJEB28778, sample SAMN05720191) | bioreactor metagenome | isolation source: Anaerobic biogas reactor | place: USA:Washington...
GGAGATGGATAGTCCTTTCACACAAACTCGGATTGTACAGGCTCCGCCGCCCAGAACAAGGATTTTCGCAACTACAGGGCTCGCGCTCATAATCAGGAGCCGGACAACACAAAGGCCACCTGTCGTCGATACCTGACAGGTGGCCCTTTCGCCTAGATGCAGTTAAGAGCGTGCTGAACCTCGGGTCCTGTCAGGCCTTATGGCTCGAATGTCCATGAGTAGTCCCTGAACAGCTCGCCGGCAACCGTAGACATCTGTTGTACTCCGGAGAAATGGCCCATCAATACCCATAGAGCCATCTCAACCCTATCTTCGCCCAGCCACTGGAGTTCGTCCGGGTTTAAGGTAAACGTAATGGTCGCCTCCTTGCTGCTTGCGTCCACCTCCACCCGAGCCACCCGCTCAACCGGCAGTCGCCCGCCCGGGCCGGGCCGGAAATCTGGGCGCGCCAGGGCCACGTCGATCAGGGCCTCCGGTAACGAGGCCAGCTCATATCCTATCACGACCTCAAACCGCGTTGTCGTCGTTACGACACTACCGGGCTCGGGCGACACCGAGACTATCCATACACGGTCGGCCCCCTCCTGCGGCGACGACTGGACCAGGGCAAGTCCATCAGGGGCGTTGGCAAAGAAGCCTTCTGCCAGCTCGCCGGCTGCCAGCCCGCGCCGCTCGACGTGCTCCAGGCGGGCAACAAGCTGCCCACGGTCGCGATCTTCGACGGCGAGGAGCCGGCTGCTTTCCCGGTCGAGCAGCAGCGTCCGGCTGAACTCCGCGGGTAGGGCCACTTCGACCCGATAGACAGCACGCCCGTCATCTGTGGTCGTCTCTTCCACGCCGGACAGGCTACCGGCTGCGGCGTCGATACCGAGCAGGCAGTAAAGATCCAGGCAGGCGGTCGCCCGTTCGGCCAGCAGCCGGTTCAAATCCAGCCAGCCGGTCGCGGCGTCCTGGTGCAGCAGCGCACCTTCGGGCAGCGCCACCGGCTCCCCGGCCGGCTGCACAAACAGCTCCGTTACGGGGCTACTACCGACGGGCTGCGGGTGGATCGACTGCCACACGGTGCCGTCGCTCTGCTGCAGAAAGTAGAGGATGTTGCCGGCGGTGTCGCTCAACTGGTAGCGCCACTGCGCGCCGCCGGCAGACTGCCACAGCTCGGCCGTAATATCCTCGTACGTGCTGCCGGAGGAGCGCCACGACAGCCGCAACCGATCGTAGACGTATGGCGCGCCCTGGGCTTCTGCTACCAGAGCTTCATTGGCCTGCTGCCAAAGCTCCGCGGCGGCTGCCGGTCTGCCGTTCAGCAGTGTGCTGCCAAAGAGAACGGCCAGGACAAAAACGGCGAGAGCGGCCGCCGTGAGTATCATTCTTCTGGACATGGTCTGTCTCCTCACTGTTCTCATGATGCCGGTCGAAAGCCGGCGGGGTGCGGGCGCAGACGAGGCGGCTTTGGCTTGCAGCCGCCGTTCCAGCGCCGAGGCAAAGGCAGGATCGGGATCCGTAGCAGCCGCCAGCTCCAATAGATCAGCGGCAAGCTCCGCGATTGCCGGGCTTACGCCAGCCGGGAGCGTGTCGTCTGCGCTTCCCCTGGCCTGCTGCGCGTCGAGCCAGCTATCCAGCCCGGCAGCGCCGGCATGGTTGTTCTCTGAGAAAGAACCTGGATCAGTCATGTTTGGTCTCCCTTTCGGCCATCTCCGGTGGCGCCAGCCTCTCCTGCAGGTCGTGCAGCCCACGGTGGAGCAGCATACGTACTGCCGCTTCGCTGCGGCCCATCACGCCGGCGACCTCGCCGGCCGTCAGTCCGCCAAAGAGGCGCAGGGCCAGCGCTTCGGCCCTATCCGGCGACAGAGCCTGCAGCGCGGCAGCTACGCGTTCGACACGCAGCCGGCGGCCTACGTGCTCGTCAACGGGCGAGCCCGGATCGGCCAGCTGGTCCGCCGCTTCCAGCGACAGCCAGGGCTTGCTCTGGCGCCAGTGGTCGTTCAGCTTGTGCCAGGCGATACGCAGCAACCAGGCCCGCACGGTGCCCGTGCCACGATAGCTCTGGCTGCCGGTCCAGGCGGCGAGGAAGGTCTGCGACGTGAGATCCTGGGCATCCTGCTCGTTGCCGCTACGGACCAACAGGTAGCGGTAGACACCGTGGAGATGGCGCCGATAAAGCATGCCAAACGCCGTCGGATCGTGTTGCGCAGCCCTCAGGAGGGTCGCATCGTCCACTTCCTCGCCCGGCGCTGCCGCATGCTCTCTCTTTTCGGCCATCCAACCTCCACTATCGGGTCATGCTGGAAAACAAACGTGCACGTTGTTTGCCTTTCATCTACTATGTCGTGACGGGCACTGAAACTATAACAGGGAGTTTTCAGGACAGTGTAGTAACGGGGGGAGACGTCTGCTACAATCCGGCTCGCTTATTCAGTTCTGGCAGCGCACCGTCCGGGACGTCACGCACTTCGCTGCGAGAAAGAAGGTCGCGCTGCTCGGGTATAAGGAGACTCGGTCGATCATGCGCTCGGAACGCACACTTGAACTTATCGAAGAATATGCCCCCGCCCTCGCCCTGCTCGTCGCCCTGGTGGCGACGCTGGGGAGCCTGTATTACAGCGAGGTGCGCGGCTTCATCCCCTGCACGCTCTGCTGGTACCAGCGCATTCTCATGTACCCACTGGTCGCCATCCTCCTGGTCGGCCTCGTCCGGCGCGATCCGGGGCTGGCGACCTACGTCCTGCCCCTCGCCCTGCTGGGTATTCTCGTCTCCGCCTACCACTATTCGGTGCAGCTCGGCCTGTGGGGCGGCGAAAGCGCGGCGTGTCGCGTGGGCGTGCCCTGCAGCGGACGCTACGTCAACTACCTGGGCTTCATCACCATCCCGCTGCAGGCGTTCACGGCGTTCCTCCTGATCAGTGGTCTGATGCTCGCCGCGCGCTCCGCCAGCCGCCGGCTGGATACGGTCACCGAGATCGAGCCGTAAGTCGAAAGGGGCTCACTCGCCCTCAACGCCGACCACGGTGAGGAGTTGCCGGCCATCGGAAAGATCGTCAGGCCGGCGGTGTCCATTAATTTGCCTCTTACATTTCTTCGCCGGTTGTTTTACTATGTCGTCACGCTACATGTCGTCTGGCGACATATCAGGTGAAAGGAATGGCTGACATCCAGGAACAGCTCCCACTCACGGAAGCGACCTTCTTCATCCTGCTCAGTCTGGCCCAGGGGCCGCAGCACGGCTACGCCATCCTCAAGGAGGTGGAGGCGCTGAGCGACGGCCGGGTCGTGCTCAGCACGGGCACGCTCTACGGCGCACTCAAGCGCATGCTCGACGCCGGCTGGCTGGAGCGGCTGGAGGAGCCGGAGCCGGAGGGCCGGGAGCGCAAGGCATACCGGCTGACGCCGTTCGGGCGCAACCTGCTGGAAGCGGAGACCGCCCGCCTGCGCTCGCTGGCAGGCATTGCGGAGCTGCGGCTGGAGGGGAAGCGTTTATGAGGCACGGGAACCGCTCGCTGGTGAGCTCTCTGGTGGCGCTCTACGCGCTGCTGCTGCGCCTCTACCCGGCGGCCTTCCGCCAGACCTTTGGCGCCGAGATGGTCGCCGTCTTCCGGGCCAGCCTGGAAGCGGCGGAGGCGGCGGGCACGGGCGCGGTCCTGGGCGTCGCCTGGCGCGAGCTGCTGGGCTTCCCGCGGAACGTCGTCGCGGCACGCCGCGCTGTCCCGGTTAATCCCGGCTCTCGCCGGCCCGGCTGGCGCGCCTGGATCGCCTGGGTTTTCCTCAGCACGCTCGCCATCCCGGCGGCGTGGGCGATCACCTTTGGCGGCATATGGGTGGCCGAAGCGGTTATTGGCCAGACGATGATGCATTGAGGGCGGGTCACGCCCACGCAAGACGTCGTCGCGACCTACCTGTTCTTTCCCGCCTTTGCCTTGTTTCTGGGCGGCGTGCAATGGGCTATTTTGCGGCGCTACCTGCCGCGCGCCGGGCGCTGGCTTCTGGCAACGGCAGCCGGCTGGCTCGGCGGCTTCGCCGCTATCTACCTGCTCGCCATCCTCGGGCGGCGTTATCCCCAGACGCTCCCACAAGAGTGGCAACTGGAGCTGATCCTTCCCCTCCTGGGTCTGTGCGTCAGTATCGCGCAGTGGCTGGCGCTGCGTCACGACGTAAGGCGAGCCGGCTGGCTCGTCCTCGCCAACGTCATTGCCTTTGCCGCCATCCGCCTGATAACCGGCGGCCGCTTCGACTTCGTCGACTCCCTTACCCTGGCTCTGCTGCCGGCGATCAACACCGGCCTCGTCATCATCTGGCTCCTTTGCTGCGGAAACAGTTATGGCGCAGGCGATCAGGAGCCGAAGGATACCGGCCGGGCATCCGCTTCTCGTTCGGCTGACGCTTCATGGCTGGCAACCACGCCGCCCAGAAAATCCATCCGGCTCGCCTTGCTGCTGCTCTGGATCCTCGCAATTCTCGGCCCGTGGACCTACACCCTGGACGGCGTGCCGCCGGCCGAATGGTGCGACGAGCGCTATGTGTTGATTGCCGAGGACAGATGCGCCGACCTCGTATCGGGGCTGGCGATGCTGGCCTGGATGCCCCTGATGGCGGCTAGTGCGGTTGCAGAGCTGTTTTCCGACGGCTTCGTCGTCCTGGGGCGCATCCTTCCCGTCGCGGCGATCTATGCCCTGATGCTCCTGCCGCTCGTCAGCAGTCTGCTCCTGCTGGTGCGCGGCGATTCACCGCGCCGGCAGCGGGTACACCTTGGTATCATGCTGTTTGCCGTACCAGTTGGCGGCCGACTGCCTTTCCTCCTAAACGGTGCGTATGGCATGGTCATCTCCCTGCGCTTATGGGGTCTCTGGCTATTCGTCGTCGTTTGCGCCGTAGCCCTGCTCTTTGAGCTGCTGATCCGCTGGCGCAGGCCACCCTTTCATCCCCAGAGACTGGCGCCGCCAAACCCGGCAGCCTGACGAAACGCCCTACCGCTTCAAGACGCTTAGCTCCGGCACGCGGCGCGCGGTAATATCCCCCTATGGCCCGCCGCTACCTGACCACCACGGACGTAGCGCGCGCCGTGGGGGTCCATCCCAACACAGTGCGTCTTTACGAGGAGTGGGGCTTCCTGCCGCCGATTCCCCGCGACCCGCGCAACGGCTACCGGCGCTTCACGCCCCGGCACGTCGCGCAGATGCGGCTGGCGCGCACCGCCCTGCAGTGGCCCTACCCCGGCGGCAAAGAGCCGGTGCTGGCCCTCGTCTTCCAGGCGGCTGCCGGCGATCTGGGCGGCGCGCTGGAGAATGCCTACCACTATCTGGCGCAGATCCAGGCGGCGCGCGCCCGCGCCGAGGCCGCGGCGACGCTGCTGGAGCGTTGGGCGCAGGGCATCCCGACGGACGCCACCAGCCGGCCTCTGCGGATCGGCGAAGTGGCCGAGCGCCTGGGTCTGTCGCGCGACGTACTGCGTAACTGGGAGCGTGACGGCCTGCTGACCGTGCCGCGCGATCCCGGCAACAGATACCGCCTTTACAGCGCGGAGAACATCGCTCGTTTGCGCGTGATCCGCATGTTGCGCGAGGCCGGCTACAGCGCGATGGCCATCCTGCGCATGTTGCTCCAGCTCGACCGGGGCGAGCGCGACGACCCGCGCGCCGCCCTGGACACGCCACGCCCGGACGAAGAGCTGCTTTCCGTCGCCGACCAGTGGCTGACGACGCTCGCCGCGCAGGAAGAGCGCGCAAGGTCAATCATCGCCCAACTGGAAGCGATGCTCGGCGACTCCTGAACCCTCCAACATTTCACCAACCTTTCTTTTCCTAGGGCAGCCTGAACGCCGGACTATCTGCCCAACCCTCCAACATGCCACCAGGGTTTTATAATGAACGCAGACCCATTTCCTGGAGGAAAAGATGTCGCTCATCGTCGTCGAAAACCTCAGCAAGAGCTTTCGCGTTCCCGAGCGGGACCCGGGCCTGCAGGCGGCGCTGCGCAGCCTCGGCCGGCGCCGCTTCCGCACGGTTAACGCGCTGTGCGAGGCCACTTTTTCGGTGGAGCGCGGCGAGATGGTTGCCCTGCTCGGCCCCAACGGCGCGGGCAAGACGACCACCCTGAAGCTGCTCGCCGGCCTGCTCCACCCCAGCGCCGGGCGGGCGGAAGTGGCCGGCTACCTTCCCTGGCAGCGCCGCCCTGAGTTCCTGCGCCGGCTGGCGATGGTCGCCGGCAACCGCAGCCAGCTTACCTGGGACATCCCGCCGATGGATAGCTGGCGGGTGCTCGCCGCCATCTACGGCGTGCCGCCGGCCGAATTCCGCGCGACGGTGGACGAGCTGGTGGCGCTGCTGGGGCTGGAGGAGCTGCTCGCCCGGCCGGTGCGCAACCTCTCGCTGGGCGAGCGGATGAAGTGCGAGCTGGTCGCCAGCCTGGTGCACCGGCCCAGCCTGCTCTTCCTCGACGAGCCCACGCTTGGCCTGGACGTCTCCATGCAGCGCCGACTGCGCCAGTTTATCGCCACGTACAACGAGCGCCACGGCGTCACCGTCATCCTCACCAGCCATTACATGGCCGACGTCGTCGCCCTTTGCCCGCGCGTGCTGCTCATCCACGAAGGGAAGCTACTCTACGACGGGCCGCTGCAACAGCTCGCCGCCCACCTGGCCCCCTTCAAGCTGGTGCGCCTGAGCCTGCGCCACGATAACGGCGGCTTCGCGCCAGAAGCGGCGCTGGCTGCCACCATTCCGGCGAGCATGGATTCAGGCGTCGAGCTGCTCGACCAGTCGGAGATGGGCCTCACGCTGCGGGTGCGCCGCGCTGACATCGCCGCCGTGACCGAGCACCTGCTGGGCGCCCTGCCCGTGGCCGATCTGGCTGTGGAAGATCCGCCCATCGAAAACGTCATCGACCAGATCTACGAGCGAGGTGTCGTATGAGCGCGCTCCTTCCCGCCTCCACCCGGGGCGCCCTGAGCCTCGTCCGCCACACGTGGACAAGCTGGCTGCAATATCGCGGCTTCTTCTTCCTGCTCGCCTTCGGCTGGATGGTGCCGCCGCTGATCTACCTGTTCGTCTGGACGACGGCAGCGGGCGGCGAGACCATCGGCGGCTTCAGCCGTTCCACCTTCGTCACCTACTACCTGGCGCTGATCGTCGCCAACCAGATCACCTACTCGCAGACGAACTGGACCGTGGGCGACGTGATCCGCAGCGGCGGGCTTAATGAGCTCCTGCTACGCCCAATAGCGCCGCTCTATGACACCGTCGCCGGCGAAATCGCCGGCAAGGTCGTCTACCTGATCTTCGTCATCCCGGTCACGGCGCTGCTGGCCCTGCTGCTCCGGCCGGCGCTGCCGGCAACGGGCGATCTGCTCCTCTTCCTGCCGGCCCTGCTGCTCGCCTGGCTGCTGCGTTTCTTCTGGGGCTACTGGCTGGCGCTGCTGGCTTTCTGGGCCACGCGCGCCGACGCGCTGCTGAGCCTGCAGGACGCGCTCGTCTTCCTGCTCGCCGGGCAGGTGGCGCCGGTCGCCCTGCTGCCGGGCGCGCTGCAGAGCGCGGCGACCTGGCTGCCGTTCCGCTACATGGTCGGCTTCCCGGTGGAGATTCTCACCGGGCGGCTCGACGCGGCGGCCATCCGTACGGGCTTTGCCCTGCAGGCGGGCTGGCTCGCCGTGGCCCTGGCGCTGTCGGCTCTGCTCTGGCGGCGCGGCCTGCGGCGTTATGCTGCTGTTGGAGGATAACCCATGTCGCTTTCTGTGCGCTTTTATCTGGGGCTGCTGCCCGCCTTCATCCGTGCTTCGATCCAGGAAGCGGTCGCCTACCGGGCCAACTTCTGGATCAGCCTGCTACACGCCTCGCTCAACTTCGCCACCGGCGTGCTCGGCCTGGTCGTCCTCTTCGGCCAGGTGGAGCAGATCCGCGGCTGGGATCTGCCGGCGGCGCTGGCGCTGCTGGGCATCTTTCTTACCCTGGGCAGTCTGCGCGGGCTCGTCTTCGGTCCCAGCCTGGACAGTCTCGCCGGGCTGGAAGGCGACGTGTGGAGCGGTCGGCTGGACTACACGCTGCTCCGGCCCGTCTGGACGCAATATCTGGTCAGCGTCCGCCGCTGGCAGCCGCTGGCGCTGCTCGACCTGATCCCCGGCATCGCCCTCATCGCCGTGGCCTTCTGGCAGCTCCGGCTGGAGCTGAGCGCCGCCGACGCCTTTGCCTTCCTGGTGGCGCTCGGCGCGGCGCTGCTCATCCTCTACGCGCTGCTGCTCGCCGCTACGGCCCTCATCTTCTGGGCGCCGGGCGTGCTCTTCACCTGGATTTTCGACAGCATTTTCCAGATGGCCCGCTACCCGCTCGGCCTCTACCCCGGCTGGGTGCGCCTGTTGCTCACCTGGGTCGTGCCCGTTGGCCTGATCACCACGGTGCCCGCCGAGGCGCTCACCGGGCGGCTAGACGGCCGGCTGCTGCTCGCCACAGTCGCGCTGGCCCTGCTGCTCACGCTGGCGGCCTCGATCCTCTTCCGCCGCGCGCTGGCGAGGTATGAAAGCGTCGGGCAGTAGGCGGCGGGTGATGCTGCCAGGATTTGTGCCTGCGTTTCGCTCAGGCCCCGCAGCAAGGGGGAACGCGGAATCAGCCGTTTCGACGGCAGCCGTTGGAGCTACGTCCAATCGGTGGACGGAAGCAATCTCTACGTGATGACCCTGGTGGTCGCCCGCGACGGCACGTTATGGGCCACTATGGGGGGCCAGCTTTATCGCTATGACGGTAGCTGGCACCACATGCCGTTTGACCAGACCACCAATCCAGACGGCATCTGTTCGCCTGCGGCAGACGACGTGGAGCTCGACCAGCGCGGCCGGATCTGGCTGGTGCGTGCGGGCAACCCAACCTGCTACTTCGACGGGGGTGAATGGAAGCTCTATACGTACGGCGGAGTCAGCTTCAGCGCACACGAGGTCGCCATCGCCCCCGACGGCACGCTCTGGTTTGGGTGGGCGTATCAGAACAACCAGCTCGGCCATGTACGCTTGACCCCCGGAGGCGAATGGACCCTGTTTCCGGTAAGCTCCGAACAGACCTCGTATGGTACCGGCGGGCTTGAAGTTAGCTCCAACGGAGAGGTCTATGTCTCGACGCTGTCAGGGGTGAATCGGTTTGACGGCAACACGTGGGCCAGCATTGGCCAGCTTGACTATTCGCCGGCAAGCAACCATGACCTGGCGCTGGCGCCGGACAACACAGTCTGGGTAGCGGGCCGCCTGATGCACTGGCACAACGGCGCGGGCTGGCAAACCGTGCTGCCCGGCCCCTTTGGCGAGCTGTTGCTGGCCCTTGACGATGGGCGGCTCTGGTTCAAAGATCCCAACCGGCGGCTCGGCCTGGCGTACTACGACGGCAACCGGTGGCGGCGTTTCTCCACGAGCAACGGATTGCCGCGCAACGGGGCGACACACGGCGTGGTAGACGGCAACGGCGATTTCTGGTTTGCACTCGATACGGACACGCCGTCCGCCGCCGGTGTCGCCCGTTTTGATGGAACGAGCTGGACTCATTTCCCGGCAGGACAGCACCTTCCAAACCGGGAGATTGAGGACATGGCCGTAGATGAAGCCGGAGATGTCTGGCTGGCCTATTATTATGGTGGTGGGATATATACCTACAAGGGCGGCGCCTGGCAGAACTACACAACGGAAGATGGGCTGCGTTCGGAGGCGGTTGCCGACATTCATGTTCAGGGCGATACCCTCTGGATCAGGTACCGTGGCTCCAACTATATCTCGGCGCTTCGCAACGGCGAGTTCACTCACTACGGATTTGACGAACTCCCTTACCCTCCTGCGGTGCTCTTTGCCAACGATCCTGATGGCAACGTGTGGGCGACCGGGATACTTGGCTTGAATTCCTTCGACGGTGTCAGTTGGACGGGATTACCCTATCCGAGCGGTTTTTCGGACTTTTCGCCTCGAGCCTTTGCGATTGATGAAATAGGACGACTGTGGCTGGGAATTGTGGACTACCGCTACTCTTACCAGGGCCGCCTGGTCAACATCTTCAAGCATGACGGTAGCCGTTGGACAGCGTATGGCCAGGAGATTACAAGGCTTGGCGATCTCAGCGGCTTCATCGTCGCCTCTCCGCGTAGCAGTCGAATCTTTTTCATCGCCGAGCGCGGCACGGTCCAATTGACGTTGTTCCAGCCGACGGATCAGGTCTTTCTACCCTTTTTGCGCCGCTAGAGACTATTCTCGAACGGCGTCACTCCCAGCTGATTAGCGCCGGCAATCTGTCCCCTGGCGCCAGAACATGCTGCCTGGATGGCGGACATGGCCGGCAACCTCCTACGTCGCCCTGGCCCGTGGTCTCACGGAACAGAAAACCACACCCCGCATATCATAACCTTGACAGGCCATCCAGAGACGCTTTAGACTATTTTTATCCAGATAGCGCAGCGCGCAGGTGGCGTGTCCTATCCACTCGTCCGTTCATTCGCATCACGTCTACTGACAGGCCTCTTCCTGCCGGCTTCGCCAGGGGCGCCGGGTGAGCGGGCTGTGGGGGATCAACTTCTGTGTCGCGGGTATAAGGAAAAGGTGCATGAGTAACGAAACTGAGCTAGCGCACATTCGCCAGGAGGAGTACCAGCAGCGGCGGCGGGTGAACGCCCTGCGCCGGCAAGTCTACCAGCAGACTGACCCGGCTGCTTCCCAGAGCCTGTTGCAAGAGCTGGCGGAAGCGGAAGGCGCCCTGGCCTCCCTCGAACAACAGCGCATGGCCCTCGAAAGCACGGCCGATAGCGGCGTCGTCGCCAGCCTGGACAAGAAGTCGAAACCGTCCGGCGTGCTGGGCGCGGAGACGACCGGGCTGGAGGCGACTGTCTATCTGCGTATGGCCCAGGTGCCCACGGCCATCTACCACCTGTTCGACCCGGAGGAGACGCCGCTGGTGAGCTGCACGGTGCGCAACGTCGGCCAGCAGGGCAAGACACGCCGGCTGCGTTTTTCCTCGTTTATCGACGGTTATTCGGCGACGGCAGTCAATACTGTGGAAATCAAGCCGAACCAGGAACACACGTTCAACCAGCTACCTACGCTCTATGCCGACGCCGTGGCCGAGATTGGCGAGATAACACGGGCGACGCTTAACGTGCTGGTGGAAGACCTGGACGCCGGCAGCGGCGCGGTCGAGCTGCACACGACCTATCCGATCTGGCTGCTGGCGCGGACGACGGCGCCGCTCGCCGTGCGCGACCCGAAGACGGGCGGCTGGAAGGACCTCACCCACTACTTCGGCGCCTTCGTCACGCCCAACGCGCCGGCGCTGATGCGCTTTCTACGCACCGCCGCCGACCGCCATCCCGAGAAGATGCTCGCCGGCTACCAGGGCGATCCCTCCGGCGTGGAGCCCCAGGTGCGGGCCGTCTACGATGCGCTGAAGAGCGACGCCGGCATTACCTACGTCAACTCGCTCATGGCCTTCAGCCCGGAAGAGGGGGCGGCGAACCAGCGCGTGCGCCTGCCGCGCGAAAGCCTGGAACACCGGGAGGCGAACTGCATCGACGGAACGGTGCTTTTTGCCAGTTTGCTCGAAGGCATTTCCCTCAACCCGGCGATTGTCCTCGTGCCGGGCCATGCCTTTGTGGCCTGGGAAGGGTGGCAGGATAGCGGGGAGTGGCACTATCTGGAGACGACGATGATCGGCTCGCACAGCTTTGACGAAGCGGTCGCCTCGGCCCAGGCGACGGCCATGCAGTATGAGCAGATGGCCCAACAGCAGAATAATCCGATGGCCTTTCGCCGCTGGCCGTTGAGCACCTTACGAGCCGACTACGCGATTACGCCGATGGAGTGAGCGGGAGAAGCTGCCGCCTGCATCCAACCCATTCTGGCCAGGAGAAGCGTTCTGATGCCCGAGCGTAACCCACCTCGCCATATTCTTGTCTTTGTACCCGGCTTCATGGGCAGCCGCCTGCGCAGCCGTGCGAGCGGCGAGCTGGTCTGGCTCGACTTCCCCGCCCTCTTTACCTCGCCCTCACGCCTGCCAGAGGCCGTGGACCGGCTCTTCGAGCAGCTACGCTATCCCAACGCCGACCTCGTGCCCGACGGCGTGGTCGATCAGCTCGTCTTTGTCCCGCCGCTCTTCAAGGCGCAGCATTACGGCCGTCTCTTCGACCATCTTGTGGGCCTGGGCTACGAGCTGGACCCGGCGACGCCCGACCCCGGCAGACCCCCACTCTACACCTTCGCCTACGACTGGCGGCAGGATAACCGGCTGTCGGGCCGGCTGCTGGGCGCGGCTATCGCCGGCTGGCGCGAGCAGAATCCCGGCGCCGAAGTCTGGCTGATGGGCCACAGCAACGGCGGCATGGTCGCCCGCTGGTATATAGAGAAGGAAGGAGGTAAGGAGCACGTCACGCGCCTTTTCCTGCTCGGCTCTCCGTGGGACGGCGTGCCCAAGGCGCTGCACGTCATCCGCAATGGCCTCGACGTGCTCCTCACGCGGCTGCTCAACCTGTTCGACATCCCGGCGCGCACGCGCGACGTCATCCGTACCTTCCCCTCTGTCTACCAGCTCGTGCCGCACCAGAACCCGTTTCTGCGCGACGTAAATAACCGGCCGGTCGATCCCTTCGGCGACAACGGCTGGCTGGATACGGCGGCGCAGCGCCAGCTCCTGCTGCAGGGACAGCAGTTCAACCAGGAGCTGGGCACGGAGCTGAGCGTGGAGACGCTCTGCTTCTTCGGCACGCGCCGGCCGACGATCTCATCCGGGCTGGTGCGCTTCGCCGCCGGCGGGCGCTGGAGCGACATTAGCTGGCACGCCGGGGAGGCGGGCGACGGCACCGTGCCGGAATACAGCGCCGTCCATCCCCAGGCCAGCGAGAAGCTGCCCTTTGCCGTGGGTCACGGCGATATCTACGTGGACGGCGCCGTGCTGGAGAAGCTGGAATGGGAGCTGCTGCGTAAGTACCGCTCGGGCGTTCTGGCCGAGGCGGAAGGCGAGCGGGTACGGGTGCGCTTCGAGCCGGAGGCCGACGTCGTCGAACCCGGCGCGCCCATCGCCGTCTGGGCGACGCTGCACGACCGGCCCAGCGGCGCGCCCATCCGCAACGCGGAGGTGCAGGTGCAGCTAACCTGGCAGGAAGGGCTGCCTTACTGGCCCGGATATGAGCCGTCTGCGCCCATGCCGGCGCAGCCGCTGGCGGAAAAGAGCGCCGGCCGATACGAGGGCCGGCTGACGGCGCCGGACGAGCAGGGCTACTACCGGCTGGAAGCCACGGTCGCGGTTCCGGGCGGGGAAACGCTGCGCCTGGAAGAGCTACTGCTGATCGAGGCGCCGCCTGCCTGGCCGGAAGCGGCAGCCGCCGGCGACGAGCCAGAGCTGGCAGAAGCGGAAGCGCCCACGGCCGAAGCGCCGCCGGAAGAAGCCGAAACGGACGACGACGCCGAGCTTTCCATTCCCCCTGACCGCCTGCCGCATGCTCCGCCGACGCCGCAGCCCGACGACTGGGATCTTGACTTCGCGTTCTCCTCCCCGCCCGCCGATAGAACGGAGCGCGAGTTCCCGCGCGATGATTCCCCGGCGGGGGGTAGCGGCGGCGGCCGGCGCGCGATTGACGAACCGGTCGCGGCCGGCCCGCCGGATTCGGCCGGGGAGGAGCCGGCCGGCGAGGAGCCGGCGCAACCGGCCTCGACGCGCTGGTTGAACGCGGACATTGCCGACCACGATCTCGGCAAGCCGCTGCAGGTGGGCGAGGTTTACACGCTGGCGTTCAGCGTCGATACGGAGGCGCGCGTGGCGGCTACCGTGCTCGACACCGGCCGCGTCTTTGCCGCCGGCGAAAAGATGGTCGAGCTGACGGCCATCCTGCGCAGCGACGATTTCCACGTCTATACCGTCGAGCCGCAGCGCATCTTCCTGCCGCGCGGCGGCAAATCCAGGAACAAAGCGCGCTTTGACGTCGAGCCGCGCCACGCGGGGGAAGGCACGGTGAGCGTCGCCTTCTACAAGTACAACAACTTCATCCAGGATATGACCCTGCGCCTGCGCGTCGGCGGCGAGGGGGACGCGATTATTGCCGTGGAGAGCGCAGGCCGCGGGCCGGACGTCGCTTTCCCGGTGGAGCCACGCGACCTCTCCCTGGTCATCAAGGGCCAGGGGCCGTTCGAGGTGACGCTGGTCGATACGGGCGTTGCCACGGCGACGCTGAACCTGACCCTGACCCAGCTTGACAGCCACATCGCCGCCCTGCGCGAGACGCTGCACGGGATCGTCTTCTTCCCATATCGCTGCGACGATTGTTACGTCTACCAGGAGCAAATCGACATTCCCGAGGAAGTGCACCAGGAGGCGATGAAGCGTCTGGCGAAGGCCGGCTACCTGCTCTTCCGGCGCATCTTCTACAACGACGCCAACGACGCGGGCGCGCGCCTCATCGGCGACAGGCTGCGCCAGCTTGCCCAGCAGCAGACGCTGCGCATCCAGATCGTCTCCGACCGCTTCTTGCTGCCGTGGAGCGCTCTCTACCTCGAAAACCCGACCGGCATGGAGGAGATCGACCCGAACGCCTTTCTCGGCTTCCGCCACATCCTGGAACAGATCCCGCTGCAGCAAAACGTCACCGTGCTCGAGCCGAACATCTTCAGCGAGCCGGCCCTGTCGGTCAGCGTCAACTTCAACGCCGACATCGACGCCGAGATGACTCTGGGCGTTATCGCCGAGCAGGAGGCTTACTGGAAGCGGCTGGAAGAGGCCGGCGCCACCGTCGCCCGCACCCAGGATGCCGCGGCCTTGCTGCAGCGGCTGCAGCAGGCGAGCGACGACCAGATCCTCTACTTCTACTGCCACGCCGGGGGCGGCCGGCCGGATGAGGGGCCAAACAGCGTCTACCTGGGCCTCGGCGGCGGGCAGCGGATTACGCTGGACGATCTGGAGCTGACCGTCGAAGATCGCCGCTTCTCCGGCTCGCCCCTCGTCTTCGTCAATGCCTGCGAGACGGCCGATCTCTCGCCTTTCTTCTACAGCGGCTTCATGCCCTTCTTCACTGCCCGTGGCGCGCGCGGCTTCATCGGCACAGAGTGTGAGGTCCCGGCTGTCTTTGCCGCGGCCTGGGCGCGCGCCTTCTTCGATCATTTCCTCGCCGGCAACCGGCCCCTCGGCGAGACCTTCCTGACGCTGCGCAACCGCTTCCTCAAGCAACACCGGAACCTGCTCGGCCTGCTCTACGCGCTCTACTGCGACGGCGATATGCGCGTCCTGCCGGGCGTGCCTTTGCCAGCCCCCGTGCTGGAGGGCGAAAACGGCCCATGAACGCCGGCGACGTCTGGGCAACCCGCGTGGCGCAGCTCCGGCGGGAGGCCGAGCGTGTTGCCCATCTGCTGCAGGCGGATGGCGCGCCGTCTGTAGACCCGGCCGGCCAGTTGTGCCGCCGGCTCGAGCAGCTTGAGGCGCGGCTCGCGGAGCTGGCTGCGCTGCCGGCCGGCGAACCAGCTTCCTGGCAGCAGCTGGAGGCGCTGGAAGGGGAGTGCCAGGCGTTTTTTGGCAGCTACCTGCAGCTTGCCGGCGGTCTGTACCTTACCAACGGTCCGGACGGGGGCGCGCTGCTGGACTGGCTGGCGACCTTTGGCGAGTGGCTGGACGGCTGGCGCGAGGAGTTGCACCTGGAGCTCTCTCTGCCGCTGGTCGCGTGGTCCGGCGACCGCTTCGACTATAGCGGCGTCGTCCGCGTGCCTTTCCTGGACGGCGATCTCTGGCATTTGCCGCTGCTCGCCCCGGCGCTGGGGTTGGCCCTGTTTGACGAGGCGCTGGCCGGCCGGCATCCGCATTCTGGCGAGGTGCAGGCGTGCCTCGCCGAATGGCAGCCCAGAGTCGCCCGCGCCCTGGAGAGCGCGCTCGAGAAGCCCGCGGATAGCCTGGGACCGCAGGCCGCAAGTTTCCTGCGCCATCTCGCCGCCGACATGATCGCCGCGGCGCTCTGCGGGCCGCTTTACCCGCTCGCTCTCTTTGTCCTGGTGCTGGATTACGGCTATCCGGCGGCGCTCGACAGCGCAGAGGCAGCGGCCGGCCCACCCCTTGTGCTGCCTTCGGCGGCCGATCGGGCGGCGGCGGTGCTGGCGGCGCTCGGCACGCTTGCGCCGGAACGCCAGAGCGTCAAAGAGGCACGCGCCCGTCTCGAAAAGCTCTGGCAGGCGGCGGTCACGACCGGCGTGGCCGGCGCCGCTGCCGGGTCCGAACCGCTGCTGGCCCAGCGCCGGGAGCGCTTCGCGCCGCTGCATGACGCGCTCTACGAGAAGGTGGTAGTGCCCCTCGCCGGGCCGGCGCTGGCGGGCGCAGCGGGACGCTGGGAGGAAGCGTGGACGCTGTACCACCGTTGGGCCGGCACCCCCTGGGCCCAGAACAGGCCGGAGCCGGCCGGTGGATCGCGCCGGCAGCTTCTGGCGACCCTCAGCGGCGCCGCCTGGCTCTACCGGCTGGACCGGCCCGACCGCACCGCCGACATCCTGGAAGTCGCCATCGCCCGCCTGGGCGGTGAGACGATCCAGCCCTACAGGATTTCCAAACGCGAGAGCGATCTGCGCGGCATGGTGCAGCGTATCCGGCTGGAGGATGCCCGCGCCCGCTGGCAGCGGCTGCAGGCGCTTCTGCGCCACCGGGCGCTCCCCCCGGCCGACCGCCGGGCCGTCGCGGGCCGCTTCTTCCGCCTGCTCAGCGAGCGCCTCCACGATTGGGAGAGACGACGGGCGACGATCGCCAGCAAGCCGGAAGAGGGCTGGAGCGAGCTGGTCACGCTGCAGGCCGGCGCGAAACCACTGGAGGAGGAGACGCTCTCGTTTCTGGGCAGCGTGCTCATCCGTCAGGACGGGCTGGACCGCGAGCCGCACTCCCTGACCGGCAATGGGGATGGCCCCTCGCTCTGCGCGCTGGCCGACCGGCTGCTGGCGGAGTACGAGGAGCGCACGGGGCTGGCCTGGAACTCGCGCACGATCCTCGGGCCTGGCGCTCTCGTCGATCTGGACACGGAGATTATCCGCATTCGTTTTCCCGACTGGTCGCTGTGGAGCCTGCCCATCGTCGCCCACGAGTTCGCGCACGTCGTCGCGCGGGTCACGCCGCACTTTCGCGATCTCCAGCGAAATTACCCTTACACTCTGACCACAGACGAAGCCGTCGCCGCCCGGCTATCCGCTCAGCTCGAAGAGCTGTTTGCCGACATCTTCGCCACTTATAGCTGCGGGCCGGCCTTTGCCGCCGCCATGATCGCCCTGCATTTCGATCCGGTGACAGCCCACGCGGGGCGCCGCAACCACCCGACGCACCGGCAGCGCGTGGACGTCATCTGCCAGACGCTGGCGGCGATGGAGGCCGCCAGTGAGGGCGGTCCGGGCGACGCTTCCTTTGCCGGCGTCGGGCAGCGGCTCTCGCAGCTCTGGCGGGAGAGCCTGGATCGGGCGGGCACGCCGCCGGAGCCGGACGAGCCGCCCCTGCTCCGGCCTGACGAGGTCGGGCCGAAGCTGTTCGAGGCGGTTGCCGCCTCCTACCGGCTGGGCGCGACTTACGAGCGGGCCGCCTGGGAGCGCGCCCTGGAGCTCGCCGGCGAGCTGCGCTATGGCGGCTTTTCGCTTGCCGCCGTCCGCCAGCGCTATCCCGAGGCCCGCCTCCACGACATCCTCAACGTCCTCTGGTGCGCGCGCCTCGTCCCCCAATACAGTGTCCACGACCTGGAGGAAGTCGCCCTGAGCCTGGGCAACGACTACCTCAAGGAGGTTTTCCATGACCAATGAAGCCCCGTCGGTTCTGGAGATTGCCCGTGCGGCCCTCGAGCAGGAGTTCCGGCGCATCGAACACCTCGTCTCTCCTGAGACGGGCATGCCGCTGGGCGATTACACGGAGACGGTTAACCTGCGCTTTCGCCCGTTTCTGACCGAGGCCAGCCGGCTGCTTACCACCATTGGGCAGGCCGCGGAAGGTGGGGATACGCGCACTGCCTGGCAGCAATATGCTCATTTCCGCTCGCACGTGATGCCAATTTTCGCCACCGAGCTGCTGGCGGTGATTGGCGGCCTCTACCTGATGGAGAAAGGGCTGGACAACCCGCTCAATGCTTACTGGGAGCGACCGGGATACCCGGTCGGCGCGATAGAGGCAGGGGCAGCACGCGCGCCGGAACTCACTTCTTTCTCCAAGATGGCTGAAAATCTGGTCAACCGCAACCTGACCTACCGCACGAGCCGCCCGTGGAGTTCGGTCCTGATCGTCGGCGAAGAGCGTGTTGCCTATCCAGAAGCCGAGATTATCCGCCTGCGTTTCCCGGCGTGCGATATCTGGAATTTGCCCTTTACGGCGGCTGAATATGGCTATCTGCTGGCACGCAACAAAGAGCTGCCGGAAGGCCAGTACGAGGACAACGTGGAGTCGTTCTTCGACAGCTATTACCAGCAGGAGGTAGAGCTGCTGCCGGTACAGCACCTGCGCCAGATGCTGCGCGCCGAAGTCGATCCGCGCGGGCACGACGAGGACGGCGCGCAGCGGCCCCCGCTCTCATTCCTCCCGGAGATCGTCGCCGAAAGAACCGGCCTCTGGGACCGTTACCTGCTCCACGGCGAGCTGTCGCCGGCGACCGTAGCCCGGCTGACAGAACGGCAGGACGAGCTGTTCTGCCGGCTCTTTGGCGACGCCTTTGCCACCGCCTTTATTGGCCCGGCGTACGTCCACGCCCTGCTGCACCTGCGCTTCCTGCCCGACGAGAGCCTGGAGCAGTTCACGGAAAATGCACCGCCATTCGCCCTGCGCTTCGTCTTTGCCCTGGAGACGCTGCGCTGGCTGGACCACCACGCCGACGCGTTGGGGCCGGCTCCGGGCTTCTTCGGGGAGAGTCCATTCCGGGATGAGGTTGACCCGAGCACGGGGATAAGGCGGCGCTGGCTGGAGGCGCTGGCGGCGGCAGGCAAAGACGCGAACCCCCAGCAGCCGGAGTATGGCAACCGGCTGTATGATGGGCTGGTAAGCCGCCACCGCGAGCTGCTGCGCCGCGTTCACGGCGCCCTGGAGAGCCTGCATCAAGGGAATCCAAGAGCGTACCACTACACCTATGAAAGCTGGAAGGCGGCGCGCGATTACCTGACCGACCGTATCGCCAGAAGCGAACTCAAGCTCGCCCGCGACGACCATTACCAGAAGCGCTGGGAGGGACAGGCGATTTTGAACGCAGCCTGGGCAGCACGCGTGAACTGCGGTCCCGATACCGTGGCCGTCATTGAGCGCAATGCCCTGCGCCTGCTCGACCATAATCAGCACGATAAATGGTTCCGGCCGGAGCTGGCGCGCGAGGAGCGCATGGAAAGCCCAGGCGCCCGCACCCGGCCGGGCGACCGCCGGACCGCCGAAGCGAAAGTCTCGACTAAGGATGCCGCGGCGGCTGTGGTCATGGCCCTTGCCGGGAGCAGCGACCTGCTGGAGCGATTCAACGCGATGCGGCTGCGCCGTTCCTTTACACAGGATGCCGACATCGCCCTGGAACTGAGCGCAGACCCAGACGCGGTGAAGATGTACAAGTTACTGGTGGATGGTGCCACGCAGTAGGAGTGTCGAAAGTGTCACTCCGGCTGTCACGGAGATAAAAAATGGAAGCACCCGAACAGCCCAGCGCCGAAGTCCAACTTGCTCCCGCTATCGACGCTATCGTAGCGGCCCTGATAAGGAGTAGCCCGGACCTGCTGACTCGTTTCCTCGATATGCTCCGCAGCGGTAGGGTGCAACGGGATACGGAGATTGTGCTGGCGCTCTCGCAGGACGCTGCTGCCCTGCGCCACTTCCTTTCCCTCCTGGCAATGTCGGCCGGGCAGCTAGTCCAGGCGCTCCGGGTGCTGGAAACAGACTACGCCGCCAGGTGGGGCGCATCCGCAGTGACCCGGACGTCTGGCTCGCCCCCGGCGACGCCGCGCGCCGAGGACGGCCCGCATGTGACGCGTCCTGCGCTGGACGTCGCCGCGCTGGTCGGGGAGTCGCCGTTCCAACCGCCGCCGTCATACCCGCCACGGCCCGTCCTCTACGCCCAGCTCGGCCACACCTTCTTACACGAAGGAGAGCAACACCAGGAGAAACGGCAGCTCAACCAGGCGCGCAGCGCTTATTTGCGCGCCGTCGAGTCTTTTAGCGAGGCTTTGCGCCGGGCACCCGATCACCCCGAGCTGCATCTCTACCTGGCGGAGGCGCACGAACGGCTGGGGCAGGATGCCGAGGCGCTGCGCCAATACCTGTCGCTGAAACCCGAGCACCGCGATGCCTACAAGCAGTTGATCCTCTTCCCGGTCCAGGCCATGGCGAACGTCTACGAAATGTACTATTCGCAGGCGATGAACCACAAGCTGTACGCCGAGAACAACCCGCAGGCCAACGTCTGGGCCGATAATGTCGAGCGCACCTTCAAGCGCGATGCCGAGCTGCAAAACGACTACAACAACGTGATGTCCAACGGAAAATGGAAGAACATGATGATCCAGAAGAAGATTGGATACACCTCTTGGAACGACAATTTCCCGGCGGATAAGCTGCCCCAAATCTACCGGATCGAAAACCCGGAAGCCGCCGTCGGCAACTATGTGTTCGAACCGAGCGATGGCTATGTCTCGATCGAGGCCGAGCATTATTTCGAGGCCAAGAATGCCGCCAACGCCAAATGGACGGTCATCCCGCATTCGGGGCGCACCCTAAGCGAAATGGCGGTCCTGCCGCATTCGCAACCGGTGGACGGCGCTTCCATTTCGTACAAGATGAAGCTTCCGTCCGAGGTGAAGACGGTAACGGTCC